>Ga0307518_10000734_pt1 | contig 24656 bp, 29 predicted proteins | sample 25_EM_MG_FD_203889 | JGI IMG/M metagenome (GOLD analysis project Ga0307518, IMG submission 203889) | Populus trichocarpa ectomycorrhiza microbial communities from riparian zone in the Pacific Northwest, United States - 25_EM | ecosystem: Host-associated > Plants > Roots > Unclassified | place... | reverse complement strand
TCGCCCGATTCCCGCCGTTCCTTCTGCTCGCGGCGGAGCCCGTCGTAGTCGAAGAGCTCCTTGGCCTTGGCGGTGGCGGCCTCGTAGTTGCCCGAGTCGTAGGTCAGCCCGGCGATCGTGGTGAACGGGAACTCGTCGTGCTTGATCCAGTTCTTCTCGCGGAGCTCCATCGGGTCCATGCCCAGCTCGACGGCGAGTTCGTCCATCATCCGCTCGATCCCGAACGTGGCCTCCGGCCGCCCGGCGCCGCGATAGGCGTCGGTGAGCGTGGTGTTGGTGAACACGTTGGTGCAGGCGAAGTGGTACGCCGGGAACTTGTAGATCGCGTTGAACATGAACGCGCCGAGGATCGGCACGCCGGGCCCGACGAGGCCGAGATACGCGCCCATGTCGGCGAGCAGTTCGACCTTGAGGCCGGTCACCGTGCCATCGCGGTTCGCGGTGATGGTCAGATCCTGGATCTGGTCGCGGCCGTGGTGCGCGGCGACCATCGTCTCCGAACGGGACTCGTTCCACTTCACCGGTTTGCGGAGCCGCTGCGCGATCAGCGTCGCCATCATCTCTTCCGGCAGCACGGCGATCTTGCCGCCGAACCCGCCGCCGACGTCCGGCGCGATCACCCGCACCTTGTGCTCGGGCAGGCCGAGCGTGGCCGCGGTCATCGTCTTGAGGATGTGCGGGACCTGGGTGGCCGACCACATGACCAGCTGGTTGCCCGTCGGGTCCACGACGCACGCCCGCGGTTCCATGAAGGCCGGTATCAGCCGCTGCTGACGGAACCGCCGTTTGAGCACGACTTCGGAGTTCGAGATCGCGTCTTCGACGCTGGAGCCCGTTCCCGCGTCGGCCGAGTCGAAGACCCAGACCGCGTTCTGGTTGGTGCCGAGGTCCTCGTGCACCAGCGGCGCGCCCTCGGCGAGCGCGTTCTCCAGCCCGAGGACGACCGGCAGCTCGTCGTAGTCGACGTCGATCGCTTCGAGCGCGTCGTGCGCTTCGGCCGACGTGCGGGCGACGACCACCGCGACCCCCTCGCCGGCGAAGTTCACCGTGTCCGAGGCGAGGATGGGCCGTCGCGGCGCCTTCATGTCCGGCGTGATCGGCCACGCGCACGGCATGCCGATGGCGCCCTCGGGGTCGAGGTCCTTCCCGGTGAAGACCGCGATCACCCCCGGTGCGGATTTCGCCTCGGAGACGTCGATCGAGACGATCTTGGCGTGCGCGAAGGGGCTGCGGAGCACCGCGAGGTGGAGCATGCCGGGCAGGGTCAGGTTGTCGGTCCAGCGCGTCCGGCCGGTGATGAGGCGCTCGTCCTCCTTGCGGCGGCGGGACTTGCCTACCTCCGGTTCGATCGTGGAGGTCATCACTCACCACCCGCGCCGACACGGGAGGCGGTGTCCGAGGCGAGCCGCTCGGCCTCGGGACCGGCGCCGGGCCGCATCTCGTGGGCGGCGTCGCGGACCGCGCGGACGATGTTCTGGTAGCCCGTGCACCGGCACAGGTTGCCCTCGAGTCCTTCTCGGACGGCCTTCTCGTCCGGATCGGGATTGTCGGCGAGCAGGTCGATCGACTGCATGATCATGCCGGGGGTGCAGAAACCGCACTGGAGCGCGTGATTCTCGTGGAAGGCCTTCTGCACCGGATGCAGTTCGCCGTCGCGGGCGAGTCCCTCGATCGTGGTGACCTCGCAGCCGTCGGCCTGGACCGCGAGCACCGAACAGGATTTCACGCTGTGCCCGTCGAGGTGGACGGTGCAGGCGCCGCAGTTGCTCGTGTCGCAACCGACCACGGTGCCTACCTTCCCGAGCCGTTCGCGCAGGTGATGCACGAGGAGGGTCCGGGGTTCGACGTCGTCTGTGTAGCTGGTGCCGTCGACGGTGACGGTGATGCGCATCAGGCCTCCAAAAGCAAGAGAAACCCCGCGCTGGTCCGGGGTCGTTCGGGAGCGGCCGGTCATTCGGTTGTCACGGACCGACCCCGGAGCGACCGTGATCGGACTCACAGTCGAGCGTGCTACTTTGGGTGCGTCAGGGCAACCCCCGGCGGGGGGTCTTAGGAGCTCGTGAGTGGCAAGGACGGTTAGAACCGTCCTCACCACTCACGAGGCCAAATGGCGTTCGCACCGGTGATCACGGTGGCGACCCGGTCCCCCGGGATGTCGTGCACGGTCAGCGCGGCCAGGCCCGCGGCGCCCGCGGGTTCCGGGAGGACGCCGAGGGTTTCCGCGCCCAGCCGCATGGCCGCCCGCAGATCGTCGTTCGAGACCAGCACGAAATCGTCCACGAGCGACCGCAGCCGCCGGACGGACTCGGGTTCCGGCGTGCGGATCGAGATACCGCCGGCGAACGAGTCGGCCCGGTCGACGGTGACCGGCTCGCCCGCCAGCCAGCTCTCCGCCATGGCGGGCGCCGACGTGGTCCCGACGCCGACGATCCGCACGTCCGGCGTATGCGCCTTGAGCCACAGCGCGACCCCGGCGATCAGCGCACCGTCGCCGACCGGGAGCACGACCGTGTCGATCCCGTCCTCCCGCGCCAGTTCCAGCCCGATCGTGCCCGCGCCTTCGGAGATCGCGGGCTCACGGCCGTCGACGACGAAGACACGATCGGGGGCTTCGGCGGCGAAGGCGGCCGCGGCGACCTTCGCCTCGCCCTCGACCCGGCGCACCCGCGCGCCCAGCGTCTTCATCCGCCGCAGTTTGACCGGGGAGATGTCGGAGGGGACGAACACCTCGGCCCGCAGACCGTGCTTCCGGGCGGCGAACGCGACGGCCTGCCCGAAGTTGCCGCTGGTCCCGCACACCATCGTGGTCCCCGGCTCCAGCCCGGCGGCGAAGTAGTCCGCGCCGCGGCCCTTGAAGCTGCGCAACGGGTTCAGCGTCTCGACCTTCACCAGCACGTGCCGACCGAGCCGTCCGTTCAGCTGTTCGTCGCTGTACTGCGGGGAGTCGAGGAAAACGGGATCGATCACCTTCGCCGCTTCGGCGACGTGGTCCAGCTTCAGGTCCATGACACTCAAGCTAGGCCGGGAGCCGATCATGGCGATTGTAAATTCTCCTGCCCGCGTGCAAAAATCTTGCGTGCCTCTCGACGAGATCGACCATCTGCTGCTCGACCTCGTCCAGGCCGACGCAGCCCGCCCCCTGCACGATCTGGGCGACGCCGTCGGTCTCTCCCCGAGCGCGGTCCAGCGGAGGCTGACGCGGCTGCGTGCCGAGGGCGTGATCCGCGCCGAGGTCGCCGTGCTCGATCCGGAGGCGCTCGGCGCGGGGATGACGTCGGTCATCCTGGTCGCGCTGACCGACGACGACGAGAAAAGCCATACGGCCTTCCGCGAGCGCATGCTGGCCGAGCCCCGCGTCCAGCACTGCTACAGCATCGTCGGGCAGTGGGACTACGTCGTCGTGCTGCTCACCCCGGATCTCAAGGCGAGCCGGTACCTGTCCAGGAAACTGTTCGACGAGCACGTCAAACGGTTCGAAACCCTGCCCGCCTTCGAGGTGGTCAAGTCGAGCCAGGCGGTCCCGGTGCCCGGCGTCAGCCGTGGATCCGGCCGCTGAGCTCGGCGAGCCGCGATCCCGAGCCGCTCCAGCGCAGCGCGATGATCTCCGCCGCGATCGACACCGCGGTCTCCTCCGGGGTCCGCGCGCCGAGATCGAGCCCGATCGGCGACGACAGCCGTTCGAGCTCCGCCTCGGTGACCCCGGCTTCGCGTAGCCGCGCGAACCGGTCGTCGTGGGTCTTGCGCGAGCCCATCGCGCCGACGTAGCCGACGTCGAGGCGCAACGCGACCTCCAGCAACGGCACGTCGAACTTCGGGTCGTGGGTGAGCACGGCGATCGCGGTGCGGCCGTCGACCCGGCCCGCTTCGGCTTCCGCCTCGAGATAGCGATGCGGCCAGTCGACGACGACCTCGTGCGCGTCGGGGAAGCGGCTCTTCGTCGCGAACACGGGCCGCGCGTCGCAGACCGTGACCTGGTAGCCGAGGTACGCGCCCATCTTCGCCATCGCGGCCGCGAAGTCGATCGCGCCGAAGACCAGCAGGCGCGCGGGCGGCTCGAAGGAGTTGACGAAGACCGTCATGCCCTCGCCTCGGCGCTGCCCGTCCGGCCCGTAGTGCAGGGTGCCGGTGCGGCCGCCGGCGAGCATGCCGCGCGCGTCGTCGACGACCGCGTCGTCCATCCGCGACGAACCGAGCGAACCGGCGACGCGATCCGGCCAGACGATCAGGTGCTCGCCGACCATGCCCTCGCGTTCGTGCTCGATCACCGTGACCACGGCGACCGGCTGTCCACTGTGGACCGATTCGACGACGTCGCCGAGCTCCGGCATCGAGTCGCGGTCGATGTGCTGGACGTAGATGTCGATGATCCCGCCGCAGGTCAGCCCGACGGCGAACGCGTCGTCGTCGGAGACGCCGTAGCGCTGCAGCACGGGCGCGCGTTCGGCGACCACCTGCTGCGCGAGTTCGTAGACGGCGCCTTCGACGCAGCCGCCGGAGACGCTGCCGGTGACCGTGCCGTCCGGGGCGACGAGCATCGCCGCGCCGGGGCTCCGGGGCGCCGACGAGAACGTCGCCACCACCGTGCCGACCCCCACCGTCTCGCCCGCCGCCCAGCGGCGGTGCAGTTCGTCCAGTACGTCACGCATCGGCGATCTCCACGAGAAGTCGTTCCAAGGTGGCCAAGCTGTGCCCGGCGAGCAGCCGATCGAGGTACGGGAGCGCGGCCACGATGCCGGACTGCACGGGAGCGTAACCAGCCCGCCCCGCGTGCGGATTCACCCAGAATACGACGTGGGCGAGCCGCCGCAGCCTGGCGAGCTGCTCGCCGAGCAGGGCGGTGTCGCCCCGTTCCCAGCCGTCGGAGAACACGGTGACCACGGATCGCCTGGCCACGCCGCGTTGGCCCCACCGGTCGAGGAACGCCCGCAGGGTCTCGCCGAGCCGGGTCCCGCCCGCGAAATCGGGGACCGCGGCGGCCGCGGCGAGCATCGCGTGCTCGGGATCGCGCAGCCGGAGCTGGCGGGAGACCCTGGTGAGCCGGGTACCCAGCGTGAACACCTCGACGCGGCCGGGAGCGCGCCGGGCGACGACGTGCGCGAACCTCAACAGCGCGTCCGCGTACGGCCCCATCGAGCCGGAAACGTCGATCAGGAGGACGAGACGGCGCGGTTTGGTGCCTTTTCGACGGTAAGCCAGGCGTACGGGCTCGCCGCCTCCGGCCAGCATCGCCCGGAGCGTGCGCGACGGATCGAGCGCGCCCCGCCGAGCCGCGCGTCGGCGCGGTGACGACCGCGGCGGGAGCGCCGGACGCAGTTTCGCGAGCAGTTCTCGCAGGTGAGCGCGTTCGGCGACGCTCAACTCGGCGAGGTCTCGGTGTCGCAGGATCTCTTCCTCGCTCGCCGCCACGCGGAGTTCGTCGGGCTCCGCGCCGGATTCGCCCTGGCCCGCGTGCGCGAGCGTCGCGATCCTGGCGCGCTTCGGAGCCGCCTCACGCCCTCGCCGCCGTGGTCCGGGCTCCTTTTCGGTGAACCAGCCGTCGAACGCGGCGTCGTAGCGCGGGAGGTCGTCGGGATCCGCGCACAGCGTCAGCCGTCCGGCCCAGTACAGCTGTTCCGGATCGGCCAGGTCGATCGCGCCGACGGCTTCGAGATACGCCCGCACGCGATGCGCGTCGCACGGCAAACCGGCTTCGCGCAATGCCTCCGCGAAGCCGACGAAGCCCGCCAGTGGATCGCTCACTCCCCCATTGTGCGCGCGTTTCGTCCTCTGGATGCGGTACTTGCGCGTGCAACTACCGCATCCAGAGGACGAAACGCGGGGTCTACCTCTCGCGAAGGCCCGCGATGAGGACCTCGACCATCTTGCGCGCGTTGTAGCGCGGATCGTTTTCGGCGCCGATGCACAGGTTTCCGACGCCGCGCATGACCTCGAGCGCCTCCAGATCGGAGCGGATCTCGCCCGCCTCCGCCGCCGCGTCGAGCAAGCGGGCGCACACCGGCAGGAGGGTGTCGAGGAAGTAGGCGTGCAGCGTCTCGAACCCGGCGTTGTCCGACTGCAGTACCGCCGCCAGACCGTGTTTGGTGACCAGGAAATCGACGAACTGGTCGATCCAGCGCCGCAACGCCTCGTACGGGGAATCGCTCGACGCCAGCAGTTCCGGTCCGGCTTCGGCGCACGCGTCGACCTGATGCCGGTAGACGGCGATGATGAGGTCGGCCCTGGTCGGGAAATGCCGGTAGATCGTGCCCATCCCGACACCCGCCTTGGCCGCGATGTCGCGGACCGGCGCCTCGACGCCTGACGTGACGAAGACGGCCGCGGCGGCGTCGAGCAGGGTCTTCTCGTTGCGCCGGGCGTCGGCGCGTTTGGCCTTGGTGCCCTCGTCACTCATCACGCACTCCTCCACGAGCTTGCCAAACGGAACATTGCTCCGTATCGTTAGCGGAGCAACGTTCCGCTTGCTCATCTTGCCATGGAGGACCTCGTCATGCAGTACCGCACCTTGGGCAGGACCGGCGTGCAGGTCAGCACTCTCGCGCTGGGCGCGATGAACTTCGGCGCGATCGGGCGCACCACCCAGGACGAGGCCACGGCCATCGTCGACGCCGCGCTGGCGGGCGGCGTCAATCTCATCGACACCGCCGACATGTACAGCGCCGGCGAGTCGGAGACGATGGTCGGGAAGGCCATCGCCGGCCGCCGCGAAGACATCGTGCTCGCCACGAAGGCGAGCATGCCGATGGGCGAGGAGCGCAACCACCAGGGCGCTTCACGCCGCTGGCTGGTCACCGAACTGGACAACAGCCTGCGCCGCCTCGGGGTCGACCACGTCGATCTCTATCAGATCCATCGCTGGGACCCGAGGACCAGCGACGAGGAAACCCTTTCCGCGCTGACCGACCTTCAGCGAGCGGGGAAGATCCGCTACTTCGGTTCGTCGACGTTCCCCGCGTATCGCATCGTGCAGGCCCAGTGGGCCGCTCGCGAACACCGGCTGAGCCGGTACGTCACGGAGCAGCCCAGCTACTCGATCCTGCAACGCGGCATCGAAACGCATGTGCTGCCGGTGACCGAGGAGTACGGGATGGGCGTGCTGGCGTGGAGCCCGCTGGCGTCCGGCTGGCTGTCCGGCGCGGTCCGGGAAGGCCGCGAGATCAGCACGAACCGCTCGGCCGTCCTGCCACAGCGTTTCGACCTGACCCGGCAGGCCAACCGGGCGCGGCTGGAGGCCGTCGAACGGCTGGCCAAGGTCGCCGACCAGGCCGGGCTGAGCCTGATCCAGCTCGCGCTCGGCTTCGTCGTCGCGCATCCGGGGGTGACGAGCGCGATCATCGGGCCTCGCACGCTGGAGCACCTCGAGTCGCAGCTCGCCGCCGCGGACACGGTGCTGCCGTCGGACGTCCTCGACGCGATCGACGAGATCGTCGCCCCGGGCACCGACCTCGCCCCGGAGGAGAAACACGACACCCCGCCCGCGCTGCTCGACGCGTCGCTGCGGCGCCGCTGACCCCTCAGGCCAGCAGTTTGTCCAGTTTGGCGCGGACCCTGTCCAGGTCTTCGCTGTACTTGAGCACCGAACCGAGAGTGCGGGCGGCCGCCGCGGCGTCCAATTCGGACATCCCGAGCGCGAGGAGCGCTTGAGCCCAGTCCAGGGATTCCGCCACCCCGGGCGGTTTCAGCAACTCCATCGCGCGGAGCCGGTGCACCGCGGTCGCGACCTGGGCCGCGAGGGCCTCGCCGAGGCGCGGGATCCTGCGGCGCAGGATCTCGACCTCGCGGCCGAGGTCCGGATGTTCCAGCCAGTGATAGAGACAGCGGCGTTTCAGCGCGTCGTGCACCTCCCGCGTCCGGTTGGAGGTGAGCACCACGAGCGGCGGATGCTCGGCGCGGACCTCGCCGAACTCGGGGATCGTCACCGCGTTCTCGTCGAGGAGTTGCAGAAGGAACGCTTCGAACTCGTCGTCGGCCCGGTCGATCTCGTCGACCAGCAGGACACACGGCGCGGTCTGCAACGCCTTCAGCAGCGGCCGGGAAAGCAGGAAACGTTCGGTGTAGAGGGACTGTTCGGCGGCCTCGACGTCGAGGCCGCCGTCACCGGCGGCTTCCAGCGCCCGCAGGTGCAGCAGCTGACGGGGGAAGTCCCATTCGTACAGGGCCTGTGCCGCGTCGATCCCCTCGTGACACTGGAGGCGGATGAGCGGCAGGCCGAGCGCTTCGGCCAGCCCGAGCGCGAGCGAGGTCTTGCCGGTACCCGGTTCGCCCTCGCAGAACAACGGGCGGCCGAGCGCCACGGCGAGGAACCCGGCCGTGGCGATGCCGTCGTCGGCGAGATAGCCGACCGCTTCGAGGGCTTCGGCCAGTTTCTCGGGCGATTCGACGGTCACGGGCTCGATCGTAAGCCTCGGCGAGCCCGAGATCAGCCCGGAAGATCCTCGCGGCGGTCCACGTCGTGCCCGGTACCGAGGTCACCGCATTCGACGAGCCTCAGGTCGTGGCGCGCCCGGAGCCAGTCGCGGGCGCCCTTGTCCCCGGACGCGCCCGCGACGATCTCCGGCCACCAGCGACGGCCGAGAACCACGGGATGACCGGGAACGCCTTCGAAAGCGGCACGCGCGACGGTGTCCTCATCGGCCCCGTCGGCGACCCGGCGGACCACTTCGGCACCGACGCCGGGCAGATCCACGAGATGGACGACGGCGGCCACGGCATCGGTTTCGGTGAGCGCGCGCAGGCCCGCGCGGAGTGACGCGCCCATGCCGGACTCCCAGTCTTCGGCCACGACGGCGGCCTCGGGATCGGGCAGGAGCGCGCGTGCTTGGGCGGCCGAGGCGCCCAGCACCACCCGGACAGGGACGCAGCCCGCTTCGGCGAGCACCCGCAGAGACCGGACGACGAACGGCTCGCCGTCGAGGACGGCCAGTGCCTTCGGCCCGCCGAACCGGCGCCCGGCCCCGGCCGCGAGGAGCAGCCCCGCGACCTCAGCCATGCCTCGCCCTGGTCGGCGGCGCCGACGCCAGATCGGCCTCGATGGCCCGCGCCGCCGAAAGCAGCGACGGCAGCAGTTCCTTCTCGACCGACTCCGGCGTGGTGCGGCTGGCGTGCGTGGAGAGGTTGACCGCGGCCACGACCTTCCCTCGCCGGTCCCGGATGGGGGCGGCGATCGAGCGGAGACCCTCTTCGAGTTCCTGGTCGACCATCGCGTAGCCCTGCCGGTAGACCTTCTCCAGCTCGGCGAGCAGATCCTTTTGCCTGGTCAGCGTGCGATCGGTCAGTTTCTCGAGTTTGGCCGCGTCGAAGTAGCCGTGCAGGTCGTCGTCCTCCAGTCCGGCCAGCAGGACATGCCCCATCGACGTCGCGTGGGCCGGGAAGCGGGTCCCGACGTTGATGCTGACGGTCATGATCCGAGAGACGGCCACGCGGGCGACGTAGACGATGTCCGGGCCTTCGAGCACGGAGATCGAACTCGACTCGTGCACCTCGGCGGAGAGCCGTTCGAGATGGGGCTGGGCCACCTCCGGCAGCGACAGGCTCGACAGGTACGAGTAGCCGAGTTCGAGGACCCGCGCGGTGAGCGAGAAGTACTTGCCGTCCGTGCGTACGTAGCCCAAGTCGACGAGGGTGAGCAGGAACCGGCGGGCGGCCGCCCTGGTCAGCCCGGTGGCACGCGCGACGTCGCTCAGCGTGAGTTCGGCCGCGTCCTCGTTGAACGCCTTGATCACGGCCAGCCCGCGCTCCAGCGACTGGACATGATGCGCCCCGCGCTCGGTCACCTCGCCTTCGTCCATAGGAGAACCCTAGGCCGTGTCCTGCACGTCTGTCCGATGGGCTTCGTGATCCAGGTGGTTCCTGGCGGTGCGGGCGGATCGGCCTCGTACCGGGTCGTACTCGGCCGCATCCGCCCGTGCCGCCAGGGACCGCCTGGGCGCGGAGACCGCGGACAGACGTGCAGGAGACGGCCTAGCTGTCACCTTCTTTCTGGGCGGCAGGCTCACCGAGTTCGGCCAGTACTCGCTGAGCCACCGAGAAGGCCGCGTTGGCGGCCGGGGCACCCGTGTAGACGGCGGTGTGCAGCAGGACCTCGGAGATCTCCTGCGCGGTCAGTCCATTGTGGACGGCAGCGCGGACGTGCATCGCGAGCTCGTCGTGGGCGTGCAACGCGGTGAGCGCGGCCAAGGTGACACAGCTGCGGGTCTTGCGGTCGAGCCCGTCCCGCGACCAGACCGATCCCCAGGCGCCACGGGTGATGTAGTCCTGGAACGGGCGGCTGAACTCGGTGGTGCGCGCGACGGCTCGATCGACGTGCTCGTCCCCGAGGACCTCGCGGCGCACCTTCATGCCGGTCTCGTACGGGTCTTCGCTCATCGGGCGGCCTCCAGATGATCGAGGATCAAGGCGCTGAACCGCTCCGGCTGCTCGAAACTCCCCAGATGCGCGGCGTCTTCGACGACCTCGAGCCGCGCGTCCGGGATGCCGCCGGCGATCACCTCGGCGTGCCCGACCGGGGTGGCCGGATCCTGAGCCCCGGCGATGACCAAGGTCCGCGCCGCGATCTTGGGCAGGTCGTCGACGAGGTCCATCCGTTCGATGGCCTGGCAGGACGCCGCGTAGCCCTCGGCGGGGACGCCCGCGATCATCTCGCGCAGGTACTCGGCCTGTTCCGGATACGCGGCGGCGTACCCGGTGGTCAGCCAGCGGCCGACCCCGGCCTCGGCGACCGCCGCGGTGCCGTGCTCCCGGACCGTCTTCGCCCGGTCCGCCCACATGCTCGGCGGCCCGAGTTTCGCGGACGTGCAGCACAGCACGAGACTCGCGATCCGGTCCGGCGCGTTGACGCCGAGCCACATCCCGGTCATCCCGCCGAGCGAGAGCCCGACGACATGGGCTCGTTCGGCACCGTGCTCGTCGAGCAGCGCGAGCAGGTCACCGCCGAGATCCGCGAGCGTGTACGGCCCGGCCGGGACCGGGGACGCACCGTGCCCGCGGGTGTCGTACCGGATCACCCGGAAACCCCGCGCCACCAAGGGTTTCACCTGCGGTTCCCACATGCGGTGATCGCTGCCGAGCGATCCGCTGAACACCACGACCGGGCCGTCGGCGGGCCCCTCCGCGACGCTGTGCACCTTCACCGGCGGGGACATCGAGAACCTGGAGGTCGAGAAACTAGACATCGAAGAACACCGTCTCCCCTTCGCCCTGCAACCGGATGTCGAACCGGTAGCCGTCGCCGGTCCTGGTGGCGATCAAGGTGCCCTGGCGCGCCTCCGGGACCGACGCCAGCACCGGATCACCGGAGTTGTCGTTGTCCTCGAAGTAGATCCGCGTGACCACCCGGTGCAGGAGCCCGCGCGCGAACACCGAGACGTCGATATGCGGCGCCTGCGTGCCACCCGCCGGGCCGGGCAGCGAGCCGGGCATGATCGTCCGGATCTCGTAGTCGCCGTTCGTGTCGGTGGGACAGCGGCCGAACCCCCGGAACCCGCTCGCGACCGCTCCGCGCGGGTCGTCGGGGTGGTCGAACCGGCCGTCGGCGTCGGCCTGCCAGGTCTCGATCATCGCGTCCGGCACCGGCTCGCCCGCGCCGTCGAGGACGCGGCCGTGGATGCGGATCGCGGCCGGCTCGTCCGCGGGGACGACGTCCGGTCCGTCCGGCCAGGGCAGGCCGATGGACAGGTACGGGCCGACGGTCTGGGAAGGCGTCGTCTCCGGCATCAGTGCTCGTCCTCCTCGTCTTCGAAGACCGAAGCCTCCCGGCCGCGCACGACGATGTCGAACTGGAAGGCCAGCGCCCACTCGGCTTCCGTGCGGTCGAGGTCGAAACGCGCGATCATCCGCTGCCGCGCCTTCTCGTCCGGGATGGAGTTGAAGATCGGGTCCTGCGAGAACAGCGGGTCTTCCGGGAAGTACATCTGGGTGACCAGCCGCTGGGTGAACGCGCTGCCGAAGACGGAGAAGTGGATATGCGCCGGCCGCCAGGCGTTGTCGTGGTTCTTCCACGGGTACGCGCCCGGTTTGATCGTGGTGAAGGTGTAGCGCCCTTCGGAGTCGGTGAGGGTCCGGCCCGCGCCGTCGAAGTTCGGGTCCAGCGGCGACGGCCAGCGGTCGCCGGTGTGCCGGTACCGGCCGCCCGCGTTCGCCTGCCAGATCTCCACGAGCGAATCGCGGATCGGCCTGCCGTCGCCGTCGAGCAGCCGCCCGGTGACGATGATCCGCTGGCCTTGCGGCTCCCCCGCGTGCCCCTGGGTGAGGTCGTTGTCGAACTCGCCAATCCGGCCGGGGCCGAGCGCCGGCCCGGTGACCTCGGTCAGCAGATGCGGGAGCACGATCAACGGCTCCTTGGGGTGCCGCAGCGCCGTCGAGCGATAGCCGGCGGAATCGAGCGGCGGATGCGTGCCCTCCGGATCGCGCCGGTAGCGCGGGAGCCTCAGTTCTGCGGGTGCCGACATGCTGTTCCCTCCAGCGCGGGTCGGTGGGTCACTGGGCTTCGAGGACGACGGCCAGCCCCTGGCCGACGCCGATGCAGATGGCGGCCAGGCCCCATCGGCCGCCGGTGCGGCGCAGGTGGTGGGCCAGGGTGCCGAGGATCCGGCCGCCGGAGGCGCCCAGCGGATGCCCGATCGCGATCGCGCCGCCGTTCACGTTGACGATCTCCGGGTCGAGCTTCGACCAGTCCCGCAGACAGGCCAGAGACTGCGCGGCGAAGGCCTCGTTCAACTCCACGGCGGCCAGGTCTTCCCAGCCGATCCCGGCCCGCTCCAAGGCGATCTCGGCCGCGCGTACCGGGCCGATGCCGAAGACGTCCGGGTCGACCCCCGCGGCGCCCCGGCCGGCGATCCGGGCCAGCGGCGCCTTGCCGAGCCGCTTGCCCGCCGCCTCGTCGCCGAGCAGCAGCGCGGAGGCGCCGTCGTTCAGCGGCGACGCGTTCGCGGCCGTGACCGTCCCTTGTGGACGGAAGACGGGCTTGAGCTTCGCGAGCTTCTCCGGGCTGGAGTCCGGCCGGATGCCTTCGTCGCGGGTGAGCTCGACCCCCTCGACCGGGACGACGTGGTCGTCGTAGAACCCCTCGTCCCAGGCGCGGGCGGCGTTGACGTGGCTGCGGACGGCGAACGCGTCCTGCTCGTCGCGGCCGATGCCGTAGCGCTCCGCGAGCTGCTCGGTGGACTCGCCGAGCGAGACCGTCCACCGCTCGGGCATCTTCGGGTTGACCATGCGCCAGCCCAGCGCGGTGGAGTACAGCGTCTGGTTGCCCGCCGGGAAGGCCTTCTCCGGTTTCTGCATGACCAGCGGCGAGCGGCTCATCGACTCGACCCCGCCCGCGACGGCGAGCGAAGCGTCACCGACCTGGACCGACCGGCTGGCCTGCATGACGGCGTCGAGGCCGGAACCGCACAGCCGGTTGACCGTGGCACCGGGCACGGTCGTCGGCCAGCCCGCCAGCAGTGCCGCCATCCGCGCGACGTTGCGGTTGTCCTCGCCCGCGCCGTTGGCGTCACCGAGCACGACCTCGTCGACGGTGGCCGGGTCGAGGTCGTTGCGTTCGGCCAGTGCCCGCAGCACGGTGGCGGCGAGGTCGTCCGGGCGGACCCCGGACAGGGCACCGCCGTACTTGCCGAACGGGGTACGGATGGCGTCGAACAGGAAGACGTCGGTCATGCGCTCGCCCTTTTGAGGTCTCGGAGGATGCGGAGCTCTGTCTCTGTCGGCGCCGGGGTCGTGCCCAGGTCGCCGGACACCTTCAGTTTCCACCCGGTCGCCTCGACGACCTGATCGACCTCGACGCCGGGGTGCAGTTCGGTGAGCGTGAGCTCGGCGGTCTCCGGATCGGGCCGCATCAGGCCGAGGTCGGTGACCACCAGCGTCGGCCCGGCACCGGGGAGGCCGAGGCGCTCGCGATCACCCTTGCCGGTGCCGTGGCCGAACGACGTCACGAAGTCGACCTTCTCGACGAACGTGCGGGGGCTCTGCCGCAGCACCACGAACACCTCGCGACAGGAGGCGGCGATCTCCGGCGCGCCGCCCGCCCCCGGGAGACGCACCTTGGGGTTGGCGTAATCCGGGCCGATGACGGTGGTGTTGATGTTGCCGAACTTGTCCAGCTGGGCGGCGCCGAGGAAGCCGACGTCGATCCGGCCCGGCTGGAGCCAGTAGTTGAAGACCTCGGGGACGCTGACCACGGCGTCCGCGGTGTCGGCGAGTTCGCCGTCGCCGATGGACAGCGGGAGCCTGGTCGGTTTGGCGCCGAGGCAGCCGGATTCGTAGATCAGCGTCAGGTTCGGCGCGTGCCCTCGGCGGGCCAGGTTGGCGGCCGTGCTGGGCAGGCCGATGCCCACGAAACAGGACATCCCGTCGCCGAGCGCGCGGGCCGCGGCGACGCTCATCATCTCGTCGGAGGTGTACTCGGTCATGCCTTCACTCCCGTCAGCTCGTCGAGCCAGCGGGTGAAGCTCTCCCTGTCCCGGCCGATCGCGTCCCATGCCTGGTAGGCGTCGTTGTCCCGTTCGTAGTAGCCCGCCGCGTACGACGGCCTCGCGCCGCCGGGCACCTCGGCCACGGCGGTGACGGCCCACGACGGCAGGACGATGGCGCCCGGCCGGGGCTCCAGCTCGTCGACGACCTCCTCGACGGTGACCAGCGACCGTTTCGCCGCCAGCACCGCCTCCTTCTGGACGCCGGTGATCCCCCAGATCTGGACGTTGCCGGCCCTGTCCGCGCGCTGGGCGTGGACGATCGTGACGTCCGGTGTGAGCGCGGGGACCGCGGCCAGCCGCTCACCGGTGAACGGGCAGGTGATGGGTTTGATCGTGTCGGTCTGCGCCGGGAGATCGGTGCCGGTGTAGCCGCGCAGGACGGCGAACGGCAGGCCCGAAGCTCCGGCGACGTACCGGTTCGCCATACCCGCGTGGCTGTGTTCCTCTATCTCCAGCGGCACCGGCCAGGAGTGCTGGACCGCGTCACGGAACCGGTGCAGCGAGCCGACCCCGGGGTTTCCACCCCACGAAAAGATCAGCTTGCTCGCGCAGCCCGCGCCGATGAGCTGGTCGTAGACGATGTCCGGCGTCATGCGGACCAACGTCAGGCCGGTGCGGCCCTGGCGGATGATCTCGTGGCCGGCGGCCACGGGGATGAGGTGCGTGAAGCCCTCGAGCGCGACGGTGTCCCCGTCGTGCACCAGCCGTGCCACGGCCTCCTTCAACGACAGCAGCTCCGCCATCCCACCCTCCCAGGCCGTTCATGTTCGGATCGCGCACACATGTTCTGCATATGAACATAGCTCAGCCGGCGCGACCGTGCAACCAAGCGCGATAGCGGCGCAGCGCGAAGGCCTGCAGCACCGTTTCCACCACGAGCGCCAGTTTCGGATCGACACCGGGCTTGGTACGTCGTCCCGCGCCGAGCCGCCGCAGCTGCCGCCGGACGCGGGCCATGCTCGCGGCGGACGCGACGGCCTTGTCGCCGATCCGGACCGGCGCGAGTTCCACGTCGGCGTCCGCGTCGTGCCGCCACTTCGCGGGCAGTCCCGGATCGACGGCCAAGGCGGTGCCCATGCCGACGAGTTCCACGCCGCTCGCGAGGACTTCTTCCGCGACGCGCCTCCGGACCACGCCGCCGGTCACCATCAGCGGCAGCGCGCTGGTCCGGACGAGCTGTTCGGCCAGAGACAGGAAGTAGGCCTCCCGCGCGCGGGTGCGGTCGTCGCCGGACTGCCCCGTCATCGCCGGGCTCTCGTAGCTGCCACCCGACAGTTCGACCAGGTCGACACCGAGCGGCGCCAGCATCTCGATGACCGACTCGGCGTCGTCGGCGTCGAAGCCGCCACGCTGGAAGTCCGCGGAATTGAGCTTGACGGCGACGGCGAACCCGGGCGCCACGACGGCGCGGACCGCGCGGACGACGTCGAGCAGGAACGCCGCCCGGTTCTCCAGGCTTCCTCCCCACCGGTCTTCACGACGATTCGCCAGCGGGGAAAGGAATTGCGAAAGCAGGTAGCCGTGGGCCGCGTGGATCTCGACGCCGTCGAAACCGGCCTCTTCGGCGAGACGGGCGGTCTCGGCGAACCGCGCCACGGTCTCCTCGATCTGCCGGGCGGACATCTCGACCGGCTCGGCGAACCGCTTGCTGTTCTTGCCGACGTCGACCCGGACGGCCGACGGTCCCCAGGCGACCCCGGGCATGTCCGCCCGCACCTGACGCCCCGGATGGTTGATCTGCATCCACACCCGTGCGCCGCCGCTCTTGGCGGCCGACGCCCACCGGCGGAACGGTTCCAGCGGCGAGTCCGCGTCGAGGACGACACCGGCCGGGCCGGTGAGCGCCTCCGCGTGGACCATGACGTTGCCGGTGATGAGCAGGCCAGCCCCGCCCTCGCTCCACCGGCGATACAGCTCGAACAAGGGCTTGCCGGGCAGCTGCCCGCGACTCGCCATGTTCTCCTCCATCGCGGCCTTCACCAGGCGATTCGGCAGCGTCGAGCCACCAGGAAGGGTGAACGGCTCAAAGACCGGCGAAGAGGTTTTCTCGACTGCGGATGACATCCCTGCTCCCGAACGAGGTATGTTTACATTGCTCACATGAGCATAGGAAGGGGATGTAAGCAGTGTCAACATCGACGAAGAGTGGCTACCATCACGGCGACCTGAGAGCGTCATTGCTGACCACGGCGATGCGCATGCTCGAAGCCGGCGAGCAGTTCTCCTTGCGCGCCGTCGCACGCGAAGCAGGCGTTTCGGCGACCGCCCCGTACCGGCACTTCGCCGACAGGGACGCCCTGGAGTCGGCATTGGCCGCGCAAGGCTTGCGCGACCTGAAAGAAGACCTCGCGACAGGACGCGAACTCCCGGCCTCGGTGGAGGAGCTGGCCGAACTCGCGGTCGCCTACGTCGATTTCGCCCTGCGCCGCCCGGCGTTGTTCCGGCTGATGTTCGGGAACGCCTGCGACACGGGCAGCGAGGAACGCGTCCAGGCCGCGGCGGACATCCACGACCTCCTGCGATCGGCGATGACGCACGTGTTCTCCGAACCCTCGGACGCGCTCGCCTCGGCGGGCTGGGCACTGGCACACGGGCTCGCGTACTTGTTCCTGGACGGCAAACTCCAGGTGGAGTCGGACGACGAGATCGCCGAGCAGGTGCGCGCCGCGTTCACCGCGATCCTGGCGGCACGACCACGCTAACCGGTGTTGACAGTGCTCACATCGACGCTTATGGTCTCGAATGTAAGCATTGTAAACATTCCAGGAGATCCGATGCCACAGGACACGGTCACCGTCGATCTGGGCGGACGCGCGGTCGACGTCCCGAAAGGCGGCCTGTACGACCGCTACCGCATGGACACCGACCTCGACGCCGTCGCGGCCGACCCGCGCGTGAGCGGCGTCGACTTCTTCCGGCGGCTCCCCAAGACGCGGGTCGACTCCCCGATCGGCCCGACGCTGACGCCCAACTTCTACTACCGGATCGCGACGGCCCGGCTGACGTTGACGGCGCCTTCCCGGGCGATCCGGCGCCGTCTCCCCGGAGAGCTGTCACCGCTGGAGGTCGCTCCGGGCCTCGGCCTGGTGTCGGTGATGGTGTTCCGGTACGACGTCTGCGACATCGACTTCTACACCGAGGCCGCCGTGGGCGTCGCGGTCCGGCCCGCGCGGCACGGACGGCTCGGCTTCTTCGATCTCGTCACCGGGCTCAAGAACGAGCACCTTCACTCGTACGTGCTGTCCCTTCCGGTCAGCAGCGACATCGCCCAGGTCCGCGGCCATGATGGCTACGGATTCCCGAAATGGGTGACGGGCCTCGACGTCGACATCGACGCCGAGCGCACCGAAGCGCGCATCGCGAACGACCGCGGCGAGACAGACCTCGCCCTTTCGGCGGCGACGCCACGTCAAACCACGCACAAGTCCGGCGAGCAGGTCTCGAGTCTCACGTCGTACACCACCATCGGGGACGCGTGGCATGCGACGCTGAGCCAGACGAACGTCCTCTCGGCCGGAAGCACGACGTTCCCGCGCGGTGCAGGCCTCCGGCTGGGCGAGGGACGCCTCTCCGACGACCTCCGCTCACTCGGCCCCCGCAAGCCGATCCGCCTCGACGTGATGACCGAAGGGCAGCTCGCGCTTCACATGCCGGTCCCCACCTCCGTCCGCGAACAGGAGGCCCGCAAATGACCAAACGCGTCTTGACCGTCGTCACCAACGTCGGCCACTACGACGATCCGTCCCATCCGACCGGGTTGTGGCTCTCCGAGCTCACCCATGCCTTCCACGTCTTCGCCGAACGCGGCTTCGAGCAGACGATCGTCAGCCCCCAGGGCGGACGATCGCCGCTCGAACCCCGATCGCTGAAGTTCCCCAACTACGACAAGACCGCCAAGGCCTGGCGCGCCGATCCGGACCGGATGGCCTTGCTGGAGAACACCGCCGCCCCGGACGAAATCGACTCGGCGGATTTCGACGCGATCTACTTCACCGGCGGCCACGCGGTCATGTACGACTTCCCCGACAGCGAAGGACTACAGCGGATCACCCGCGAGATCTTCGAACGCGGCGGCATCGTTTCCTCCGTCTGCCACGGCTACTGCGGACTGCTGAACACGAAGCTGTCCGACGGCTCGTATCTCGTCGCGGGCCGCAAGGTCACCGGCTTCGCCTGGCGCGAGGAAGTCCTCGCGAAGGTGGACAAGCTGGTGCCCTACAACGCCGAAGAAGAGATGAAGAAACGCGGCGCGCTCTACGAAAAGGCGAAGCTGCCCTTCGTCTCCTACGCGGTGGTCGACGGCAATCTCGTCACCGGCCAGAACCCGGGATCCGCGAAGGAGACGGCGAAGAAGGTGGCGGACCTGCTGTGATCAGCCGATCCCACTGCCGGGCGGGAACCATTCGACGGCCTTGAAGTCCCCGCTCTCGACCCGTTCGAAGGTCGCGGTGCTCAAACACGGCGGCACGATCTGCTTGTTCTCGGGATCCGGACCCCAGCTGTAGCCGAGCCGGTCACGCTTGCCGTCGTCGTACACCGTCATCCCGACCCGGCGGTCCTTGAGGCCGGGGACGTCCGTGTCCTCGACGATGCCGGTGACGACGGCGACCGGACCGCCGACGACCAGGCAGTCGATCCTGCCGCGGAAGTAGGCGGAGAACCCGTCGCCCGCGTGGCTCACCCGGAACGTTCCCCTGCTCGCCGGGAAGAGACCGTGCGCGTCGAAGGCGAACCGGACGTCCTGGCCGTCCTTGCGCAGCATCTTGGCGCTGCCGACCAGGCTCGGCTCGGCCGGTTTGCCCTTGCCCGCTTCCTCGCCCGACGCCGGACCGGCCGCGACGAGCGTCGTGGCGAGGACCATCGCGGCACCGACGGCCGCGAGTGCTCGTGATCGTTGCATGTTCCACCCCTTGAATCCCCTGGTCGCGGAGCGTTTCCGCGCTTCTCACCATCCCGGGGCGCCGGACGTGACGACTCCCCCGCGCAGGGGAAGCACCTCCCTCATAACGGGGATTTCCCATATTTGGGATACCAACCGCCGCGCACTAGGCTGAGGACGTGACCTCGAAGATCGCGGTGACCCGGTGGATCCCCGACGAAGCGCTGAAAGTGCTCGCCGAAGCCGGGGAGGTGAAACTGTCGCGCGCCGACCGGCCGCTGACGCCGGACGAACTGCGTGAGTTCGTCCGCGGCTCGTCCGCGATCGTCGGCATGCTGCACGACCGGATCGACGGCGAAGTCGCCGACGCGGCGGGGCCGGGGCTGAAGGTCGTGGCGAACGTGGCCGTCGGCTACGACAACATCGACGTCGCGGCGCTGTCCGAGCGCGGGATCACCGTCACCAACACCCCCGGGGTGCTCACCGACGCGACCGCGGATCTGGCGTTCGGCCTGATCCTCGCGGTCACGCGACGGCTCGGCGAGGGCGAACGGCTGCTCCGCTCGCGCACCCCGTGGTCGTTCCACCTGGGCTTCCTGCTCGGCTCTTCGGTGCAGGACAAGACACTCGGGATCGTCGGGCTCGGCCAGATCGGGCAGGCGGTCGCGCGGCGGGCGCTCGGTTTCGGCATGCGGATCGTCTACTCAGGACGATCGCGGGCCACCGAAGACGTCGAGAAGACCTTGGGCGCCAAGTACGTGCCCTTCGACGAACTGCTGCGAAGCTCCGACGTCGTGTCGCTGCACTGCCCGCTCACGCCGGAGACCAGGCATCTCATCGACGCGGACGCGCTGAAGGCGATGAAACCGGGCGCGTATCTGATCAACACCACACGCGGCCCCGTCGTCCACGAGGCCGCGCTGGCCGACGCGCTCGAAGCCGGGGGAATCGCCGGTGCCGGCCTCGACGTGTTCGAAGCCGAACCCGAGGTCGAACCCCGTCTGCTGGACCGCGAAAACGTCGTCTTGACGCCGCATCTCGGATCGGCGACGGTCGAGACCCGTACCGCCATGGCCGTGCTCGCGGCCGAGAACGTCGCGTCGGTGCTCACCGGCGGAAACCCGCTGACGGAGGTTCGTCCATGACTCGTGTGGTCATCGCGCCCGACAAGTTCAAGGGAAGCTTGACCGCGGTCGAGGCCGCGGAGGCGATCGCCCACGGCGTCCGCGACGCGCTGCCCGAAGCCGAGGTCTCCTCCTGCCCGGTCGCCGACGGCGGCGAAGGAACGCTCGACGTCCTCGTCGCGGCCGGTGGCCGTCTCGTGGAACTCCCCGTCCGCGGGCCGCTCGACGACACCGTCGATGCCCGCTACGTGACCCTCGACGGAACGGCCTACATCGAATCGGCCCGTGCCTGCGGGATCGAGTTCGTCGAGCCGAGCCCGGAGGTCGCGCTCGCCGCGCACACCTGGGGCGTCGGGGAACTGCTCGCGCACGCGCTCGACAACGGCGCGCGACGGCTGGTGCTGACCGTCGGCGGGACGGCGAGCACCGACGGCGGCGCCGGGATGCTGGCGGCGCTGGGTGCCGGGGTCTTCGACGCGTTCGGCGCGCCGGTCGGGCTCGGCGGCGGCACGCTGGGCCGCGTCGCGCTGGCCGAACTCGGCCCGGCGCGCGAACGGCTCGGCTCCGTCGAGGTCGCCGTCGCCACCGACGTGACCAACCCGCTGCTCGGCCCCCGTGGCGCGGCCGCGATCTTCGGCCCGCAGAAAGGCGCGGGCCCACGCGAAGTCGAGCAACTGGACGAGTCCCTGTCACGCTGGGCGCAGGCGTTGCGGAACGCCGGGGCCCCCGACGTCTCGGACGTCCCCGGCGCGGGCGCGGGCGGCGGGGTCGCCGCGGGCGCGATCGCCGGGCTGGGGGCGAGCGTCGAATCCGGATTCCAGCTCATCGCCGGGCTCACCGGCGTCGACGGCGCCATCGAACGCGCCGACCTCGTCATCACCGGCGAAGGCTCGCTGGACGAGCAGAGCCTCGACGGCAAGGCCCCGGCGGGCATCGCGGCCCGCGCGCGGGAACACGCGGTACCGCTCATGGTGCTGGCCGGGCGGATCCAGCTGGACCAGAGCCAGCTCACCGGCCTCGGTGTCGTGGGCAGCGCCGCCCTGATCGACCACGCGCCTTCACTCGACCACGCGCGTGCGCACGCGGCGGAACTCCTGCGCGAGCGAGCCGGCGAGCTGGTCCGCGCCTGGGCCCGGACTTAAGCCCGGGCAGCGGCGCCTCCGCTGTGGGTCAAGGTGTGAAGGAGTCCGTGAAGGCCTCCTTGAGGGACTCTGGGTCCCTCAAGGGGTCCTTCACGGCACAGCGGACCGAGGAAACTCTCACCCACGACCACCGGGACGGCACGCGACGGGACGTGAAGCCTGAACCCGCCGGGCTCAGCTGCCGGGCTGCGGCTGAGCCTGCGGGAGTACGGCGAAGGCGACTTCGCCGGTTTCGTCCTGCTGGACGTCGAGGACCTTGTCGTCGAGCAATGCGGCCGCTTCCGGCTCCAAGAACACCTTCGGGCCGCCGTCGGCGCCGAGTACCTTGTCGCCGCTTTCCGGCTCCGGGGCGACGGAAACCGCGAGCTGGGGACTGTCCCCCTGCTGGGAATGCATGGCGAACCGCAGTCCGCCTCCGTCCTGGCCGTTCTCCTGCCCGGTCAGTGCGGTGATCGCCTCGGCGGCGGCTTCGGTGACTGTCAGCATCTCTGCCCTTCCTTCGTCGCGGTCTTGCACTTGACCGACCACGCTAGGGGGTGTCGGCATGGCCCGCCGTCTGAGTGAAGATCATTTTTCGCCGACGTCCGGCTCCTCTTCGGCCAGCCGCATGGCATGCGACTCCCCTTCGCGGATCTCCGCGGGCGTGGTCCCGAACCGGTCGGCCCCGCTCCAGTGCTCGGGTGGTTCGACGCCTTCTTCGAGCGGGTCGACACGGAGTTCGTCCTCGTCGAGCGCTTCGCTGGGATCCAACGTTTCCGGCTCCGCGGTCTCACGGTCGCTCATCGGCCGCTCCCTCCTGGTCGGACGTTGACCGGGGCGTGCTGTACTCGACCCCGTCTCAGTGGCTTACCCGGCGTCTCCGCAGGCCAAACGGCGGCACTGTCGCGGGGATCACAGTTCTCAGGCGGTTCATTAGCTTCACAAGTTTGTGAAACAAGGAGTAGCGTCGTCGGTATGACCACCACCAGGTGGGCGCCAGGGCACCGGATCATCCGGCGCGCGCCGGAGCGACACCACGAACTCGGCAACCACGCCGCTTGGTACGTCGTCGCCGGCGTCGCCGCCACCGGGCTGCAGGCGGTGCTGTTCCTTCTCCTGCAACCGATCCTCGGACCACAGTTGGCCAATCTGGTCGCGCTCGCGGTCACCACCGTCGGGAACACCGAGTTCCACCGCCGGGTCACCTTCGCCACCCGCAAGAGTCACGCGGGCAAGCGGCATTTCCAGGATCTGGTGACCTTCGCCTTCTACGCCGTGTACGGCTCGATCGTGCTCGCGTCCCTCGACGCGGTGATCACCGAGCCGACCGCACTGGAACAGACCGGCGCACTGCTCGCGGCCAGCGTCGTGGGCGGCATCGCGCGCTTCGCGGTCCTTCGCTGGTGGGTCTTCGCGCGCCGGAACGCCTAGTCTCCACTTGTGGCAGAGATCAACGGCCCGCACGACGGCGGCTCGGAACCCGACTACCGCTTCACGCTCGCCAACGAACGGACCTTCCTCGCCTGGCTCCGGACGGCGCTGGGCCTACTGGCCGGCGGCGTCGCCGTTCATCAACTGGTCCCCGACCCGAATGCGCTGAGCACCCTCCTGGCCGGGCTGTGCGTCGTGCTGGCCGCCGTTCTCGCGGCGAGCGCGTATCCGCGCTGGCGGCGGGTGCAGACCGCGATGCGCGCGGGACAGCCGCTGCCGAAGAGCGGGATGCTGCTCCTGCTGACCGCCGGAATCCTCGTGATCACCCTGGCGGCCGCGGCGCTGGTGGTCCTCTCGTGAACCCGGCCGATCACGGAGCGCAAGCGGAACGGACCGGGCTGGCCTGGCGCCGGACCGCACTCGCGGCTACTGCCTGCACACTCCTGCTCTTGCACACCGCGGCCCGGCGAGGGTGGGGCACGGCGGTCGTCCCGGTCGCGTTCGCGGGGGCCATGGTGATCACCTTGGCCGCCGTCGGCGCGTTCCGTGAACGAGCACTGCGCCGTCCGGGAACCCCGAAACCTCTTAACCCGATCCTTGCTGTCACAACGTCGGCACTCGTCGTAGCGACGGCGGCCGCACTGATCGCGGTGCGCTGAACCCCGCACACATCCTGCGACCCCGAAGCCCCTTTTCGCGACGCAGAGTCTCGGTTGTATTAAGCCGACTCCGGCGAATGGGCTATCTCTAGTTGAAATCTTTACTGCCGTCCGATCGGCGCCTACGATTACGCTGCGTCGCAACGGCGGCAGATGAACCTGATCTTACGGAGCATCTGCCGCCCTCAATCGTTACGGAGTGTTGACCCCTCGACAGCGACGGTCGCAGGGTCGGCCGGGGAGGACGACCATGCAAGCAACTTCAAGCGCGTCCAGAACCGTCACCCCCGATGCGGTCCCCGGATACACGACTCCGGAGAACCTGCCTCGACCGGGCGGACGGCTGACGAAGGAGGACCTCGATCCCCTCGTCAAGGACGCGGGCGACGGGAATCCCGCCGCGATCCAATCCCTGCTGCGGATGATCGGCCCCGTCGTGGTCCGGTACTGCCGCGCCAGAATGGGCGGCCGCGATCTGTCCTACCTGTCGGCGGACGACGTCGCGCAGGAAGTGTGCATGGCGGTGTTGAAGGCACTGCCCGGCTACCAGGATCGCGGCGGTTCGTTCCTCTATCTCGTGCACGCCATCGCCGCCAACAAGGTCGCCGACGCCTACCGCGCGGTCTCCCGTGACCGGTCGGAACCGGTTCCGGAGCTGCCGGAGCGGCCCATCGGCGACAACGAGCCCGAAACCCACGCCCTGCACCTGGACCTCGGTGCCCGGCTCAGCCGGCTGCTCTCCACTCTTCCGCGTGTGCAGCAGGAGATCCTCGCCCTCCGCATCGCCGTCGGCCTGTCCGCCGCCGAAACCGCCGAGGCACTCGGGATCTCCGCCGGCAACGTGCGCGTGACGCAGCACCGCGCACTGGCCCGCCTGCGGACGATGGTCAAGCAGGACGAGTTCTGATCTTTCCTCCCCCTGCCGCAGGTCATCGATCGGCGGTTCTCAGGCGCCCGGACCCCGCGCCGCCCACTTT
>Ga0307518_10000733_pt1 | contig 24689 bp, 13 predicted proteins | sample 25_EM_MG_FD_203889 | JGI IMG/M metagenome (GOLD analysis project Ga0307518, IMG submission 203889) | Populus trichocarpa ectomycorrhiza microbial communities from riparian zone in the Pacific Northwest, United States - 25_EM | ecosystem: Host-associated > Plants > Roots > Unclassified | place... | reverse complement strand
CTTTTTATTAAAATTCTTCCGCGTAGCGGCGTACTTTTTATTAAAATTCTTCCGCGTACGCGAGGAATCAAAATAAGAAGCGAGGAATAAAAATTATTCTTCCCCTATGGGAGAAATAGGGAGGCTCCTACGGAGGAGTACATCTCCCCATTGCGCTTCTATGTTTAATAATTATTATTGGTTAAAGCTTCAATTTTATCCCAAATATTTTCTTTTTTTCTATAGAATTATATATCTTACATAGGCCTAGCTATCCCTCCTTCTCCTTTATCCATAGGGAGTTCCCTCCTTTATCCTTTTTATTAAAATTCTTCCGCGTAGCGGCGTACTTTTTATTAAAATTCTTCCGCGTACGCGAGGAATCAAAATAAGAAGCGAGGAATAAAAATTATTCTTCCCCTATGGGAGAAATAGGGAGGCTCCTACGGAGGAGGGGAAGATTTGCGGAGATAAAGCAAAGGAAAATTCCTATGGTCCTATGGAGGGGAATATAGGGTAGGTTCTTAAGGATAAATATAGAAGGCTTAAACAAAAAAATAACAACAAAATGACAAGTCTTTTTATAAATTTATTAGTAATAGGTATGTTATTTTCTAGTGTTTTATCTATAACATCTAAAAATCCTGTAATATCTGTAATATTTTTAATTACAACATTTGTAAGTGCTGCTGCTTATTTAATATTAATAGGAATTAATTTTATAGGTATATCTTACATAGTAATCTATGTTGGGGCAATAGCTGTATTATTCTTATTTGTTATAATGATGATAAATATAAAATTAACAGATATTTTAGATACTGGATATAATTATACTAAAAATCTACCTTTAGCTATATTAATAGTAACATTATTTATATTTATAATCTTTCAAACTTTACCATTTTCTTTTAACAATATTGCACTTCCATTTAATTTTTCTCCCTCTTCCTCGTTATGGTCCTATGGAGGGGTAGATTCTAATTTAATAAGTAATCAAGTATTCAATTTTTCTAATTTAACCACTTTAATAGGGATAAATAGATCTCAATCAGATATCTTATTAACACAATTTGAACAAATTCAAGTTTTAGGTCACAATTTATATACTTATGGTGCTATATTATTAATTGAATTAAGTATTATTTTACTATTAGCAATGCTAGCAACAATTATTATTTCTAAAAATAATAAAAATATATAATAAATTTATCTATACCCTTACTATTTAGCTAACAAAGTAACCCTCTCCCCCTATTAAAGGAAGGAGGAGTGAGTATTGAGGACTCTCACTAACTCACTCACTAACTCACTAACTCACTCACTAACTCACTCCTCAACTCACTAACTCACTCCTCCCTCCCTATTTCTGATTTTGATTCCTATTCAAATTTTTTTTAAAAAGGATAAAGGAGGGAACTCACTCCTCCCTACGGAGGATAGGGGAGCTGGTAAACAAATACACAGTTCCTATGTTGGATGGAAGTATTTACTAATTTATTTATAAATTTTACTTATTCTTACTTCTTATGTCTGTAAGGGTAAGTAAAATAGGGCTTATAATATATTTAAAAAGTAACACTTCAAAAAAAAAATAACAAAATAATATAAAAACATAAAAGCATAACAAGGATGAAAATTTAATTTATTAATATTAATATAGTAATTATAACTATTCTAACCTTTTTCTGTTTATACTTATTATATTTTATAAATACAACAATCACAATTTTATTAGGGTCTACCTAATAGATCCTCCCTATTACACCCTCACTATGTAGGCTCCATAGGATAGACACCTTTGCTTAATGGCAAATTCCTATTTTCTTATAGAACCTTTACTTTATTTTTTAATTAATTAAGCGCGTACGCCGCTACGCATCTCCCCTTTACTTTTGATTACAATTTGAATAGGAATCAAAATCAGAAGGAGAAAGAAAAGTATTCTATTGCTAAGCTATAAGAAAAATTTGTTTTTTAATAGTGAAAGGCGGTAAGTAAAATATAAAATATACCGCAATGGGGAGATGTACGCATCTCCCCTTTACTTTTTATTAAAATTTGAATAGGAATCAAAATAAGAAGGAGACAAATATATAAATAAACAGATATTTCTCTTTATCTATTTCTCCCCTCCAAATGTAACCATAGAAAGATAAAGTAATTACTCCTCCCTATCCTCCTCCTTTTTATTCCTATTCAAATTTTAATAAAAAGGAGGAGGATACAAAACCAAAGTCGTATAAGTAGCCTTTGTTAAAGTAAAGGTTTTACGGATTAGTTAAGAGAAAGCTCAAGAAATAGAATAATAATTTATTCCGCTACGCATCTCCCCTTTAGTTTTGATTACAATTTGAATAGGAATCAAAATAAGAAGGAGAAAGGCAATAAATAATACCGTAATAAATTAAGCGCGTACGCCGCTACGCGAAAAATTAAAAATAAAAATGATAACATTATTACTAATAATACCTTTAATAGGGTCTTTAATTTTATTACCTATGTCTTCAACTCCAGAAGGGAAACAACAAATGAAAAATATAGCAATTACAACATCATTAATTAATTTATATATTTCTTTATTCCTTTGGTATGAGTTTGATTCAAGTATAACACACTATCAATTTACTGATTTAGAATTTATCCCAAAATATTTAAATTTAAAATTTGGAGTAGATGCTATATCATTATACTTTGTATTATTGACGACATTTGTTACAGCAATAGCATTATTATCTTCATATAATTTAAATAGTAAATATGTAAAATTATTTTTTGTTTCATTTTTACTATTAGAAACCTTACAAATATGTGCCTTTGTTTCTTTAGATTTATTATTATTTTATATCTTCTTTGAAAGTGTTTTACCAATATTATTTATTGTTATAGTTATATTTGGACATGGTAAAGATAGATTTAGATCTGCTTATTTATTCTTTTTATATACTTTAGCAGGTAGTTTACCCATGTTATTAAGCATATTAACTATTAATTCTTATATAGGTTCGACAGATTTTCAATTAATTTCTTTAAGTGAAATAAGTTTAGAAAGTCAAAAATACTTATGGTTAGGATTTTTTATAGCTTTTGCAGTTAAAACTCCATTATATCCTTTCATTATTTGGTTACCTAAAGCTCATAGTGATTCACCTTTAGCTGGATCCATATTATTAGCTGGAACAATATTAAAATTAGCAACATATGGTTATTTAAGAGTATTAATTAATTTTTTACCTGATGCTACAAATTATTTTAGTCCTTTAATTCAAACTATTGCTATTATTTCTTTAATTTATGCTAGTTTCTCTACTATTATACAACAAGATACTAAAAGATTAATTGCTTATAGTAGTGTGGCTCATATGGCTGTAGTTGTTTTAGGTCTTTTTTCTAATAATTTACCTGGTATAGAAGGGGCTATATTATTAGCTATTGGACATGGTTTTGTTTCTCCAGCTTTATTTATATGTGTGGGTGGTATAATTTATGAAAGAACTGGAACAAGAAATATTAATTATATAAGAGGTTTAGTTTCTTATATGCCTGTATTTTCTATACTATTCTTTATTTTTACTTTATGTAATACTGGTATACCATTAAGTATAAATTTTTTAGGAGAACAATTATCTTTAATTGGAATTTTTGAACAAAATCCTATTATTGCTTCATTAGCTGCAACAAGTATTTTATTAAGTGCTTGCTATTCTATTTTCCTTTTTAATAGATTATCTTATGGTAACTTATCACCTTATTTACCTCCATTAAAAGATATTAATAGAAGAGAATTTATATTATTAATTAGCTTATTATTACCTACTGTAATATTTGGTATTTTTCCTAATATTATTTTAAGTTCTTTACATATGTCTGTTTCTTCTTTATTATATAATATTTAATTAACTTAAAGCAATAATTTAGACCTTTCTTCCGTAGGAACCTTCCCTCCGTAGGGAACAAAGTTCCCTACTTGCGAAGCTAGGGAAGGAGTACGCGCTATAAAATTTTTTTCCTACTTATCCTTACTTAAAAGTTAAACCTATTACAAATAGGAAAGATTTTATTCCTCCTTTGCTTTTGTCCACATCCTTAGGTGTTAATAGGTTAAATAAGTATTCATAGTTATCTATAGGTATTGACAGGTAACCTTAAGTATACATAGGGAGGGGTTAAAGCAAAGGAAAATTCGTATGTTGGTAAGGAAAGTAGTCCGCTATTACTAAAAAAAAATAAAAATAATAATAACCCCCCCCTTAGCTGTAGAAGTTATAACAGGAAATAACTTTGTTAATATTTATTTGTATATTTTTCCCTCCTCCATATGCTTAACTCCTCCCTAGCTTCGCAAGTAGTGAGCCCTCCTCCCTCCTTTAAAGGTGTCCCTATCCTTCTTCCCCTCACAAAGTTCCCTCCTTTTCTTTTGATTACAATTTGAATAGGAATCAAAATAAGAAGGAGGAGGGATGGAGTATGTAGGAGAGAGAGTAATTTAATTAATTAATATTTTTTTGTTTAATTAAGTAAACGTTATAGGATGGGTAGCTAAAAAATGGAGACCATATGATAAAATATACATGAAATATAAAATACTACTCCCTAAAAAAAAATAATTCTAGACCTATAATTTTTTTATTGAAATTAACATACATTTTTATATATTTATTTGTAAAATAATTAATAATTCTTAAACTGTTAATATAAATTAAAATATTAAGCATAAATGCCAATAATAAAATAAATAGGAATATGGACAATATAAATAATAATATACTAACATCATTTAATTGATTTGCCAACAACTCATTAGAATAATTCACCTTAACAGGTTCTAAGATTGGTCTTAAAAGATCCATAATATAACTAATTATTTTATTAGCTAAATCATCCATACCATTACCATCTGAAAGAAATTTATTATTTAATGTGCTATTAGAATTTATATTAGGTTCAGTAGAGAGAGAGACATTACCACTAGACTTACTTATTGTTTCCACCAGGGTGTTAGTTTCCTTATCACCTTCTACATATACATGCGCAGTTTCATTTTTTCCATCCCAAAGAGTTCTCCAATTTTTAATATGAGATACCACATATTTAGGGTCATTTATGGTATTATTTAGTACCTTACTTATTGCATCTGCACCTATAGTACTAGCAATTACAAAAGCTCTAGAGCTAGGTGTTCCTCCAGCTTTTAATAAGGTAATACGTAGGGCACCAGTACCATAAATAAAAAGACTTCTTATTCCATTAGACCAACTTCCATCTGTATGAATAACTTGAACATTAGTATTATATGTGTCTATATTCTTAGATGAATCAGCCATATAAACAACAAATTCATTATTTAATCCTAACTTAGATATATTTTCAATAACTGAAAATAAAATTGACCCAAAATCGTATATTAAAAAAGAAATCACTATAAGTATAATTATTAAATCTATACTTTTTTCTAAAAGGTTTAAACCTTTATTATTAATTTTAAGCTTATTAATTATATTCATTAATATTATATTTTATCCATTTTTGTTAAATTTAATAATTGTTTATTCCTTTCGCTTACGCGCTATTAACTTATTTTCCTTTCCTAATTTGTTTATTAAAAACCTTTACAGGTCCATAGGGGAAGAGGGAGGCCATAAGAGGAAAGGAATACCCCCTCCCACTCATTATGTGTTTGTCCATAGGAGAGGAGGGACTTTGGTTGATAGGGGTATAAGCCCTACACTATTTTATTTATTTATTTTTACAGCGCTATATAAGGATACCTACAGATAAGTAACTATATTTAGGGTGAAATAGGATTAGTGTGCTTATAAAATTTTTAGTTTATTCTCGAATAGCAAGGTCATACGCGATTTATTTACAAATATGCTACTTTATTATTATTTAATAATTGTTTTATACTAATATTACCCCTTTTAACAAAGTAAAAGAAAAGATGTTATGGTGAAATTTTTCTCTTACTCTCTTTTATAAGAAAATATATCCTACTCCAATAAAGGAGTAACTACTTTTTTAATAGTCTAAGTAAAGATATTAAGTACTTATTTTATTTTTATCTTTTTTTATTTATAAATGGACATTCCTCTATCCTTACTATGTCAATAGCATATAAGGATTATTGACTTAGTTGTAAGTAAACACCTACTTTTATTAAAGGCAAATTCACCATAAGATTATTCTACTTTTTCCCTATTTTACTTTTGCTTTGCAAATATTCTACAAAAGCAAAGGCGTCCCTTCTTTAAGGTAAAAGAGATTAATAGGAATAGAGACAAAGATAAATTAGGATGGAAAGGAAGTAATAATCTGTCTTACTTATTACTACTAATGAGTAAAATTTTTTAACAAAGTAAAATAAAACTTAATTAATAAGGAGGGTTATTTTTTAAAGATCCTAACCTTAAAATAAAAGTGGTGTTCCTCCTCCCCTACTCCCCTATAGGGAGTGGAAGACCTTTGTTGTAAATCTTATCCGCCCAACATAATGAGGAAAATTTGTCGTTCTTAGAATAAAAACAAAGCAAAGGTGTATATAGGGAGGGAGGGGCAGCTTAATTAATGAGTTGTAGTTTAATTTGGAAAAACACCATTTTTTGGTAGTGGTTTATATCAGTTCGAGTCTGGTCAACTCAGTTAAATACCGTGTACTCCTGCGGAAGACAGATTTATTAAATAAACTGTCCTTATTACATTTCAATAGGTCATGTAAATAGTATATTACGGAGAGTAAATATTATCATATAATAGTAATACTCTTTCCCTTATCAACCAAAGTCCCTCCTCTCCTATGGACACCTCATAGTGAGTAGGAGGGGGTATTCCTTTTCTATCCCTATGGTTGGCCTTTCTAGCTCACTTTGGTTTATTATGGTTTCCTATACTTATTATTCTTTGCTTTCATCTAATTATTATTTTTATTCCTTTCTTCCGCTCTTCCCTCCCTATGGATGGAGTCCTATTGAGGGGAAGAGTACGCGTCTTCCCTCCCTATGGAGGGGAGTAGCGGTAGAATTAATAATAAAAACAAAGCAAAGGATCTTTAAAAAAGAGGGGAGAAGAAAGATATTTTTCTTAAGCCTTAATATAAACAAATTAGGAATGTTAAATAAGTTTGTCTTCTCCCTCACTAGCTTCGCAAGTGAGGGCAGGAGTACGGGGTAAAGGAATAAACAATTATTAAATGTAACAAAAATGAATAAAAAAATAAATATATGAATCTATCTATAATCTTATTTTTAATAGGAATATTAGGTTTTATATTAAATAGAAAAAATATAATATTAATGATAATAAGTATAGAAATAATGTTATTAGCTGTAACTTTATTAATCTTACAAATTTCATATAATTTTGATGACAATATAGGACAAATATTTAGTATTTATATAATATCAATAGCTGGTGCTGAATCAGTAATAGGATTAAGTATATTAGTAGCATATTATAGATTAAGAGGGACAATATCATTAAGAAGCTAATGTATTTATCAATAATAATTTTACCTTTATTAGCTTCTTTAAGTAGTGGTTTATTAGGAAGAAAAATTGGAACAACAGGTTCTCAAATAATAAGTTGTAGTAGTTTATTATTATCTTCAATTTTAATAACAATAGCTTTTTATGAAGTCGGAATTTGTGGAAGTTCAGTAAAAATAGATCTATTAAGTTGGTTAGATATAGATTTGTTAAATATATCTTGGTGTTTTTATTTTGATCAATTAACAGTATCATTAGGTCTAGCTGTATTATATTGTTCAACTTTAATACATATCTATAGTATCGATTACTTATCTTCAGATCCTGCTTAGTGTTATAGGAAAACGCTATATAGGGGGATTTAAACTGCCAAATTCCGGGGACACCCTAAAGCTTATGGTACTAAGCTATATCCGAAAGGCTATAAGTGGATGAATTAATTACTCATGTATGGTAATAAGTCATAAGATAGATGAAAATAAAATGGGAAATCGCGGATCTAAGTCAGGTTTATTAAAAAGACCTGTAAAAGAGCAACGAGTAGACGGTAGTTACTTTGGTTTAAGAATTCCAAAGTTAAGGTATACTCTAATGGGTTTCGAAAGAAATTATCAAGTCAAAATCCTTTCTAAACAATTATTTATTAAAAAATTTTCTACCCTAACTTCTTCCCCGTGCCCGCAGCCAGGTGCAGTTAGCACAGGCAAGGGATCTCCTATTAATCCTTGGATTTGGACTGGTCTAATAGACGCAGAAGGTTCTTTTTCCATCATAATTGATAGAAATAAAATCCGTAAATTAGGTTGGCGTGTACAATCTAAATTTCAAATTGGTTTACACAAACGGGATTATAATTTATTAATTTTGTTACAAAAACATTTAAATGGAATTGGTTCTATTCATATAGATTCTAACAAAAATAGAGTAAATTTTTCTGTTGATTCTGTTAAAGATTTAGTTATTTTAATTAAACATTTTGATAAATACCCTTTATTAACTAAAAAAAGAGCAGATTTTATTTTGTTTAAAGAAGTTGTAAAACTTATTATAAATAAACATCATCTTTCTTTAGAAGGGTTAAAACAAATAATTAACATTAAAGCAACTATGAATTTAGGTTTATCTTTAATGTTAAAATCAGAATTTTATGCTTTTGTTCCGGTATGTAGACCTATCATTATTATTAAATTTATTCCAGAAGCCAATTGAATTTCAGGATTTGTTAGTTTCGCGTACGCGGGAGAAGGAACTTTTGATGCTCGAATCACTAAATCAACAAATAAAATAGGATCTCGTGTTCAATTAAGATTTAGAATTGTTCAACATGAAAGAGATATTAAATTAATGGAAAATATAGTAAATTATTTAGGTGCGGGTAAAATATATAAATACCCTAATACTCCAGCTGTATGTTTAACAATTGTTAAATTTTCAGATATTTGCAATATAATTATTCCTTTTTTTAATAATAATCCTATTTTTGGTGTAAAACTAGAGGAGTATCTTGATTGGTGTAAAATTAAAAAATCAATTTTTGAAGGTTCACATCTTACAGAAGAGGGAATGAATTTAATCCGAGAAATAAAATCTGGGATGAACAAAGGTAGAAAGTAATTTATATTATTATTTAATTGCATGATAAATTTGATCGCTATGCATATTCAAAGATTCTTTTCTTATTTATCTGCTTTCACTGCAGGAATGTTAGTTTTAATTTGTGGAGGTAACTTTTTTGTTATGTTTGTAGGTTGGGAAGCAATAGGAGTAGTATCTTATTTATTAATTAATTATTATTTTACTAGAATACAATCAAATAAAGCAGCAATATTAGCTTTTACAATGAATAGAGGAGGAGATATGTTAATGAGTATTGGATTTTTTGCTATATTCCAAACATTTGCTTCTTTAAATTATTCAGAAGTATTCTCTTTAGTTCCATATATTTCAAATAATGCTATTTCAATCATTGCTTTATTGTTATTAGGTGGTGCTTTAGCTAAAAGTGCTAATATTCCTCTACATTCTTGGTTACCAGGTAGTATGGAGGCTTGGGTCAGTAACAGTCTTGTAGCTTTAGCAACTGCTAAAGTTGGCTTGCTTAAGCGAAACTATATTTTTTTATTTATATTTATATTTTTATTAATTAACAATTATTATGATAATATGTTAAAACCGGCTTGCTTAAACGAAAGCTATCTATCTGTTTTACCTATTTTAAATTCTATACCTAAATCTTCATTAGAAGCTATTACAGGGAATATGTTAGGTGATGGTTCTATAAGTCTTTCTAAAAAAAATAGAGGTCAAGGAATATTTGCTATGACTATGGATGTTTATTCTTTAAATTATTTAAATCATTTAAGTAAAGATATCTATAGTAAATTTACAGATACTAAATGTTATCCATATCCAAATATTTTACTTGATCATCATAAAGATAAAAAAGTAACTCAATACCATTTTAAAACTAAAACACATTCTTTGTATACAGCTTTACATAGCTTATGGTATAAAAAAAGATCTAGAGCTGAACAAATTTATTAAAATTGTTCCTTTAAATATTTCTGAAATGTTTTCAGAAATATCATTAGCTTATTGGATAATGGATGATGCTTATTTTGATTCTTATGGAAGAGAAAAAACAGTAATTCTTTGTACTGAGTCTTTTTCCAAAGAAGAATGTATAATTCTTCAATCTCTTCTTGAAAAGTTAGAAATAAAATCTACTTTAAAATTAAGAAATAAGATCAAAGATAAATATAGAATTAGAATATCTAAAACTAGTATGGATAGAGTAATCTATTTAGTTAAACCACATATGCATAATGATTTTTTATATAAATTAGGAATATAGTTTTTAAGAAAAATAACACAAAATAGGGGCCTCCTTAAACTTCACTATATGCTGGAACACCTTATCCTCCTTTAGTTCTTATTTTTATTTCTATTCAAATTTTAATAAAAAGGAGGGAGAGCTTTAAGTACTTATTTTGCTTTACACTAAAAAGTTAAAATCTTAAAGATTGGGCAATCAGCAGGAAACCAACGGTTCTAACTAGAGCCAAGTAGGTTCCTCAGAGACTACACGTGAAGCTTCATGTTAAGTTAAACAAAAACAAAAATATGAAGATGATATAGTCCGACCAACCATGAGAGTGGTTGTTAACATTAAGCCTACACCAGTAAGTGCATTATTACATGCCGCAACACTAGTAACAGCAGGAATCTATTTATTAATAAGAATCAGTCCCTTATTAGAGTATAGTAGTAGTGTATTATTAATAATAACAATAATAGGTTCAACAACAGCATTTTTTGCTGCAACTTGTGGTTTATTACAAAATGATTTAAAAAGAATAATAGCTTTTAGTACAATATCTCAATTAGGATATATGATGATGGCAATAGGATTAAGTCAATATAATGTGGCTTTAATGCACACTGTAAATCATGCCTTTTTCAAAGCTTTATTATTTTTAGGTGCTGGTGCCGTTATTCATTCTTTCCAAGATCAACAAGATGTTAGAAAAATGGGTGGTTTAATAAATTTTTTACCTTTAACTTATACTGTTATGTTAGTAGGTTCTTTAAGCTTATTGGCTACTCCTTATTTAACTGGATTCTATTCTAAAGATTTAATTTTAGAATTAGCTTTCAGTCAATATAGTTTTAGTGGAACATATGCTTATATTTTAGGAAGTGTAACAGCAGGAATTACAGCATTTTATAGTTTTAGATTAATAAGTCTAGTTTTCTTAACTTACCCTAATGCCCCAAAAGAATCTTATAATAATTCACATGAATCTAAATTAGCAGTTGTAATACCTTTAATTATTTTATCTTTATTTAGTATATTTTTTGGTTATATTTTCTCTGATTTATTTGTGGGTATAGGTTCTGATTTCTTTAAAAATGCTATTTTTATTCACCCTAATTCTATTTCTTTAGTTGAAGCTGAATTCTCAATAAATCCTTTATTAAAATTATTACCTGCCTTATTTAGTTTATTAGGTATGATCACTGCTATTTTATTATATCATTTATTTCCTAATTCACTTATAAATTTAACTAATTCTATTCCTTTTCTTAGAAATATTTATAAATTCTTTAATGGTAAATATTATTTTGATGTTTTATATAACCAATTCTTTATAAGAAATGGATTAAAATTAGGCTATAGTATAAGTAAAGAGTTAGATAGAGGAGTAATAGAACTATTAGGACCTTATGGTTTATCTAAATATTTAGTTAATGTAAGTAATAATTTAGCTAAATTAGATACTGGTGTTATTACTACTTATGCTTTATATATAACTTTAGCTTTAATTTATTTAATTTTTTTAGTTTTACAACCAGTATTTTTCTATTCTTATGAAACTGATGCTAATTTAACAAACTTATTTTTTGTCTATTTATCACACTTCGAAGAATTTAGATTATTTATTTTAATTGTTATTTCTTCTTTATTTATTAATATTTTTTAGTCTTATTTTGTTATTTTTCTATTCCTTCTCCACTCCCCTCACTACTAAGTATTAAGTATTAACTAATAATTACTAAGTATTAAGTACTAAGTATTCACTATTCAGTACGTAGGAAGTAGTCTTCACCCCTTTGCTTTTTTATAAGATTTGCGGAGATAAAGCAAAGGATAAAAATTTAAGAATAAAAACAAAGCAAGAGAAATATTTAATTTTGTCTTCCTCCCCTATGGGAGGAGTACATCTCCCCATTGCGGTAATATTTATTATATTTAACCCCCTCCCTTCAAATTTACATAGATAGATAATTACATAATTACAAAGGTATAAGGCATTTTATCCATAATAACCTCCCCTATCCATAAAAAAGGGGGGGGGGGGGGGAGGAATCTCTCCGAGACTAAAGGATAGGGACTAACCATAAGTATATTTGTAATTTGAATTTTTAAATTATATTTAAATTATTTAATCTATTTAAATTATTCTTCAGTTATATTTAATTTAATGGGTATAATTATTAAAACAAGTATTGTATTATCTTCTTTTTGAATATAATTTAATTTAAAAAAAATAATAAGTTCCCTCCCTCCATCCCATATTTCTCGCGTACGCGGACGCCTCTTTTTTAAAAAATAAATTAATAACTAACCCTCTTTCTATGGACCCTATGGACCTATGTACCCTATGTACCCTATGGACACTATGAACAAAAAAAAATTAACAAAAAAATGGAACAAAAATGGAACAATTATGAAATTAAGTTAAAAATACTATTTTAAATAGTAAGGATTTATTAAAGGTAAATATTAATAAGTTTTGGTCGGAAATTATGAAGCCCTTATCTGATAATCACTATGTTTTATTTATTATAAGATTAAAATTTGAAAATAATCAAGTTATCAGTGCAAGTAATTTACAAAAAATAGATCAAACAAGTAAAAATGAGATTATAGAATATTTGTATAGTAGGATTTCATTATCTAATGAAGCAATTTCAATAACTCCAATTAATAGTATTATCTTTAGTTATGGTATAAGGGAAGGTAAATTAGATCCAAATGTAAATGAGTTAAGTCTGAATAGTAATATTTATACCAAATTTCAGGTCTATTATAGACATAAATTACCTATAGTTAAATCAGGGAAAGTAAATGAAATTGGAAAAATATTAAGTAGCAATAATGAACAATACACTATCTTTGTTAATACTAATGCAATAATCATATTAGACTTAACATATATTAATAATCAACAAGTTAATAAAATTAAATATATTAAAAAAGGTCAAGTACTTTATAATTGGACAGATACAATAACAGGTTTAAATAAATTAGTCAGAGAAATTGGTAAATCAGTATATTATTATGAAAATGGAAAATTATCATTAATTAAGGTTGAGAAAAAATCTAAAGCAATAGAACAAGTTAAAGTATTAACTAAAAAAGGTCTTGAAGAAAAAATTATAACAATGGATCTTGAAACCATCTTAATTAATAATATACACACACCCTACTTATTAAGTTGGTACGATGGGAGAAAAAGTCAATCATATTTTATTGAAGACTTAGAATCATTAGGATTTGTAAAAAGAGAAGAAAAGATTTTAGAAATGATTCAAAACGTTATTAATTTAATTTGTATTAGAAAATATAGAAATTACAAGATATATTTACATAATTTTAGTAAGTTTGATGGATATTTTTTAGTTAAATATTTATCAAAAATAGGAACTTGTGATCCTATCATCCATAAGGGAAGAATTATTAATCTTAAATTCAATTATAATAATTATTCAATTACGTTTAAAGATTCATATCTATTATTACCTAGTTCTTTAAGAAAACTATGTAAATCATTTTCTATAGAATCCCCGAAAGGAATTTTTCCTTATGGCCTTTTTGATAATATAAAAGTATCGATGACGATTTAGTAATAACATTAAAAATTTATTTTTAACAAAATGATAATAGAAAGTAATTTAAAGGGGTTATTAAGGAACAATAAAGCAAATTTATAACAAAGGAGGTAAATACCAAATGCTTATATTCTAGTAAGAAAATAGAACAAGTTTAATAACTATAAATTCTATTTTCCAAAACAATATTGTAAAACGTATTATTACGGGTTTATTATAAATAAAATTTTAATTTTATAATAGTGAACCACAAGTATTAGAAGCAATCCTAAGGTAAACCTTATTTAAAAATACTTCCTGAAGTAAAACATTTTATTAAGGAAAGGAAAGGAAATCAACCGAGACTCCGAGAGTAATGGCGAGTGAAATCGGATTAGCTTTAATTGTTTTATAAACTTGAAATCTTAATAAACCGATAACAAACAAAATAATAAAATACTAAATTTGTAAATATGTTATTTTGCACTAGAGAAGGTATTCGAGTCCTGTAAAGTTAATAAAACAATTTGTGAAAGTAATTTAAATAAATTGATTATTTATTTAAATTCTAGGAATAAGTACGATGAGAGTTAACTTGTCGGAATAAAGGGGAACCATCCTCTAAAGCTAAGTATTATAAATTTAGCAATAGCGAAAAGTACTGTAAAGGAAAAATTTGAAAAGCAAGTAGTATACTATATACTTCAAAAACTAAATTTGATTTATTTTTACTCTTATTTATTTTTAAAGTTTTTATTTTACCTCCCTTTTCTTTAATTATTTTAATGAGGGGGAAGTCTATCTTATGTAGGATAAAAACTATGTAAGGTAAGAAAATAGAAGGTTTAAATTTAAATTTAAGTTTAATACTAAAATTTTGGTCTATGAACAGGTGAAATAGAACGTGAATTAGTAACTCTATAAGCAGTCGAAATTCTACTTAAATAAGAATGACGGCGTACCTTTTGCATAATGGGTCAGCAAGTTAATAGGAGTAGCAAGGTTAAAACCTTAGCGAAAGCGACTGGACAATATAAATAAAATATCAAATTTGCTATAAAAAGTTTATTAATTTGTCGCGTAGCGGAAAAATTAAACTTTCTATCTTTTTTTTTATATTTAGTGATGGGTTAGTTACTTCTATTAGACCCGAAGCCAGGTGATCTTACCAAGACCAGATTATAATGGATCGAACGGGTGAATGTTGCATAATTCTCCGAAGAGTTTTGGTAAGCGGTGAAATGCCAATCTGACCTGGTGCTAGCTGGTTTTCTACCGAAACATATTTAAGTATGATGTCTATCTATTAGATTTATGAAGGTACAGCAAGGCAATTCCCAACAAGTTTTATTTAAATTTACCGCTGCCGCGATAAGTTTTTATTTAATACGTTTAGGTTGCGGGGACCTCGAAAATCTTACCTTTGGAAGCGAATCTCGGAATTACATAAATTGATGATAGATATTCAGACTGCTCATGATAAGTTGGGCAGTCAAGACGGAAACAGCCGAGAACACTGATCAAGGTCCCAAATGATTGTTAAGTGAAATTAAGGATGTAGCAATATCATATACAGCTGTGAAGTGAGCCTGGCAGTCGCTACTTATAATGAACGTACGTAACAACGCATCAGCAGTAACTTTAATTTTTTAACCAAAATAATTAATAAATGATAGTAGCACCGAAAATTTAACGGGTCTTAAACAATCAACCGATATCGTGTTGTTTATATTTAATTAAATCTAAATTAGTTAAATGTAATCTAGGTAGTAGAACATTCAGTTAAATTGATAAGTAAATAGTGTTTCATTATTTATTAGATGACTGAAGAGAGAATGCTGACATGAGTAACGTAAAAAATTCCTATAATGGAATTCGCCGAATACGAAAGGGTTACAAATTAGAAAGGTTAAACCGTTTTGTTTTAATGCGGCCTCTAAGGAGTATAGCCAAAGCTATAACTGATGAGTAAAAAATAGAAAGTCCAATATTTAAAAAATGGACCAGGAAAATAATATTTTATTTTTCTTTAATTTTTATTAGTTTTCCTTTGCTTTGTATAAAAGCAGGGATCAAATATCTCTAACAAAATTAAAGAATTTTATTCTACCGTACCCTAAACCGACACAGGTTCGTTAGTAGAGTATACTAAGGCGTAGAGCTAAAAGTTGTTAAGGAACTCGGCAAGTTCACCTCATAAGTTTGACGACAAGAGGTACCAAAAATAATACTTAAAAGCAGTGAAAAAAAAATAGTTTACTTAATTTATTTATTGTTTTTTGGTGGCACAGAATCGGAGGCCCCGACTGTTTACTAAAAACACAACACAGTGCAATCATTAGTATGGTAGTATACTGTGTGAAATTTGCCCGATGCCATTAATATAAAAGAAGTTATGGATTATTTATAATCTTGTGACTGATTGAAAGTCTGGTTAATAGCGGTCTTAACTATGAGGATCCTAAGGTAGCAAAATCAGTTGGCCATTAAATGTGGTCCGGTATCAATAATGTAACGATGGTCTCACTGTCTCTACAACTTGCTCAGTGAAATTGAATTACGCGTGCAGATGCGCGTTGCCTCCAGGGGGACGGGAAGACCCTATGCAGCTTTACTGTAGTTAGTTATCATATGAATCTAGAACAATCTTGTATAATAGCGAATAGGTATGCCGATAGGCTTAATTTTTCTCATATTTTTGAGAATAAATGTTGTGGAAACCTTAAATACAAGGTTGGGTTCGTGTTCACCTTAAATATCATAAATAAAGGGAGAGTTGACTAATTGGCAGTTTGACTGGGGCGGTCGTCTTTAATAGAGTAGCAAAGTACATCCAAATATTTCAATTTATAATATAAAATTTTATTAGTAGTTATATACTAATAAAATTTAAGACAGAATAGTAACTTATTTTTAATTCTGTATTTAATAAAAAAAAAAAATAAGGTCTAATATTTTAATCTTTTATTTACAATATAAAAATTTATAAGGTATAGCTAGAAATTGAATGGAGATCAATCAACCAGTGAAGGGTTGCGCAGGGCTCAATGGCGATAAGCATACTTAACTGAAAGACTCAAAAGTCGCACAGATACGTAAGTAGGGCATAGTGACCCCTCGCTATAGTATGGGATAGACGGGGATCAATTAATAAAAGTTACGCTAGGGATAACAGGCTGATAGCCGACGAGAGTACACATTGTCTCGGCTGTTTGGCACCTTAAAATCAAAAAAAAACAAATATTTAATCACTCTTAATCTAATTAAGAAATAATCTTAATTTTAATTAAGCAACATTCAATAATCTCATTATTATTATATTTTAAATTAGATAAGCTTATTTTAAGCAGAGATTTTTCTTTAATAGAAAGTTAAAAAAATTACTTTTATTATGAATAAAAAAGTTCAAGATATGCTAATTGGAGCTATTTTAGGTGATGCACACATAAGTAGAACAGGGGTTAATAAAGCTTTTATTTCATTTGAGCAATCTAAAAAAAAATCAGAATATTTAAACTACTTACAAAATTTAACTAAAGAAGCTGGTATTCCTTTACAAGATGAAAGAGTTAAAGAATATTCTAGAGAAGATTTAAGATATAATACTACTAATAAGTCACTATATTTTAGGACAGAATCGCTTGAGGAATTGAAACCTATAGCTGAGATGTTCTTAGATAAAGAAAATAAAAAAATTATACCTAGTAATATATCTGATTTATTAACACCTAGAGGTTTAGCTTTTTGAATCATGGATGATGGTCAACAAGTAAAAAGAGGGGGTTTAACATTATGTACAGATAGTTATAGTACTAATGAAGTTAATATTCTTAGAGAAGCCCTTAAAAAGAATTTTAATTTGGAAAGCACTATTCACACTAAAAAAGGTAAAAATGAAGCCGTTTATGAGAGAATATATCTTAAAAAGGAAGAATTTGAAGCCTTAAAACCTGAAATAGTTCCCCATATGCATGATTCAATGTTATATAAAATAAATGAACAAATTACAATAAAACAAGATTCTTCAGACATTGAAAGTGATTCAAGTGAAATGATGGATATTTTTGACATCGGGGGATCTTAATAGAAATATTAATTTAGAAGTAGGCTATATGCTGGAACCTCCTTATAGCTTTCAATACTAGTTAAATAACAGTGAAAATTTGAAAGATTGGACAATCAGCAGGGAAGTTATTTATTTTAAGTGTAAGCAACTGTAGAATTTAATAACCCCTCAACGACTACACGCCAATATCCAGAAGCTTTGTAAATTGTATTCTTACACTGGATAAAGATATAGTCTAAACTTAATTGAAAAATTAAGAATTTTATTTTATCGCGTACATCTCCGCGGTAAATAAAATATAATGCGATGTCGACTCATCCTATCCTCCGGGGGAAGAAGCTTGGAAGGGTTCGGCTGTTCGCCGATTAAAAGGGTACGTGAGTTGGGTTTAATACGACGTGAGTCAGTATGGTCCCTATCTTCTGGAGGGACAATTAGTAAAAAGAGGCAGACCTTCCAGTACGAAAGGACCAATAGGCTGTGTTTCTCTAGTGTACCAATTGTTTGTAATGTTTGTTAAGAGAATCTTATTTACTTGAATAAAAAGTAAAGAAAAAGATAAAAGTCCCTTTTAACCTTTTTTCTCCAATCTTTATATTTTTAATATAAATGTGAAAAAAGTTCTCCCTTTTTCTTATAAAATTTTAGAATTAGGACTCTTTAAAGTAAATATTAAAGAGCTAAAGGGCTACAAGATATGAACGCATAGTTGGGTAGCCACAAACATTTTAGATAAGTGCTGAATGTCTATAAAGCAAGAATCTAACCTCTAGATACTAATACGCTTGTTAAATTTTATATAAAATTTTATTTTAAAATTAAAAGCGGTAATTAATTCTTAGATCAAGAATAGATAGGCTACAAATGTACGTATTGTAAAATATTTAGTTTAGTAGTACTAATTTATAAAAAAACTTAATGTTAATAATTGTTTATCTCATATTTTTTTTCATATTTACCTTACTCCCTATCCTACTTCTCCTCCGTAGGACTCCCTATGTAGGGAGTCCTATGGAGGAGGGGGGTAGATTATAGGTCCTACTTTTCCACTCTTCCATACATTGGAATCTGACAGTAAGTAATTATAAACTATAAATTTTTACTTTTTAAAATAAATCTCTCCTCCATAGGGAGGACTGCCATAAGGTAATATAGATAGTATAACGAGTATGCTGGAATTGGATAGACAGGTGAGTTTTAGGAGCTCGTGAGTATCTCGTAAGAGTTCAAGTCTCTTTACTCGTAAGAATTTTTTAATATAGTAATTTTATAAGTATTTACTATTTAATAATAGCGTAGTACTTTATCTTTACCATTTTACCTTATGTTACATACTTTCTTAGCGCCCTTTACACCAAATAGGACTCCTACTTAAATAAGTAGTAGGATTCTCCCTACATGATGAGGCTCTTACGGAGGAAAATGGTGTAATGACTACTTTTCCTTTGTTTCTAACTCCTTTATAAAAACCCTTATTAATCTACACCCTAATCTATAGTGACTATAGTGACTAGAGAGACCATAGAGATAGAGAGGAGGGTTCTTCTCCCTCCTTTATCCTTTTTATTAAAATTTTAATAGGAATCAAAATTCTTCTTCCCCTATGGGATCCCTATGAGAGAAATAGGGAGTGAAGACTACGTAGACAAGAGGGAAGAAGGAAGAGGTAAGAGGGAAGAGGAAATAGGGAAGAGGGAAGAGGAGCCTAATATTTAACATTGTTATAAAAACAATTTTTGTAAATCAAATAAAAGTATTGAATGTAAACTTATTTATATTAAATTTAGCGGAGATGCGTACGCGAATAAATTAGATAAAGGGCAGGTGATCCGAATGGTAATGGTGGTTCTCTGTAAAAGAATTGGTTAAAACCGTAAAAGGTTCGATTCCTTTACTGCTCAAATTTTTATTTTTTAAAATTTTGTTAAGTAGCTATAAGTAAAATTTTTAAAATTCCGCTACGCATATCCTCCTCACCGTATGGGATCCCTATGGGAAGGAGCTCCTTCTGATTTTTATTCCTATTAAAATTTTAATCAAACAAAAGTAAAGGAGGAGCCTTGCTTCGCAAGGATAAAATTAAGGAACTATGGACATATGGACCTAACAACTTTACTAATATTTAAATTAAAGTGATAATCTAATCTTATAAATAAATTAAAAAAATTGCATTGTGTTTTCCGCGTACGCGAGCGTACGCATCTCCCCTTTACTTTTTTATTTGAATAGGAATCAAAATTCTTCATTCTTCCCTTATGGAAGAAATAAGGAGGCTCCTTCCCATAGGGATAGCATAAGGATACCATAAGGATAGCATAGGGATACCATAGGGATACCATAGGGATAGCATAGGGATAGCATAGGGGAGGAGGTAAACTTCTTATTATTAAACCCCTACTCTTCCGTAGGAGCCTCTCCCTTTACTTTTGCTTTTATTTCTTATGCTTATAGGAATAAAAAGAATAAGTAAGGCAAAAGTAAAGGCGAAGGACTCTATATAGATAAGGATTCCTAGGAATTTGCTTTTTTTTTCTTTTTCCCTTATGGTAAAAGGAATGAATGCAAAATAAAAGTATAAAATTTATAGCTGATATAGTTTAAATGGTTAAAACTTACCATTCATGACGGTAAAATGAAGGTTCAATTCCTTCTTTCAGCTTTAATTTAATAAACAATACATCTTACTTTTTTCCCCTCCCCTCCCCCTATCCTATGCTTCCCTATATTAAGAGGGAAGCATAGGATAGGAGGAAAGCAAAGTTGTGTCTCCTATGGAGCCTACATAGTGAGGGTTTGATAGGGAGTTCTAAGACAAATATAATGTAAAATTATAATATAAAATATTATAAATATAAGTAAAGATTATAGGTTTACCCTTTTTATTTAAATTTTTACCACGTACTTTTGATTCTTATTCTTAGAAAAAAAAAGCAAAATTAACTAAAGGTAAATGTTTCGCTAGAATAGAAAACTTAAAGATCTAACCTTATCTAGCGATATATCCTTTAATTGATGGGATTAGACTATACTATGTTGGAGCCTTTATAAACTATTTTACTTAAATTTGTTATTTAGATGCTACTCTTGGTTAAAACATAGGTTATTTTAAAATATATTTTTTATTACGAGCATACTTAGATTCGAACTAAGAACAATTTAATTGACAATTAAACTCTATACCAATTTAGATATATGCCCTTAAATTTTTAATTATTTATCTCCCCTCCCTATGGGTAAAAGTATTCCCCCTATTCACAAAGTGAGTGCTTACTATGGATATTAACAAAGAGCTTCTCATTTCGTACTAAAATATTATAAAATTTTAGCCTTATACTCTCCATAGGCTACGGAGACTTATTTTTATTCCCTCCTTTACTTTTGATTACAATTTGAATAGGAATCAAAATAAGAATCAAAAGTACGCGGTAAAAATTTAAATAAAATATCTTTATTCCTTTTATTATATTACTTTTATCTCAAAGGGGAGATAATTGGGAGATAATTGGGAGATAATTGGGAGATGGCAGCGGTAAAATTTTAATATACAAAATAATTTCTATAATATTTAATAAGTATAAAAATAACCTATTAAACATATAAATCTATCTTCCATCCCTACATAGGTTTTTGCTTTGTAGGAATAAATTTTATCTTATATTTTAAGCTAAGGAGAAAAAATCCTAAGCAAGATTGGAATGTAAACAAAGGATACCAAATAAATAACCTATATTAAAATTTTAGAGTTAATAGGAGGTAGAGTAATCGAAACTCTGTCTGTAATGTGTAAAATTACTGCTATACCACTCAGCTAACCTCCCTTAAATTAAAAAAAAAGCAAATCGTCCATAGCAGGCTGTTACTTTAAAAATAAGAAGATACAGAATCCTCTGCCCTAATCTATAGAGACTATAGAGACTATAGAGAGGAGGGGGATAGAGAGGAGGAATTCGCTGTTAAGATTGTTAGACTCCTTCCTTCCTCCATACTTATTTTACCTTATTAATTTTGTCTACCTAAAGGGGAGATGCGTACATCTCCCAATTATCTCCCAATTTGATCCCCTTTGCAAACCTACTCCTCCGTAGGAGCTGCCTCCTTTACTTTTGATTAAAATTTTTCCGCGTAATTTTGATTCTTCCGCGTACGCGAGGAATCAAAATAAGAAGCGAAGGAATAAAAATTCTTCCTTCTTCCCCTATGGGATCCCTATGGGAGAAGAAGGAGCTCCTTCCCATAGGGATCCCATAGGGATCCCATACGGGGAGGAGGGAAATCCCTCCTTTATTTATAGGGAGGGAGGGATGTAGGCAGAAGCAAAGGGGGAAGGATCTTTAGGGGAGGAGGGAGGTGTATTTATTGATAGGAGAAAGCAAAGGTAAACTATATATGGTGGAATTATGAACTACTTTTATTCTTTTAATTTAAAATTTAATTTTTTTTTAGTACGGATGAAAGTAAAATCTATAAATTAAAATAAATTACAACTTATAAACGAGAGAGACACGACTCGAACGCGCAACATCTTACACCCAAAGTAAGCTCCTTAACCAATTAGGATACTCTCTCATAATTACTATTTACTATATTAATTACCATATGAAGCCCTCATTTTATTTTTTTTTCCAAAGGCAAAGTAAAGTTAGAGTACAGGTTCCCTATTGCCATCATTTAGGCTCCTCTTCCGTAGGAGCCTCCTTTACTTTTTATTACAATTTGAATAGGAATAAAAATCATAAGGAGGTCCTATGGACCCTACTTGCGAAGCAAGGGATAGGACTACTTCCTACGTAGGGAAATAAGCCTAAATTATTTATAATTTTATCCTGCCTCCTTTACTTTTGATTAAAATTTTTCCGCGTACTTTTGATTCTTCCGCGTACGCGAGGAATCAAAATAAGAAGATAAGGAATAAAAATCAGAAGGAGCTCCTTCCCATAGGGATAGCATAGGGATCCCATACGGTGAGGAGGAGATGCGTAGCGGTAATTTGGAGAAAGATAGATTCGAACTATCATAATTATATTGCAAATATAACCGATTAACCATTATCAGATTTCCCCTAATATTATATATATTGTGAAGCTTATTCTTTTATGTTTGTACTCATTATTTTTATCCCTTTCCTCTACTATATTCCATATTCTCACACTATCTTATTAATTACGAAGTAGGATTTTTATTTTGTTTTTGCTTTGTTTTCATTACTTCATAAATTTTGTTTTTGTCATTTTTTATACGTAGTTCTCTTTTCTATGGATAAAGGAGGTTAATATAGATACAATCAAACATAAATCCTTACCATTATCTTTTTATTTAGAAAAAAATCAATTTCTTAAAAATTTATATTAATAAATTTATATAAAAGTATATTGTTTTTTAAAAAAAAGTATAAAGCAATATAATATTTAAATATTATATTTATCAGTCCTGAAATATTATTATTATTATGACAAATATCCAAAAAAAATTATTCAATTTAATTTTTTTTACCTTTATTCTTTATTCTATTTTTAATACTGTTTTAAGTATAAGTATTGACTTGGGAGAAAATATATTTTTCGGGTACGCGTTAAATTTATATTCAAATAAAAGTACAGGGCCATCTGTACCTGTACTTTGGCCCACGCCAACGCCCCCTAATTCTCCGGTAAATACACCGGTGAATACCCCAAAACCTTCTCCTAAGCCAAAACCAAACAGTTCAAAATGCACTGTTACTAAATTCTCAGCTTTAGCGATTAAATTATTTAATAATTTAGTTAAAGTTTCACATAGATTATTTATTCAAGCAATTGCTGCTGTTTCTGTTATAATTTTAGGTGGGGTATCTATAATAGTTCCAATTTTTACTTGGAAAATTATTAATTTTATTAATAATTCTAAATTCCTTATTGATATAGATTGGTATGGTAATTTAACTTATCTTTTTAATTTAACATCTCATTTAGCTTTAGACTATTTTGGAATAACTATGCTTGTTTTTTAAGCCCCTATGGGAGTTCTTCTTCCCCTATGGGATCCCTATGGGAGAAATAGGGAATGGTTGACTAAAAAATAATTACTTTTACCGTATATTAAAAAAAATAAAAATTATTTTTTAAATATTATTATATACTTCTCCCCATTATCTCCCCATTATCTCCCCATTGCGGTAAATAGAAGGTTGACCATAGATTTTAAATTTTTAAGTATTTAAATTTCTAATTATTTTTTTTTCTTACCACGTACGCATCTCCTCCCTCCATAGGAAAATGGATCAAACCGGTTAAATATAAGTCCGCTGTTAGGAAAGGAAAAAAGGTAATAATTAAAGTACGTTTATTTTATTACTTAGTACTGAGTAAAATAATTTTTCTCCTGCCTCCTTTACTTTTTATTACAATTTGAATAGGAATCAAAATCATAAGCGGAAGAATCAAAAGGAGACTAAAGGAGGGAGGTGATAAATATAAAATCCTATGTAGGAAGAATTAACCTCAAATAGTAATAAAGTCTAATAAGGAGTTAATTAGTAATTTAAAAATTAAGCGCGTACGCCGCTACGCATCTCCCCTTTAGGGAGGTTCCTCCTTTATTTATAGGGAGGGAGGTTCCTCCTTTATTTATAGGGAGGGAGGTTCCTCCTTTATTTTTTATTCTTCTTTTTTTAATAAAAATCAGAAGGGAGGTTCCTACGGAAGAAATTAGATTAAAAATAAATAAATAACAAAAATTTTTTTTAGTTTTAAAATGAATTGGCTCAATTCAACAAATGCTAAAGAAATAGGAACTCTTTATTTAATTTTTTC
>Ga0307518_10000732_pt1 | contig 24716 bp, 16 predicted proteins | sample 25_EM_MG_FD_203889 | JGI IMG/M metagenome (GOLD analysis project Ga0307518, IMG submission 203889) | Populus trichocarpa ectomycorrhiza microbial communities from riparian zone in the Pacific Northwest, United States - 25_EM | ecosystem: Host-associated > Plants > Roots > Unclassified | place... | reverse complement strand
AATAACAATTTTTTTTTCAAGTGTAAAAATTCTTGAGTTGGGTTAAAAGCACAGAATGTATTTACACCATCATCATCTTCAAATAAAGTATGTTTTACAGTAGCACCATGAATAGCGCATAACAGAGTAGTGCCCAATACACCAGCAACTAATTTTTTTCCCTTTAATTTTTTTCCTTTTAAGATATTTTCAATTTTATTTTTTTCCTCTTTAATTTTATTTCTTTTCTCTTATTGAATTTTCTTTCATATTTTAAAGAAGAAATAAATTGATGTGACTTTTTTTATTTTGTATAAAAATTGAGTGATGATAATTATTTTTTATTTCAGGTTAGGTTGAGTTTTCTTACTAAAGCGTGTTTGTATTTACGTTGCTTTTAAAAAACATTGAATTTTATTTATTTATTTATTTACTTCAAATTAATATTTTTTGATGTTTTTGTATTATTTTGATGTGGTGATATAAAAAATAAATTTTAAAAAATAAAAAAATATTATCTCCATATATTTTTTTATAAAAAATATTTAAAAAATAGTACTGTAGACATAGACTCATTGTATTGTGGACCACACAGTAGACATAGAGTGTTTGTCTTGTGGATGACACTTGATGCACCTGGAGGCGTCGTCTTTTCTGTTTATTAGTCAAAAAGTTATGTTGGATCTGGCTTGGCCGCCAAACTCAACGCTATTAAGGCTATTGGGTCCGGCTTGCAGCCTGACACACCGATCTTGAATCTGGCTGGGCATCCAGACCCAACGCTATTGGGTGTCGCTGAGCCGCTAGATATTTCTAATTTTATTTTTTTGCCTCTTTAGATTTTTTTTCTTTTCTCTTATTTAATTTTTTTTCATATGATAAAGAGAAAATAAATCGATGAGACTTTTTTTATATTGTACAAAAGTTGGGTGATGATAATTTTTTTTCATTTGAGGCTGGGTTGAATTTTCTTATTCAAGCATGTTTGTTTTTTTCTTTAAAAAATGCTTTAAAAAAATTTGAAATTTTTTTATTTTTTCCTTTAATTCAAATTAATATTTTTTGATATTTTTATATTATTTTGATGTGATGATATAAAAAATCAATTTTAAAAAATAAAAAAATATTATCTCAATATATTTTTTTTTTAAATAACCATTAAATAATAATATAATAGTTAACATATTGGCCCGTGCTTCTCAGCGGGTCAATGATAAAAAACTTTTCAAATATAAAAATGCTTGAATTGAGTTAAAAAGACGAAATGTATTTGCACTATCACCATCTTGGAGGAGTTGTGGTATAATGACTAATACCACTGTTAGATAAAAAGGATCTTAAGGTGATGAATTTGTCACCATTGTCAGAATATAGTGACTTTATCTTTGTTTGAAATCGTGTTTCGACAAATTTTTTGAATTGTGGAAATATCTTTGAGATATCAGACTTGTTGACCATGGGATAAAACTAGATGTATCTACTAAAATGGTCTACAAAAATGAGATAGTAGCGCGAACCATTTGGTTTGTTAAAATGCCTTGTAGAGTAGCTTCCATTTGTACTGTGTTTCGTTCAATTTGTGTAATTTCTAGAGACCACTAGCTACCATGTTGCAGCTTCTAGACGGTGCAGATAGATTTCATGACCTATCAGGAGATCATGAAATTCTTCAAACGTCAAGGAGTTTTCTCGTGCACGAATGAGAGAAACAATCTCACTGGAATCAGTCCCTAATCTATGAAGGATGTGGAGCGCGAGGTCGTCATCCGAGAATGGCTGATCAATGATGGCAATTTTATCTGACAGTGTCTTTACATGCAAGTAATCAGTGATTGATCTATTTCTGCATTGAATTAATGTAAACTCCTCCTTTAGTTGCATGACCCTAGTTTTGGAACGACTAGCATAAAGAGTATGGAGTTTCTGTCAGGCTTGATGAGATGTTTCTGCATTAGTTATAAGAGGGGTGATCTTGGTTGATGTCAAGGCTAGGATGGCGCTAAGGATGAGTTTATCATGTTTGACCCAGTATGTTCTATATAGGTTCGCAAATGGGTTGAGATCAATTAAGGGACATGGAATGTCACCATTTACGTAGTTAGAAAAAGAAGTGTGTTGGGACTGAGGTTTTGGTTTTGATCTGAATGAGAAGACATGGTAGGATTTGAATTGTTCTCGTAGGAGATACCATATAGAGAATTAAAACTGATATGCTTACAATAAATTAACTCTTCTTACCTTATTCAAACGTTTACATAATGTATGTGTGTGTGTGGGTGTATACACACACACACACACACAGAGGTCATACATTGGTTATAGAAGTCCAGTGTAGATAGAACTTTTGGTTAAACTAAGCTTTATCCTTAAGATAGATTACACAAATACAGAGTTGCAGCAGGTTTTAAAAAGCGTGAATATAGACAGCAAATTCTCTTGGATTTCCAGCATTATCTTTATTTATTATACACCCTTCTTGTTTTAGTTTAAGTATAATTAATTTTATTATTAGTATATATTCGAAGTTTTTTATTTTTTATATCAATTATAAATCTAAATATATACTTAGTATTATTATATTATTATTTTTGTTTTGAAAATATTTTTGCTATTAATTATGTATTCTTAAAGATTTAAACTTGGAGATCCAGGCTTTCATTGAAACAATTCATCATGTCTTGTTATGATAAGCTAAAAATACTTGCTTGTTATTCTATAATATATATTTCTTAACTATGATGTAGGGATTCCTAATTATTATTACCATCTCGAATACTATTTTTATGTATTTTTGGGTTTGCTTTTGTTTTATGTGTCCCTACTAATAGTAATTGAAATGATGTGAACTAAATTAAACCCTTCTTCTACAGAAAGAAAAGCGAAAATGGAAATGTGATGGTCTAAATTTATCTACAACCTGTCTCTGCTTTTACCACGGCTATGGCCTGATACACTTTTGTTGTTAATCTTCTTGGCATTCATCTTGCTTCCAGAGCTTCCTCCTCCTCTAGATTCCTTCTCCTCTATTTGTTCTCTCACCACCTTTTTTTCCTGCTTCCATCGGTGTCTTTTTGTCAGGTCTCTTCAGTTTTTGATCATCTCTTGTACTGCTTTCGGACGGTGCTGGAGTTCTCGGTATTCCATCTGATCGGATGGTCTGTTCATACGAGCCTAATTGTAGCTTACTTAGCTCGTCCCTTACTATCGGTATCTGTTTCCCTCTGGAGAGCAGAAGCTCCTGTGTTGGCATTCTATGATCATTTTCCCTTGAGCCTTTCTCTTGTTCAAAGAATAGGACTTGCACAACTGTTCTTAATGGTAGCCGCTCATTCTTTACAGCGTGAGTGCGTACTTCTGGTGACAGTTTTTGGCAGTCTAGGTTCCTGCAGAGACGCTTCTTGTCTGCCTTGCTTAGATCAGGATGCTTCTGTTTTAATTGAAGACAAAAGAGCATGAATATAGTATGATAAATAAAACATGAAGAGCATTAGGGCATGGAAATTATTGAGTTGCTGAACAGGACTTGAGCTTTTTATCTTGGTAACGTATATTGCATATAACTTTTTTACCTTGAGATAAATGTTTATTGCCCTGTAAAGGTCATCATGATCTTTCCTGGCAATATCTGGTAAAGCTTCTGCAACAGATAAAACTTTTGATACCGGCAAGTTGATATCTGTGGCAACTGCTTGAAGGTAAGAGTCAACAAGCTTTCCAATCTTTCTAATTGATCTCATAAACTGGGTGTTTTCTGTAGGTGCTGGTGATGTTCTTCTCCGTAGCAGCAGGAAGCTTTCTAGCACTGCCGCAACCAAGTCAATATCATAATAATATTGATTAGAGGATGAATGTGAAGGAAATAACAGGTCACTAACTGTTGCCTCCTCTAATTGCAGGCTTGATCTCCTTATAAGTTCTGTCTTTGTAACTGTAGATGCGCCTAGGTAGTTAGCAATGCTAAGTAGTCTTAACAAGAAACCAACTGAAACGGACCCTTTATCTGATGGGATCTTATTCACGATGATTTCAAGAATTTTCCGATGCTTATCTGTAACCTCATCAGTCTGAGACACTGAGCTCTCTGGACGTGTGATCTTTGTAGTGTCTGGTAGCCAACGACAGGCATAAACATGCAAAGCTTCACCAATGAGCTGCGGTGGGAGCATATGTGTTGATTTGATAGCTATAATTATGCACCGGAAAAGGTCTATGTCAAGATCAGATATGTCCTCTGTCCACCAATCCTTCGGAACCAATTGCTGCTGCTTGTTGAACCCTATTCTAGTGTAAGTGTAGGACCATGTGACCTGCAAAGAAAGATGATTTTCCTGAAAAGATTTAGTAATCTAAAGAACAGTTCTGTAATTGTTCATGTAAGGTATTTGTTAACCTTTGCAGGGGGTGTGAGGATTTTTCCAACAATTGAATCAATGCATCTTCTGATGATTCCCAGGTTCTCTGACCACTCAGTTAGCTTGACTGTTGTCTGTAATGTGATAATGGAGTCCTTCCAACCTACTAGAACGCAGGAATTAAAGAAGGCCTCAAGTTTAAGGACAAAATTTCCCTTCTCAACAGCTTCTGTCATTCGAAGGAACTTTGCAGCACAAAATGCAGATACAAAGTTATGAGCACTGAGATTGATTGTTATTCCATAGCAATATTTAGCACACAGCTCAAAAGCATCTTCCCCTCCAGGAATATCATGCAGCTGTATGGTAACAGTACTTGAATCATCAGAATCTGCACACAGCCTTTGTAAGAGGCCACACTTCGGTAATAGTGAAAACTGCAGCTAAGAACAGTAAAACTAATAAGAATCTAAGTCATCTTGGATGAATTTAAGGTTCAGAAAATCAAGAAACGTAGATTAAAAAGTGAAATTGTATTTTACATGCCCTGGCTAAATCATACCTGATGAAGAAGATAATTGATGTTGCTGATTTGTATAACAAGGTCATTAGGTATATCTGATACCACAGACCTGCAATTCAAAAGTACTAACATGACTGAATACAACTCACATATGATATATGCAACTTTAATCTAATAGAATTTAGCGATAGATCAGCATACCTGGTAGCCTCTTCTGTGTAGAAGGTATCGAGCCGCGTCCCAAGTTTCATAAACTTCATTTTCGCAATTTTCTTTTCCTTTAATCAAAAGACAGTGAGAGATTTTAACTTCAGAACAATGGAGCATGCCCTTATGAGATCTTACCTGAAAGAAATCCAGGATGTGTTTATATACAATTTAGTAAACAGAAAACTACACTGTGATTAACCATAGTAATTTGTACATGAATTTTGTATATCAAACAATATTAACCAATGCAATCTATGTATTCATTGTATACTTCAATTAGTTCCAGCAGCAATGGTGATTCATGAATTCTAATTTATTTTTTGTTCAGAACAGATTCTAAATGAAATGTATTAAAAGGAAGGGCATAATACACAGAAGAAGGCCAGAAACTTGGCTAAAAAAGAAAATCTCTTTCTATATCTTTTCTCTTTCAATAATGTTAATTATTTTTCTGCTGAATAATTCCCATCTTCACTTGCTGCTGCCTGGAATTAAAATTGGGAAAATCAAACCTGAGAAAAATGTTGGGAAAATGTCAAAAAAATATATATATAGTAGAAAAAAAGCAGGGAAAAAAATACTAATTTTCAAAACATATTGAAGTGATTGGTAAAAAGAAAATCAAAGGGGAAATTACAAAATATGATTGGATTAAACATGCAAATAGTCACTAATTAAGGGAAAATCTTAGAGAGTTTTTAGGACATACAATGATTGACAGGGCACAAGGGCAGTAATCTAACAACTTCATCAGCTCATAAAGAAACATTTAATTTTGAGAAAAAGATTCATCACCATGCAGTGGCTTCACAGTTATGGCCAAAATATCAAAAACATGAGGAAGAAGAGCAAAAGAAACTGAGATGGTGGAAGAAGAAAGGATTACAATTCATGAAAGACATGTCAATCCACATAACTGTACAGCTTTAGCATGCAAAAGTGTTAAACACAGAGAGTTGAACACTTTTAAAATGTAATTGGCATGTAGGCCTTACCTCACCTAACCTTTTTAATCCAACAAGGGCCCCATCATATTCAACATTTTTCTGTATAGAACCCTACAAGACAAGCCCTTTAACAACAGAAGAAGAGGACGGTGCTGTCAGGCTCCTAGAGAAAAGAGGATGGTGCTAGAAGAAGAATCTTTACAGGAAACAGAAGCAGTTTCTTTGACACCCTAAATCATGCAAAACTTTCTCTAGTTTATATCTTTATCAGGTCCATTAAAAGTTAATTCGGTGGTTGAAGTTGATTGAATGCTTAATCAGCAAGGCAAGAACTCTCACTGGTTTACAAGTTTAGGCATGGGATTTTGTACTTGTTGTGCTAAAATGCTGACAGATATACCTCATAAGAGACTGAAATATCTGATTTGGCAGAATCCAAAACCCCTTTAAGCAGTAAATGCGTGGCTCTGCCTCAGCAATTACCTCACCAACCACACCAGTCCCCGCAAACATAGTAACCTTATATACTATAAAACAAAATAACTGTATATAGGTATAGTAACAGATGTATTCAAGTAGTCTCGATGCATGAAAATTGGTCCGATGATATTCCCAGCAAGTAAACTTTGTAGCTGTAATATTGTAGGCATGTGACAAATGGAAGATCCTAAAGATTGATGGAAAAACACTAAAGTTTCAACTCAGAAATTAAACATTCCATGTCAAAAGGAGATGCTTGATAATTTTATCTGACAAACCACTTAAAGGGCAAACAATAACACTCCAACTCATAATCATGCTTGGAATTTGAAAGGTTGAGCAAATACCTACCATAACTATGATGATGTTTGATGGCTCCTAATTACATTGCCTAAGCATGTCTTCCAACTAGTTTAGGAAATGAAAAAATGAAGTGATTCTTGACCTTTTATGGCTTGCAACCGAATCAAAGCATATAGTCCATACATAATGGAGTTGTGTGTCTAGACACTTCAGGGGTGCTTTCCTTTTCTTATCTCCAGGAAGTATAGACAGAGCTAAAAGTATTGGCGGTACTGGTTCTTTACTCTTTGATGCAGAAGGCCAATTTGTAGGCAAAAAGTTCCTTTTTCCTTGCTTAAAAACAGGTTGATTGTCGGCGGATGAGTAATAAATAGATTTTCCATTTCAACCAAATTGAGTGAGAAGTAAATTTGTGAATCTGTTGAAACCTGGAATTAAATTAAATGAAAGATTCCTTTGCCTTGGTTTCTTTATAGGGGTAATAACATAGAACATTAAATCTCACACCAACCCTGTTCTTGCAGTAGTTGACCACTCAATTGCTCTAGAGCATCTCACAATAAAGCAAGAGGAGGATAGGCTCAACTGATCAACAGCAAAGGGAATTAAAATTGATGGCAAGAAAATAAACAGTGTTGCTTAGCTTAATTGATATGAAATGATGCTGCCATGTATATTTTGGTGACATGAAGTCAGAAAGATAGACAGACACTGCATGCAATCAAATCTCTTCAAACCATATCTTATGTGAAACATGGATGGCATCTAGGAAGAAAGAGACATGAACTTCCATCGTAATGAAATAAAAGTAACTGTGGTCACTATGACTTGGAGACTCGATTTAATTTTCTCTAGGCAGACAACTACTACACAATCTAAGTTGATATGCTTTTGTTTATCTTTCCTATTCTGCAGCAGCCGAAATATCTCAGTGTCCCTTAGGCAATTGAAGTATTACGCCTAACAAAAGCTAAACAGATGGAGAGTAGACCAGTTTTTGTGATTTCCTCCATAAAAATAAGAACATGATCTCCCTATCCCTCCTCATCTAGAAAGAAAAAACTGTACCTTTAGGTATTGGTGGTCCAGATAGAATGCTATGTTGATCCTGGTGCTTTTAAAGATTGGTTGAAATCTAACCTAGTGGTCTGCACCAACAGGTGGTGGTGAAAAGAGAAACACAGTGGTAATGTAGCACAACACCAAGGTACTTGAAGCCCAAAGCCCTTGAGAGCTTTCTCTTCTAAACACTACATAATAACATCAACAATAAAGAATAGTAAAAAAGAAATGCTCATGTCAATTCAGAATCATTAATTGACATTCAAAAAATTTTCCTTCCACTATGATACTCCATTTACCTACTTCTGTTAACAATCCCTTTCGAAATTGATAAAGGAACTTGTCCACAAGGTCCCGGAAGGTTTTCCGTAAGGTCCCAGAAGGTTTTATAATTTTCTCCTTGTCCATATTCTATTGGAATTATTTTATTCAAAGCATACAGTAAAGCTTCTTTTTCCATATATATTTTTTTTATCCTCTAGCTAACCAAAGTGTGACGGAATCTCTAAAATCTGCATATAAACAAAAAAGCACCTTGAGCTAGCTTTTGTGCTTTGGCTATTGAGTGGGGGACAATAATAACGAGTCAAGCAGATTTCTGTCAATCAAATCACCCCGATTATTCCCATTTTACCAACTTAATTATCTACCACTGTATATCATCATCATCATCATCAATGAGACTGGACCAAAGCAAAAACACACACACAATTGTTCACATAATGAAGAAGGAAGCATATGTAAGCAAATATCAAGAAGAGTGAACATACCACAGTCCACAAGTAGTTGTTCGATTTCAAGCGGGCAGCAGCAGAACCCTTAATTGCACACGTGATGAAAAGCTGAAGATTCAACACTCTTCCAACTTGATTTGATAATTGATAAAGGAAGCAAAGACAGCAGTACCATGGAAACATAAATCAGGAACAAACAGGTGCCCATCAGTGTACATAAACATGAGAAGCAGGTATGTATGTGGCATTCAAGAAATGACTTGAAGGCTTCATGCATGTAATCCTGCTGGCTAAAGGGAGAAGAGGAGGTTGTGGTACTGCGGGTTTCTGTTAACTCAACTAGCAAGACAACACACTCGCAACAACTACAAGAAGAGAGAAGAAAATGAGTCTCTCCTCTTCCTCTCGATGTCTCACCTCACCAAGACTAGTGGAGGATAGAGAGAGGGGGTGGTTGGTTGGGATTAGTCAACATGGTAATGTATCAAAAGCATATTATATATGGTAGAAGATTTAGAAAAAAGCAAAATGAGGGAGCAAACAGGAGATAGCAGTCACCTTTTCTTATGCTGGAAATTGGTGCTCTATGATTAATCTCTCGGAAAGCATGCAAAATGCAATTGAACAATGCTTATAGCTACCAAAAAAAGTGCTTCTCCTATCACTTTTAAGAGATTTAACCAATTATGGTTTGGTTTTGCCTCGTGGTTAAGAACCTCAAGGGAGATAAATTCTCATGAATATTTGAACAAGAAATGGATTGAATTTTATGTTGTTTCTACACTTTATAATTTTGTTTTAGAATGTCTGTGTTTGATTTCAGATGCTTGGACATAATTATGAATTTGTTAACCCTCTAATCACATGAAAAAATCACATCCTAGCAACATGGATCGAATTTCTGTACAGGAAAATTAATCTTAAAAGAATGTGAAGCGGAGATATGTATAGTTTTAAAATTCAAATGGGGAGTCGAATTGATGTAAGGTTTCGAATACGGATTAAGAAGTTAAATTTAAAACATATAAAATCCACGAGTTCTTGACCGAATAAAGAGAGTTTTTTTATTTTTTCTTCAACTGCGGTCCCTTTTTAAAACAATGGGAAAAAAAAAAAATATATATATATATATATATATATATATATAAAGTCTTACAAGTGGGACCAAGCAAAGCAAGAAGGATCCACTGTGCTATTCGTCATCATGCTCCTCTCCACTAGCTAGCTTAATGATATTCTCTTCTTTCATCTAGTCCTTGCCTTGATTTGCATGTCGGCCACGTGTGCTGTCCTTATGCCGTTGGATTCCTCTGGTTCCTATAGCAGCCGGTGAGGACGATAGGATTTGCCTGCTCTGCACTGTTGGAGGCCGAACACCAGACAAGCGGTTCTCTTCGGTCTTCAATGCCACCATTAATCTGCTGCTTAGCATTTCACGTGTGCTCGCGTCAATCCCTTCTCCTCTTTTTGTTGCTTTGATTTAAAAAAGATTGTGTTTTTTTGGATCCATCTTCTTTACTCCATTCACCACTCCAAGTCCTTACAAGGGGAGGAGGGAAAGTCGAAGAGGTGGATGTGATGTCTTAACTGTTAAGATGCTTTGTATGGTTGTGTTTTGTCTTTAGAACTCGATCGATCTTGATTAAAAAGAAATATAATTTATCACTTTTCTTAACCAAATGATAACAGTAAAAGCTACAGAAACACAAAATAATACACTTTGGTTTTAATTTGGAGATCAAAGTGGATGATGTCATGACAAGACAGCGATGATAGACGAGCCTAATCAATTGCATGTTTACCATCATCATCATCATCCTTGATTACTTTTCAGTTTTGAAAAGGGCACCAAGCTAACCGACCATCTGACTTTGTGCTAGAAAGTAGCTGATGTTTATCCCCTTGACCCTCTCTTAACCATTCCTTCATGTGCTTTTCTGTTAACAATTAATAAAAAAAAATTTAAAAAAAGGAATTTTACTGTATTTGTTTTCTTCCTTGTTTTTATTTTTTTTAATTATTTTTTTAATTATTTTTTTTAATTCCAATTCTATATTTTAACATTATATTTATTGAGAATTTATCTTTATTTTTTTTATAAGGTTATTTTAGTCTCATGATCTAAATGCCGGTTTGACGGGTTGACTCGAATTTTTTTCCTTTTCTTAATTGACTTCTTTTTTATTTCAATTTGATCCTTCGATATTAACTTGATTGTAAATTAAGCTTATTAAATTGTTTTGGTTTGCTTTCTACAAGGTTATTCTCATCTTATGACTCAAGTCACGGATTTAGCGAGTTAACCCAGGTTGACTAAAATTGTCTTTTTTAATCGATTCTTCAATTTCAATTCCTTCCTTTACGTTGGGTTTATTGGGGGTTAAGCCTTAAAAAAATATTAGTTTGATTTTGATAAGGTTATCCTAGTGTTATGGTCCGAACCACGAATTTGACTCGAGTCTTTTAATTTATTTATTTATTTTAATTTTATTTTTTATAAGGTTATCCCGGTCTCATGACCGGAATGCCAGTTTGACGGGCTGACTCGAATTTTTTTCCTTTACTTAATTAATTTCTTTTTTATTTCAATTTGATCATTCGATATTGACTTGATTGTAAATTAAGCTTATTAAATTGTTTTGGTTTACTTTCTACAGGGTTATTCTCATCTCATGACTCAGGTCACGGATTTAGCAAGTTAACTCAAGTTGACTAAAATTATATTTTTTAATCGATTTTTCAATTTCAATTCCTTCCTTTAATGTTAAGTTTATTGGGGGTTAAGCCTTAAAAAAATATTAGTAGTGTTATGGTCCGAACCACGAATTTGACTTGAGTCTTTTAATTTATTTATTTTTTTCAATTTTATTTTTCAAACTGAGTTTGATTGAGAATTAAGTTTCATAATTTGTTTCAATTTTCTTTCTATTTGGTTACCTTGATCTTATAAGCCGAGTCACGAATTTGACAGGTTAACTCGGATTAACTCAGATCATTTTTTTAATTAGATTTTTTTAATTTCATTATTCAATATTGAATTTATTAAAAACTTGGCTTCATAATTTGTTTTAACTTGCTCTCTTTTTAGGTTATTATGGTCTCCTAACCTGACATCGGATTGGTAAGTTATCTCGGATTAACCCAAATCAATATAATATATTATCGACTCAATATTTATAAAAAAAATATCATCTTGAATATTTATTTTGAGTCAAACTATGTTTCTTTCAGTCATTTAAATTGTCTTTAGACTTATCTAGTCAATTGGATCACATCACGTAAATCTCTACACAATTTAAATTTGTTTTTATTAAAAAAATATTAATAACATCTAAAATTTTTTTTCACATTAAAAAATATTAAATTTAACCTAGCACTCCGGCCAATGATCTAATTTACTATCTATAATGCTAATTATACGAAGCAGTGTGACTTAAATTCTTACCTTTTATTGATTATGTAACCTTGGATGAATTAATTCAGCATCCATCCTTAATTATATATAAACTTTTTAGATTAATTTTGATTAGTGATATATATGATAGAAGTAAATTTCTTTTATTTTAAAACTATAAATATGAAAAGACACGTATCTTTTATCTTTATTGTCTTACTTACCCCATGTGTTCCCATTGTCTTCGTTGAGCTTCGACTTGTGAACTAATTTTCATGTGCTAAAATCAAATTCAACTTTGATAAAGAGAAGCTATAATATAGAAATTGAGGGATTCTAGTAAGTTTTGGTAATAATGTAGAAATTGCACCCAAAAATATTACTGGTATATGATTCAAATTCCCATGATCTATGAAGGAGATAAAGAAATTAACTCCTTTCTTCAAGTTAGATGGAATACAAGGCTTTGTTAAAGTGACCCGTCCTTTTCTCGTTGCAGGATAAAGTAGTAGTAATGGATCGAACCTCTACTAATGAGAGCATCTGTCAAGCTTGTCATTTCAACAACTTGGATCCATTGGTTTTTAGCTTACCATGTCGGCAGCAAAACATGATGCCAAGGCTAGGTTTAGGGCGTCTATGGCAGAGTTTCTGTGTTAGGGTGTGTGTGGCAGAGTTTCATTGATAGCAAACATGAATCACGGATGTGTTATGTATTATTAAAAAAAAAGAAAAAAAGATAGAACATCCATGGAGAGAACATGATAACAAGGACAATCGAGGAAGTTCTGCAAACCTCGGTTTCAATGAAAGGTTAGGCAGAGGTATTAGGTATATGCCACTAGTCAATCTCCACTCTATAGTCTATATCATTTGGCCCTACAATATTGTCCCGGAGAGTAGAAGAGGAACCCTTTTTTTCTCACATTTGGGCAGCCAAGATTGGTTGATGCCACCGCATGGTCTTCTATTGTGGCAAGTGAGCCTAACATTCATCGAGTCCATGGTGGCATTTCAGCTTTGCATCTCTTTCTCACCGTTGAATTTTGAATCCCATGCCATGTCTGTGCACCCAAGAGCAATACTCTCCTGTTTTAGTTTCTACCATTCTTTCAGAAGAAAAGGATGTGATGATGAATATTGTGTGTGGGATCATCCACGGAGCCTTTTCAGTCTATTGCCCTGAAAAATGAATGCTGGCTCTGGGCTATTGCTCCTTGCTTTAAGCAATAGCCAGAAAAACACTTGGTATTATTAGATTGGCTCTCTGCAGGAAATTGTGGAGATACTTTCCCTTGAGAGTAAAAACAAAGCTGTCAATTACTCAATTTTTTGGAACATCCATTTTCAGGAGCTAAAAAAATTATTACTATATACGATAAGATGATGCAAACCAATATATTTTAAGTGGAAACTATAATGGCATCCAGAAAGTAGTGTTGCACAACAATCTCTCTTTTTTCTCCCTTCAACGGACTCTCGACTCGAGTTGAGATGATGATAACATTCACAGTAAAGTCAATAAAATGCTTTCAAAGCACTCGGAATCACTCTTATGTCATTTTCATGCTTTATCTTCTTTGAGTTCAGGATGTGATCACTGCTCTAAAATTTGGAGAAAAAAGAGAAACATTGCGCTTGAGTTTTACTTGAGATATTGAAGAGAGTAGGAAAGAAACAGTAAAATTCTTCAATCTTCTGACCTTAGGATGAATTAGTTAACCCTGGATTTTGTGCTCATCACGAAAAGGAGCTACACTGTAGTCTATCTATACCTTATGTCATTCAATATAAATCCCACGGTGCCAATGTGTTGCATGGACAACGCTGAAATGAGAACATGAGGAAATGACTGTTGAGGAAGCCCAAGTTGTTTCGGGAGAGAAAAGATTTTTCTACTGTCAGTACCTTTGCCAAATTACCATGAGCTTCCTAGCACCAATATGCATAGTGCAAGCACATCAAGTAGGAGATGATTCACCACGGAAGAGTTTGATAAGCAGCTAAAAAACTGGCCACGACTTAATTCTACTCCATTTCCTCTAGGTTAACACAAGTTTGAAGGCTAAAAGGTGCGAGTTACAAAATATAGCCCAAATGAGCAGTTGCCATTACACAGAATAAAAAAAATTGCTGGTAAAATACAACAAAATTTCCAAATTACATGGGAAACAATGGCCTCTAATGGCTATTACCTTGGGACATGGTGTGGCAACAATGTGCTCCCTCGCTTCAACTAGTCACCAAATAAATCGTCGTCGTCGTCGTAAAAGCTCAAGTTATTTTGAGGATTTCCACTCAAAGAACCAGTGGCATTCCCTTGGCCATCTTTAGTCGGAGAAGCTGCATTACCAGCAGAACTATCAGAAGAATATGCCCAGGAAGAACCCACTTTTCCAGCAAATGATTCTCCATAAAGGTCATCATACATCCCAATTTTTGGAGCAGCTTTAACCTTATTCAAGACTTGTTGTAATTTACTAGTGACACCTTTTTGTGAAGCATTGTTTTCCTTTGCTGAGAATTGTTCCTTACCTTTGGGTATTACAGTAACCTGTACAAGAGATTCATATTTTCCAACAAGACTTCCTTCTTTTACACCTATTGGACCAGGCTCTGTTTCTACATCTGCACCATCTGAAATACCAACAACTTCAACCAGCTCACCCCCAACTTGATCCCTGAAAACAACCCTTGCTTTCTTGATTCTCTTAGCAGCTCTCTCCGATTGCAGGTCATCATGTCTTCTGCTTAATGAATCACTGGATTCACTTGATTTAGTTGATAGATCAGGCTTATTTAGACCGTAACGATTTAAAAAAGTATTATATGCTACAACAGCTTCTTCATCAGATGGATCAGGAGGTGGTGGTATGTTAATATCTGAGGGTGGTGGAGGATGAGGAAAAAGAGCTGCGTCATTCTTTCTCAGGATATAAGTTCGTGTTGATGCAGCAAACCGCAAAGACTGCCCCACTTCCAGCTCAACAGGGGTATCTTTGGTCAACCGCTCATTTGCCACAAATGTTCCATGTGCAGACCCCAAATCAATCACAAATATGCTGCAGAAGATGAGACGCACATGAGTTACAAAACTTGTGAGCTTAAGAAAGCTACGATGAACATTACTGGATTGACAATCCAGATCATTTAGCTATAAACCTTCTCCAAAATTGACTTTATCTTCACATTCCTGATCCTTAAATGAGAAACATCTTTACTGAAACAGATACCAATAGGAAATACCAATCTAGTTTCCATTTCAGGGTTAAAATTAGTAATTACTATTTGTTACTATTTTGCCATCGTTATTATCTTGTCCATGCCATACTTGTACCTAACTACATGACTGTACCAGAGCTGATCAACCAACTCTTAGTGAAAGAACCATCATATTCAGCACACTCATGCTTAATACAGGAACATCATAGCCTATAACATCTATGATGATGACAATTATAAGAAAAATCGCAATGATGTTCAAAGGCAGAAATTATACACAACTAAAACAAGAGGCCAAGCAAAGCAGCATCAATAAAAACTAGAGCAAGGATCTAACCTTCCATTCTTGTGAGGAATTACAACAGCATGTTGGCGTGAAACAGACTGATGATCAAGCACAAAATCACAAGTAGGAATTTGCCTCCCAAAGATATGCCTCCGCCTATCCAAATTAATCCGATCAAGAACCTCTCCATCCTTCAAAACCTCAAGATAATAAACTCCTGGTCGAGGCTCAATTGCCCAATCTGGTGGCTGCCAAGTTGACTGCCCTCCACCAACTTGCGTCACTGGCTGAGTATTGCCCAACAATGGCCCAGCTTCTGGCACCTCAGGTTTTTGAGCAGCATGAGGTTGGTCTCGGAACTGGGATTGTGTCTTAGATTGCGAATACTGAACTGAGGGTTGTGTAACAGTTTTAGTAGCAGGTAGTGTAGTGGTTTTGGGAGCCGAATTGACAGACACTGAGAAGGGTTCAGTAGATTCAGCTTTTTTAAATCTCTCAAGACCTGCTCTACCATACATTCTCTGTCCCCCCCTGATTATATCAAATATAGTTCCTCAATAAGATTCCTCAGCTAAACAGGACTGCAATGTGGCTGTAGCATCAAAAAAGAAACCAACCCAGATATTCAAATTTGCATATCCTTCAAATGAAACCGATCAACAAGATAAAGCAGCATCACACCCTCGCATCCAAAACCCTAAATTCAAATACAATATAATAGAGATCTAGGTTATCTTCTATAGACAAAAGTAACTAAAAAACTAAACTTGTCAATCAAAAAACCCAGATTTCATTCACATAGCTATCAGTCCAAAGATTTTGGATTCCAAAGAAGCAAACTTTACATGACCCTTTTTAAAGAAATAACAGTAGGAATATTTAATAGACAATAAAGAGAGAGAAAAGGATATAAATCGACCCTTGATCAGATATTAATTAAGAAGGCAAAAAAGAATTCGTCTTTTCTAAGCTTGATGAAATCTAATCTAAACAAGGAGTTGGGTTCTTGGGAGTTTACCTGAAGCTGTTTCTTCTGGGATGTTAGAGTGTGTTAGCTATGGAGTGAGGGGGAGGGCCACGCAGCAGCAAAAGCCAGCCCCAAGCACAGAAACAAAGCTGCTTCCTTCAAGCTTCGCTTTTCTTTTCTTTTAATTTTAATGTTTCGTGCCTTCGATTTTGCTTCTCTTTTTTAGTTTACAGAAACTGTCCCTATGTTTAGTTTTATACCAATTATATTCTTTTGCTCAAACTCGTTTTCCATTCCATCATAAAGTATCATTACTTAATTCTCAATTTCATCTGAAATTATCTAATTTTTATCAATTTCATCCAAAAACTTATTCGATACCAGACAAAGTTGCTCCTTCAATGGTATATTTAGGCCTTGTAGGAAAGTTGAGACACCTTTGTTGTTTGTTGCTTAAATTAAGAATCATGTGATGATAATGAAGTTTTCCTTCCTTTTTTTTTACTTTGTATTTTTAGTTAAAAAGGAAAATATAAAATCAGCTTTCATCAATTTTTTTTCTTTTCAAGTTTTAAGAGATAAAATATCCTTGAGACCCTATAATCACTCACCATCCTCGTAAGCACTCCAATGATCATAATTAAGGTTGTATTTGGTTATGATAATAATTAAGGTTGTGTTTGGTTAATGTTTCAACATCAACAAAACATGGATAAAATAATGTCTGGTTAGAAAAATAAAGATAATGATAAAAAAATAAATCCTTGGCAATATCAGAAGAAACTGCACAAGCTGTTCTAGTCAGTTGAGATTCTGGATTATCTACATTTACAGAGTATGTATATATAACCCTGCTGCTGACAGAGCTGGTTATAGCACGGGGCTCGATATCATTTTAGAATGTCTACAAAAGTGGAAGGAACTAAACTAGTCTCCATTAAGTTCAACTCTGAAGTCCCACGATTCCTCCAATTTGGGTTCAAACCAAAGTAGGGCAGATCGAACAAAATGCTGCAACAACATCAACGTGGAGAGAACGGAGCACATGGCTGGATACACAATCATGAACAGTCATTCAATATCTAAAACCGATATCACTACCCCGATGAAAATGGACAGAGAGAGTTGGTTTGGTGCTGAAGGTGTATACGAACACTCAGCCATCTCCAACTACGCCCCCATCATATAAAATATTGAGAAGCAGCCCGAAAACCATTCGTTATCTATTTGCAAACTCCTTTTCAACTGCATTAAATATCAACTTCAGACGATCTTGCAGGCTTGAGATGATGTTCTTTGAAATCCTTTTTTGATGCCAGGAACTTTTCAGCCATGCGATTCCCATGGATACACGCACATGACAGCCCTTCAGTCTTGAGGGAAAATCCTCAATTTGATATCTCAGGTGAAGCTTCAAAAAGATGAAGGAAAGTTAAAGTTATCAATTATGAGGAAGAAAGAACACCGCAAATAGAAAATAAAAGCCAAAAGTGGGGAGCAGAGTTAATCAAGTTTCTAGCCATACATTAAAAAAGTCACCCAGGGGAACTCCATGAAGAGTCATAACCTCTTCGACAATCCAACCTTTCCTATCAGAGAGGGGGTATTTCTGCTGTGTACTTGTGACCTCTCCTCCAAAACGAGATACGTGCTTATCAAATCTGTAATATAATTGCCTCTCGTATACTTCAGTCTTCACTGATTCCCATGGGGTGTAAGAATAGCTAAGACAACCAGCTTTCTCCATTACTTTACGATCCAATTCACCCCCACCAAACAGCTCCGATAAGAAATTGATCTAAAACACAATATCCACGATCAGACAAACACATATTTTCACAATGTGCAGACTAAGATAAACAAATCCAAAATGTATAGGCATGATTATGGCATGTATGAATAATATGCATGCAAGCTAAAACAATTGGAAGAGAGAGAAAGAGAGCTTACAGGGACAGAAAGGGAACAAGCATAAACCTCAGACATGCTGACATCCTCAAGACCCAAGAAAGACCCACTCTCCTCAGTTTGAAGGAATTTGGTTTCTGATTCTTCTTCAACTATTTGCACCTTCTGTTCAGGACTCAATGATCTGGCCTTCCACAAAGCCATGATTGTCCTATTCAGTGCAAAAAGAAAAAAAAAACAAGAAGAAGATTTAAATACTATGTGTCACAGTTGTCCTGCTCCTATCCATTATTTTCACAGTTATGATGATGTAGTAGTTTTCAGTAAAAGAAAGACCAAAGGTCCTATATAACATTTGTTTTTTACCTATTTGCTACATTAAAAGATACAAAAGACTGGAAATGAAACTTCAGCCTCCCTTCATCATCAATTGTCTTGGCTCCATGCCTGGCATCCATACCTCTGCCTTGTCGGAGAGTTATAACGATAACTGGACTACCCATTGATGATAGAGTAGGAGTATCAACTTGGATATCAACTATGTCCTCCCAAAGGAAAAAAAATTTAGTCTTCTGCCGAAATAAATTTGCATAGAATCCAATTATTCTTGCTGAAAGAAACAGCCGACCCTGTAAGATACAATCACAAGTCATGCTAAAAAGCTTAGGAAGGAGCAAAATTTAAACTTGTAGATAACAAACTTGAGATGTATAATTACACTAACAGCACCTGTAATGGCATCTTTCGTTTTAAGTGACAGGTGAAGTCATTGATAAGGAATTCCTCTGGTGGAAGCCCAAAAACCTTCTGGAAGGCTGAATTTGTTTGAGGAGAACGCAAATTTATCTACAAAATCCCATTAACAATTTATGTAGGTAACAGAGCACAAGCAGAATACACACAAGATGTACAGTGCATTAACAAATTGAAACTCCAGGGCAGAACAGCCAACTATTTACCTTCTTCCCCACCTCTTTCTCCATCTTACTTAAGTACTCTTTAACAACATTGCTACCTCTCGTATTGTTCAAGAAAATCCTTAAGTGCAGCCTAGACTGACATGCTTGTGCTAACTTTCCTTGAAGAGGAACCCACACATCAGCTAAATCTGATAGATTAGATTTTACAAAATTAATCTCTGTATGTCCCAAGGACATGGATTCATTAAAAGGCCCATCAAAATCATAAACTTCCACATCCAGCACAGAAGGAGGATCATCCATGGCATCAAATTCGAATATTTCTGCAACATCCAAGGTGTTTTATCAAGATGATCAATTAAAACATGGTTTGAATCATATTTTTCACAGAATTTAAAAGCCTTTCAATGCATGATTCATACAATTGCATAACATTTTAGGGGGAAAAAATGCATCTATATGGAAAATTGATATAGGACATACTGACCATTCCACAGAGGATCAGATTTCTGAAACTTGATTGAGCTTGTTCTAGTTTTCCCATTGCAGGTGAATACCACGTATGGGTCACAGAAGCCACTAGAATCAACAGCCGGCAAATGACTTCCCTCAATCAAGGCAACCGTAAGCACCCAGCCATCTCCTTGTGCTTTTACTCCATGATCGGTGCCTGTTATTAGATACACAAGAAAAAATCAAATGACAGCAAGACTAACAATATAAAGTTAAATTAACTAACTGCTGCTCGAAACAAACAATAGTTAAACAATATATAGACACCCCAGGCATTCAGCCAGAGGCAGACAGTAGAATTGCGTAGTTTATGAATAGTTAAGACCTGCAGAAAAGAGGGAGTACACGGTTTGACTATTACCTTTTTGAGCTCTAGCTTGCATGAAGCGTGAAAGTAACCCTAACACCCTTTCACACTGAAGAGTCAGGACACCACACACAATGACTTCACCAATTGAATCTGGTAAGTCAAGCCCAACAAATTCAAGCCCTTGAATTGCACTGGGTGCAGCTAGCCAGACGTGCACAAACACATACAATGCCATAAAAACTGCAGAGACTACAGTAAAGTTAGCAAAATATTGTATGGCCAGCTTCCCATCTGATTGGGGTTCCACCTTCAATGAAGCCAGAACCTGTTCCTTACTAGATCCCAAGTCCTTCAAATCAACTGGCTTAACATTTTGAGATAAAAAAGTTGAAACTTGCTCAAAACTGTCCTTTACGCCTGAACGGGCTCCGTTTTCTATCATACTTTTAAACATGGAGCTTTGTAAAAAGTTCATGCGCCAGGATATAACCAAATGTGAACTTTTCTCTCCTGATGGCAACTCAGGGCCAGGAGTAATGCAGTAAAGCAATTCAACTTTAAAGGTGCTACCGTACATTACATCCGGAGTGCTCACACTGATCAAAACAGCGAATATCTTCCCATCTGCTTTTAGATAAGTTTGTTCCTCACTAGCTTTCAGAGCACCAACTAATTTGGTTGGTGCCTTTACGTAAGTAATTACTCTTTTCAAGTTCTCACTACTATTCTCAAATCTCCAAGGACCAAATTGCTGTTCTGAATTTCCCACAAAGTCTGACAACAATCTGGCAAGACTTGAATCAGGTGAAAAGAAAAAAGAGTTTAAATCTGGGGGTGAAATCACATATGATTGGTCTACAAGGATTCCTCCTGGTAGGTTATTTGGAACTTCACTTCCTACATCTCTAGATTCCATCTCTTTCATAAGTTCTTCAAAGTTGCCAGAAGAGGACTGGTCCTCAGCCTTATCATCACAAACCTCAGATCCATCAGTTTCTGATTGCTCTGAAATTTCAGTGCTTCTACTTGTAGTGACTGAAATCACGTCTGAATTTTTGTTAAATATTTGAACAATTCTTCCAGCTAATTTCTTTTGTGCAAAAAACTTCTCTTCTTTTGAGGAAGCAGATTCTTCTAATCTTGCTGGGGATGAGTTGTTTGTCCCATTAAAAGACCTAGACGGAGATCGCGTTACATCCATATTCTTCTTCGATTGTGAAGCATTGCAATTTGAGTCAGGAAAAGATTGAGAAAAACTTATACTTAAAAGAATCTCACCTGTTGGAGAAAATAAAAGATGAGCATGCAATTCCAATCAGTAATGTTATACATCAAATGTGTCAAGACAACATTTTAAACAAGTACTGCACAATCTGAATTCTTAACTGCATCCACAAAGCAAGATCTTAAACTAGGTTAAAAAAAAATCAGAATCAAATACACACAACTCAATCAAAACTCTAACATCAAACAGGATACAACCTTAGCTAAGGACAGAAGATTAAGATGGAAAGCACAGAAATAAACCTAAGCATTGCTACTACAAGAGGACCAAATAGCTTTCACAAGTCATATACATTCAAAAAGGTAACACGCACTAAAGCACAGAATTGACAAAACAACAGAAGGCAAGAGTTTGGTTTACAAGGAATCAACATACCGCATTCCTTGAACCTGGACTTCTTGTTTTTGGGTTGCAGTGAGTACCAAACAGTGCCAAGTGACTGATTGTCCGCATCAAAAACATGCGAAACTGGAACCTTAATCTGCCCAACAATATCATCGTTGAAGTACTTGTCTTCATCCAAGACACCAACTACAAGTTCCTCATTCAAGTCCTCCACTTTAAAACTGAACTCCTCTCCCCAGCTTGGGTTCAAGTTCTTCTTTACAACTTTTGTCTTAAATTTCTGCTTTCCTAACTGTAACTTGGCATATGGATCTCTTAATCCATTTGGATCCGTTGGTGGCAAATTCCTTGCCTCTATTAGACGAACCACAAGCTTCATTCCTCCCATAATACACAAACAAAAGGCTTAAACTTTAGTGCGCGCGCGCGTGTGTATAAAAAATAAAAATAAAAACTGAATCAAACCCACTAATATTTTGAAGCCAAAAATACAACAGCACCACCAAAAACAAGTCTTTTTTGGCGCTTCTTATTTGAAAGAACCGATCAAACAAGTTTTACAAGAAACTTCAGACAATAACAGACAAAACCCAGAATTCTTTTTAACGTAAAATCCTTGCAACTTACAAAGATTTTACACGAGCCTGAAATGATAAGCCACAAAAAGGGTCTTCTTGGATTGTTATGAACTAACCTTGAAGAAAAAGAGGGTTTACGAGGAGAAAAAAAAGCTGTATTAAGACTGAAACCTTTTGAAAAAGAAATTTCATGGAATCTTATAATAATTGTGATCTAATAAGGAAACAAAGACAAATAATGTGATTAACAGTGTAATTAAAATGAATTTTAGCTAAAGATTAAGACTAACAATAATAAATCCAGAAAAAAGCAATGGCAAATAAACAGAGATAGAAATAAATTGAAGGAGGGAAAGATTATTTAGCTTGGATTGAAAGATAAACCCTAAAAAGAATCGAAAACAAAATGAGGAAATTATAAGGAAAAACTATAAAGAAAGGGAAAGATGAAGACTTTTCTTGTCTGCCTTTAAGACTTCATTAATTATTTCTTATTGTAAGAGTGCGCGTATGATGTTTGACTTTTACGAACCAGGTGGGTCATTTTGACTGACCATTTATTTTAACATATAATAACAATAATAATAATAATAATAATAGAGAAATGTAGAGTTATTTTTTTCCTTAGAAAACTGATTTTGATAAACCACTTTTTTAATTTTTTTTTGTTCGTTTATCATTAAAAAAATAATTAATGAAAAACATTTTTCAATTTAAAAAATATTTGGTTTAATTTCTAGAAAAATATTTTTCTTTATACCATGTTTGTTTCCTGAAAAATAATTTCTAAAAAACCACTTTCTAAATTTTATAGCTTGATATTCTTTACGAATTTTATTCTCAAATCTTATGCTTAGGTTTGAAAATTTCCAGCCCTTTATCACATCTTGGAACAAGCTCCTTAATAATCCCTTTGTTTTCTTCTTAGAGAATGAAGAAATAAAATCCTTTTCCAAAACTGATTTAAGGAGGGAATTAAACAAGTGTATTTATTCAGTGATTGAATCCTCATAGAACACTTGATCACATCCTATATATAAATTAAACCGATTACCATCTGCTTATCTCAGTAACCATTAACACTAATTTTGTTTGTTACTATACTTTGTTCGCATTTCCTTCTCAAGAATACATGGAGTTCAGTTATTTTTCATCATGCCGTCAAGACTCATGTGATAATGATCAAGAACTGAAAGAAGCAATATCTTCTTCTCTGTCTAACAGCAATAATAATGTTGATGACGATGGCCGCGGAGATAAACTAGGTCTTGATTACTTTAACCTACATTCTCTTGTTGTTTCCCTTAACAAGGAAGCATCTGTTAAGATCAATTCAAGTGTGGATAACAGTTGTGATCATGATGGTCACAAGAACGTATCGTTGGAGACGAGTTCTGCTGACAATGAAAGAACTGAACTGTTAGAGAAGTTATGTCTTGATGATTTCTACAATCCTATGCCTCTTACGACCTTTCTCCAAAGATTGAAAAGAATTATATACGAGAACAAGACGACCACTACATTAATAATGGACAGAACAATAACGGAGAAGGGAGCCATCCATTCTGATGATGATATAGGCTCACAAGATCAGGGAGTTGGCAGTGATGATGAACTAGAGGATGATTTTTTGGAGACTTGCGCCACTGTACAAGAAGAGTTTGCTGGAGATCTCCTGGTGTGCACGGATGGCCAAAGCCTGGACGAGTGATTCAAAGGACCAAGCTGAGGAGCACACGCCACCCCATGCTAGTTCTTGAAAAGCTGGTGTTTTTAATTGTTTTTGTTTTAGACCAATTTTGGTCAAGGTGTCGTGTGAACCTCTGGTATGCTATGTGATAATTGGAGAATATATATATGTATATGTATATATATATGGAACCTTTTGAATTCTTTATCATATCGAGATCCGTTTTTTCATCAAGGGACATGTCTGTATGCATTGAGTTTCAGGACTCACACTGTAATAACTAGATAATACAGCAGCTCGTTGGGTTTAGCTGAGAAGACGAGCCATTAGATCAAGGGACATTTGTCTGAATGCTAGCGTATGTGTTTTTCAGAGGTTATCTGTTAAAGTCCGATAAATTTAAAAAGGAAAAAGAGAAGCTTCAAAAATGATAAAGAACAATTAAACGAGGGATATCACAACTGATTGCAATTGACTTGGTATTAATCTAATGATGGGACAAAATGAGAAACTGTTCCTGGTCAAAACATTAGACATCAATGTTGATCAAGTCTAAGAGATGCTTTTCAAAAATTTCCTCTTTTTTTTTCAAATTCTTTTATATATATATATATATATATATATATATATATATATATATATATATTTTTTTTTTTTTTATTTTTTTTTTTTTTTTATTATAAATAAAAAAAATATAAAAATATTATT
>Ga0307518_10000731_pt1 | contig 24724 bp, 26 predicted proteins | sample 25_EM_MG_FD_203889 | JGI IMG/M metagenome (GOLD analysis project Ga0307518, IMG submission 203889) | Populus trichocarpa ectomycorrhiza microbial communities from riparian zone in the Pacific Northwest, United States - 25_EM | ecosystem: Host-associated > Plants > Roots > Unclassified | place... | reverse complement strand
CTTTGGAAATGGTGGAGCTATTCAAAATATCGGAATGCCGGCACTGGGCACCTAAAAATGACATTTGAGCGCTAATGTCGTTTCTTCTCTTCTTTCCTTTGTTTCTCCATCAATTCTTCAGCTTCTTTGCTCGTTCTGGTATGGGAGTTGGACTGCAGTAGATTGCATTCCTTTCTCCTACCATAATGGACGTTATTCCTTCAGTTTCTTCTGCTTCTTGGCGGTTCTTGTGCAAGTGATGACTGCTAGACGTCGGCAGTCGTCTCTTGCATCAGGATAGTCTTCTTGTGCGATAGATGGCTACAATGAGGCTCCGTCATGCTCATCCTTTGCATCAGGATCATTCGATATTGACGTTATCTTCCATGTTCACTGTACCAAACCTGTTTGGTGCGTGACAGCGCTTCAACTACTCGTTAATTTATAAACAGGGAACCCAGATGCACGTTGCAGATCCGCTTAGTAGGCGATCAGACTATTACATCTCTAGTTCTGAAGATAACAAGGATCAAACCCTGTTAAACCCTGTATCTATCAAGTCAATCGACGTGACTGACCAGACTTATGAAGAGTGCCAGTCACTTATCACGGACTTTCATGACACACCTGTCGCTGGACATAAGGGTGTCAAGGCTACGTTTAACATGCTCAGGAAGCACTATACCTGGAAAGGGATGAAAGAGCAGATTCAAACCTATGTAAAGCACTGTCAGAAGTGCCAACAGTCGAAGGTTTCAAATAAAAAAACTTCTGGAAGTCTTCTCCCTCTCCCTGTCCCAAAAGGACTGTGGCTCGATGTCACGATGGACTTTACCGAGATGCCGGAATCCCTCAGTTACGATTATGTATTAGTGGTCATCGATTGGTTCTCCAAAGAGGTAGTCTTCGTGCCGTGCACTAAGGAGGAAACCGCATTGTCAACCGCTGAGTTGTTTAGAGACCATGTCTGGTGTCAACATGGACTCCCTAGCACTGTGGTGTCTGACTGTGGATTGGTCTTTGCAAGCAACTTCCTGGGGGAGTTGTACAGACTCTTAGGCATAAAGTGCAAAATGTCTACTGCGTTTCACCCTCAGACTGACGGACAAACAGAGCGGTTGAACCGTGAAATTAATCAGTACCTCCAAACCTATGTCAACGATCGACAAAACAACTGGGCTAAGTGGATCAAAATTGCCCAGTTTGTCTGGAACAACACAGTCTCGGAAGTCACTACTGATTCCCCATTTGGAATTACCCAGAGTTATTCCCCGCGCATGGGTGTAGAACCAGTGGAGACAGTAGTCCCAGCGGCTAAGGACTTTGCTGCCATATTTAACAAAGTCGTTGAATCTTCAGAGAAGGCTAAATGCGACATGAAGCTTCAGGCAGATAAGCATAGAAATCCAGCCCCGGACTATTCTGTCGGCCAGCAAGTCTGGCTTTCAACGGACAATCTTTGTATGTTAAATCGCGCTTCTAAGAAGCTTACAGAGAAATGGATTGGCCCCTATGAGGTCACTCAAGTAACCCCGAACGTGGTCGAGCTTAAGCTCCCGAGAACTCTTCAGATTCACCCAGTAGTGAATGTCTCTCGAGTCAAGCCTTATTTAGGTCCACTCCCTGGACAACCCATCTCCTGACCTGGCCCAGTACACGTCTCTGAGGAATGCGATGAGGAATATGAAGTGGACTACGTAGTAGCTTCACGTATTTATAAACGGCAACTCCAGTACCTGATACACTGGAAAGGATACGAGGAACACGAGAGAACGTGGGAACCCTCATCAAATCTGAAGAATTCTCCTCTGGTAGTCGAGCATTTTTATAAGGAGAATCCCTCTGCTCCCCACAAGCTTCGGATGGTACAGTCAGACTTCGACTCATTATTTACTCGGATCCCCGAGAACCTTACCGTGTGTGAGCCTACCTTTTGCAGTCTGGAATCCTGCACCTAAGGGGGGAGTAGTGTAATGGTCTAACTTTTATCTTATCTAATCTGCGGTTAGATAACGTCTTATCTTATTGTAGCATAAGTATCTTGTCTAGTGCATCTTATCTATAGACCTGTCTGGACCACAGCCTCATGCTGTGCATGCTGTATCCCTTGATGTCATTAGCATAGCCTTACCACAGGATGGCAGCTGTGTTCACTGCCTCATACAGCATACAGCCTCATGGATAGCCTTGCACAGGACACGTGTAGTGTAGTATATATACTACTGCAATCAAGCACCCAGAGGCTCTCCATTCGAGCTGTCTTTGGGTCTTTGCTCTAAGATGCTTGTGATCCTATTCCTTTCCTCCTCAGAGTCCTTGTGTGGTAGTTCTTTGGGTGTTTGCCCTTAGGGTTGTCTCACTGAACCCTTGAGGGCCTTTGTGTGTGTGGACTTCGCAAGTTTGGCATTGTTCTGCTGAGATAAGCATTTTGATTGGAGTTCAGAAGTTACCGTGAGCACGTATAAGAGTGCACCGCATGTTGTCCGCATTGTTCATACAACTTGTCCTTCTACCACCAACATGACTTCTCAGCACAACACACCTACCCCCACTGAGCAATGCGACTGGAAGGAAGTGGAAGACCATGAGCTGGTCACCGATTCTGAGGATGACAAGGCCGATGTGACAGCGAAGTTCATGGAGTGTGAGCAGAGGGAAGTAGCCAGGAAGGCAGCGGAAGCAGAGCAACAACAGAAGGTTGAGGAGGCATGAGCAGAGGTGCAGAGGAAGAAGGAGGTGAGTAGCGAACATTCTGTTCGCAGTTTAGTATTGACATGAGGATGTGTGGACAGGCATGCAGAGCTGAAGAGGCTCGTAAAGCGGAGGAGGCAGCGTGCAAGGCAGAGGAGGAACATCAGGCCAAGCTGGCGAGGGAGCGCGCTGTAGAGACAGTCCTGTCTCTAGGTGTGTAGATTGGTAGTACTGATACTGGATTCTTACCTTAGCTATGTAGGCTTGTACTTAGCTTACTAAGCAAAAAAATCTCCTTCTCTTCAGTGTACATCTTTGAGCTCAGTCATGGAGTGACTGAACCACCACTACTCTCCCTAGTTCTTCTAGTCTCACCAGTCCCTGGGAGCTCTGCCAGACCTCCAGAAGCCCCTGGGTCGAGCATGCCTCACCTGAGGCAGCAGCAACACCCAACCCCCCCCTACAGCATGGAGGTGGAGAGGCATGCGAGGGTTGAGGCCGTACAGGAGGCCCACATAGAGCAGCAGCGCCAAAATGGGTGGCAAGGAGGTGACAGCGGAGCGAGGCGAACATGTCGCCAAAGGGAGCCAGCAAGTACAAGAAGGTGTGGAACACAACAGAGGAGGACGAAGTGGATGAAGAGGTGTTCAGGGTGCCCCGAGCGATGGCAGAGGAGCAGCGCGATGCACTGGGTATGCTTACCCAGACGCTAGTGCAGCTCACAGAGCGGATGGGTGTGTCGGAGGTGTGGGAGCGGGAGCAGGTGGAAATCGAGAGGGAGCGGCTCGAGCTTGAGCGCGAGAGACTAGAGTTGGAGCAGAGGCGTGCCGCGATGGAGGAGAGGCGGACCGCCGACATGGACCGTATCAGTATGGTCATGCGGCGCCAATTTGTAGAAGGGTTGTCAACAGGGACAACGCAGAAGGAAATTGCGGCGGTGGAGCAAGAGGAGGAGAAGGGGGCAGACGGAGATGATGAAGACAGAATGGTGGATGTGGAAGGAGAGGAGGATTAGCGGACTAACTACATATTTTTATTTTTGTTTATTTTTTATTTTTGTACTACTATTTGAATGAATTGTTTTGTGGACTTGAGAGATGTCGGAGTGAGTTCGGAGGTGGTGGAATGACTTAGGCGGACTTGTGTGGACCAGGCTTGCCTGGGTACTTGTGATGGAAATCTTCGACAAGCTCCAACGTGTGGTCAAGCTCAGTGGTGAGAAGCCACAATGTTTCTTCATCAGTACCAGTGTAGCCAGCCCAGTGGACTAGGTAGAGGAGTTGGCAGTGGCGTCTTCTGTGGTCAATCTTGGAGTCTAGGATTTCTTCAACTTCATATTCGACTTCTCTGTTGACTTCGATCAGAGGTGGCGGAGATTGGATGCGGTTGGGAATACTGCTTTGGAGGGAGGTCTTGAGTTGAGACACATGGAATACGGTGTAGCAGGAGAACCCTTCGTGGGTCAAGTGATGCAATGACAATGGCCTGTCCATACATGCGCTGCTGTGCTCTACTGATGCTGACTAAGCATCACCTGACTGTCTCCTCGTGCTCCTATCCCTAGTCCCTCCTACTACATGTGCCCCCCTCAAAAATAACGACGTCCTCGTCATCTGCCAACATGTCACGTCTGAGGCACTTGCTCTATGCTCACCCTCCTAGTTCATCGTTGTCTTCCCTGTCAGTGTCATCCCCTCCTTGTTCTGTGTCACTCGTCTCTGTCCCTCCATCTGGGGGTTCTTCATCAGCTCGTGTTGTCCTCTCGTCTATCCCTGTGTCGTCTCTGACTCCTTGTGTTTCGAGCGACTGGTCTGGTACTGTTGATGACCATTGCTGCATGTGTTCTTGTTGGGTCTCGTATAACTGTGTACCCTCCCTTGGTACAAATGCACGAAGGCATCGTGTGCTGAATTCTCCTGCGAGTGGTGTGCCTGCTAGGGTTTCTATCCTGTATGAGTTTCTTAGTTGTGAAGAAACTCTGTGTGGACATGACCACTTAGGTAACAGTTTCCGTTCGGTTTTGAATGTATAATCAAGGTCGCTGCGGTATATTTGCACAAGTTGGCCTGGGGTGAATATAACCTCTGCGGGTTGCCGTTTTAGCACCTGTCGGTCAAAGGCCATTTTCTGTTTGATTGCGTGGCGTACTGCTTCATCATAGCCATCTAGTCGTTGCTGTGCTACATAGGCCATATGTGTTGCGGCGTTGATGCTAGATGGTTCTGTTGTGCTGTGTGTCAGCTCCGTGCGTTTCGTATCTATCACCAAACCTAATAGTAATTCTTTGGGCGTGAATTTAAGGGAAGGTAGTAGGCGGTTGTTGAGGGTGTGGACAGCATTGTCTAAGTGATCTGGCCATGTTTTGGGTAGCTTTTCCCAGTCATCGTCAGTTGCATTGTCCTCCCCCAAGTTTGGGGCGCATAAGTGCTTGAGGATGTGTAGTAGCAGTTTGTTGGTACCTTCAACTAGACCATTAATCCATGGTGAATACGGTGCTACTATGTGATGTGTGCATGACCACTTAGCGCAGTATTCCTTGACCAGCTCGTTGTTAAAGTGCCGTCCGCCGTCGGTCATGAATGTTTCTGCAGTGGTGAAATTGTTGAAAATGCTGTTTAGGCTGTCCACCGTTGTTTTAGCTGTACCTGCAGTTTTGAACTTAGTTACCCATACATGTTGAGAAAAGGCATCCAAAAAAAGGCCTAGTGTATGGTATCCTCCTTTTCCTGTTGGCATTGACAGGTAGTCGCCCACAAGTAATTTGAATGGGTGTCGTCTTGTGATTGGCTCCAGTAGCGAGTTTAGCTTCTGCACACCAAAGTTTTTGCACTTGGGACATGCTGCGATGGTGTTCATTATAGACAGGTCGATTTTCGGTGAGTGGTAGCGGTCAGTCAATGCGATCTTCAGTGCATCCCGTCCCCAATGTCCTCTGGATTTGTGTAGTTGAGCCACCTTTTCCTTGGCTTCTCTCCTGGTGATGCACTCCACCTTGTGCCGTGGCCTGATGCTGGTGCCTCCATAGAGCCGCCATAGTTTACCATGCTGTATCATATACTGCTTCGCTCTGTGTCGGGCTCGGCTGCGGTCTCGGATAGGTGTTGCTGTATCTGTGTTGAGCAATGCATCTACGACTTCCAAGAATAGCGGTTCTGTTTGGAAGCGTTGTCGAATTTGTTGGGCATCGTGCGGCAGTTTCTCTATTGCAAACATGTCGTTGGTGAGGCCGGATGTTGCTTCTGGATCTGGGTTAACCGACCAGTTGCTCCCGTCCTCTTTTGTGCGTTCCGTGTTGTCCCATTGACGACTTAGGCCATCTGCTACCACATTGAGGCGGCCCGGTACGTGTCGCACTGCTATGATGTTATGTGCGACTATACCATCCCTCCATCGTGCATGTGCTGCCGATATGGAGTCATTAGACAACACATCTTTTAATGCCTGACAGTCTGTTTCTATCTCGACTGGGAAACCCCAGATTATATCTGAGAAGTGATCTAGGCCAAACTTCAGTGCCGCAAACTCGAGTAAGAATGGTTTATAATTCCGCTCAGCTGTTGATGTTCGTTTTGATGCGAACGCGATTGGCACTGTCTTTGTTACCCTTTTGCCACCTGAGGTTTTTATTTCCATTCTTTGCGTGAGTACTGCACCAAAGCCCTCTTGGCATCCGTCCGTAGTTACTATGAATGGTGTTCCATCGTACCGTGGGGCATGCAGGGCTGGTTGGCTCATCAGTGCGACCTTGAGGTTCAGGAATGCCTCCGTGTGTTTCTGGTCCCATTTATCTGTCAACCTATAGTTAGTCAATGCTCTTCTGTATGTAGATTTCGAGATGGGCTTAGGTATTTCCACTTCTTTGAGCATGTCGCGAAGTGGCCCTTCTATTTTCGAGTAGCCCTTGATGAGATCTCGGAAGTGTCCTGTCAGCCCCAGGAACGACGTAAGGTTGAGTGCGTGGTCGGGCTGTTTCCATTCTACTATTGCAGACAATTTTGCAAGGTCCGGTTGTATGCCATGGGGCCCAACTGTTGCACCCGCGAATGTGGTCTCTGTCATGTATAGGCGGCACTTTGTAGGTGACAACGATAGTTTGTGGTTTCTGCAGCATTGGAAAATTTGTCGCAATTTCGTCATCATGCCTGGGAACGTGTCGTCTCCACAGCCTCTGTCATCAACAAACAGTTCCATGGTGTCGTCTGCTAAAATGTCGTGCAGGCAGTCTGTGACTATGGCTGAGAAGACAGTCGGTGCGCCTGTCCACCCCATTGCCATTCTTTTGTACCATAGATAGCCTCTTCCGTCCACAAAAAATGTGAAGTATGGTCTCCATTTTTCTGGAATTTCAATGGCATAGAAACCGGACGCAAAATCGAATATTGAGACGTACCTGTATCCACTCAGTCGTTGCTGTTTGGCTCTGATATCCCCTTGAAACATGGGCGGAATTTGCGTGGCCTTGTTTAGCTCCGCGAAATTTTGTGTTACTCGCCATTTTGGTGCTTCATCTAGTGGCTTTGCCTTGGTGCGTTCCTGCTTGTAGTTCCGGATGTCCACCTGGAAGGGCTGTGGGACATTTGCCTTCAGGCATTGCTGGTTGAGTTCGCATTGGAGATCTTCCAGTGTCATACCGCCATTTGCATTGTGTACCCTCTGTGTTAGTACTGTAGGCGCTACATGTTTTATGCACGGTATCTTGGCTGTTTCTATTAGGTCAGCGTCTAACATCTGGTCCACCCACTTGTGCATGAACTGTCGTTGGGGCGGATTCATGGGTCGCTGGTGTACCGTTGTTCGGAAAGTTGTGTCTTCCGGTATGTTCAGGTTTACCTGCGCTCCTGGTATTGGTAAGACTTCGCCGAGAGAGCATGCAAAGATGTCCACATATTCTGTTAGTAGTTTGACCACCTCATTCATTTCATCTGTGCTTAAGTCGTTGCCGATCTTGACGCTCTGTATGATATACTCGACTCTTGCTGCCTTGAATGGGTCCGTTCATCTGGTGAAGATGCTATCAGTGTTCATGGGTGCTGTTTTTGCCGTACTTGCCTTTGTTTGTGCTGTGTCCTGTGTGTTTGTTTCTTGCGCCGGTGGTGTCCTGATTGGTGCTATCGCTGCGGGTCCTGATAGCATTGTCGTGTGGTGCATCGTGTTCGCAGTTGGTGCTCTGTCAGCATCTGCGATGCGGTTGCGTAGGGTTGCCATGGTGTTACTGTCAGTGATCGTAACCTCGTCTGTTTCGTAGTCGTGTTTGGCCTTGAACGCACGAAGTAGTGGCTTTCCAAAAAGGAATGACCACCCCCCTCCACTATCGAAGACCTCGAATGTTCCGGTTATTTCCACTCCCTCCATGTGGATCGTACCTGACCACGTTGCTTCTGATGGAACTATCGTGCCATTTGCCATTTGAAGCGCCTGGCTTGACGGTTGCCAACCATGTAGGCTGGACTTTATCCTGTTGAACACCGACGTGCACATAGCTCCTGCCATTGCGCTGTCGTCAAACAGGGCGGTTACCTGGACCATTGTGCCATCCGGGTTTTTAAGTTTGACTGGATGGGTAAAGGGGACAGTTTTGTCGCTTGTATCGATGCGGTGATTGTGTTCGCCATATGCCATAGAGTACAGATCGAAGATGTCTGGTTTACGAGGCAGTACATGCGAGCCCACTGGTGCGATCGTAGATACATTTGACGCCTGGGTCGTTGTGCTGTCTTTCACAGCAACCCCGTGTCGTTTTCCTGCTCCTCTAGTGCTACAAGTTGAATACTCTGCGCCATAGCCCTATTAAAAGGTCCTAAAGTCCTGTTACAAAGCACTCTCCACACGGTTTCGTGGCGGTGGAGCTGGGATGCATCGCCCTCCGTTGTTGGGCAGTTCCTGCTAGTATGCCCATGCGTGCCACACCGGAAACATTTGCCCGAACACGCCACTGCCATTCCTGGCCTGAGCGGGTATGGGGTTTGCTCTGAGATTCGTGTAACGTTGCCATGCTTTGCCACCCAGGCGGACAGCTGAGCTAGGTATGTCTTTTGCCCTTCATCATCCAGACGCTGTTGAGGGTAGGCCCCTAATGCGCGTCGGATGGTTTCTTTTTGCTCCTCGGTGGGTGGTGTGTAGGTATTAGCAGCCGGCCTAGATCCCTGCTGGACTAGTGCAAAGCATGTGGCTGACGGGTTTCCTGTCTGGGTGATGGGACTGGTTGCCATTTGTGACACAGCTACCTGTCCAATGGTTAGGCGTTGCAGCTGTGATGTGAGGTCCGCGGTTGCTCTGTTTGCCACTTCCACTCTATGCAGCAGCTTCCGCTCCTTCTCCTCTTCCTGCTTCTTACGTTCCTCTCTGTCCTCCTTTTCCTCTGTCAGTTTCACCGTGTCCACATCCATTACCACTGCCATGAACAATGTCCAGTCGGCGTACTCATTGTCCAGTTGCTTTCTGATTACTTTCAGAAGGTTTTTCCTGACTTGGTATATTAGCGTTGGCCCAGCCGTGATCCCTGCTAGTGTTGCTAGTTCCATAGCTTGCTCCGCCCATGTCACATGCGTCCATGATTTCTGTCGTCCTACCGTCTTAATTAGTCCTACGTCTTCATCCGCGATTTTGTGTCCAAGTAGTTCTGTCTGATACTCCCCTGATGTTTGTTTCGCACTTCTGCCCACAGGCCACCTCGCGTTGAACGCCGTTGTGAGCTCCTGCCACGTTGCAGGGTTATTGGCGATCAAGTCAGTGTACCATTGTTCAGCAGGCGAGTTCGTCCCAAGGAAGTTTGACAGCGCTGCAATTTTTTGTGCGTCCGTGGCCTGTGGGTTCAGGGACATCATGCTTCTGTTATACGCCTTCATGAAATCTCTGGCGTTTTCCATCGCCGCTCGGTCTCCGTAGAACAGTGGGACCGCTTCCGCCATTATTCGAGGGCGCAGTGGGGGTGCTGGGGGTACTGGGGGTACTGGTGCTGGGAGCACAGGCTGTGCTGCAGGTACAGGTGGTGCGGGCTGTGCTGCAGGTGCAGGTAGTGTGGGCTGTGCTGCAGGTGCAGGCGGTACAGGTTGCGCTGTAGGTGCTAGTAACACGGGCTGTGTTGTTGGTGGGGACGTGAGTGCTCTCTGACGTCGTCTGGTTGTTGCTAGTGCTGATGGTGGTGGTGTTAGGGGTGACAGATCCCCAAACGCCCTGTAGAGGTCGTCGTAGTTTGGGCTATCTGGGGAGTCTGGTCTGGACGTCGGAGGGATTCCACGTGTGGAAGCATGTTCTGGTGGTGAGGCTGGTGCTTGCTCTGGTGACTGCGGTTCCGATGGGAACAGGTATTCGCTTCCTGTGAGCGGTGAAGGAGCGTTTGGCAGTGTCAACGACTGTGAGGGCAAGAAGTGACCTCGAGAGTCACACAGAAGATTTCTACGAGACAGATTGACGGTGGTACTGTGCTGAGTTTGACGGAGTTTCACTTAGCTGCCTGTTTTAATGCTTTCTTGCACGTGTGGTTCGTGTGGTAGCCTTGTGTCTTTGCAGTTGCGTTTATGCTGTGTTACGGTGCGGTATGGTACGGTGAGGCTGTACGGCGTGCAGTACGGTGCAGAGGACGGCAGTGCTGTATATCAGATGTCAATGCCTGGGTGGAGCTCACTCTCATCACCACATTGTAGCAGGAGAACCCTTTGTGGGTCGAGTGATGCAATGACAATGGCCTGTCCGTACATGCGCTGCTGTGCTCTCTACTGATGCTGACTAAGCGTCACCTGACTGTCTTCTCGTGCTCCTATCCCTAGTCCCTCCTACTACAACAGGGTGCACAGACTTCATGGTGTTGGGGAGTCGGAGCGTGAAGGAAAGCGATCCAGGCTTAGCTATTATTTCGAAGGGTCTGAAATTCTTGTCGGAGAGCTTCTTGGAGGGGCGCGTAGACCTGAAATATTTCGCTTTCACATAGACTTGATCACCTATTTTAAAATCCGGCAGAGTTGATCTTTTTGCATCTGCGGGGCCTTGATAGCGCTGTTGCACAAGGGCCATCTCAGAGCAGAGGAACTCATGGAGTTCCTTGAGGTCGGAGGTATATTCTTGAGTGTGGGAGGAACTGAGGCCCAAGTCAGAGTTGACTGCGATGTTGGGGTGGTAGCCTTTGTTGGCGAAGAAGGGGGAGACACCAGTGGTTGTGCTAGGGGAGTTGTTAAAAGCGAACTCTGCAAGTGGGAGGAGTTTGGCCCAGTTGTCTTGTTGGTAGTTGCAGTAGATTCGGAGATACTGCTCAAGTGTTTGGTTTGTCCGCTCAGTTTGACCATCTCCTTCTGGGTGATAACCAGAGGTGAAATGCAGGGTCATTCCGAGTGCTTTTCCGAGCAAGCGGAAGAAGTGGGAGACGAACTCCGAACCTCTGTTGGAGGCGACATGGGTGGGTACTCCATGTTTGGAAAACACATGCGCGACAAAGAGCTTGGCAAGCTCAGGGGAGGTAATGGTGTCGTAGGTTGGAATAAATATTCCTTGCTTCGAGAGGCGGTCCACGACAACTAGGATGGAGGTGAATCCATCAGAGGAGGGTAGTTGCTCAATGAAATCCATGGATATGGAATGCCATGGGTGAGCGGGGATCGGGAGTTGTTTTAATAGGCCGTAGGGCCTGTGGCTAGGGACCTTAGCACGTCCGCAGGAAGTGCAGGAACTTACATAGTCCTTCACAAAGGTGCAGACACCTGGCCAAGTATATTCCCGGCGGACTAGTTCAAATGTGCGGTTTTGGCCAAAGTGGCCAGAGAGCGGATGGTCGTGCTTGTAGCGGAGGACTCTGAGGTGGCAGAGGTCGTTGGTGTCCAGCACATAGATCCTATCATTGAGGTGGAGTAGGCCAGCAGAGTCCATTGACCACCGAGAATCGGACGAGTCGGACTTGTGGCTGAGCACAACAGGATCAGAGGGGAGCGCTGCAAGAATGTCTTTGTGGAGGTGTTCTACATCGACTAGGATAGCAGTGCAGATTGCTGGAGTAAGTAAGAAAGTTGCCCTGAGGGAGGACACAAGTTGTTCTTGGGTGAACATGGGTCAGAGGTTGTGTGGGTTGACCTGAGCATAGTCCCTATCCCCCTCTTTTGGGTAGACGTCCCAGCATCTAGTGAGGGCATCGGGTTTAGCTCCAAGATGTCCAGGGTGGAAGCAGATGGCAAGGTTGAACTGGGAGAGGTACTCCGACCAGCGGGCTTGACGGCGGGTCAAGACCTTGGAGCTGGAGAAATACTCCAAATTCTTGTGGTCGGTGACCACATCAACCGGAGTGGCAGAGCCCTCAAGGTAATGTCGCCAGTGCTTGAAGGCCTCGAAGATGGCCAAAAGCCCCTTGTCATGGGTGTCATAGTTTAGCTCCGGAGCAGACAGAGTGCGCAAATAGTACACAACAGCACAGAGGACCTTTTCAGAGCCAGTGATGGAAAGGATTCCAGCAATGGCATAGTCTGAAGCATCGGTCTCCACAGTCAGCAGAGCGTCAGGGACCCAGTGGGTAAGGATAGGAGCGGAGGTGAAGGCCTTCTTCAGGAGGTTAAAGGCAGAGCGACAATCCTCACCAAAACTCCAAGGAATGTTCTTGCAGGTAAGCCACGTGAGAGGTACAATGATGTCAGAGTAGTTGAAAATGAAGCAACGGTAAAAATTTGCAAAACCGAGGAAGGACTGGATGTCCTTCACTTTGCAGGGTTCTGGCCAGTTGGAGATGGCTTTGACTCTGTCGGTGGACATGGAAAGGCCATTGGGGGAGAGGCAGAAGCCCAGGTATTCGGTAGAGGTGGTATGGAATTCACATTTTTCCGGCTTAGCAAAGAGGTTATGCTTGCAGAGGCGTCAGAGGACTTTGTGGACATGCTTTTGATGTGATTCAATGTCTTCAGAGTAGATAAGGATGTTGTCGTTGTCTAGGTAGATGACAACACAGACATCAAGCATGTCAGTGAGGATGCTATTAACAAATTGCTGGAAAGCCATGGGAGCATTGGTCAGGCCGAAAGGCATGTCATTCCACTCAAAGGAACCATACTGCGTGTGAAACGTGGTCTTCCATTCATCTCCTTCAGCGATGCGGACCAAATGGTACATGTGACGGAGATCAATTTTTGAGTAGATCTTTGCCTTGCTAGGAGAATCAAGGAGGTCGGAGATGAGAGGGAGTGGATAGCGGTCTTTCTTTGATATTTTGTTCAGTCCTCGGTAATTGATGCAAAGGCAGAGTGATCTGTCCTTTTTGTGGACGAACAGGACAGGAGCTCCATGAGTGGAGGTTGACTGTTGGATGAAGCCATAGGAGAGGTGCTCATCAATGAAGGTGTGGAGCACCCCTAACTCAGTCTGTGAAAGGGAGTATACAGTACCCAGCAGAGGGCTTGCACCCTCCTCCAAATTGATTCGGAGGTCGCACTCACAGTGCAGAGCAAGCGTAGTAGCTTTCGCTTTGCTGAAGACGTCAGCGAAGTCATGGTAGACTTCTGGCACAGCAGAGAGATTGGAAGAATTGACAGGAGTGGCAGTGGAGGCAGCGCGGAGCTTTGCGTCCTCTGGGTGGATGTACAGCATGAAGTTGGTAGATCCTGTGAGTTTGCAAGTGCACACGAATGCAGCAGCACCTATGAGCAAAATGTAGGGAGCAGTCAACTGAGGTGAGTCGGAGTTGGAGGGCAGAGCCGTGGAGGCAGACACAGAGGTGGACTCGACAGAAGGAGGTACTGGGGATGTGGGCATTCGCAGTGTGCCTTTACGGAATTCAATGTGACCCAAAACCCAGTCAATCAATGGATTGTAGTGGGTGAGCCAGCTATGTCCAAGCACATAATGTACCTACATTGTACCATACTTTATGGCCAGCGGGGGTTGACAATCGGCCGTATGTTATGGGCCAGCTGGGGTCAGGCTGGACTACAGGGTGTTGCCATGATTTATGGTCCAGTGAGACAACCCTAGGCGAAGACACCAAGGACCCTACTACACACTAAGGCTCTGAGAAGATAGGATGCGAGGACTAGGGCAATAACCCAAGATGAGCTTGAATGGAGAGCCTCTGGGTGCTAGATTGCACTGTATATATACTACTCTACATGAGGGCTATGCAAGGCTATCCATGAGGCTACATACTGTGCAATGCTATGCTAGTGATGTCATAGTGGAGCTAAGGCTATGCAAGATGACATCAAGGGAGGCAGCGTGTACAGCATGAGGCACAGGTCTAGACTAAGGTAGATAAGATACGGCTGTACACTACGATAAGATAAGATGCTATCTAATCACAGATTAGATAAGATAAAAAGTTGGACCGTTACACTACTCCCCCCTCAGGTGCAGGATTCCAGACTGCAGAACTGAGCATCGCAAACCATAAGGTTTTTGGGGATACGACTAAATAATGAGTCAAAGTTCACTTGGGTCATACGAAGCTTCCGAGGAGCGGAAGGGTTTTCTTGATAAAAGTGCTCGACTGCCAGAGGAGAATTTTTCAAGTTCAACGAAGGTTCCCAAGTTCTCTCATGTTCTTCATAACCTTTCCAGTGTACTAGATACTGGAGCTGCCTTTTATAAATACAAGAGGCTACAATATAGTCCACTTTGTACTCTTCATCGTGTTCTTCCAAAACATGCACTGGACCGGGCCAAGATACAGGTTGTCCAGGAAGAGGTCCTAGATAGGGTTTTACTTGAGATACATTCACGACCGGGTGAATCCGAAGAGTTTTCGGGAGCTTTAGCTCAACCACATTTGGTGTTACACGAGTGACCTCATAGGGACCAATCCACTTTTCAGTAAGTTTCTTAGAAGCACAATTCAGCATTCAAAGGTTGTCCGTAGAAAGCCAGACTTGCTGGTCCACAACGTAGTCTGGGGCAGGATTTCTGTGCTTATCTGCCTGAAGCTTCATATTACGTTTGGCCTTCTCAGAAGACTCAACAACTTTATTAAATATGGCAGCAAAGTCCTTAGCTGCTGGAGCTACAGTGTCAACTGGTTCCACACCCATACGAGGACATCAGGAAAAACATTTTGCTATATAGCATAGCCACTAAGGTACCAAGCCTATTAGAGGCTTGATTGTAATATATTGCATCAGACACTTGATATGGAGTGCTATCAAGTTGTCACTGTGTGACAGATAGCACATGGCTGCCACTATTGCTGACAGCATTGTCCGGATAGCTCACCATAGTCATTATAGCCCATGTTCACACTATGTATCTTTGAGAGTCCAGGTAGCCTACATTGTCAGTGTCCTATGTCACCCATTAACATTATAAACTTGACAAGAGCCAAGCAAGTTTGTCAAGTAGGATAAGTAACTAAGCAATACAAGCCAAGTAATTACTACACGGATGGTAATACTAATTGCACTGGGTCATCGTCGATATCATTTGTCGTTGTTAGCGTGCCATGATAGAGGGGGGTCGTTGCTGTGGTCGTCCTGGTAGTGATGGGGTAATCACCGTCGATGTCATCGTGTTGGGGTGGAGGGGACATCGCTGTTGTCATCCTGGTGGTAGGGTAGTCATCGTTATTGTGTTGGCATGGAGGGTCGTCACTGCCATCGTCCTGGTGGTAATGGGATAATTGACATTGATGTCATCATATTGGGGTGAGGGGTCGTCATCGTCATTGTCCTGGTGGTGGTGGGGATCACCGCCTGTCGTCGTCGTGCTGGTGCTGGTGGCCGTCATCGTCGTCATCATGCTGGGTGGAGGGGTTGCCATTGTCCTGGTGGTGGTCACGGCGTCAACGCTGGTGGTGATCACCGCTTGTCGGTGTTGTGCTGGTGCTGGTAACACTGTTGTCGTCGTTATCATGCTGGGTGGAGGGGTCCGTTGTTGCCATTGTCCTGGTGGTGGTCGTGGTGGTCACAGCGTCGATGCTGGTGGCAATTGCCGCCTGTGGGCATCGTGCTGGTGCTGGTGGCGCCACGTCGTCGTCATTGTGCTGGGGTAGAGAGGTCACGCCACCATCATCCTGGTGTTGGTAGTGGTTGTCGCGTCGTCGACTCTGGTGGTGATCACCAACCATCGTCGTCGTGCTGGTGCTGGTGGCGCCACTGTTGTTATCACCACCGCTGTCATCTGGTGCTGGTGGTGTTCGATGCTGGTGAGTGGCCGTGGGGTCAAATGGACAGGTGGTGGTGAATAGTGGTATGTAGTGGTAAGGAGCGTGAACGATGTTAATAATGATGGCAGTGGTAGTAATAAGGACTTACGAGGTGGTAGAAGTGGTGGCGAACGCGTGGTGGTTGGCATCATTGTGCTGGTCCGTCCTGGTAGTGCAAATGGTGGGATGTCGTCATAGTCGTGCTGGTGATGAAGCGCTTGTAGTTGTCATAAGAATTTGAGGACACAACACACCTGATAAGCCCAGATCAGTGTATGTCGATGCAGTACATGAGATCGATGAGACTTTGGCAAAATTTTTGGGGAATGTATGATTACATCAGCATGTTGAACTTTTTCTTCAACCCTCACCACCAGGTGGAAGCCTGGGTCACCTAACACTTCCTCCTTTGTCTTGGGTCTCGACGGACTCGGGGCAGGCCAGCAAAGCAAGACGACGACTGGCTCTATCACTTGTGCTGCCACATGCCGTACTAGCAATGAGTGGTATGTAATTTCTGCAACGTCATAGAAACAACACTGATGCCAATCCACATCTCCCATCCTGTGCAAGGCAACGGTGATAGTGTTCGAAGTCCCTGCACAGCCGCCCCACCCTCCCTTGACATCACGAGGTTACAAAGGCAGGCATATTTGGACAATGACCTGTGTCCTGCGATCTTGGAGTTCCTAAGGCTGCGGACACAGCTGTGTACATACTGCCTCTTCGTACCACGCGAAGAACACCGCCACATTGGGTTCGACACCTCCACTGAAAAGACAACAAAGTGTTTGGGTGGCTGCTCCCTCAGATGAGGTGCATTCGACCCAGGAGCTTCTGGAGGTCAGGCAAGGCTCCCAGGGACTGGGGAGAGTAGGAGAAACTAGGGAGAGTAGAGGTGTTCAGTCACTCCAGGACTGAGCTCAAACATATACAGAGGAAAGAGGGAGATTGCTTAGTAAGCTAGTACAAGCCTACATAAGCTAAGGTAGGAGAGTCCAGTATCAGTACTACTATCAGCAACACTACACACCTAGAGACAGGACAGTCTCTACACCGCATGGGGGGTATTACCCACACTGGCCAACTTGCGTAGTTTGTCAATGTCCTATCCGAACGATTTGTCTCCCGCACTCGCAGGGTGGCTCATCCCCAGGACTGTCCAAGCACTGACGCTTGAGCTGTCAGCAATCACCACGGAGGCAACATCATTTTTGAAGGTGAGCCTCTCACTGTGTTGCACACATTTACGGTCGCGTGACCACTGTTACTTCAGCAAATCCAGCCAGGTGTCCCACCTGCACTAAAATATATTGGCTTATGTCAAGCGTGTCTATCAGGTCCGTAAAGAGTATTGTTGAACATGGGTTCCCGCAGGTGCACATTGTAAAAATTGGGGGCAATATTTGGAGCATTACTCGCACGGAGGAAGGCCCGTTCCATGTGGAGCAGTGGCCATATAGAAGGGTGCGCTATCAAGCGGAAGAGTGGCTCAAGTCAATGGAGTGTTCAGACGCAATCTGGAAAGGTGTCCATGGCATGTGAAAGCTTGTGGACAACATTCATGTGTACGTGCATGCAAATTCATTGTGTAGAGTAATCTCATTTTCGTGATGTTCTATGAAGACCACACAAGCAGGTAAGTACTAAACCGATTACAAAGACCATGACAACGACAAAGTAACTGAGCTGCAGTGCCGCAACGCGCATCATGGTGAGTTTTGACCTTAGCTACAAAGGACCCTTGACTGACACCCCTGCATTGCACACACACCAACAGCGCTGGCCACTACTACCATCTCGCAGCAGCAACTTGACAATGACCATTACCCCTTTTACTGCCATTGCACAGCTAGTGGCACGACAATGATGACAGCCCACTTTGACCTGGCCAGCGGTGCCCGTACTGATGGCCACCACCACCATATGGTGACGACACGCTTACGGTCACCAGCGACGAGTCAGCCACGCCAGCTGAGCAGGACCAACGGCCGCAGCAGTGGTAGTGGCAGCCCTTTTGGTTCGAGTGGTTCCCAGTCACTTTGGTTCAGTTATTTCTCATGACCTTTGCAGAATACACTCGAACAACACTGCAACATGCGTCATGGTGAGTTGACTCAGCAAATGATCACGCCTCTCCCACCATCAACTGACTACATCCAGCCACCCCAGATGCTGGTCCTGAACGAGTTCTATTATTACAGCCCACCTGCACTGCTTGCACGGTGTGAGCATGTCCCTGATGTATCTTTGTTTATTTTTCATTATTATCTGCTTTTACAGGTCCTGTGCATGTGCACCGTGCAACCAGTGAGACAATGGTGCGGACAACAACGACAGCGACAGCGACAACGCCACCACATCCCCTGCCACTTCTACCACAATGATACAACGACAATGTTCATGGGTCACCTGTAAGTCCCATCACTGTCACCCCTGACGACTACACCTACCACCACAAGGACATGACGATGATGTCCGTCAGCCACCCACTAAGCCCCCATCATTGCCACTGTCACCACTGACGACGACAGCCATCACCACCACAGGGACATGACAACGTTCATGGTAAGTCCCCCCTCCCACCACCATTACTGTCACCACTGATGACAATGTCTGCAGTCAGTCCCCCCACCAATGCTGACGACTGCATGCCCTGTTCACCACGTGCCACCACCGTTAACCATGACATTTGTCATGGCTGCAGCTTGCCACACACCACCACATCCACCACAAAGATGATGTTCATTGTCACCTGGTGGATCAACAACGGAGGATGATCAGATTGATTCATGGTACCATTGCTAAATGATTTAAATACATTCTGGTGGATTATACTGTGTATGCCTGACTGAGAAATACAGACTATGTTGTGCTATACTGCAGTGATAGTAAGTAGCAATGGAAGTATATGAATGTCATGATAGAAGGTGAGGGGTCTATGTCACAATATATAGTCTTGGTAGCCTACATAGTAGCCCTGCTACATTGGATACATATTTACATGTCAGACTATGGCTACTATGGAGTACTATAGATTTCATGCATGGTGCTATATTGCCTTTATATTGGGGACTTGTCAATGGAGCTTTGAGCACTATAGAGTCTATATAGTACTATATTGCCAAGTATGTTTTTCCTGATGGAGAATAACTCCGGGTAATTCCAAACAGGGAATCAGTGGTTACTTCCGAAACGGTGTTGTTCCAAACGAACTGGGCAATCTTGATCCATTTAGCCCATTCGTTCTGTCGATTGTTTACGTAAGTTTGGAGATACTGATTAATTTCACAATTCAATTGCTCCGTTTGACCATCGGTTTGTGGGTGAAATGCAGTGGACATTTTGTGTTTTACGCCTAAAAGTCTATACAACTCCCCCAGGAAGTTGCTTGCAAAGACTGACCCTCGGTCGGACACTACAGAAGAGGGGAGGCCATGCTGACACCAGTCATGATCCCTAAATAACTCAGCCGTCGACAATGCAGTTTCCTCTTTGGTACAAGGTACAAACACGACCTCCTTTGAGAACCAATCAACGACTACTAATATATAATTGTAACTGAGGGATTCCGGCATCTCGGTAAAGTCCATGGTGACATCAAGCCATGGGCCACTAGGAGTGGGCAGAGGAACAAGGCTTCCAGAAGTCTTCTGATTTGATACCTTGGACTGTTGGCACTTTTGACAGTGCTTTACATAGGTCTGAATCTGTTCCTTCATTCCTTTCCACGTATAATGCTTCCTGAGCATGTTATAAGTAGCTTTTACTCCTTTATGACCAGCAACAGGAGTGTCATGAAAGTTTGTGATCAGCAACTGGCGCTTTTCATAAGTCTGATCAGTGACCTCGATCGACTTAATAGATATGGGGTTTAACAAGGTTTGATCCTTGTTGTCTTTGGAACTGGAGACGTAATAGTCCGATCGTCTACTAAGCGGATCTGCAACGTGCATCTGGGTTCCCTTCTTATAGATAAGTGAGTCATTAAAGTGTGTCATCCACATTTGCCAGCACGCTTGGCGCTTAGAGAGATTCTGTGACTTTGTAAAATACATTAAGTTGTGATGGTCCATGTATATCTCGAAAGCGTAAGGAGTGGCTTTGAGATAATGGTGCCAGGCCTCAGTTGCTTTTATGATGGCCAGCATTTCTTTGTCGTGAATAGGATAGTTTCGTTCGGGAGGTGTCATGGAGTGTGACATGTACATGACGGGTCTGAATTCATCATCTTCACACTTTATGGATATCACTCCCCCGACGGCGAACTCAGATGCGTCTGTTTCCAGGTGGAATTTGCGGTCTTGGTCGGGGTACTGAAGTACCGGAGCATGAGTAAAGGCAGCTTTCAAAGCTTCAAACGCTGCGCGTTCCTTCTCTCTGAAGTTAAATACAGTATCTTTACACGTTAAGTCCGTCATGGGCCTAGCCATGATTGTGTAATCCTTAATAAAATGTTGATAGAAGTTGCCGAGCCCCAGGAACGCACAAACCTGTTTTACGTTTGTTGGCTCAGGCCACTTCAAAATAGCGTTAACCTTTTCAGGGTCCATTTTGATCCTGTCACGAGAGACTATCATACCAAGGAAATCGACTTTGGTGACTCTGAAGCAACACTTCTCAGGTTTGACAAACAGATCATTGTCTCACAACCGTTTCAAAACCTCCAGCACAATTCTATCATGCTTTTCCTGATCGTCTATGTACACCACGCAGACATCCGACATATCGTGGAAGATTTCATTCATCATCTTCTGGAACGTTGCGGGTGAATTACAGAGACCAAAATACATAACAAGTGGCTCAAAAGCCCCTTTGTGCGTTACAAACGCAGCTTTCCACTCATCACCTTTGCGAATCCTCACATTGTTATAGCCCCACCAAAGATCCATTTTCATGAAGAGCTTACAACCCTTGAGCTTGTCAACAAGTTGAGAGATAAGCAGTAGCAGATAGTTATTCTTAACTGTCCAGTCATTCACATAGTGGTAATCCTGTACCATGTGCTTCTTGCCATCCTTCTTGGGAATAAAGAAGACCGGTGACGTCTGTTGACTAATAGAAGGCCGGATATATCCTTTCGTGAGCTGATCATCTAGGAAGGATTCAACTTCTTTTTGCTCATCAACAGAGAGCAGGATAAATCTTCCCTTTTTGGGCGGGAAGTCTTCTTTCAGATCAATTCCATGATCCCAAGGTTTTCTAAGCAGCATGCGCTCTGATGACTTTTTACTAAATATGTCTAAGAATTCCCAGTATTCTTTAGGTACTTGCTTCTGAGCATCTTCTAGGGTTGACTCATCAATAGTGACCTTCGATTCATGTGCCTTCAAAGCTTGCACCCAAGTTTCCTGAGATTTGTTCTCTCGTAATAACTTAGCAAAGCATGTTTCTAAGAGTGACTTGCACTCTGGAGGACACTGAGTTAAATTAACTTTGCCAGCAATCCAATCTATATCAGGATTGTGCTTTCTAAGCCAAGTGTGGCCGAGGATAAGAGGAACTTTTCCAAGGCAAGTGACTGCACACCAAAGCTTTTCAGCATGCTTCCCAATACCGATGGTAAGCAATACATAATGCGTGATATTGCCTTCTTGATTCCTTGTGCCATCTACGTTAAGCACTGGAACGGGTTTTACCAGCTTAGATAAGTGCAACCGTCAATCAAGAGCCCAGCTCTTGTCAACAAAGCAACCAGTAGTGCCACTGTCTAGCAGGGCATCTACCTCAATAGTATTAAGGGGCCCGCAGATGTGGACAGGTATCATCACTTCACATTCCATTGTGAAGGACCTTCACAAGTCCATGGGAACTTCCGAGTTGCCGGTGGGACTTTCCGGTTCCTCAGATGCCAAAGAAGGAGAAATACTGTTTTTATTCAACTGGGAATTAAGCACACTCGATTTTACATCTGGTGCCGAGCCCTTTGCAGGGACCCCCTTAGATGGTACAGAACAGTCCAAACTACAGTCCATACTATCAACAGACAAAACAGAGTAACGGGAAGGAGAAACAGAAATGGGAGAAACTACTGAAGACACTTTTTTGTAGGATTTACTAATTCTTGTATGTAGCAAAGCAATGCAGTATTTAAATATTTCAGAAACAGCGGGAGACGTAGCACGAAATAGTCTATAGTCCAAAATACATAAAGCTGTGTCCAAAGAAGACTCAAGAGTGAGGGTGCCCAACATGTCCTCACTCTCTAATCTTTTAAATCTCTGAAGAACGCCTGCATTTCTGCGAAGGTCATTCCTCACACTGCGTTCAACCGGTCATCCTCCGGTTGGGCCTGTGCTGCCCGTGCTTGTGGTTGCCCACGATGAGGGCAGCGCGGTTTCATGCACTCACGTGTGATGTGGCCAAATAATTGGCAATTGTAGCATTGGGGCCCTTTACCCCTTTGCTGAGACGATGCATCCATGGCTCCTATATCCATAGGGGTACCGCTGGTTGATGCTGAAGACAACGAATAGTTTTGGCCCTGGTAGTAACGGGCTGGCGACTGTGACTGCATATTAATTAGGAAGAGCTCCTGTGCTCTCCCTATTTCCTTAGCCGAGGCGCTTAGCCTGGCATAGGTATCGTGATGCACGTTTTGAATATAGACCTGCTCCAAGAGTTTCCTCTGGAGTGCTCTCTCGAGCAGATCCTTTGCGTAGTCATCCACGCACCGACTTTGTATTTTAAGCGCTTCAAACTGCACTAAACATTTGTCAATGCATTGACGAGGACCCTGTCGGAGATGTAGCAACTGAGCTCTTGCCCACTCCTGGTTGTTCCCAGGGAGGAAGAACCCTTCTATTTCTGCCTCGAGGTCCTGCTTGGTGGGCCATGCTGGCGGCGGGGGTACTGCTCCTGGGGCGAGCGGCGGAGCGGCCACGAGGGCGGTGTGGGCTGCCATACACTGGTCAAGGTGGACCTGAGCCCACCGGCCAGCTTTCAGACCCGTGAGCTGAGAATAGACAGCGGCTGCCACTGTCGCGTCATTGGCCCCATCCATCGTGATGTCGATCCAAACCTTGAGCTTGCTCCACCACTCGTGGAACTTGGCGAGAGAACCATCGTAAGAGCTGGGATCTGCGACCACCTTCTTGCGTGGTGGCGGTGCTGGTTGAGGCTGTGCAGCTGCAAGGGCTGCAATATGGTTCTGGAGGTCAATCTGCCCCTGGATGAGCTGACCGAGGAGAGCATTGAGGTCAGCCATTCTTCTGACTCAGTAGGGGTGGAGATGGGAATAGGGGGTAGGTCTTTGTTTAACCGGTCGGAGACGAGAGGACCGGAAGGTGCGGCGGCGAGCGAGAGGGAGGTCTGGCAGGGGCGGAACAGGAAGGGAACGGTGGAGTCCAAGGAGGACTTGGATTTCGAAGTCACTGGTAAGGCGACTGCAGGCGGCAACGGCGGCGGTGAACTGATTCTCTTCTTCGAGGGCGGTTTCTCTAGCAACAGCTTCTTTGCTGGAGACAGGGCGAGGACCGTAAATGATCGCCAAGCGCTCCTGTTGTGCTTCGACAAGGTGGTGGGGAAACTGGTAAGGTATGGTGATAACGTAAGGGGTGTTGTAGATGTAAGTTTATATGGGACTAGATCCCCACAGGTGTTCCACTAAACTAAGCATAAGACTTTGTTCACTTGTCGCTCTTGCCGGGTCAGGGCAGTGGCACAGCTATGCAAAGTACAGATGGCTAGTGGCTGCAGATCACAGGTCTACCTCTGCATGGATGCAGGAACTACTTTGGTAACTATAGCTCAATCGCCTTGAGGCTGCGAACCTCTCTTGAATGGGCGCCGCTCTTCAGACACCAGGCACGACCCTGGGCTGGTGTACAGTACGTAAAGAGGCGGTGCTAAAAACTCCCAATGCCAAAGCACTATGGGAATGGCACTAAAAGGCTGGCCATGTACGAAACACAAGGTATGAAGAAGAAGCTCCTTAACCCTGGAGTCTGGGTACAGTTTCCTCATAAGGCTAGGAGAGTGCATAGTAGAGCGAAGTAAGATGGTAGATTCGAGCTCAGGTGAGACGACCCTAGGCGAAAACACCAAGGACCCAACTACACACAGAGACTCTGAGAGGATAGGAGTCGACAAGCTAGGGCAAAGACCCAAGATGAGCTCGAATGGAGAGCCTCTGGGTGATGGATTGCACTATATATATACTACTCTACACGAGGGCTACGCAAGGCTATTCACGAGGCTACGTACTGTGCAATGCTATGCTAGTGATGTCACAGTGGAGCTAAGGCTATGCGGGATGACATCAAGGGAGACAGCGTGTACAGCATGAGGCACAGGTCTAGACTAAGGTAGATATTATACGGCTGTACACTACAATAAGATAAGATGCTATCTAATCACAGATTAGATAAGATAAAAAGTTGGACCGTTACAGTAGGTGTGTCATCATATTGTACAGTCTGGCCTGGGTGTGGGCATCACCATAGTGTATGGTTGGTGTGCGTCTAAGTGAGGAAAGAGGTCAGAACAACCAACAACCAACACCCAATGACAACAAAAGCAAGTGGTGGTCTTCCTCTGCAGTTCTGGTATATGATCTCCACAGGGGGATGTGCTGCAAGCCTTCAGGTAAGGTGCAGGAGGGAAGGGAAGGGCTTCTGATGGGGAAGGAATGCGATTGATGATGGTATTGACTCCTCTTCAGCCTACCACAGTGGTTAGGAAGAGTCCTGGGGTTGAGCAGTGATGATGGATTGATAACAGGGGTGTAATAGCAGTGATGGGACAGAGGGGAAGCAAGGGGACAGTTCCTGCTTCAAGAATGCGATGGACAGTGATGGGATGGAGTGGATTGATGAGCTAGACTGCGCTTGAGCCTAGAGAACTGATCAGATATCAAGTATATCTGACAAACAACAATAATGGAGCTTTAGGCCAGCACTGAGTGACCTACAAGTCCAAAGACAGAGATGGAGCTTATAGAGAGTGAGGGAGAGTGAA
>Ga0307518_10000730_pt1 | contig 24744 bp, 11 predicted proteins | sample 25_EM_MG_FD_203889 | JGI IMG/M metagenome (GOLD analysis project Ga0307518, IMG submission 203889) | Populus trichocarpa ectomycorrhiza microbial communities from riparian zone in the Pacific Northwest, United States - 25_EM | ecosystem: Host-associated > Plants > Roots > Unclassified | place... | reverse complement strand
ATACTTTTAGTTTTTAACTTTTTAAAGCATAATATAATAACTTAATTACCTTTAAAATTAAGATATTTGCTATAGGTGTTTTTACATTATTTTAAAAAGATATTTTATAATTATTATTTGGGCTTAGATATAATACGGTAATTTGATAAATAAAACAAAAAAAATAAAACTAGTCTTCCAACTAATCACAAGCTTGACGTAAATTAAACTCTCATTGGCTTGATTAGCCTGCAAAAGCCGCACAAATCACTAGCTAATGATAAAACCACGGGTTGTCTTGAGTCTTGACACGTGTCTACTCAACTATGCATTTCTTATCAGACATTGTCTTATTATAATGTATTTCTAAATAAAAAATACTTTAAATCATTATCACTATCATAATCTCAAACAGGCCTTAAGTAGCACTAAACCCTTCATGAAAATCTGGCAGTTCCACCTTAGGCAGTGTTGCATTGTGCCCTACTCTTTCTGCTTCTTAATTTTCAATGCCATCACCTCATATATTGATTGATTCATCACTTGATTGGAAATTAACCCCCCATGAACTGTGTTGGCTCTATCAGCTTAATTATTGACCCCCTGTGTTTGTCTTGAGAATAATCTATATAGCCTGTAACTGTGAGTTGATTTGATCCAGCTTTTTATGCAATATTCAAGAGTTTATGCAATATTCTGCAAATGTTCATCGGATTTTTCTTGAGTTTCTCATGTAATGCCGTCAATTGTTTTATATAAAACGCATCCTTATTTAGCTAACTTCTCCGACTGTGATGGACTGATCTATTATTCAAGAAAGTAATTTTATTTTTAGAAATAAATCAAAATAATAATAAAAAAAATTAGAATTTAAAGTAAAAAAAATTAAGAAATTATTAAAAGTATAACTGAACCACAATGATGATCAATTTCTTAACTAACTCTCGTAATTGCCAACTAACTAGTAACAAAGCAAGCAATGCGAGATAAACAAGAATTCCTGTCAAGCCTTGATCACTCTATCCAACCCACAGCTCAACCAACCCTGCCTTTCTTCAGTTCTGCATGTGAGAATATTATCACATTGGTTTCGTGAATGTCCCTTCGAGATTTTAAAAATCATGAGAATTTTGATTCTCAAAACTTGGTTCGAACTTCGTAGAGTAGTTTCAGAAAAGAAATTTAACCAGTGGTGTTCCTCGTAAACCGAGTCTGCAGTCAATTTTTTTTTTATGTGTAAAAGAAGTTTCACCAGAATACCACCGCACTGGATAAAGCTCGGCGTATCAGCCTTTGCCTTGCACATGTCTTGCCTTTATTTATTACTTTGTTTTTTACATTTTTGCACCTGATGTAGACGTCAAGGATTGTATTCCAGGTTTGGTGATGTGAAAAGATAAAAAAACTGTGCTCCAGACGTACGTATACCAGAAACGGAAAGTGAGGTGATAACGTATTGTTCGCTTGGGCATTTTTGTCAATACGAGAACATTCCAGAAACAGAATCTCGTGGCTTCCCTCTCTCTCGTCTCTTTAACTGAAACTTCTGTAGTAAAACTACCGAAATGCCCTCAGATGGACAAGCGTCAGCCCCAGAGAGCGAGTTGCTGGCTCCATCCACACCAAAACGTACAAGCAAAGCAGGGAAGCCTCCATGCGGTGGTTGGACCATTGCTATTTGATTCCACTACGAGGGTCGTAGTTCTTGAAATATTAAAAAAGAGCTCTTTTGTCACCACGCCAAGATTACTGCTTATTTCCTGTAAAAATAAATATCTTAATTTAATAACTTAAATTATTAAATAAAATTTATATTATTTTCTAATATATTTTTTCAAGTAAAAACTATTTAAATATATAAGTTCATATTATATTATGATTAATTTTTATCAAATAAAAAAAATAAGATTCAAACTCATGATCACTTAATTATCAAGGTTTTGATACCATGTCAAAGAACCATCTTAGCTGAATAACTTAAATTATTAGATAAAATTTTAAAATATAATTTTTATTACTTTTTAACACCCACTAATGCCACCGAGCTTAATTAAGGCTGCTTAATTGTTTTCTTTTCGTTCCTTTTTTGGGGAAAATGAAAAATAGAGCTCGAATTTTCTATAATTCTTTTGTTCCGTCAAGCTATATTCTCCCTCTCACGGATTAAGTCAAACGACTAACTAGTAGTGTTAAAACGTTGACTGAGTTCTAAAACTTTTCAAGGCTTCGTAGATTAATCATTGGACAAAACCCTCGCTTGATAAAAAGAATCCCAACACGCCAATCTCATGCAGAGATAACTACTTTGTATTGCCGAGCTATACGCTACAGGGTGATAAATTTACAAAATCAAATATACATGTTGAGTGGATTTTTTGGCTTTATTATTAAATCCATTATGCCTGAAAACACTTTTTTTTTTTGCAATCAAGATATATTTTTTTATTAATTTATTATTTTTTTATCTTAATGAGCGCGAGGTTTATTGCTTGAATCATTATTTTTATTAAAAAATAAATATTTTATAATTGTCAAAATATTTTCAAAAAATATATTAAATTAATATATTCATATTTTATATGTGATCAAAAATATTATAAATGTGATAAAATCATGTTAAAAACATATCTAGAAATTTGAAGGATAAAAAAAGATATGGATTGAATTTCCATGAACTATTATTTTTAAACTAGGTAAAAAATAATTACTAGAGAAATTAGTAGAATTTAAATAAAAAATTTACAATAGGTTTTTAGAATCATGTAAAAAAATAAAAAGTAAGATATTTTTTTTTTAGAATTGTTTTGGAGTGAGAAAAAGAAAATGATAGGAAAGGGAAAGGCCCATCGCTTAGTCCAACTTAAAAAAAAAAAATATTAAGGCGGTAAATAATTATTTTTGTTTACGCGATAGCTTTTACTTTTAAAGCAACCGCACATGTTGAATGTTTGGTGATACTAAAATATATAATTCACTCTCTACTGTTCACGTGAATAGTGGAGTCACTCTCCATTGTTCCGGTTGGACCAGGTCCGATCCAAAGCTAAATGCATTGAACCGGGTCCGACCCATTTAAAAAAAATTCAATTTTTTTTAATTGTGTTTTATTCAAAAAATTAGAAGGAGATCGCTTGATGACGTAGCATTTGCAGAATTTGATCGCAGTCCCAATTTTGTTTATGATGTTGTTGCATGCTTAAGAAACCAAGAAAACTGTAATCCATGAACTATTATTTTTAAACTAGGTAAATAATAATTACTAGAAAAATTAGTAGAATTTAAATAAAAATTTACAATAGGTTTTTAGAATCATGTAAAAAAATAAAAAAGTAAGTATATTTAAAAAAAAATTATTTTGGAGTAAAAAAAAAAGGACAAGAAAGGCCCATCGCTTGGTCCAACTTTTTTTAAAAAAACATTAAGGCGGCAAATGACTATTTTTGTTTATGCAGTAGCTTTTGCTTTTAAAGCAAACCGCACATGTTGAATGTTTGGTAATGCTAAAACATATTTTACTGTTCACGAGGGACCCATACAAAGTTTGTTTAAACTGCATGTTTGTGGAAAGCAGCTGAAAGCTGCTTTCCCGCATCCCGCGGACAGTATAATTCACTCTCCGCTGTTCGCGTGAACAGTGAAGTCACTTTCCACTGTTCTGGCCGGACCGGGTCCGGTCCAAAGCTAAATGCATTGAACTAGGTCCGACCCAGAGCTAAATGCATTGAACCGGGTCTAACCCAGTTAAAAAAAATTCAATATTTATATTTATTTTTATTTTTATTTGTGTTTTATTCAAAAAATTAGAAGGGGATCGCTTGATGACGCAGCATTTGTAGAATTTGATCGCAATTCCAATTCTGTTCTTGATGATATTTTACCTGATGTTGTTGCGCTCTTAAGAAACCAAAAAAACTGTAGTTCTTGTCAGATGGATTTCATACGTGATGAAATTGTAGATAGTTTAATGGAACAATAAAAAATATTTGATATAAGTATAATTTATTTCATGATATAATAGCAGTGGTTAAATCTACAATATTTAAATTAAAAACTATCAATATATATATATATATATATATATATATATATTAATTATTTTATAACCTCAATTTGAAAAAGCATTCTTTTAATCAAACACATAAAATTACTTTTTGTTCGACCTCAATTTCAATCACAATTTTAACCAAACATATATAAATATCAAACCAACCTCAACCAAAAGTGTTTTTTACAAAACAATTTTTTTCAAACCATAACCACAAAAACCACCACAATACCAAACACATTTGGATTGAATTTCATGAACTATTATTTATAAACCAGGTAAATAATAATTACCGGAGAAAGTAGTAGAATTTAAATAAAAATTTATAATATGTTTTTAGAATCATGTAAAAAGTAAGTTTTTTTTCTCACAAAAACCACCACAATACCAAACATATTTGGATTGAATTTCATGAACTATTATTTTTAAACTAGGTAAATAATAATTACTGGAGAAATTAGTAGAATTTAAATAAAATTTATAATATGTTTTTAGAATCATGTAAAAAGTAAGTACTTTTTTTTTCTGGAATTGTTTTGGAGTGCAGAAAAAGAAAAGTTCATGAAAGGGAAAGGCCCATCGCTTGGTCCAACTTTTTTTTTTTTAAAAAAAAATAAAGGGGGCGAATGACTATGTTTTTGGAAAAAAAAAATACATATGACATTTCATCTTGATCTTGAAAAGAAATATTGCTAACGCGCAGATTCGAACCCGAGTGCTTCAGGCGTTGAATTGATAGAAAATGATTAAAAAATATATTGAAGTGCTTTATTATTCGTACGAGTAATAAAACAACACCCCGGTTTTTTTAGAGTATTAGGTAATTATTGTATCTTGTGCCAATATAATTTGAAGCTGTGTTTTAATTTAAAAGAAAATGTCAGTGTTATAAATATATATTTTATATCATAATAATTATTTTTAACTGGGAAAGAAAACATGATATTTCTACTTAATAAAATGAATTAAAAAAATATATAAAAACTGATAAATTGAAAAAGAGTTTTGAATACTAATGAGAAACTACTGTTCCTAGTAAGAAAAAAAAAACATATATAAATGCAAATATTTCACTTTGGATATATTTTATATTTTGAACATTTTCTTTTATTTATCTAAGATGTTAATCTCAGTCATTACATACAAATGATTTTAAAAATGAATTACAGTAACTTTTTTGAAGTATTATGAAATTAAAAACAATTCAAAAGATTAACAACTATTAAAATTTTTTAAATTAAACAAATTAAAAAAATAAGAGAGGGGATATTAATTAAAATTTAAATTGAGAGTAATTAAAAAATTAAAAAAAAGTCAAGTCGTGTGCTCGTCCAATAATTAAAAAGCCTAGACATGCCTAATTTATTTTCTCTTTGAAAAAGAGCGGATGACAATGTTTTTTTTTTCTTAATGAGCTATACACAGCCCGTATGGCAAAGGACATGTCTCCTATAACATTTTTTGATCATTTATAGTATTTGAAAATTGAGGTTTGATTTTTTTTTAATGAAAAACCCCATTGTTTAATTACTTTTAACCTAAAATTTTTATATAAACCTCATTAAAATATTTTTAACCTTAAAACATTCTTTAATCAACTAAAAAATTTAAAATCAAACTGATTTAAAATAAAATTTATAGATTCTAATCTATATTTTTTTAGCACGTTTGAAGAACAAATCCATCTTCTTTAAACTCTATTCTTTATAACAAATTCAACAACGTTAAGTTTGATTTTTTTTCTCCTTAGAAATTATCTGATTAGAACTTTCTCTTTTTTTTTTTCTAATGACTTTGTGTTTTCTCTTTAGTGTTTAAGGATTAAAATGTAAAAGAAATAATGTTTCAGATTAAAATATAAAAAACTCAAATAACAAGGAATAAATAATGTATAGTGTAAAACTTGAGGGGTAAAATTGAAGTGTTTAAAGTGTTTTTAAAAATCAGCTATGTGTTTTTTTGTCATTGTTTTTTCAATTTTTACTTAATAATAAGCTAAAATTTTATTTTGTAAGATCACTTTAATTTAACAATAGAATTTTGTAAATTCACTTTAATTTAATAATAGAATATTTTATGACAGTCAAATATGCAAGAATATATAAATAGGAAATAAATCTCAACGTATTAAACTTTAATAACATAATTTGCAAGGATTACACTGAAAAAAAAAAAACTCAATAACTGAATTTAAAATATTCAAGCAAGAAAAAAATAAACTCGAGTGGTGAGATGAGTAGCTTGACGGGCGGGAATAAACAGTGATGTACTGATGGGCATCAATTTCCCCCTTTTTTTTTTTTAATTTACAGTTTTAATTTTAATACCACAAGAAATAACAACTTTACCTTATCCGTTACGGGTTTCCTAAATTTTCTGGACAAGTATTTTCTAATTTTTGTGACTTAAACAATACTGCTTCCCGTGATACAGAGAGAGAGAGAGAGAGAACGCTAAGACTTAAAAGCTGGGCCGGTGATTTATGGGTCCGTGAAACCTGCTGTAACCGCCAGCTAATTTTGTCCTGGCAATACCACCCACGGTAGCACACAAGACGCTTGAAACTGCGCTCCCGTTTCCCGCCACGTGTACATCACTGTACAAGGATATCTCCACGCGTCGAGCTCATGTCTTTTTTTCCCCTGAGGCACGACTGGTTGGGGTCCGGGTTAGTTCCATTTGGTTGACGGAATCCAGAGTGAAGGACGACCGTGTCCTTGGTGTTTTCGCCAAAAGAACGAACAGGAGCAAGGACATAAGTGTCATGTGAAAAGTAGTCCAACAAACTTAGAAGGTAGGTGATAATGATTCTTCGCAAAGTCGGCCGCCCGAAGGAAAAAAGTACAAACGGCTTTTATTTCACATCCTGTATTGCTGTCACCTATTTTTACCGTTCAGCTTACGTGGTTCGTTTAGATGAACGGTTCGATTTTCTCATTGTACACGAATCGTTGCTGTACATTTCTACACGTGAGAATTACGTCTTTCCAGCCACTTTCTTGTCTCTGACCAGAATACCTACCATGAACTCTTCGGTAGCACCGTCGAGCGAATTGTCTCAAATAGCCTCGCATAACCATCCCTTTCACACGCTCTCTCCCTTGAAATACATGGAAAATATTTATCAGTGTAATTCGTTCCTTTGAACAAATTTTGATTTGAATTGAGTTCCTCCACTAATTATATTTAATTTTTAATTTACATTTTGGCCCACATGAACAATATTTATTTATTAAAACATGAGTGAAAATAAATAATAAAATAAATTAAACTCGATCTCAAATTTATTCAAGATAATCTTTACCAAATAATTTATCAAAGATTCTTGATAATGCTAAACTAAGACGGGCTCTTTTTTATATATATATATATATATATATATATATTCTCGATGTAGATTAAATTGTAATAAAAAAATTTATATCTTTTAAGTTAATTCATGAAATGTAAATACTATTTTTATCACATATATTTGTGATATGTACATACTATTTTTATAACGTGGATGAAATGTTATATAATGTTTTTAATCTTTTTACATATTAATATAGACACAAGTGGACTAATATAGCAATAATACCTCCAACAAAAAAATATATTTTCTAATCAATCATTGAGATAGATATCGTATTTTAAGTTAATTCATGAAAAAAGTTAACATCTTCACCATATTTTTACTATTAAGGTTGTAAAGGGGGGTAAAATAGTAAAAGTGTCTAAAATGGAAAGCTTTAAAAAGAAATAAAATAAAAAAATTGGAGACTTTATTGTTAAAGTTGCTTTTACAAGTATTTTTTTATTTAAAAATATATTAAAATAATATTTATTTTTAATATTAATACATTGAATATTCTAAAAATATTAAAAGAATAGTTTAAAATAAAAAAAATAAAACAAAATTAAAAAGCACTGCGTGGCCGCACAAAAAACAGCGACAACAAATGAAGCGAAAATAAACGCGTTTTGGCCGGCAAGGCGTTTGGTTGAACCACCTAACAACTACCACCACTTTCCTCCATCCTTCTCTCTCTTTCTCTACTCAATTCCATTTTTTTTTTCTAATTTAAAAAAAACTGAAAAGTAGTACTAGTAAATTTTGTTTTTTCACTATAAAAATACAAGTTATCTTCTTTAAGGCCTTTTCCCGGTTTTCTAAGCCATTCCCTTCTTTTAACTTTCTCTCTCTTCCTCTCTTCCTTTTCTTTTCACTCACTGCCTTTTCTTTTCTCTCTCCACACCTTCCACCGTTAAACTTCCGTTCTCGCCGGAAACCGCTCATCTCTCCGGCGTATAGCCTCCGTTTATTGCCGGCGAACCCGAGAATTCGAATTCACTGATTTGTTTGGTTTCGTGTCTCTGTCTCCGTTTTTGACAACTACTTTTTCCGGATCTTCTGAGATTGGCTCTGTTTGTTCGTTCTTGGCGCGTTTTGAGAGAATGTGGCGTGCTTGGTTGTGATTAATTGTTTTGTTGAAGAAGATCTTGATCTAGGGTTTGGAATTCGTGTATTTTGTTGATTTCAGTTTTGTTTTTGTTGGCTACAATTTGATTAAAACGGAGGCGTATAGTGACCGTCCACGGAATGAAATGGTATGTGGTTTCTCTTTGCTAATTTAAAAATTTCTTCCATCTTTTAAATTTATCTGTTGATGCTTATAAAGCTGTGTTCAATAGTTATGGAGTTAATTTATTCCAGTTTCTATTGGACAGATCTTTCACATTGTTCTACCATGCAATGGTGATTTTGATTTCTGGATTGTATTTTTTGGAAATTTAAATATTTTTTTTGAGCTTCAGTTTGATTTATTAAACCGTGTTTTTATAGTTTTTTGATTCTTCCAACCTCTGTTTTTGTTGCATTTTCTGTTACGCTTCAAAGATTAATTTTTATTTTTATTTTGTGAAGATGTTTAACTATTTTTCTTTTTTTCTAAATGAGTTTTATAATTTATTTTTCGGATTTCAATTTAATTTTAGCCGGCTAACAAGCTGCACGCAAAGATGACAAGATCATGCTTCCATTTTTTTTTAATTCTCTCATTTTTCATGTGCCTGTAAAAATTGTGAATGAAGTGTGTACGCGTGTATTTGTTGAACGGTAGCTTTGACCATGCTTAGAAGTTCCGCGGATAAAGATAAAAAGAGTTATAGAATTGAAAAAATGACCGTAAAGAGTTGATATGGTCATAGACGTAGTTGGTTCAAGTTGTACTTTTATTAGTTTGAAATATTCCTTGGATTTATTGAATTTTTGACCCTCAATTCAACATGGGTCCTGTGGATACTCTCATTTTTGGCTTTGATTGTGGTGATAAATTGATTAATTGATATGACCACAAATGGTTGACTCTGTATTACTTTCTTTGGGGTGGAAAGAAGCGGGGCAGTATTGAAATTTCTTTGGGGCTATACAATTAACATGAATGCACGGTAATTTCCTGTTGGCGACTTTCTACAGTTTTCACTTTAGGTGAATTGTTTTTGTTTGTTGTCTTTTTATTTGATAATTTGGTCGTTCATTTCTGAACTTTGACATGATTTCTTGAATCATGCATTGAGTGTTGACTTGCTGTAGGCCCTTCTGGATTGTATTGAACATAAATGTTTTTGTAGCTGAACTCATTATCAGTTGAAATAAACAATACAGATGCTTAGATTCGTGTCTGTGAAACTGAAAATGCTTGATGAATTTGTGTTTCATGCTGGTTGCATTCTTGAATTAGAGCTTTATATATTCTCATATCTTCTATCAAAATACATGCTGCACCTGATGTTGATGCTTTGCTATCTAAATATAAGGTTGAAAGTGCATTATTTATCATGCATTTCTTTTCTTTTTTTATCCATGTGTTGATCGGATTCTATTGTACTGCCTTTTGTTTTGAAGGTGGAAGGAAGGGTATGCTTGTCCAAAGAAGCTCGGAATGGGCTAGAATATTTGAAGCGCAAAAGGCTTCAAAAAATGAAATTAGAAAGTGTCACAGAAACTGTAAGTATTCCCAGTATGATGAGTAGAAGCGGAGGAGATGCTTTAAGGGCTTCAGCATCGTGTGGTGTTAGGATAAATGGTAACATGGAATCATTCTCTAGGTCTGCTGGTGCTTCAAGTGGGAAGGATGTGTTTTCAAAGCGGAAAGTGGAAAAGTTTGACACTAGTGATTTAGAATGGACTGAAAAAATCCCAGAATGCCCTGTCTATTGTCCGACAAAGGAAGAGTTTGAGGATCCCTTGGTGTACTTGCAGAAAATAGCTCCAGAAGCTTCAAGATATGGTAATGGATCAACTCAGGTTTATTTTTTCTTATGATGTTGGTTGTATTGAATAACATGAAAATTGAACATGTAGGGAGTGTAAAATTCTTCCAATTTTTTGTCTCAAATTGGTCTAATTTATCTTATAAAAGTTATTCCCAAACATTGTTTTGTTAAGAGGTAATGTAGTCTTGAAACAGGGTCTCCTATAACAATTTCTTTAAACCTTGTTTGTAATCTTGCTGATGCAATCTTGCTGGTCTATCAGCTACTGTAAATCACATGGAAGACACCTGCTTAAATTAGGGTTCATGTAAAAATCTTAAGGTCCTACTTTTGTTTTTGGTTGGCATATCTACTCTGTACTAAGCCTGTATATGTCTATGCTAAAAGCAAGCAGACATTGCTGTCTAATAATCTCTTTTGGCCTCTTTATTGGTTATACAATCTTCTTGGTTTTACTTAAGGTACTGCATTGATTGGAGTATTTCTGTTTCTTTAAAATTGAAGAACATTTAATTCTCAACATCGAGCCACAAGAATGAGAACCTGGGCATGTCTAATTCACGCATTCCCTGCTTCATATAAAAGCATATTATGTAGTGTAATAGACATCCTTATTATTCTTTGTCAGTATTGTCTCGGTCTCATTGGGAAACATTCTTTGTTTTTCTCATAATACGATCTTCCTTCAAGTAACATTTGTGGAAACTGCAAGACTGAGGGAGTTCTTTTGCTTTCTTATTGCCAATTACAAGTTTCTGCTGCCATGTTTTCATCAATCAAATTAATGCAATTTGCATCTTCTTGTTTTTCTTCTTCTTCTGAATTTACAGGTATATGCAAGATTATTTCTCCTATTAGTGCATCTGTTCCTGCTGGGATTGTATTAATGAAAGAGAAAGCAGGATTCAAGTTTACAACTAGAGTACAACCTCTTCGTCTTGCTGAGTGGGATAGTAGTGACCGAGTCACATTTTTTATGAGTGGAAGGTTAGTTTTATTACTTCAAAGAGATATAAGTTCTTACTTGATTGTTTTCTCGGGTTTTAAATATGAATGGTGATTTTCAGAAATTATACATTTCATGATTTCGAGAAAATGGCGAACAAGGTTTTTGCCCGTAGATATTGTAGTGCCAGTTGTCTTCCTGCGACGTACATGGAAAAAGAATTTTGGCATGAAATTGCGTGTGGAAAGACAGAAACGGTTGAATATGCATGCGATGTTGATGGCAGTGCCTTTTCATCGTCTCCCAGGGACCCGCTTGGAAATAGCAAGTGGAATCTGAAGGTGTTGATTTTGCTTTTCCATTTATGATTTCCTGTTCTTTATTCTGATGGATAACATCCGCCTAATTTTACCCAAGGAAAAAAAAATATTATTTCAAGTACTGGAGTTGGTCAGATGTGCAAAATAAAAACAAAAAGAACCAGGAGAATTTGCAAAGCATCCAGGGAGGGGTTGGGTGGTAAAATGTGTAATATCATGATCTAATGGCTAAAATCAATCCAACTGGAGAACCCAAATCACAGTATGAGAATTTTTTTCACATAAGTGTGCAGCACGAGAAACCCTCACTATTCTCAACAGAAATCAGTGTGGCAAAGAACGGAGTCTTTATCTTTGGAAGGGTGCGCCAGAATTCTGGCAATTTGGTTTTCCTGAGCCTCCTGGGTTGAAAAGTGGGAACCATACGTGAGATCTGCTAATAGCCTGATACATGTTTGTTGCCACCCAAGATAAGATTGTTTTGTTTTAAAATGGAGAAATCCTGTTCCATTAGGAACAGGGTAGTGTATATAGTAGATTGAATATAAATTTTTCCTTTGCAAGTAAAGTGAAAAATATTTCAAAACAGGGTAGTGTATATCCCCTTTAATCTTATGCCATTCATCAAATAGCTAAAAAAATAATCCCCTTTAGCATCCCGCCTAAAATCTCTTCCTCCCTTATTTTTTATTATTATTCTACTGCTGTGGATAAAGAGTTGCTTGTTGGGAAAAAAAAATAGCTCATTGGTTACTGAAATTTATGAATAATGTCTTTTGTATCTGTTTCTTGTATTGCACGGACAGCTACCAATTATTATACTTTATATATGTTTGTGATTTCAGAATCTTTCCCGGCTGCCGAAGTCCATTTTGCGCCTTCTGGGACCAGCTATTCCGGTAATTGGTCAATATATTTCTTGTCATATTTGTTAGTGTACTTGATGTCTCTTGTTGACTTAGATTGCACACTTATTTCAGGGGGTAACTGATCCTATGCTTTACATTGGAATGCTGTTTAGCGTGTTTGCTTGGCATGTAGAAGATCATTATTTGTACAGGTATTATTCATATATGTATTCTTTTTTATCCTTTGCTTTGTATTGTTTAGTAAATTTTTTTGTTAACATTGATTTAATTGTCAATTTAATTACCTTACTGGCAGCATTAATTACCATCATTGCGGAGCATCAAAAACTTGGTATGGAATTCCTGGTCATGCAGCTTTAAAATTTGAAAAAGTGGTTAGAGAACATGTGTATAGCCATGATATTCTATCAACTGATGGGGAGGATGGAGCTTTCGATGTACTTTTGGGGAAAACAACTCTGTTTCCCCCAAATATATTGTTAGAACATGATGTCCCTGTGTACAAGGCTGTGCAAAAGCCTGGGGAGTTTATAATCACTTTCCCGAGAGCTTATCATGCAGGATTCAGCCATGGTAAGAAATTGTTTCTTTCAGCTGAGATGATAATAGTTTTGATTTTTTTTTGACTTACCCATCTTAACTGGATTTTGGGATATTTGTTACAGTATAGCGATAGTAATTGTATTTTCCCTTGTCTATTTGTAGGTTTCAACTGTGGTGAGGCTGTGAACTTCGCAATTGGTGACTGGTTTCCTTTGGGGGCTGTAGCTAGCTGGCGCTATGCACTACTCAACAGGGTGCCTCTACTTCCCCATGAAGAACTTCTGTGCAAAGAAGCAATGCTTCTTTATACAAGTCTAGAACTTGAAGATTCAGATTATTCCTCTGCGGACCTGGTTTCCCATAATTGGATTAAGGCTTCTTTTGTGAAGCTGATGCGATTCCACCACCGTGCTCGCTGGTCTATAATGAAATCAAGAGCATGCACTGGCCTTTTGCCAAATACCAATGGGACAATCTTATGCACCTTATGTAAACTGGATTGCTATGTGGCATTCCTTAACTGCAGCTGTGACTTGCATCCGGTGTGCCTTAGACATGGTATGATTTGCTCCATATCTTCCACGGACAACATACAAAATATCTCTCTTCTTTCTATGATTAGTCATTTTCAATTGTCTTATAATCACTTTATAATTGTGCTGGTTGCACTGTCCAGATTTCAGTTCACTTGGCTTTTCATGTGGGAGAAATCACACACTGTTTTTGAGGGAGGATATTTCTAATATGGAAGCTGTAGCTAAGAAATTTGAGAAGGAAGATGGAATATTAGAGGAGATTAGACGGCAAGCAAACACTGGTGATGATTTGTATTCTTATCAGTTATCAGTTAAGTTTCATTGTGTTCCCGAGGATGGGTACTTTCCTTATTGTGATATAAGCTTTGATTTCAATGCCGAGACTCCTGCGATAACCTGGGAATGTTCACAAGAGTTTAGCAAATCCACAAACAAGTATGGTATTGGAAATTTTAGACCTGAATACTCTGAAGCTTCCATTTCCTGTGCTGCATCCACTCTCTGTTCTTTTGGAGAGCCAGTGGAAAGCTTTTCTGCATCTGACAACGTATGATTCCTTTCTTATTCCTACTTTAGACAAATGTTGAAAAATAAGTTGTTTTTAACATTATGGTTAATGGATTTTATTTCCATCTTTGGCGGGTAAAGGTGCAGGCTGACTTTAATGCAGGAAAACTTGATCCGGAAAGGTTATTTGAGGAAGGATTGCACAGCAAGCATGAGTACTCAGTATCCTCTCAATCACATGATGATGAATTCTTGAGAATCCAGAAAAGTAATCCTCGAGGGTTAGAGGTTAAATCCAGTGTTGATGAACAAAGTGATGATTCTGACTCAGAGATTTTTAGGGTTAAGCGCCGGTCTTCTCTGAAAGTTGAAAAAAGAGTTGTGAATGATGCTGCATCTTCAAAGAACTCTGAACACCAGGTATAGTTGTATATTGCTACCTTGACTCTATTTTGGTCACTTAATTTTGTACTCTTAATTTTGTAAATTGCTTTCAAGTCCTGCTTTTCAATGATTTGTATGTTATATATGGTTCTTGTCTTATTTGATTGTGTTTTAAGGATTCTCAGGTGGTGTATCTTTGAATCTTGCCATTTTTCTCTCTCTCTTTTGCATTCTGTGCTTCCTCTATTTTTCAATGTACTCTACCAGTAAAATGCAAAGAGTGTTTGAATTAAGCATTATCTTTCCCTGATGTAATTTTCTGGTGTCTTAATGAAATTTGTCGCTAATTAGTTTCTCATAGTAGTGATATTAGATTATTTTGAACTATACGGCAAGTTATTCATAATGCATGCTGTAGTGTCCGTACTTGCACTCATTTGGCTACCATAATGTCAAAGGATGAACTTTGAAGTAGTTGTGCTGAAAACTATTGTTGTACTCAGATTTTTCATGCTCATATTTGGTCACCTGATACAGGGGCTTAAAAGACTGAAGAAGCTCCAACATGAAGGAAGATATGGGCAAACGACATCATCAGAATACTGCAGAGCTGATGAATCAAATCATGGTTCCACTTCTTCAAATTCAGATTATAAAGAAGCACCAGAGTGTGCTTCAAAGGACAGGGTTGCCAGGGGAAGTACTATTCCATTCTCGATTAAGTTCAAGAAGTTGACCTCCAAGGAAGAAATGGGTAGACAGCGAGAACACCACAGATTGGACCGCTTCCAGCATGAACTGGGAAAGACTACGAGGGAACCACCTCCTATAGAGATTGGGCCAAAGCGTCTTAAAGTCAGAGGCCCGTCATCTCTAGGTTCAGAGAGCAGGTTAGATTGACTTTTGGATCACATAATTGACGAGAAAACTGGCTGGCCTGCCTCGGGAGTATCATCTAGAGCCTGACTTTGCTAACCTTTTCTTCTCTAATGGGGTTCTAACCACACGGAATATCAAAAGATTGATTGATTCTGGGAGCAGCGGCAAAGATTAACCAACTCTAGGACATACTTTTATTCTTTGTGCAGGCCTCGAATTGGGGCGCTTTGCACGGATGGTGATTCTTCAGGTTCTCATGCCGGGGTGTTTTTCCGTCATTTGGCAGGAGAACCTTCCTGCTAGCTGAAAGTAGAAATTTGATTAGTAACTTTGTAAAATTTTTTTAACAGTCAGATTAATTCTTGCAAGGAAATAGTGGGTATTCCACTGCTCCTTCATTTAAAACCAGTCTGCTGCTTCCGCAGGTTCTTTATTCTTTATGTAGCAATGGACTACTTGAATAAATGCAGAGAAATACCTGTTTTCTCTTTATGTGCGATCATGCCTGCTTCATTTCTTATGTTTATTTAGCTCATACGGTCACAGTACATAGCTATTGTACATGCAAGGATTGTTATGGGATTGGCACGCCATTAAACCGAGTTTAAATTGAAAGGCTTGGCATGCACTGAACCAGAGATGAGAAAACTTGAGCTGTTCCCCCCCCAGTGTTGATAATGTTGCAAGGTGCAAAGCTCGTCTTAGAAAAGCAAGCTGGGGATAGATGAACAGTGGGGTATGCTGTTTATGCCTTGTATATGGGGTGATTTCCTAGTGGACATGCCACTGGCAGTATGCATGCATGTGGCTGTCACTGCAAGGTGCAAACTTTAATAGCTTACGTGCTTTCCCGTTCTTGAAAGATAGCATAGGACTTCCATGGGGCTTTGTTACTGCTGTCTTGTTCACGTTAATGGCAAGCACTAGGGTCATATGTTCAGTGGTTGGGAAGCTGTTTTGACACGAACCAAGTTTCCCTGTGGTCTGTTTGGGTCGTTCTGCTCCTTTTGTAGCCCAGCATTTGCAACATTATTGACAATAGCATGTAGCCATTTTTGTTGTGAATGGAGAAAGATACCTGACACAAATCACAACGGTTTCGCTGTTTATGTTTTGATTTTATTCAGAAACAGGTGGGCCGCAATGGTCATATGTTGTTCCTTCTCTTCTCAGGAAAACAGAAAAGATTGCTGTTTCTTCACGAGAGCTGCTAATGCTCGGGAATCTTAGGCACTCGAGAATTCTTTTCAGAGAGGCAGCCCGACAACAAATGCACTAGATGGGAGAAAAATCTCCTTTTCGGCCTAGACTGCTTACTTACAAAATTAAAGTGAATGGGAATTACGGGTATGCTATAATGCGACGATATTGGTCGTGATCTGATGACTAAAATGGAACCATTAATCCTGAACTTTTCATCCTATTTCTTGCTTCCTGACTGTGTTTTGCGACTTGTCCATCTCAAATCTCAATCCTTGGACTTTGAAGATCAATGTATATATATGGAGCCCGCTCGTTTGACATGAGTCATGAGGTGTCAATGATACACCCATACTTCAAAAATTTAAGAACAAATTTCTTATCCATTTTATTCCTCACAAATAAAATCTTCCCGAGGAAAGAGAGTAAAAAATTCCTTATCTAGTATCTGTAAAATGAAATAAAATCTTGAAAAAGACGTGAGAATTATCCTCAGACCTTTAACCACCTTTTTCTTTGCTACTTACAAATTATCTTTTCTATGCCCGAGGGTTTTTTTATTTTAAGAATACTAGATCTCTGGAATTTGTTTTCCCTGGAAGATGAATCCTAGGATCTTATAGATATGGGCCAAGCTTGCATGTACAAGCAACAAAGTCCAACATAAGGCCCTCGGAGTCTAGTTGAAGAAAAACCCTAAGCCCAATAGATCTTACATACTGATCCAAAAAGAAAAGCTTGCAGTTTGGACTTTGGAGGATGTCTTGTCCTGCTTCGGACGTTGCCCTTGTAGTGCCCTTAGGGCACAGATCGATCGCCACTGCAATAGTAGGGATGGCATGGGAGCACCATGGAGTTAGAGGATACGTACATTAACATTTTTCTGATGCTCTTGCTTGTATATAAACAATGCCATCATCTAGAATATAATCAAGGGAATCACCTCTAAGAAAATAGTTGACATTTAATTTTTTCCTTCTAGGTAAAATTTATATTCCAAACATTATTTCAGCACGCAACGTAAAAATACAAGAATAACAGCAATTTCTGCTCACAAAATTGACAGTAGGATTCCATTTTTTTTATACTGACATAAGATCATGATTCTCATGCCTGCAGTGAGCTAGCTAGTTACCACACCCAGGCTCTTGAACATGGCTTGCCACGTTAATAAATCTAAATAAAGTGAATATCTATGCATTTGCATTATATAAATAAACAACTATATAACCATAAGATTACGAAGGATTCGCAGTTATGCCGATCATATATAATGACGCTTATTTGTAAGAGAATGATTATAGGATTTATGTACAGTAATAAACATTGTGGAAGTGGTATGGTGCATTGTTCGACCACATTTGACCTAACTTTTCTGTGGAAGAGAGAAGAGCGATGAAGATGAAGGTGGCAGCGTTGAATGTCGTAGGTGGCGGGCATGGGAGAGAGGAGCGGTGAAGATAAATTGAATTGATGAGCCGTTGAGAAGAGTGACTGTGAAGAGATAGGCTTGACAAAAGATCAAAGCGGGCAGAGAAGAGAGGGAGTCGGCTAGCTATGACATAAAGTCAGCTTTAGCAATTCGGCTTGTTCTTATTTATCATATTTATACATACATATATAGTGGCATAATGATAAATTCATTAAATTATTTTTATTAATATAATCGGGCGCGCACAGAGCTCTATCGGAGCATAAGATATCATCGATCTTAACTCCATACCCCTAGTCCAGTTTAGGAATTTTCCCCTAAGTTAATTGTAGTACAACAACAATGATAAAGAAGATTTAGGCTGTCAAATGAGCTGTACTTGGCATTGATTCATTTTTATATTAATAATCACTTTATGATTAATTATATATTAACCTAACATGGAGAAGTTCTTAAAAACTTTGCTCATTAATATTCAATAAGAATATAACATTTATTTTGTTATTTTTTATTATATATTTTTCTCAAATTATTAATTATTTTTACATTTATTCGGTGCGTAAAAATGATCAATTCATGATTTTTTTATATTAAAAAATAGTTTTAAGATAATAATAAGTTTTTATTTAAAAAAAATACTTATAAAAAAACATATTTTATTATATATATATATATATATTATGTTGTTGGCATGTGTTTTAACCATAAGTAATTAATAGAATATTACTAATTACTATTATTAATACCATATTTTGTTTTATCTAAAAAATGGATTTTCATATTTGAATAAAGTCATTTAAATGACATCATTTTAGGTAGAATGACGTAGTTTTATAAAAGGAAGCTCTTTTCTTTTCGCCTCCCTTATGCGCTGCGTTTTGTCTCTGTCAGTTCCGAAGGTCCCAATCTTTTCACGCGACGTCGTTTTGCATTGGAATGGCGCCGTGCTTGCAAAAAAACTTGCGCGTTCTTTTTTGCCGCTCCACTATTGCGCTGTCGTTAAGGGTGGGCAGCCCTGAGGGTGTCCATTCTTTTTACACAGAACGGCGACGTTGCATTGAAGGATACAGGTTCGACGCGGCGCCGTTCCATTATGAAAATTGAACTCCGCGGTGTCGTTTCTTGGATGTGGGCGGCAGTTTCTCCTGGAATTGTGGGATTTTCTTTATTCAAACGTTAAGAGTTTAGACATATGGTTGGGTTTGGTTGTCCACAGTTCACACGCTGCTTTTCGTTCTTTACACTTTCTTTGCTCTATCTTGATCCTGTCTCTATTTTCACGCTTTCATTGTGATTGGAAGAGGGTTGTTCTCTGTGTTTGTTGGTTTATTTTTTCTCCGTACTTAAAGTGTCACTGATGTTGTTCCACTGCTATATATCATGTCCAAGATCAGTTCTAGATGCATCCATAGAGATGCTCCAATCCTTTCTCAGTGGTTTGGGAGGTGCTAGGGAGAGTTGTCTATTCATTCTCTCTTGAGCGATTTTAGCACCGAAAGATTTAATAGAGTGGCTGCCTGACGTCGACTCATGAGTCCAAAATCAAATTAGGCTGAGATGATATGCGAACACCTGTTCACCTTGATCTTTGTGAATTGTCAACCACCGCACTCATTTCTAATCCGCCCCGCAAAAAAGCAAGGCGGGAGGATAATCTGTCCTCCTCTCTTTGCACTTTTGGTTTTGATAGGGCTCTGCAGTCCTCCTCATTATCAGTCTGTTTTGCTGTTTTCTGCCAATATTAGTCGATATAGAGTCAACTAAAATTAGTCCAAATATGCATGTCATAGAAATTACACTGTAGTGTCGAATAGATTATCAAGAGTATAAATGTTGGATCGTGTAGAAAGGAATCCACTCCGAATAAATATCATTTGAACTTAAAATTTTTGACGCATGCGGAATTTGTGTTATATTTATCTAGAAAAAGACCTGAAGGTCTAATCGTGCTTCTTGTTGAGTCCTCCGGCATTGCGTCTCTTTTTCTTCCCAGTGGTAGAACAACTCATTCTCGCTTTGAAATCCCGCTGGCTGTTGATGAATGCTCCCACATGTCATATTAAAAAGGGCACTCGATTATCAAAGTTGGTTGAAGATGCTGCTTTTGTTGTTTGGGATGAGGTCCCGATGTTTTGAAGCACTTGACAAGACTCATACCTATAATATATATATATATATATATTTATATATATATTTGTGTATGCATAATTGATGACTAACACCGTCCTTTTACCGCTTATTCCAAGACTCTCATTGTACATATCTTCAATAACTTGTCAAGCGAGCTGTAAACGATTTTTGTTGAAGGTTGCTTTTATCAAGAAATCTGCAAGATGCCTTGAAGTCTTGACTTACAAAACTTCAATAGTTTTATTTTTCATTTTTTCATAAATTAAATTATAATCAATTTCTACTGGCTTGGTTCGATCATGTTGTATATTTAAGTTTTTAACAATCCATAAAAATATTGTGGATCCTCTCATTTTTTTTTATAAAAAAGCTTATACATAATTGAGAAAAAATAAATTTAAAGTCTTTAAAGATAAAAGAATATAATGATAATAACCATACTTAGTTCATTGATGATCACAAGATTTAAACTCAAATAAAAAACTAAGTTATAAAGCATTCTTAGTATCATTGGAAAATTATTATTTCCTTCTTATCCTATGATGAAATAAGTGTTAGTTGCATTGTGATAAAATGTGAGTTGTGCTCTTAATGATTTTTATATCTTGGTACATCAATTGAAGTATAAAAAAATATTCTTAATAAAAGATCACTTATATGAGTGAGAAATGTGGTTGTTTTCTTGATAACTTTAACGAAGACAAAATTCTCTAAAACACTCATGAATCCAAGAGTTGTTCAAGGCTAAAATGAACACAATAGTGAGAATTAAAGAAAATATCTAGGTATGGAGCCATGTGAGTAATATTGTCTTGGTTTACACAAAAGACTAAATAATTCAAGTCATTATGTTTACTATTTAGCCGAGTAAATCCAACATTATTTTACTACGAAAGGTTCAAAGCCAAAAACTACATTTTCTGATTTACTAATCTACCAAATCAATACCTTTTAACAAATCTTTGAGTCATTTTAAAACTAGTGAGATAATTTCCATTCATGTGAGAGATTATTGGAAATTTGTTTAAATAACATGGTTAATGAGCACATTTGAAGATAAATTAAAAGTGGGGTCCACTTGCATTTTAGGTTAAAAATTTATTTAATTTTATCTCCAACATATGCTCTTTAACATAAAATATTAACATGATTTAAATAAATTATAGGTGAATGAGAAATTGATCTTATTGAACCCTTGGTTGACATGTTTTGGTGAAACCTAAAACTCTTTAAAAACTTCTATCTCATATAGGAAAGAAACAAAAAAAAAAAAAAATTAGTGTTTATAAAGTGGAAAGTTGAAAAGTTGAAATTAGACCTAAAACTCTTTAAAAACTTCTATCTCATATAGGAAAGAAACAAAAAAAAATAAAATTAGTGTTTATAAAGTGGAAAGTTGAAAAGTTGAAATTAGACCTAAATAACACCCAAGCTTAATTTTAGAGAGGAGAGGTCCTAAACAAAATGGACTTTGAGTTTAAACCCACACACACATACGCGTCGACCTAGCTTGACTCATGCTCGGGCTTCGGGCTTCGGCTTGGGCATGAATCTGAGTTTATTATAAAATTATATTTTGGATCACAAAAGATTATCTCTTACCAACTAAAATTTGGACTTGGGCTGGTCTATGGATAATTATTTTTTCCAACTCATTGTTTTGCCAAGTGAGCTCATGAATGTTAACAGTCTCTTCTAAAAATATTTTATGCAAATTTGAATAGTTTTTTTAGCTAAAAAAATAAATTTATGGCTACTATATTCATATTTAATTCTTGATCTATGGTGGTTAATCAAAGGTTGAAAGATGAGAATTAGCTCTTTAACTTTTTAGCTTCTAAAATTCACTAAAAAGGTGGTGAAGGAAGAGTTTGAGATAATGTTTTTTAGACTTTTATACACTATTCCTCACCTTATAATTTAGTTTTTTTTCTTTTTTTATACTTTGGTTTTCCTTCCAAAACTAGAGCTTAGGTTCATTTTGTTGAAAGATATTTGAGTCACATAATCTTTGGTTCAAAGACCTTGTTTAGAGGTGCATCTAAACCAAGGTGGTAGTGTTGGAATCTTGCGAGGCATAATACAAACATTCTAGTTGCACAAGTGAGGAGTAATAAAGCCCAAAGGACAAAGAATTTATCATGTACACAACAAAAGTTTCATACTTTATAGATTAAAAATTGTATGTATTTTTTTTAATTTTTATGTTTTGAATGATCTTACTATGATAAACAAAATATCATTACTTACCGGTCTAAACTTATCAATTCTTTCAATTTATGTTAATCAGGGGCTAATGTTTTTTCAATTTAGCCCCTGATTGCATTAATTAAACTAATTCAAAGTTTTATTAAGTCCTAAACTTATCAATTTTTTTTTATTTTTTTGGCTAAATTGACTTCAAACTTTATACTTTTATCCTTATTAACCCCCTAAACTTTAAATTTATGGTCTTGATCAAAGTCTTAATTTATTTATTTTTTTTGGAAATTCAAATATGGGTTATGACAAAGTTAATAATGAATTATTGAATATTTATATTCTTAAGCTATTTTTAGTTTGAAATTTTCTTTTGTTAAAGAAAGAAATTATTGAAATTAAGCTAAAAAACGCATTAGATAGTGTTATTATTTACATGCATGCATGATATTTACAGAAGCATAATTACACCTAATAATATGTAAATTGAGAGTCGCAACTAGCTAGTTGTTTAAGAAATTATAATGGCGTTGTATTAAGTACAAAGTTTATTTCTTCTCCTCGTTCCGAAAATGGGATATGGATGTCATATGAAAAGAAAAGGAAAGGATTGTTTGCAATCATGCGGGGTCATATTTCCTGTTTGGTGGGAACCTACACGCATCCTTACCTTGATTTCCACCATATTTCTGTTTGATTGGGTTGTGTGGGACCATCCTCTTCCCTACAATCATTCTTACCTTTATTGAAGAGAATAAAACTGTGGAATTGTTGAAAGCGAAACCAGAGAGAAAATGAAGAATGAGAAAGGAACAAAGAAAATTTTAGTTAATGGGTTCTTGTCAAAATCTACAAATTTTCTTTCAGTCACTAATCTCTCTAGATTTGTAGGGCACTAATCAAAGCTTCCCTTTGCTCCAAGTCGCTGCAAAAGATTCAAAATGTTTCCACTCATATAGCTCTTGTGTAAATAGGAACCTATACCTATTCTCGGGACTCAATAGAGGAAAAGAGGCATTTACCACTTTAAGTCTTGATATGTGGGTTTGATTGGAGAAAATCTCTTTCTAGATGGGTCAAGTTTTCTGAGCATATTTGTTTGTTCATGCAAGGAAAAAAGCTAAATTTAAAAGGTCTAAGTATTTGGGAATATATTATATATTCACGTCTTCCACTAATTATACTTTTAATTTAAAAACCTGATTAAGATAGTAGCCAGCTAATCTCGATTAAGTTTGAAATGACCATAACGAGTGCTTTACTGACAGTTGTATATCTAACTTCTTTTAATCCTATATAGCCCCATATACATATATATATATATATATATATATTTTCCACATGCAAAAAATCAATCATGGAACAAACCCTTCTCATCTCTTAGATCGAAGCCCTGTAAATATGTTTTACAAGAAAGAAAAAAAAAGAAAAAGAAATCAACACCTAACTAATAAAGCGATTTGTGCAAATTTGAAAACTTTCCTTGCCTTCCATCAATGTGGAACAAGTTCTCCCAATATCGCACCAAGCCTTTTCACTTGGGAAATTCTCTAGAATTTTTCGTAGGAGAAGAGAGGGAAAAGTACCTCATAATTATTTTATTGAACGACGCAAGAAACAAAGACTTCTTGATCAGGTTTTCTTTGCGTAATTCTTTTTTGATCTTTAGATATATACTCAGGACAGGCCCATATCTATGGACAAGACTTCAGAACCATTGTATCATCGATCAACGCAATTCCAAGGACATTGAGTTGTCTAGCAAAATAAATCCATGGCATAGGTTTAGGGTGCAACCCTAGGGGATTTAATAGCCTTAATTGCGCATATGGCTTCCAATTCTATTCATTTTATTTTCAGCCTTTAATTTTTTTCCTCGCGCGGCTATAATTGGAGGGTCCATTGATTAATGTCTCTCTTGGGCATGCCTCATGCTCTGAGGTAATACATAACAATATTGATTAAGACAGCATGTTATCTGACTCAAGCTCGATGTAGATTAATCATACACTAAAGACTAATCAATCATGGTTTGTTAACTATTCTTATACCTTTTATATCATGTGCCGTGGCATTCAGGTCACAGTGTATATATATATATATATCAGTTTTTATGTTTTAAAAATATTTTTTTAAAAAATTAAAATTATTTTATTTTTTTTCTTTGTTTCAAATTAAATTTTTATGTGTTTTCAAATTATTTTAATATATTGATATAAAAATAATTTATTTAAAAATAAAAATTATATTATATATATATATATATATATATATATATATAAAATACTTTAAAATATAATCATCTCTACATTTCCATATATGACTTATACTTGTTTTTTTAGAGGGAAAAAAGAATCAAACTGCCATGCTGTTCATGATCTTCTTGGAAGCTACAGGTGGAACCTGTTTCATGTCTGCTAACTCAATTATGTGGCACTTCGGTATTTTCAATGTAAGAAACTTTGCTATACATAAAAAAATAATGCTGAACAGAAATTTCATGTCATGAATTAACCT
>Ga0307518_10000729_pt1 | contig 24766 bp, 24 predicted proteins | sample 25_EM_MG_FD_203889 | JGI IMG/M metagenome (GOLD analysis project Ga0307518, IMG submission 203889) | Populus trichocarpa ectomycorrhiza microbial communities from riparian zone in the Pacific Northwest, United States - 25_EM | ecosystem: Host-associated > Plants > Roots > Unclassified | place... | reverse complement strand
GAAGGCGTCGAACGCTAGGAAATCTGAAACGACTGAGGGTGAACCAAGTTCATATAACTGGTCTTGGTATCTCGGAGTTTGGCGTGTCAGTGACAACAAAATACCCCTCGACATCGAAGTGGAATTCCCGCTTCGGCTGGTGAGTACATTTACTTCTCACGGAATGGAAGCGTGGTCTATCGTGACCTTATACTAGCACTTACAGAGGTAACGTTTGGTGTCCATAGATTCTTCAGCCTTGGTTGATAATCACAAATCTCGGGCATGGACCCATGTCCTTGAAAGGCGCATACTGTTGGGGACTGCTGATAGCAGATGTAACACTTCATCATTGTTCCCCCGATGCCGTTGGACTGATTCTATCATCATCAAGTGACCTGTTTGCAATACGCCGTGTATTGGCGGAAGCTCCGTCGAGATCATAAAGGAACCGCTACGGCATTTGAGGGGGGATGTGGGGACCCAACCTTTCCCCTGAATCTGATTTCACTCCATGCCGCTGTCACGTCCAGTCGTGGATTGAGCAGAAATTCTCATTGGTCAGTCTTAGTCTGGAAGCAAGGTGCCTCCTGCCCATCAGCCTGAACAGTTGATATGTGACAGATTTGGTCGAGTTGTTCAATGGTCGTCGTTCCAAAGTACACTCGAGACGTGTTAGGTGTTGCCGTGGGAAGGGATACTACAACGCCGAAAGTTCAGACTGCCGTCCAAATTTCCGGATTTTCTCATACACCCCGGTAGAATAATACCGCCGACCTCAAGGATGCCGACCCGGTTTACACTTTGTATGATAATTGTATGTTCAGTTGTTGTTTGTTGCTCATTATTGAAATTCGAATGATTTGTCCAGAACGCCCGAGGCTCCGAGCTGCAGAGAACTCACTAATACGGTAATATTTGGTATCGACTCGTAGGATTCCAGAATCCCAGGATAGTCGGGTCATGTCCCGGGATTACCTATTGTTATCGAGGGTTGGCGTAACTGATCAGGAATCACGAGTCCAGACTAGTCAAGGTTGGACGTTCTGGTTTGAACGTTGAAGATGGGGATCGAACTGTCATTGGAAGTCAGAAGACACGCTTCGCCGAATACTATGAGTCGCCGGTGTGTACGTATGTTGCACAGCTCGTGTCGGAGTTTGTCAACCGTAGTGTGAGCAGTCGGAGCTGGGTCCATCAACAGCCGGTTGAAGTGCACATAGTGTGGCCGATAGTGTAAGTACTTGAGTTTTGTAAGCCCTTCGATCACCTGCCAGCTCGGAAGCGTTACACTGGAACCCAGCCAAAAATTCACCATTCGATTGGAGGCTGAGATGTTGCCGAATAGCTGCACTCGGACGATTTAGGAGTATTTGACTGAGGTGAGTCAAGACACAGAAATAATGACAATGAAGTTACACAGCGGCATCTACATAGCATGATTGGTAGTGAAGATAGAAGTATCCAAGTCCTGCTACGGTGCAAGACGGCTCACTATACCTGCATCGTCATTATAACGGACCACGCGTTTGGGTCAGGGCAACACTGGACATTCCCGTCAATCCAAGATCAAGCCACAGGGGTACAGCACATTGCATGAGTTGGCAACGTTCCAACTCACGGCTCCAAGTCAAACAGTGCCAAAATTTTGGAGAAAATAAATACCACCTAGCAAGTTGTATACACGGACCGCAATGCTGTACAAAGATCGTTTCTCCTGTGCCGTCCCATGCTTACCCTGAGTTTGGTTTATAACATAGACAGCGGAAGATACCCAACGCCACTATAGTCACACGTCAAGTTGTCAGGAGAACGAAGGGTCAAGTAGTCACTTGGAGGCGGATTTGGCGAGGTTCGTTGACACTTTGTAGTGATTAGTCTGTCGGTTTACTGGTCGAGCTCGCCGAGACTCGACAGGATTCGGCTCGCTGACCGTCACCGGAAGCAGCTAGCGGGCTTTCTTCCATCAAAATGATGGAACGATGACCGAGACGGCTATGAGAATATTGGCCATTGCTATGTGAAAACAGAACAAGATAAGCTAGCCATGGGAAAATATGATGTCTTGTTATAGGACATGGGAGTCGGTTGCCTTGATCCAACATACAATGTAGTTCGGGGTGGAGTACCGGAAGGAGCTACTCCAGCCGTCGTATCCCAGACTTGAAAGCAGTGCACCCTAGCACAGCATCCCCTTCCTCGAAATGTGAGACGCATGATTTATATGACTCCGACTCACGCGGTGGACCTGTGCATGAGGGGAGGAATCGAGGTGTTTGCGCGTTTGAATTGTGGCAGTGATAAGTAGTGATGATGCGTCGGCGGACTAGAGATGGGGCACTGCTAAACGTTGCAAGTACTATAGGATGGACTGCGGAAGTGTGCCAGTGCGGATGAACCATTGATCCGCACTAGTGGGACACCGATGTGGTTGGCGGCGTAGCAACAGCAAACGGTATGACCCAGGTCAATTGATTGACGGGAAAAGAATCCTGTAAGAACGCTCAGTGTCCAAGGGCCCTTACCTTAGCAGTAACCCTAGGTGTGTAAGGTGCGACTGGTTATGGGAGATATGATATGGACTGATCATTGGTCCCTGTGACGCAATTAATTCAATGTGTGTGTAGGCCCCTGGTCGCACGCGAGCAGAGAAACAATCCGTGCGAGTGTGATAAAATGATGGAGAGCACTGGGTTATGCATCGGCCGAAAGACTCTTGGGCACCTTACCCGACCAATTGGCTAAGTAATTTCCTTGCGAACAGACCGGTACTACCGCGTTGTAACGCGGCTCGAGTCCGCTGATGCACTCGTGGGTAGCTTATTGACGTGGGACAAACGGACATTATTACTGACTGGATGGTGTGCTCACCAGTCTAGACGCGGTGCTGCGAAAACATTTGGAAAGGGCAAATAGAGTGGGGCCAGGAGGGTGTACGTACGGAGTGACGTTTTGAACTCAAGCGCTCGACTAAAGATAGCTCTGACAAAAGGTTGTGGACAGTTCAGACTTCAGAGGGCGTCAAGTACTGTTGATTGATATGAATAATGACCATTCATGTAGTACGAAACGACCTCAGGTTCGATAGAGATCTCACCTACACGAGAGCTTATGGTCATGCCATGAGTGAGTTGAGATTGAAATCGAGGTTCAGCGCCAGCTTCGCAGATCCATCCCCTAGAACATGAACGTTCAAGCCTTTACTCTTCGAAGTTCTCTTTCGTCCTTGACTAAGTATAGCAACAGGATATATTTATGGACGACTCATTTCACCAAATTCCGGGCTGTCATGTCTCAGGTGTCAAGGTACGTTTCAACAACAACTTGAAGGACAATCTCTGGAGCAGAAGTCGGCCGCTGAGGTGGGGACCCCTCACGTGCAGTATTCGCACGTAGCAGCTTTCCTTTGGAACCCGACGTACAGCGAAAAAAGCTCGCTGCGGGTCAAAGGGATTCGTCCCTGCCTGAGTGATGATGGCGATGAAATGCAGATCGGGGCCGATCGGGATCGGGTGGGTCTGAATGGTAACTGCGGGTCAAGTAGACTTGAGATCATTCGGATGAGGGTATGGCGCAATCACGAAAGCGACATTCCTTTTAATCTCTTGATCACCAAACCCTACTTATCCTACAACCCTACAACCTGCGCACACTAGAGAGATCAACTACTATGCTATATGAACTCAAAGACCACCAAGTTAGAATTTAATTATTATCTAAGCCACGACTCAGTGGCGCGGCACTGCCAGCGAAGACCGTAAGTATCTTGTCCTTGACCAGTTTCAAATGGTGACCTCGTTATACTTGGTGTTTAGTGGCCATCATGCTTCCGCGGTACCTCTCGGGGTTTTCTAATAAGAAATTCCAATGAGACCACAAGAGAAAAAGAAAAAGAATCCGACCATGAGATGACGCTCAGTTCTGCGGTTGGCAGGGTGCATCGATACAGATGCCAAGTCCGATTGATGGCCACCGTGGACTTGAGGTAAATACACTCGAGGTCACATCATGAGATAAAGTTGATGGGCACATGGACAGAGCTGAAACAATGGCTTACCGCACGGTGCAGAGGACATCTCGCACTACTCGCGGCGGACCAACAGCACAGCACCAGATGATGAAAATACCCTACAAGTAGTTTAGTGGGCCACGTTGTTGGCTTGGCCTGGGAGTAGCAGGAAACAAGACGCTTGGATGGTCGCCGGGATCAGAATATGAATATTGGAATGCTATGTATGTGCGGGTAGTGGCGTATCATAGCTTAGCAATGGTTGCTTTTGTGCAAGAAGTTCTTGTCCGTGGCCAAGACTTCGATGCTGCACTAGCGGAAGGCCTTGGCACGCGAGTGCATTCTAGTTACGTAGTAGCCCGCTGATAACCTCCAGCATACCAAGTGTCCCATCCCATCCTCTTAATGGTCGATCACAACTGGACAACTCCCAGTGAGGGGAAATGGCTGGAATCGGGTGCGGAATCGCAGGATCGCAGGGTTGATTCCAAATTTGTGTTTAGATTCGACGACGGCGGAACGGACGGTTAGGCTTATTTGTTCCTGTTTATTTTGTTTGTTTAGATCCTTTTCGAATTTTGGTTCCCCAAATATAAAAAGTTTGGATTCTGTGCAACTGACACACTTTGTCTTTCACCTCTTTTTCCGCTCCTCGTCGCTGTCCTCGTCGTCTCCGCTCAGCCAGTAGTAGACCTACATAAGGCTTTCTTCCTTCCCGTCGTTGATCACCTCCCACCCCCCATTTCGCTGTCTGCCCCATGTCGGACCCACAGAAGGTCCCAGGCCAGCAGGGCGATGATTCGCCCATATCCTCCTCGGGAGTCGAGGAGAAGAAGAAAAGGGAGTATAAAGACTTTGGCCACGATGAACAGAAGCCGACCCGTAAGTAGACCCGTCATCTCCCTATTTACCTCTTGTGTAACCCGTTCTCTGGCAGATGCCAATGTGGACATGTCCCTGGTCTGCTCTCCACTATCTGCACTGATTGATAGCACACTCATTTGGATGTCTTGAAGATCGAGCTTAAGGCAGAAGACCTTTATGATAAGGAAAAGGTTGACCTAGAAACCATCGTTGTGGAGGATGTCTTCAAACTCCTCCAATGTGACGACAATGGTCTGAACACGGATGAGGCTAGACGCAGACTCGAGATCTTTGGTCCCAACAAACTCGAGCAAGAAGAGCAGAATGCTCTTCTCCAGGTAAGCCCCCTTTAGTTGGCCCCTTCACTCTCGCCCAATATCGCCTAGTTTTTGAGTTTCATGTGGAACCCTCTCTCCTGGGTCATGGAAGGTGCTGCTCTTGTGGCCATCGCCCTTTCAAACGGTGGTGGTCAGCCCCCAGATTGGGAAGATTTCGTTGGTATCGTCCTACTTCTATTCATCAACTCCGCGATCGGTTTCTACGAGGAGCGTAACGCCGGTAATGCTGTTAAAGCTCTCATGGACTCTCTCGCTCCAAAGGCAAAGGTTAGGCGCAACGGACAGTGGCAAGAAATCGAATCAGCAGATCTCGTTCCTGGTGACATGATCTCTTTCAAGATCGGTGACATCGTTCCAGCCGATTGCCGTCTCACAGAAGCAATCAACGTCTCCATCGACCAAGCTGCTCTAACTGGTGAATCGCTCCCTCAGAGCAAGAAGGACGGCGATCAATGTTTCTCGTAAGTAGTCGGTGGTATTTCGTGGAAGAAACACAATTTGACTAGTTGCTTATCAGTGGTTCGACTTGTAAGCAAGGAGAAGCTGAGGGCGTCGTGATCTGCACAGGTGCCAACACCTTCTTCGGTCGTGCTGCTTCCCTCGTCGGCCAAGATGATGATTCTACTGGCCACTTGCAGAAGATCTTGGCTCAGATCGGTTCTTTCTGCTTGGTGTCGATCGGTATTTTCGTTATCGCTGAGATTTTGGTCCTCTACGCTGGTTTCCGCTACAACTACCGTCGCGGTCTCAACAACATCCTCGTGCTCTTGATCGGCGGTATCCCAATTGCCATGCCCACTGTCCTGTCCGTCACTCTTGCTGTTGGTGCTCAGCAACTCGCTAAGCACAAGGCCATCGTCACCCGTATCACTGCCATCGAGGAGCTCGCTGGTGTTACCATTCTTTGCTCCGACAAGACTGGTACTCTGACGACCAACAAACTTACTATCGACAGACAGACCATCCGCACATACGGTCCCTTTTCCGCTGATGATGTCATCCTTCTCGCTGCCTATGCTTCTCGCACGGAGAACCAGGATGCTATTGATACTTCCGTTGTTGCCGCACTCGGCGATACTGCGCGGGCTCGTGCCGGTATCAAGCTATTGGACTTCAAGCCTTTCAACCCCGTTGACAAGCGCACTGAGATTACATACCGTGAGGAGTCTTCTGGCAAACTTAAGCGTGTCACCAAGGGAATGACTGGTATCATCATTGAGCTCTGCTCCCGTAACAAGACCGAGGAACTAGAGAACAGGCTTGAGGCTGACGTGGAGGAGTTCGCTACTCGTGGTCTCCGTGCCCTTGCTGTTGCCTATGAGGAGCTTGAGGGTGATGACCCAGAGGCTGACGGTAACGGTTTCGAACTTATCGGTCTCCTTGCCATCTTCGACCCCCCTCGTGATGACACTAAACAAACGATCGATGATGCTCTTGCTCTCGGTGTCAAGGTCAAAATGGTTACCGGTGACCAACTCGCTATCGCCAAGGAAACTGGTCGTCGTCTGGGTCTAGGTGACCACATGTACCCGGCCAAGGTGCTGAAGGACGGACCTGCTCCCGGTGGCAAGCACATGAACTTGGATGAGATGATCTTGGACGCCGACGGCTTTGCTGGTGTCTTCCCCGAGCACAAGTATGAAATCGTCAAGCGTTTGCAAGGTCTTGGTCACCTGTGTGCTATGACGGGTGATGGTGCGAACGATGCCCCGGCTCTTTCCCGTGCCAACGTCGGTATTGCCGTTGAAGGTGCCACTGATGCCGCTCGTGGTGCTGCTGATATCGTCCTTACTGAACCCGGTCTCTCCACCATCGTCCATGCCATCCGCGGCTCTCGTATCATCTTCCAGCGTATGCGTAACTACTCGATCTACGCCTGTGCCGTGACCATCCGTATCGTTGTTTGTTTCGCCATCCTCGCGTTTGCCTTCAAATATGACTTCCCTCCGTTCATGGTCCTGATCATTGCCCTGCTTAATGATGGTACCATCATGACGCTCTCAGTTGACCGTGTTTTGCCATCGATGACTCCAGACTCATGGGATTTGGCGGAGATTTTCTCGTATGCCATTGCCTATGGTCTCTTCTTGACACTTTCGACGTAAGTGAAGTGGTTTGTGGTTTGAGTTGTCCTTTTCTGATGCTAATCGGCAATTAGTATCGCCCTAGTCACCATCATCTTGAAGACGACGTTCTTCTACGACAAGTTCGGTGTCTCGTTCGACGGATTGCCCAAGCCTGCGACAAACAACGATCACCAATTGCACATGATCGTCTACCTCCAAGTTGCCATCATCTCGCAAGCTTTGATCTTCGTCACCCGTTCACATGGGTTCTTCTTCATGGAGCGTCCGTCATACGCTCTCATGGGTGCATTCTGTATCGCTCAGCTCATTTCGTCGCTCATTGCTGCCTATGCTAACTGGGGCTTCACTGACATTCGATCGATCTCGGGTGGTTGGATTGGTATTATCTGGGTCTGGGTACGCTGTCTTGTTGACATTCCAAACATGGCGATTCTCATTCGTTTCTCTTGTAGAACATCATATGGTTCATTCCTCTGGACTGGATCAAGTTCGCCATGAAGGCTACTGTGATCAAGAGTATGCGCGAACGTCACAATCGTGCCGTCGCCGCTGCAGCTGCAGAGACTGGTGTCCCGATGGTCCGTACTCAATCCCGCGCTGCCTCGATTCACGAATCGCTATACTCGAACCGTGTCTCGTTCATCCGTCGGGCAGCTCGTAAGGTCGGTTTCGGGAGCAAGATTTCGATGAAACCAGAAGAATTGCAGCGTTTCAGTAGTATCCAGGCTCAGCGCACTGGTGCTACACTCGCACGCAATCCCAGCCGGACTGCGGCGTAGATCATGACTGTAACGAAAATGATGGAGGGGACGGCTCGCTTGGTCAGGACAGCATCATGGCGATGGAGGCTAAGGTCGGTTTGGTCGGTGTAGGTTCTATATATTTTTGTGGGCTCTCCACCCCCTCCACCCGTTCTATCACTCATTCAGAATCTGCATATCTATGATCGTCCAGTCTATCCTGTGATCGAAAAAGCTCTTCCTCCCTCTCACCGATCTGGATATCCATTGTAATCTAGAGTCTTTAAATCACATTTTTTTCCTTCATGCACGCCATATTAGTATGATACACATCCACACACTGACCGTGCCAGTGCTGTGTCTACATTTATCTCACAAGTTTCTCCCACCTGCATTCACTCGTTACCGTTTCGCTATCTATTTTTGTTCCCGTGGAGCACGAGGTTGATGTCGATTAGATCTAATACATACTTCCCTTACCCATGATTATCCTGACGTGCAAGCTCGACATATTGACATGATCGCATCTGTCCACGTTCTTAAGGAACTTCCTTCAGCAGTACGTCGAGCTTCGTTTACTACACTGTGACGTGTCAAATAGGCATGGGCGGATCTGTCAAGGTGGGCATATCTCAAATACATAACCTAGCAGACTCACGCTGACTTGCCATGAGAGACATGAGAATCCCACTCAACCTGCGAACTGGCAGCCGTAACGCACCCAGGGTCGCGAGGACTTGCCAATCGACGCTATAACATTACTGAAGGTGTGACATCTGGCCCATCAACGCTCTGGGAAGACTGCTGAAAGGTATATTTGTCTTGGATGCCGTCTTTCCTCGATACGTTGTAAGCACGCTGGCCTAATACCTGAGCCGGAATGACATTAGTTCGTGTACTGTGTGGACTAATTCGGTCTCTTTGCGTAAGCGGACAAACAGCCATTTGGCTTACAACAGAAACATGCTACTAGCATCCCGCCTCCGAGCCTGATCTTCAGTTCAGCTCCACGGGCTCCAAGTGAATCCAAGTAAATGCTACAATAACAAGGCCAAGCTAAATCCTTCACTAATTTCGTGAGGAGTCAATGCACTCACCAACCAGAGGGCAGAATCAGCTTCCACAGCGAGGCGCGGTTGTACTTTCACTGGCACGTCAAACTCCAAGATACAGTATGCCTTCAGCTTGTTATAAAGTTGCAAGGAATAGTCAAGCATAGCTTCCGAGGGTTTGTCGACTCGAATGCCAGTTAGTTTCACATGTAACGGAGGTAGGCCAGATTTCCATCGGTGTGTAAGCCATCGCAAGAGGTCATCAAGTCCTTCAGTCCACTCGGCATCAGGTTCCCAAAGAGAGAGGCTCTCCAGATCATTCCAGCGGTCGATACGATATGGACTTTCTGCGGGGTCTATAGTGCAGAAACAAGGCTCGAAGAAATTCATAAAGTTCCATTGTTTCAGTTCCACATGACGTACACCAGGAAATATTTCGCAGAGAAGGACAGTATCGGGTGGATCGAAAAATTTGCAGGGCATATGAAGGCTATGAACACTGCGGAATTTCGGTCCGAGACCACTGAACACATCTTCCGATTCAAAGGAAGCATCATAGGTGAACCGTTGGAGATTTGGAGCTACAATCGCTTGCAAAATTCGACGCGTATGAGTGACCATGAGAGTAAGTATACTAAGAGCCGGAAAGTGGATACTATCGGTTTGAGATGACCAGTTGGAAGTTTCCCCTTTGAGTTTGAGTGTTGTCAGAGTATTTGTCGGAATACGGGAGAGGAATGAAGAAGGTACGCTGAGGTCGTAGTAGTTGAATGTGAGCTCGAGTTTCTTCAGGGTGGTGACTGGTAAAAAATCGTCGGATGGGCAATAGTCTGCGAGCTCCAGATGTTCAAGGGCTGGAGCGCAAGCTGGGGAAAGAAAGGTAGGATATGCCACATCCCCAAAATCAGGGATAATGACATGTTTTAGAGAAGGAAACTCTGTATGAGCGGTCACATAGGAGATGAGCTCCCCGAGCACTAGGTCATCCTCTTTTCTACGCCGGTCGACTACAAAAAGAGATTGCCAGCGATGGGCATGGGCCAGGACGACTTGGATGTCTGGAGTCAACGAAAGTATATCATGTACTCCTGAAGACCCGTTCTTCACTTCAATGAGAATGTCGAGAGGTGCATTGCCACTCCTCTTCAGGTGCGTTCTTATCGATATGAGGCTTTCTCGACGAGAAACCCTGATTAGGGACCAGAGCATTGGGCTATCAAGGACGATATTCTTCCACCGGCGGCATACCCCGGCCAATTGTTGCTTCCGCTTGAAAGAGGGTTGAGCGTGGATGGCAAAGATGAGGATGGGCAAGAGTATTTCGGTTGGCAAGCGATCGATAGCTGGTGGCCTTTGCCTGATCAGTTCGTTGATTTTGGTTCTCTGTTGTGAAATTGCGGCACGAACGTCCAGGAGCTGGCGTAGGAGATCTTTTGCACTTGCTTCTAGTCGAGCCAATTCGGCTCGTGCCTCTCCAAGCTCGTTCATACTGTCGGGGGGTTATTTGTGCCATGCATGGGAAAGTACCACTGGTTTTACCTGGCTCTCAGTGGGTGCAACCTCAGCAAGTGGTGAACTTCGGGCTGCTCAGGAGAGATGTGTGTCGGGGCACTTACACTACTAATGAGCGTCGGACGGCGCGACGTCAGTATGTACTCCGCTGTATGTCCCATAGTGACTTCAGCTACCTATTTTGCGATACAAATTCCCACGATTGCTAACAGGTATGAGCGACTCGTTCCAATGAAAAACTGTAACTGCTGCGCCCTGTTGCACCATTCAGTCTAGTGTTTGGCAACAATCTCCGAGTGTATTGCAATACCACGTTGAGTATGCGTGTAAGTTCACCTGACACCTTACGCGGACTACGGTCGCCTCCGATCGGCTCCTACTCGGGAATTGGTAGAAGGACGAAATGTTCGAATCTTTCCGGAATTCGATGGGGAAGCACGACTCTACCTCGATTCCTCGAACGCTCAACTGCAGTCCAGGTTCGTAGTGCATCTGGTACGTCCTCAGGTTGCTACAGGCAAAGAACCTGAGCCTATTCGCTGCAGATGGAACGGTTCAACTAACGTACCTTAGCAGTGCAGAGCCAACCCATAACGCATTATGGGCGACCTTGCAGCGGCAAGAGCTGAGCTGGCTCGACTGGAAAACAAGGCACGAAAGCTTGCCAAAGAGCTGCTAGATGCTCGCAAAGCAATTTCAGTGCATCGTGCCAAACTCGACGAACTCATCCGAACAAGGCCACCTCCTATCCATCGACTTCCTACCGAGTTGCTGTTGCCCATCCTCAGCACCGAGATCCATCGTTATTGTGGTCCTCTGCGGAAGCAAGAGTTGGCTAGTGTCTCGTGCCGATGGAGAGATATCATCCTGCACAGTCCGAGCCTCTGGTCTACTATCAATGTAACCTGGTTGAACAGGTCTTCGATAAAGACTCACTTGAAGAGAAGTCGGGAGGCACCTCTCAACATTGTCATTGACGGCGGTTCCCCCAGATGGATGCCTGCCCCTAAGCTTATTGCACTGTTGGACATTGTCATGTCCTGTGCCTATCGCTGGCATACCCTCGAAGCAATCGACCACGGTGACGTCAGTGGTTATTATCCAGATGGGTTCATGACGTTTATCTTCGACAAATTCAAACACCTAGAACTCCCCTCCCTCTGTCATGTTAGAATTGGTACTGATGAAGATATATATCCACTCTTCTCGCTAGCACATACTCCTGCTCTTCAGCACCTGGATCTCGGAAAGTTCACTACATTGTCTAGTTTGTCGGCAATCCCTGTACTCCAAACTTTGAGGGTGGCATCCCATCGAGGTTTGGAGCATCCGTTATTCCCGGATCTTATCCCAACCCAGAAATTGACGACACTTGCTCTCTTCGGGGATGTCACCCAGTTGCTACTTCAGCCAAATAGTATCCACTTTCCCATTCTTAGAAGACTTACTGTCGAAGTCCTTGGGGCGAAGGAGTTCATGAAAGCGATTGTATCACCGAATCTTGAATATCTCAAGTATTCTTCCGATTCTCCTTCTCCTGCATTTGGTGAAGTGGGACCCAAGTTCAGCAAAGTCCGTCACATTTCTTTTTCCGATGTCATACCGCGCTGTCCCTCTGATTACCACGACTATGGTGGTGCCATGGCTTTCTGCGAGGCCCTCCCCGGTGTGCGGCATGCAGAATTAACTGGGAAGGACATCTCGACCTTCTTCCATTCTGCTCCCGGTTTATCATGTACTGGGCGTCCCGCAGATTGGTGGAATGGCCTCGAGAGTTTGGTTATCCTCGACCCTTCCAGTGGTAATTTTCCCAATAGCTTCACTGGTCTTATCGATTGGCTTGTGGATCGACGACGACTTGGCTTCAGCCAGTTGCGCATGAAACTTGTACATACAAAGCATGATTCGGAGGCTATTCCGTTCAATCTTCGCATTCTACAGTATTACCACGACTTGAAAGAACACTGCAGCCTGGAAATGGAGGGTTTCCCGCTCATGCCGACCATGAATATCTATTTAGGAGAAAACAGGCCACTGATGCTGGTGAGTGGATTTCTCGATCAGTTCCCATCGAACTTACTCATCCCACCGGACCCAGAGTTTTCCGTGCTTTCCAAGGAAATTTATGCACGACATTGATATGGCCTTCGTCGAGGGCGATGCGCGCTGCGAACATGATGGAGCAGGTTCTGAGTGGAACTCAAGAACATGAGACAGGGGTGGTGTCACGATCGCCCGCTAGGTCGATTGATAACCACCGGAACGTCGTCCTCGCAGATTGATTCGTTCTGCCCTCGATTTTGAACCTCATGGAGGAAGCAATGTCATGGTCGTCTCCATTTCTGGGCCTTGGTGATTCACAGCAGTATGCATTTTGTTGTATTGTTGTAGCCATAATGTTCATTGGCTGAGCTGGGTTCGATGCTAAACACATATGCTAAGTAGAAATAGATACACTACAACAGCTGCTCAAGCATCTGAGAGAGGCCCCCAGTGACGCTACACTTTTGAATTCTTCGGTGACCTCTCTGATTGGGTGAGACGAGTTGGCTAAGCAAAGTAATTCAGTTAAGCGTCATTATGGCTGGCCACAGTGACGCTTAGCTTTGCAGATGAGTAAAAACAGATGTAAATGCTCGCAGAGAGAAGAAAACACCGCAGAGGAGGAAAAAAACCCACAGTTAAGTCAGGGATGAATGAAGGTGATAAGGCATATCAGAATATTGTGGATGCGGACAGCGTGGGCGAATGCTATGTGGGTGATTAAGTAATACATCAACATTTCATTTGCATATTCCAACAGAAGGTTCTTCCCATATCTGTCCCTGCAATGACAGTGCAGTTATTGTGTACAAAAAATGACACTGATAGCGGTCTCTGGAGGATGCTGAAGGTGTCACTATAACATCCGGATCGAGACCAAAAGACCCCCTTGAGTACTGGTCATCGGAATGCTGCGGTGTCCCATTTTACAAACAGCAAGGGCCGCGTGTGAAGTCTTGCTCTGTTCCCAGGGCAAAATCACTGTAAGAGACGTACTGATAAGGTATCACAGGACGAATCGAAATGCAAGAGGGTAGAAGTATGGTGTGATAAGGTGTGATAAGAAAAAGGAATCAATAATTGATCAGCTAGTAGATAGATAATTGCGAGACGGACGCTGCTCAGTGCAGGTACTTACTTAGTTGATGCTAACGTAGAAGTTGGGAAAACGCAATTGTAGAGCGTTTGTCCCCTCGCACTGCTTGACTTTGCTACTTGTCGGATTTCCAGGTCATCGATGGCTGCGAAATGCTGTGCAAACATGGCCTCCGGGAGTCCCGCCAAGCCAGTCGTGGGTCGGCTATTATTATGTTTTTGGCTGCACAGCCGCATTGGTTCGCACGTGCCATCTCCATTATGACCAAAAACTGCATAAAAAGCAAATTGAATTCTGTCAGTGCAGCTTCGTCCGATGCACATTGCAGGCACTCCGATTCTGCCTCTGCTCTTCACTGTATTCCAGGTATGTCCTTGCTGTTCTGCTCGGCGACGATGCTCACCCCCGTTCAGGCCATCGCACAGGTCTTCCTTGTCTGTCTGTCTGGGTACTATCTTGCCCGGAAAGACATCGCAGACAAACGGACACAAAAGGTACGTGTCTCGCTTCCACTCATCCGCTCATCGCTCATTCTCGCAGGCACTCAATCACATCAATGTCTTCCTATTCACGCCCGCACTCCTCTTCTCAAAAGTTGCCTTCTTCCTTACATTAGGTACGATCCACCGTCAATCTCTATCTCGACCATTTCCTGACACTTGCCTCAGAGAAACTTCGCGAGCTATGGGTCATCCCACTCTTCTTTGTCTTCATTTCGGCACTCTCTGGCCTCGTCGCAAACCTCCTTGCACGCATATGGCGGCTGAAAGCATCACAGAGGTGTGTCAATCTCTAACGCGTGTATTTGCACCATTTACACGTGGTGCAGGCACTTCGCCACCGCAGCATCCATGTTCATGAACTCAAACTCACTCCCCATCGCACTGGTACAATCCCTCGTTGCAACCGTGCAGGGACTGAAATGGGGACAAGACGACCATAAGAACGCCATGTTTGGCAGGGCGCTCACTTACCTCGTTGTATTCAGCACACTCGGTATGATGGTAAGTGCTTGTCCATTCCCAGATATCCTTGGCCACCCCGCTTGCCATCGCAAAGAGTCGCTGCGCAAAGGCTTCTATGGACGCCCTATTTGGCGTGCCGTTCGCGTGTCCATCCTATCACGTGTCCGTGCATCATCCAGCACGCCTGTTCCAGTCACTCCATCGCCTTTCATTCATCGCACTTGCTAATATGACCTCACTCTTCTCCAGCTTCGGTGGAGTTATGGCGTACGGCTACTTACTCAAGCAAGCGATTCCGAGGAACCCGAGGACACCCCAGTCTTGCCTCCCGGTGCACACCACGACTACCGGGGCGATACCACACACGTTTCTACTGGGCGACTTGTGCACTACCAAGACGAATTGGACCAAACAAAGCCATGGACGAATCAGGACGGCGGCGCTCCATCTCCACATCCCCAAACCCACGTGCGATACCACCCACCGCAGCACCATACCCTCCACGTACCCCCCGCTGTCATCGGTGACGAGCTAACAGACTCCTCGCCGTTCCAAACGCCCTCTGACTCCGACCTGGAGACGGACTCGGATGAGACACTCGCCAGCCGTGGGATAGTAGCCCAGCGGGTACCGTCCCATCTTTCGCTCATGTCTCACGCATCGACGTCCTCACCGACGCTCGGTGCAGTACCCTCACCAGCATCGCGTAAGTTTCCGCTGCGCCCACGTCATCTGCACCCTCTCGCTATCCTTGCGTTTTTGCGACGCACGATCCCGACGCCGCCACCACCGCTCCTCGCATCCCTTGCTGCTCTAGTGTGCACGATTCCTGCACTGCAGACGTTGCTGAACAGCAGTGCGATGGTGCCCGTGCGCGGGGCGTTGGAGAGTGCAGGCGGGTGCAGTGTACCCCTCACGTTGATCGTGCTTGGCGGCTGGTTCTGGGAGGACGATGGCAGTAGCGGAAAGGGCAAAAGTGGTGAACAGAATGCGGATGCGGATGGGAAGAGGAACGGGGGCAAGAGCGTTCCTCGCGTTGTCGTAAGCGGGGCTGGAGAGGCTGACGCGGACATGAATGGAAGTGCAAGTGTCAGTAGGCGGCGAAGTCTCACGCAGGAAGGCCTTGACGAAGGGGCGGCCCGGAGTCGTGGGCTCGGACATGCTCAAGGCAATGGCGTGGACGTGTCGCGCTCTCCCTCCCTTACGTCGCTATTTAGTGTGCTGCATGGTATATTGAAGATGCAGCCCGTGAAGCGGCGGCAAAAGGGAGCTATCCATCTGCCAGATGATGAAGACATCGAGCAAGGGCGGGGGCAAGGGGGCAATATGGATGGGGATGTGGACACGGAGGCAGAAGAGGGACACTCGAGTTCTGCGTCGAGCTTGCGTGCCCGGAAAAAGCTGAAGCAAGCTGCAACTCCAGATGAAGATATCGATAGTATTGGAGGCACTGATGAACCCACGCAGAAGGCGAACCAGCCTCCCCAGGGGGAGACGTTGACCGTCATCCTGACGCTCGTCGCGCGTATGCTGATCGTCCCGCTACTTGTGCTGCCCTTGATAGCATACATCAAAGTGCAGAGCCAGGGTGACGAGGGCGCTATCCAGGTTTTCGATGAGTGAGCACTGCGGTCTCCTTGTCATTTGTGCGAGCTAACGATGTCCTTTATTTAGCCCCGTGTTCATTCTCTCGTCTATCTTGCTTGTTGCTTCACCACCCGCTTTGACACTCGCACAGGTCCGCTTTCGTCACTTGTCTTATTTACTCGATTGATCCAACGCATGTTTAGATAACGCAAAAAGCCGCGGCCAGAACAAAGTCATCTGCAGCTGGGCACCCCGCAGTAGGGCGGAGAGACAGCACGAAATCGTTATCGGATTCTACGAACTCGCCATTCGAGCGACTGCTGTCGCGCACTGTGTTCTGGAGTTATTGCGTGCTCACCCCGCCCGTGATGATCGTGTGTGTACTGGCCGGGATGATGATCATTGCCATGTAAGCGTCCTGCTTCAGGATGACAACCTTAGACTCTATAGACTTTTTTTCTGTCCTTTTCCGGGGCCATTTCTGGAGTAATATGTGGTCAGCGGACTCTTACATATCTCGTGGCATTGTTGTCTTGCACTTGTTCGTCGATGAGTCAACGCCGTATCCCTCTCCTATGTATGTTGTCATTATGTATGTAGTCACTTCCATTCCGTGCTTACAAGCAATTTTGCATCTCATTCATAGGTAACAACGCATTGTACAGTTACATCGTTGTGACTGATTGACATGGGAGCTAACAAGTTAGCCCATTAATTACGTGCCCACCAATTGCGCATGTCACCATCCCAGAGATAATCACCATTACCACTAAGCAGGTTTGCAGCAATCTCGTCCATAAGCCTCGTCCTGTTCCCAAAGCATTTCTAAACCCAAATATGGTGAGAATAAGATCCAAGGTTACAACCAGTTATATGGGGCTTACCACTCTCAATGAAGAATTCGCCGCCATAGAAAGAGAGACCGTCGGCATTGGTAAACAGACATTGACCAACTCCAGCATGCACATTTCTTTCAGGTCCTCATACAACCTAGCAAATTCACCAATCCTGATCTGATCCTCTATGTAACACGAGGACGAGGATCCCTTTAGTGTTATATGCAGCCGTTGCAACCCCAGCGCTTGTCGATCGGTAAGCCAGGCTAGGAGGTGATCAGGGTTTAGCCACTGGTTGCTCAACCCATTGAGAGTCAAGCTCTCTAGTTCAGTCCAGGTGCCTATAGGTCGAGGAGTGGGCTCATTGGAGTCAGGTTTTTTAGCTGAAAAGAGGTCAGGCAATGACCCCCCTCTCAATTCCACATGACGCACACCAGGAAATGCCTGACAAAGGACCCAGGTATCGCGACCGAATAGGTCAGGAGTATATTGAGTCGCGGAATAAGAAAAGAGGAGGTGATGGACATTGACGAATTTGGAGCCAAACTCGTTCAATGCGATGGAAGGTGGGTCGCCACTACGGTCCATGGAAATGTAGTTGAATCGTTCAAGATTAGGTGCCACGATGGCATCCGTGAATTTTCTTGCCCCGGTGACATTGAGTATTTCAAGCGTAGTGAGTGATGGGAAGGGGATGCTGTTTGGTTGAAGCCTGAACACGTCTGCCTTGCCCGAGAGCGAAAGTGTCGTTAATGCCTGTGACACGATCAGGTTCGGCAACGATAGAGTGCTCTGATCCAAGCGGCCAGAGAAAGACGGCTTCGGAGTGTCGAAGGTGAGTGACGAGAAATTAGGGGTAGCAACGAATCTCTTGAGCTCCAGATGTTCAAGGGCTGGGGAATGGGATGGGGAAAGGAAGTTTAGACACGTGGTGTCCCAAATCGAGTGAGTCCTATTGACTATAACACGTCTGAGAGAAGGGAAATGCAAGTGATCGATCCTCTCGGAAATAAGCTCTGAGAGCGATCGACCATTTTTATTATCATGAGAAGAATCATTGACCTCCAGGCTATGCCAGTGATGTGCATGGGATACAGCCATGTCCAATGCTCGGTGGAAATGGTCGTAATCCGTCAAGTTAGGGCGGACACCAATGTTAATGACAATGTCAAGGGGACTTCTACGACTCCTTTCCAGACATGCCTTTATGGAAGGGATACCTGATGCCATATGGATAGTCTTCCAGAAGCGTGGGTTGTCTAGGATAATATCTCTCCAGCGTCGACATACGCTGGCCAACCTCTGCTTTCGCCGGTGCCAAGAGAAAGTAGTAGTACTAGTAAAGGCACTGTAGAGGATTGACGACAATAGCTCGATTGGAAGCTTATCGATCAAAGCGGTTGGTATTGTTCGAATACTACGTCTGTCGATTTCAGCTTGTTGAGCGACAGTAGGCATATGGGCATCAAGGAACTGCTTGAGAAGTCCTCGTTCCTTTGCCTCCAGTAAAACCACTTCAGCCTGTGAGTTCATATCTTGGGAAGGAGTGAAAGGTATGAGGCAAGCGACTGGGGCTTATTAACTCTCCCCTCCTCCCCCTCTGCCCCCTCCCCCTATATTAACCCCTAATTCCTTTGCATGATTACATAATGGTGACCTTTATTTACATGACCCGTTGTTGATTCTCTGGTCAGACTATCCTGCTCATTGTTTCACAACTAATCAGTGTCATTGTTCACTAAAAATGCAGACAAGAATCAGGAGCTGTCCAAACCAAACTATCAGAGTTAAGATCTGAAGATGAGCACAGCTATAAGCTCAGCTTCAGGTAAGATGCCCGGGAGTCTACATGACGATCTAAACATGCAAAGGACTCGGAGCCTAGTTGTAACCGAAGATAAATGATAAGGCATACTGGGTCAAAGTAAATCAAGTAGGTGTCGGCCAAAAAAATGAGACAATGAGACAAAACAAGGTGTATCGCTCGGGATTGTCAACAGGCATGTGAGATATGATTCAGGATGAATGACCATGACACTCCTGTGGCATGTTGTATCACTATGGTATTACACAAAGACAAAGAGGGACTTACTCTCTCTAAAGCATTCGAGAGCTTAAAGTTCTACAGAGAAGCCTTTCCCCGCGGTTCAAATGGTAACAGCAATACAAGAAAGCCAGCAGCAATGAATATTGCTCCGGAGATCCAGATAGGAATGGACGTGGTTATATCCGCATACAACGCAATGATGGGTGCCTGCATTTTCGGCACATCAGCACCGTTCACTTCTGAAATACGTCCAAGTGAGCTCGCACCATAACGCCAAAGGCACGATTTGCAGATGAAACCAGTGAGTTGCCTGTTCCCCTATGCTTGGTGGGGAACAACTCGGGAGAGAGCGCATACAGCACGCCATACATGACGTTACACGTGAAATTGTACGCACAGTTCCATGCAAGATAAGTATTGGACGTCTGTGCCGTTGTTGATGCGAGAATGAAGACACCCGTTAGACCTGTGAGCAATTTGTGTCACACTCGCATGAATTTGAATTGGTTGTGTGGGCTGACCGGTGAAAATGACGAGGGTCCCCCTGCGGCCAAGGATGGGCAGTTCTACCAGATAACCAGCCACCAACCCTCCCGGAATCCCCATGGTGCTCAATATCACTTGCTAGAATCTGTTTCAGTACCTGATCCTCGGGGATGCTCAAGGGCTGACGTTACGATATGTGGTAGATACAGAATCACTACTGAGTGCCGCTCCCCGGGTTTGCAGGCTGATCTAAGTATTTCATCTCTTTTCTCAGTGGTGCAAACAGTGGAGGACATACTAGTAGGTCATAAAATTATTATACCTTTAAGGTGATCAGACACGGACCCCAGACACATGGGAGATTACCTACAAAGGGAATGCAAGTCCAATTAAAGCTGAAATAATATGGATAAGTCCTTTTCCCGCTGTATCTGAGGTAACTAATGCTCACCCCAGAATACAATCAAAATGCTCGTCGAGGTCGCCAGCTGCGTTGTCGCAAACAGAGGTTTTACGTGGCTGGCGTCGAACTTCGACAGTTTCCTCATAGCAACTGCCTTTGCAGATGTGTCCATTTTAGCACCATCCTGATTAGAACCTCCAACAAGTATTTCAGCTTCCTTGAGGTGTGCCACAGTAAGATTACTGCTTTTTCCATTGATCGCAGCCACTCTGTGTGCAGAGGCTACAGCCTCTTCGTCTCTCCCGCGACCCATCAAATACTTGGGACTCTCCTGGACGTTGAAGACGAAGAACCGAAAGAACCACATCACCATCATGACCCCGCCCATAGTAAACAAGTAATAACGCCAGCCTTGATTCGTCGATGCAGGACATGGTGCCGGTGCAGAGGGACAAGAGAAGTTACTAATCAATGGCCAAGCAACCTTGTATGACCTGTCAGCAGCAACTTCGATATACGGATATTTTGGATCGATTCCCACTCACCAAGCTGCCGACAAGCTCACCAAGTGCCCACCAGATGGAAAGCACTGCCAACAAATACTGGTGTGATGCAGGGATAAATTCTATAATGCACATGAATTTCGCATTCCCTAATAAAGCTCGGAAAAAGGCCAGACCAAGAAAGACTGCCGAGTCGACAGAAAGATTCCCACCTACTCCGATGGACCACATGGACACGCATGCACATAGAGTAGTATAATTGGGTGCTGTGCCAGCGGCGAGGGCGAAAATAGCTGTGAGAAGGATGGTAAGATTGAAGCACCACCTTTGAGTATGTGAGAGCACGCTTCGAATATGACATTACAGCGGAAATCCTACCTACGACCCCACACGTCACAAGCAATACCCCAGAAGATTGCTCCGACGAGTAGACCTAGGGCCTGTGCCAGTAACATCCATTCCCCTTGGACGTCAAACTCACGCGTCACCGACGTATAAATTAAACCTGTGGTCACCTAATGGTCAAACACATAGTATGAACAACCATGTTGTCATTAATACAAGTTTGCATTCACCGGCCATACATCGCTCCTTATCAATGCTCAGCCAGGAAACCGAAACAAATCAAGAAGCTCGAACACTCACGAGAAGAAGCCAAAACCAACACCAAAGAATAGACGCCACTGTGAAACATGAATTATTCGTGATTATGGGGGATAGACGCAGACAAGACAAACCTGGTACTTCCCCATGCCTATTTCTTGAGATGCATCATTGAGGATCTTAGCTTTCGCACAATACACAGGGTCCATCGAGTCCTCTATGTAAATAGTGTTCTCCAGATGGGCTTGTAAACCCTGTGTTTTGATAACTCTTTTGTTCTCAGGAGGGGTAGAGAAAGGCATAACGACGTAGAGGTGGAGGTGAAAGAGTTCGATAAAAATGCTTCGTCGGGGATCTGGGTATTTATGTTGTAGTCCTTTTACTGTAGGCGCAGCAAGTGTAACGCGCACCTGCAAAATCTACCTGAGGAAACTCCAAAATATACCCACCTCCATTTGGAAGTCATTTCATGTAGGATACCTTTCGTGTTGGCTTAAACAATTGTAGGCCAATGAGGAGGTGTCGACCAATCCAAGGGACTGATACCCAGCCATCCTCGCTTGTCATTTCTGCTGATAGGCTGATTGAATACAGCCACAGCATGCTTTGATAGTTAATAGCCTTACAACATAACCCTGATTGACTGTCAGCATATATTATGGCGGTTATTAGGTCACAATGGCGCAAGTTTCGAGGGGATTTTTACATCACCTGCAGCTGCGGGCAGTCACGATCATTACACGATAGACCCTTACCAGAAATATTCAAGTGTGGGAATTAGTAGGAATGAACCTTAGACCGCCAAGGAGCATATCAGCCTTCCTGCATCAAGACCGCGCGTTCCAGAATGCTGAATTATTACTTACTAGTATATAAGAAGAAACAACCGGAAACTGTGAAGGATTGGATAGGTAAACCAACATGTGATTGAGGACTTGTACGGGAATCAGTATGCACGTAGGAAAGAGAAAGGACGTTCTCATATTGTCGTAAGTGAGGAGAAGCCGACGTAGATGTTAAGGAATACAGAAATGTCCACAGGGGGGAAGAGGTAGTCGAGTGCGCCCCCGACATAGTCGGGGCATGGCATGGAGGTTCCATATTCTCCCTCACTGACATCGCGGCTTAACTGCATAGTATATACTGATGCAGGGTCGGAAGGGCTGGATGACGAGGACATCAAGCAGGAGCGGGAGGATACATGAGGATTGCAGATCTAGATAAATATAGACATTAAGGCAAAAATAGCCATTCTGATAGACTTACATAGCTTTGCAGATGGGCCCATATACTCGAGTTTTGTGTCGGCGTCCGTGACCAGCGGAAGAATGTATGTACCAAACCAAGCCTCGGCGAAGGGGGAGACGTTGACCGTAGTGCTGACGCTGGCCGACCGTATGGCATACATCAATGTGCAGGGGATAAGCAACAAGAGAGCTTTCCGGGTCTTCGATGAGTGACTACTGTCCATTTTTGGTGTTTACGCCTGTTTATGTGAGCTCCCATAATAATAATGGAAATAGAATTGGCTGACTACATGAATGCCTCGTCAGCCCGCAGCAAGTGCCAAGCCCGCAGAGAGAAATGAACGGAGATGATGAATGTATGGGCCACGGCGGTTCTTACTTCAGTCAGCAATTCTGACCTTCTGCGTGAGCCACAGCAGACCTTACTTACAGGGAATTCCGCAGATGACTCGAAAAAGGCGTTCTGGCAACAATTTCCACGTCCAGTGACCTTGTAACTGAAACAACGGTGATTCTCTTGTAGTTTCACCACTCGCTTCAACGTGCATACAGGCGTTTTGGTCGCTCGTCTTCTTGACTTGACTGACCCAACCCGCACGCAAATACTATACAAAAGGCCGCAGTTAAAACGAAGTCCCCTGCCGCTGGGTCCTCAGTGGTAGCCACAGCAAGGCAGACGGACTCATTGCACGAAATCCCCGTTCGAGCAACTGCATCTCGTGTTGTGTTTTGGAGTTACTGGGTGCTCAAGCCGTCCCGCGAGGATCCTACATACGTAAATTGACAGGGATGGTGATCATTACGATGTAAGCGTCCTGCTTCTGAGACGAAATGATAGACTTTCACAGTAAGAAATTGCCAACTAAAATTGTCGTGGTCATCGTCGCGAACTAACACACTATGCCCAGCCATGACGGACGCCTTCAACTAAGAAGGTTGCAGCGACCTCATCCAGAAGCCTTGTTAGCCTCGGAGAATTCTAAATCCAAGTGTGTTAAGTTGCCACTGCTAGTCATATGGAATGAACTTACCCTTCCTGACGAAGAATCCCCTGGCCAAGGGAAGTCCATCATCGGAAACGGAAAACCATCCAACTCCAAAATACAGTTCTCTTTCAAACGTTCATACACCCGCATAGAACGTTGGTCAACGCCTTGAACAGCATTACTTTGATGAGTCCTTTTACTTTCACATGCAATTACTAATGCTCGTTGATGGACAAGCCAAGCTGTGAACTGAGCTAGCCCTACTGAAATTTGAACTCTCCAGTTCAGTCCAGAAATCCATAGGATACCGAATATGAGAATTAGGGGCAGGTTCGGATCGGATCGGCGGAGGATCGAAAAAGTGTAAGGCTCCCCTCATCCAGTTCTACATGAGTCCCCGGACATAAACGCTAAGTGGATGCTTCAATGTTTCTGCGCTAAGCTATGTCGAAACGATTCTCTTTGGTGAAGTCTTCTACACGTCGATTCTGTATTCAATTTCAGCTGCAGTGTCGATGGTTTTGTTTGCCCACCTGGAGATCATACATGTCTAAGAGCACGTTGGTATTCTAACTCCCTTAGGTAATGAACAAACTGTACTCCTTGAATAACTGTAATCGACTTTCGCCATTCCAATTCGATTCGTCAAGCATAAGGGCCCCTGCTCACTCGGGGAAGTGCCGGCTGGCACCAGCCATCACCTTGCTTGAACGATCTGAGTGCTGTCACGGAAAGTGTATTGAGAGAATAACGAGCCCGACAGCAGAAGGCCTATTTGATCTTCGGAAAATATACCCCGTTCTCGTACATATAATTTCATGCTGAAGAGCCTCGTGACAGTGCGATGTTTTGTTGCACTGCTACAACTCAATGGAAAAGGCCATCTATGGAGCATCACTGCCGCTAGTTCCGGATAGAGGGAACGATTGTCTTCCATCGAATCTTTGGTCTGCCTTGGGGAGACTAGTACTAGTTCCGGGTATTCCTGCAGTCACCACAAACACTGCGCCTCCTCGGACACTGAAAACTTATGTGACCACTCATTCAGTACTTTTCGATGTCACTGATTTTGGTCACATCAGCGTCCCAGTCATCTACCGATTTCACTTCTGCACTGGTGTTAGATGGCTTTACCTCCAGATCCAATCGACACTATTATTAAAGTGGTCAAGCTTGGCCGAGAAATTCAGGGACGGTACAAGATATACACTCATGCTGAAGCCGATCTCAGTGAGCTGGATAGTCGCCTCCGAGCCAGTCTCTTGGTATTGGAGGTGTTTCAGAAGGTTATCGAACGTGGCATAGGCAGTCTCTTCTATCGTCAACAACAGGACATTACCCACTTGATTGACCATCTACAGGGAGTCTTTGATCGGTACTCTT
>Ga0307518_10000728_pt1 | contig 24774 bp, 4 predicted proteins | sample 25_EM_MG_FD_203889 | JGI IMG/M metagenome (GOLD analysis project Ga0307518, IMG submission 203889) | Populus trichocarpa ectomycorrhiza microbial communities from riparian zone in the Pacific Northwest, United States - 25_EM | ecosystem: Host-associated > Plants > Roots > Unclassified | place... | reverse complement strand
AATTCAAGTCAATCGGAGGAGCAACTCGATATAGTTCAACCAACTCACTAACTTGAAAGACTTCATCTCGCACACTTGTTGATGATAGTCTTGTTGATGTTTTCGATGATAGTCTTGTTGATGTTGACGCAGAGGAGTTGAATGTTGTTTTGAGCTCTAGCAGACAAGCAAATGTCAATGAAGATGATGATGATGATGATATTCATATTGAAGATTGCGATGGAGCTGATGACTATTCAATTGAAGACGAAGAAGAAGAAAATTCTGACTAACTATCAGAATCAAGAAAAGTGTAAAGTATTTTTTTATAATGTAATATATATTATGGATGATATTTTGTAACACGAAATATTTATTTTATAAGTGTTAACTGTTGTTATTGTTTTGTGCGATGGGCAGTTTGTAATTTAAGTGTTTGCAGGAAGGTAAATAGGTAATACAAACATAATCTTTCATGCACAGTGCACGATCACTGACGAATTTATAGACGGATTACAGTCCGTCGGCATTTCACAAAGAGCTGCACTGGAAAAAGGCCACAATCACCAACGACTTTACAGACGGATATAGTCCGTTGGCATTTCACAGAGAGTGGTGGAAATGCCACAATCACCGACGACTTTGCAGACGGATTACAGTCCATCAGCATTTTTCGGTAGTTCACAGTTACCGATAAATGCACCGACAGACATTGCAAATTCCAAAGGGCGGGTATTAAATGCATCTCTGACCACGTGTCGTTGCCGACGAAATTACCGGCGTACGACGAAAAATACGAAGGGTAATTAAAACTTCTGGTGCGAAATTCAAAATTTACCGACGGATTTTCGAAACATCACCGATGGAATAATTAAAATTAATATTATTTAAATGTCTGTCGGTGATTCCGTCGAGAAAACTGTGCTGTAAATCTCAGTGACCGCCCTTTCAGTTTATTTTTTCACCTGCTTCATTTCAAAGCTTTTATTTTCATTTTTTTCCTCTCATTTCCTTCAAAACTTTTGCGTTTTTGGCTTGTAATCTTTAGTTCAATCTTCAACAAATTAAAATGTATGTATTTCCTCTACTTCATTTACTTTAAGATTTTATTTTTTTTATTTGTTCTTTGTTTTAGCTATTGTTATTTTTGTTATGTTTTTTGTTTTAGTGTATTTTTATAATGTAGATAAAGTCTTGAAATAAAGACATTATTAAGGTAAGCATTTTTCATTCCTAAAATCTATAGTTTTTTTTTAATTTGTTCAATATATTTTGTTGTTTGTATTGCCATAATAATTGAACACTTTGTTGAATTTTAATTGTTATTATTGAATTTACCTTGTAATTAGTAATTGAATATATAGGAATAAAATTAAATTATTTTATCTCAATTTTACTCTATTATTGCATTATATATGTTTAAGTATTTCCATTAATTTTAATTGTTATTGTTGAATTTACCTTGTAATTAGTAATTGAATATATAGGAATAAAATTAAATTATTTTATCTCAATTTTACTATATTATTGCATGATATGTGTTTAAGTATTTCCATTAATTTTAATTGTTATTGTTGAATTTACCTTGTAATTAGTAATTGAATATATAGGAATAAAATTAATTATTTTATCTCAATTTTACTCTATTATTGCATGATATGTGTTTAATTATTTCCATTAATTTTAATTGTTATTGTTGAATTTACCTTGTAATTAGTAATTGAATATATAGGAATAAAATTAAATTATTTTATCTCAATTTTACTCTATTATTGCATGATATGTGTTTAATTATTACCATTAATTTTAATTGTTATTTGTATAGATGTTAGTTATATATAAGATTTTTGAATGTTATCACTTGGTTGTGGCTATTGTCAATATTTGCAGGTTTGAAAACTTTGGGTAGTCTCTAGTGTAGGGGAGGTGCTGCCGAATTTCTTTTTAACAATCAAATTTAATTATGTAATTATTCGTATAAAATTGTGCAGATGCGTAGAACAAAATCAACAGCTCGTCGCTCACATATGGTCGCAGCTAGTTCTTCTAGCAGCGAAGATGACATGTCCTTAGGTGCCAATCAAGAAGAGGCACCTGCGCCGCCTACCGATGCTGCCTCTTCCAACGCGGTTTCACAGCGTAGAGGTGGTGTGCCTTCACAACGAAATTATTTCACCTGTAAGTACGAGGCATGGTGGAAGGACGACCATTCAATGTAAGTTTGTTTCGGTTTGAGTTTTTTTTTAATTATAACATAATTTATGAACAACTAATCAATATTTCACTAATTTAATTTATTTTCAGGTTCACAAACATTGAGGTCGCCCGAGTAATATCATCGGCGTTTAAACCATCGATGAAGATTCTATTATTTCAATGGAGTCAGGTATCCAGACATCCTGAATGGATACCTTATATCGATGCATGGTTTGATAAATTTGAGGTTGATGTTAATTTCTAATTTCCAGCTTATTTTTAATAAATTATTAATATAATTGTCAATAAATTATTATTTTTATTTTAAATAAATTATTTATACACAGGAAAAATTCGAGTGGGACATCGCTCTTGACAATGTTGTGAGGAGGGTGTGGGAAAATTACACAGCAACTAGGTAACATCAAAAACAATACGATATTTTTTTAAAAAAATTATGTTTTGAAATCTAATTTGTCACTATGGAAGTAGGTTGCGTGATTTTTTATATGAAGCACAAAAAAAGACAAAAAAAAAACATGAGAGATAACGGTCTCCAAGGCTGGAACGACGTGGCGGTTTAAAGGGATTTCAAACCGCTATACATCCCAGGTGATATATGGCCGCAATATATTGACCACGTGACATCTGAACGATTCACACGATGCTCACAGTCCGATGCTAGCAAATCTATCATTAATTAATTTGTTGTTACTTAATTAATTTTTTTTTCTTACAGGCTACGTCTCTTGGACGTGAGCTGAGCCCAATGGAGCTGTTTGTAGAGATGCATGTGCATAGTGAAGACCGCCAAAAGGGGGTGCAACAGTTCGTTGACAACCGCACTCAATACTATATGGTATGTTTGTTCAACCATTTTATTTCATAAGTTATTATTTTTATTGAATTGAATATGATGATTTCTTTTTTTATTTTCAGGAGACCTATAATAGCCGGTTGAGGGAGAGATATGGGGACGATCCTTCAACCCATTCGGATTTCGATCTGGATTTGTGGATGGAGGTTGGATCGTCTGATGGACCCGATAAAAATTGGGTGTACGGGCTCTCCAACACTACGGCCAAGAACTTGCGGGCGGCCTGTAATGTCTCAACCATTGGGAGCTCCCAATCAGTATCGAGAACCCACTCTAAGGAGTTTGTGGCCTTGCAGTAACACCCGACTCTTCTCACCAAAAAATACGAGCAACTATCGGCGTATAATGAACAACAAACGGCTAACACGACTCATCTCACCGACAAATACGAGCAACTATCGGTGAATTATGAACAACTTCGTCAAATGGTCATAAACATGACATCACAGAGTGGTGATACATGTGCGCCCCCTTTTTGGTTGTATGGTCCTAGGAACAACCAGCCTCCTCATCCTCCTCCACCAGCTCCGCCATTGTTTTAATTAAATATTTTTTTGAAAACACATTTAATTCAATTCATAATGAATATTATTTAACTTTAACTTTTTTATGTTTAATAAAATTTTATTTGCATAATTGGTTTTTTTTACTATTAATTTATATAATTTTATATTATTTATTTTAAATAATATTTAAAAAAAATTAAAAACCCCATTGACGGATTTACATATGGAATGTAGCTGTCGGCATTTTACCGAAAGTTGAAAAATATTTACTGGCATGCCACAATCACCAACGTCTTCACACACGGATAGTGTCCATCGGCATTTTACCGAGAGTTGTCAAATATTTACTGGATATGCCACTATCACCGACGTAATATATATGTCGGTATATTTCCAGCGGGAAGTTTTTTTTTACGCGCATTTTCCGTATGTGAAACCATCAGTAATTTTTTTTTGACAGACTTAGCGACAGAATGTGGTATTACCGATGAAAGAGATGCCGACAGACACTTTCCATCGGTGATTTAGTCGGTAAAAAATTTACCGACGAAGTCTGAATCAGTCCGTCGATAAAATTGTGAAATCTTGTAGTGTTTCTTGTAATTGCCTCCTCCCCCGTGTGCACATGCGTTAGGATTTATATTTATAGCGCAAGAGTCTCATTATGTATTGGAAACAAAATCCCAAACAAACTTATTCTCTTCTTTGAAAAACAAGGGGGGGCGGCTAGTATAGGGTTCGCCGCCCCTTTTTTTTATGTTTCGTTTTTTTTATGTTTTTTTTTTTTGTAATGTCTTCCCTAGGGGTTTCTTATAATGGCCTCCTTCCCCATGTGCACATGCATTAGGATTTATATTTATAGCGCATGACTCCCATTGCTCATTGGAAACAAAATCCCAAACAAACCTATTCTCTTCTTTGAAATTTGAATTTGATTAAGAATCAAATTCAAAAAAGGATAACTATCATTATCTTGATGATAAGGAGAAAATGACAAAACACGTTGTAGTCCCTAATTTTTCTACAAGTTGACAAATCACACTTTTCATCGAAATAAATTCCTGGTCTTTTTTATGTTTCATCCCTGTAAAATTAAATTATAAGCCAATTGGCCAAAATTGGGTTATAACATACACTTTGAAGAACTTGAAGCCTTAGATGAAAAGTGCCTTGAAGCACAAAAACACTTAGAATATTATCAAGCTCGACTTTGCAGAGCTTTCAACAAAAAGGTGTGATCGCGCTCATTCCAAATAGGAGATCTTATCTTAGTAGTATGACGCCCGATAATCATCTCAAAACACGTGAGCAATAAGTTCCTCTCCAAATAGGATGGACCTTATGTGGTTCATGAAGTTTATGCCAATGGACCTTACAAAACTATCAATGAGAACGGATTGAGGATCGAGCTGATCAACGACAAATTCTTAAAGAAATATTGTGCTTGAAATTTGATGTAGCTCCTGGTCAGCACGAGCTAAAACTATGGACACCAAAAAAACTATGCTATGACTTGATCCTTTATCCATAAAGGTAAGTAGGCAATTAAGACTTGTTCAGAGTGCAGTCACATAAAAAAATGATTAAAAAAAACATTTTAAACTACATTATGACTTTATCCTTTATCCATAAAGGTACGTAGACAACCTAGAAAATATTTTAAGTATAGTCACATCACCCTTGTCATACCTAATTTTGGGTTTCCCTAAAATTACCATTTTTTAAAAATGAAAAAAGAAAAAGACTAGCAACTTGGCAAGAGTAGGCTGGAAAGGGTTTCAAATGCATGGACGAACCAAGCTGGAGTTTTGGACAGAATTGGAAGCCTAATTATACCTCATTATACCCAAGACTGAAGGAAAATATAGATTCAGGGTCAAACTAAATAATTATAGGACGAATCTGCATGACAATTAAGTTTGGGGACTTAATTAAACTTTTAATATGCCAATTTGATATAATCATGAGCCCAATTAAAGGATTAATTAAGTTTAAGAATTAATTTGGGTCAAATTAAAAAAATTAATTAATTTTAAGGACTTAATTATATTAATGGGTTAAATTAATTTTATTAGGGATTTAATTGGTGAAAAAATAAGTTTGGAAGTTTAATTTGGGCTTATTTATGAAGATTAAAATTTTAGGAAACCAGATTTAATTTTCCAAACTCAATTAGTTGAAATCAAGGACAAAACAACAAGAAAATCAAAGTTTAAGGGTCAATTAATGGTTAAATTGAAGAAATTCAAAACCAAGAACCAGTTTGTAAAACACGCAAGACTTTAGGGTTTGAAATCGGTGAATCAGGGGGCGGGGGAAATTGAAGAGAATTGAAAGTTAAATGGTCTATTGGGGATCAATTTGCATAAATCAGAAATCGAGGACTAAAATAGGAAAGGAATTGAACTTTGGGGTTGGTGTTTGAGTTTGGTTAGGGTGAAGTTGCATAAAATTGAAAGTTATAAGGTAATTACAAGTGAAATTAAAAGAAGTCAAGAGATCAAGGACTAATTTGACTTTTGGTCAAATCCCAATTTTAGAACTCTAATTGATCAAGGTTTATCAAAACAGTGTCGTTTCATTTAAATGAAACAGTGCGTTTTGGCCAAAATATTTAGTTTTGGTTCAAAACAACATCGTTTCGATAAGTTCAAAAATGAAAAAATAAAAATAAAAAAGAGGGTCAGACGACTTGTCATCTGGCTACTGCAGATCTTCTTCCTCCCTAAAGACCTTGAGAAGGTTGGTTCTATTGCCGCCTCCCAAACCTGAAATCACCCTCATCTCTTCCCCGAAGAGAACAATAAGCATACCCTCTTCCACCCTGTGTGTTGTACTCCAACCTAAAAAAAATAAAAGCTCTTTTGCAGCCTTGAAGGCACTACTACAAGAAGCCAAAACCCATACCCTAACCAATCAGGCTTGCTAGTGTACCCCTTTTGTCGGCTCTGAAATACTGTAAAACCTAACCTTCAGCCTTAATGAATGGCTTGGATTGATTCTTCTACATCAAAAGGAGAGAATGGTCCAGCTCAGGGCCCCTAAAAGGATCCCTATGGCCTTTAAAAAACTCATGCAAAAAGCCATGCCAGGGGAAAAGAGGGGGGGAAATCAGAGATTACCCTTTAAATCACTGATCCTCACCTTTGTTACCAATCACACAAGGAAAGGTACCAAGGAGACAACATCTTTAGATAAGGTAAGCTTTCAACTTTAATGAGGGGGTGTAGCTTAATGAGCACACCCCTTCCCTATCCATTTTGTTTTCATTGTTATCTTCTGCATTGAGTGTCCATTATACCTTCTTTTAAAGCTTTTTGTTAGTTTAAATACAATGGTTGTTCACTTTTTATATTTAACCATGTCATGCTTTAGTATACATGTGTGTGTTTAAGTGTTGTTCAAGGTTTAGTTTGGAGGTTTAGTTTTGTTTCTAAATTGATAAATGCTAGTTTGACATATTTGTTAGAATGTTTTGATGTTCAAAATAGTCATTGGAGTTTTTATGATAGCATATTTTGAAGCTTGGTTGTTGTTTTGTTTCTGTTGTTCTTGGACTTTTGTTTGTGTTTTGCTAAGCTTGATTAGGTCAAATGCATGTTGTTAATGATTAAGAATGTGAAGAACAACCTATGAAACAATGTTAGAATATGTTTTCGGCTTGCTATAGGACATATATTATGCTTGATGTTTTGCCTTTGATTCCCTATTTCTTGTTGTTTTAATGGTTAAAATGTTATTTTGAGTATGCTTAAGCTTTGTTTGCTAAGTTTAGTATGTTTTCTGGGCTATTAATGCATTTTTTTGGGTCTAGTAGCATATCTGCCATTTTGAGTCTTCTAGGCATTTCTGCACTTTTTCCTTAGCAATGTTCTTGAGAAGAAAATTGTCTTGGCTACATGATTTGGACCAGTTTTGATCCATTTTTTTGTACTAGCTACTTCACATGACACCTCTAGTCAATAATCTAGACTTCTTTTGCCTTAATAACATGTTGCTCATGGTTTTAATCATAAGGTTTTGGTTTTAAACCAAAACCTTTTATGACCAAATCGTGATGTTTTAGTGATAATCGAAGTAAGTAAGTGCTAAATTATTGACTCTTGCATGATTTTTAATCTCTTTGTGCCCCTGGTTTTGCTATATTTGGTCGATGATGAGAGTTATGTTTTCTGGGTTCACAAAGAATATCCATCATGTTCTTTATCTTACGTGTGTTTGATTTGTTTTTGTCAATGAATTTTATGTTTTTCATGTTTTTTTTAGTTGAATCTGTTTTTTGGATATTTACTTTGTTTTGGGTTTGTTTTTCGAGTTAAACCAAAGTTTTAGGTTTGGTTCACGGTCAAACCAATGATTTCAGGTCAACCTGGTTGGTTTGGCGTCGGGTCAATTAATTTAGATCTTGTTTGTTTGGCAAGTATTTTGATAAAGGTTTTCTTTGGCTTAAAGGCATGTTTGGCAAACACGCCCTTAGGCCTATTTTGGCAATTATATTCAAAGGAAAAAAAAAATTTGCCAAATAAACCCAAAAAATTCCAAAAATTCTAAAAATGATCAAGGACTATTTTAAAATTATTTATGGGTACCTCGCATATTTTTCCAATCATTTCACCTAATATCGGGGTTATAGATTTATATTGTAAGATATTGACCAGATATTAAAAATATTTGCTTTTCGTCAAAATTTCAAAAAATTCCAAAATTTTCTAAAAACATTCTTCATTTCAAAAATAAAAAAAATATTTTTTATTTTGTGTGCATATGGTCAAATTCTAAAATTTTCTTGATATTTCATACAAAAAATAAAAATTGCATTTTCATCATACTTTAAAAAATACAAAAAACAATAGTCAATGGGTATCACAATAAGTTTGCGATTATCCAGTATGATTTGGCCAAAATTTTAAATTAAAAAAAAACCTTTTTTTTTGTTTTAGATTGTTTAGTTTTTAACATGGTAAGATAAGAATCTTCTTTCTAATGACTTTTCTTAAATTTTAGATAGATTTTTTTGGCTTTTTTTAGAATGGCTAGGTTTTAACCTGATGAGATAGAGATCTCTTTACTAAGGACTTTTCTCGAACCTTAGATAAACTAACGAATAAAAACAAAACTTAGAACAAACAACAAAGCAGCTTACCATAGATAGAGTGCATTGGAGTGACACATTTTTCCTTTGCATAATCAGTCTCCTTACCCAAACTCTCGCAGATTATTAGGGTTCCTAGTGATCAAAATACTATGTGACAACTCTCATTCCCCTCTCTTACTAATAAAGGATAAGAATTTCTTATCCTCTTCACCCACATCATTCCCGATAATCCCGCTCTAGAAGGACGATCGTCGCGACACCTTAGTGACCAAAATATTAGGTGACAACTCTCATTCCCCTCTCTTACTAATAAAGGATAAGAATTTCTTATCCTCTTCACCCACATCATTCCCGATAATCCCGCTCTAGAACAACGATCGTCGCGACACTTCACACATGCGACAACCCCCTAAAACTATCTTGACCTATTTGATCGTTTGCGTGGTGGAAAAAAAATGTAACCTGATAACACAATCATAACATAAAAGCATAAGTAACAATATTACAAGTCCAATTATGTTTACAAAAAAAAAAAGATTTAAGAGCATACGTGGATCAAAGACACAAAAGAAAAAAGCTTCTCTCGCACTTGATAGGAGGTTGTGAGTCACCAAACTTGACGGTTCATCAAACACATCATAACCGTTGAGAAATGGCTCTCTAAGCTACATAACCATTGAGAAATAGCTCTTCAGGCTCCACGACCATTGAAAAACAGCTCTTTGAGCTCTATAACCATTGGAAAACACTCTTTGAGCTCCAAAATTGTTAAGGTCTTCAAGATCCACAACCATTGAGAAACAACTCTTTGAGATCCGCAATTGTTAAGAAATGACACTTCAAGCCCTACAACCTTTGAGAAACTACTCTTTGAGCTCCATAACATTGAGAAACGACTCTTCGAGCTTTATAACTGTTGAGAAAAAGCTCTGTCAAATCCACAACCATTGAGAAACACCTTTTTTAGATCCATAATTGATGAGAAACGGCTCTTCAAGCTCCATAACCATTAAAAAACAGCTTTTCAAGCTCCATAACTGTTGAGAAACATCTCTATGAGCTCTACAGTCGTGGAGAAATGGCTCTTCAAGACCCATAATCATTGAGAAATAGCTTTTCGAGATCCACAATAATTGAGAAACGACTCTTCAAGCTCCACAACCATTTAGAAATGGCTCTTCGAGCTCCACAACCATTGAGAAATGGTTTGTCAAAAGCCACAACCATTGAGAAATTGTTCTCCAAATGTCGCAACCATTGAGAAACAGTTCACACATCAGGTGTCGTAGAAAAGCAGAGGTCGTTAAAGAAACGACTATCACCAATCATTGTGGAAAATTTAAACCACCAAAGCAATTTATGTGAAACATCGAGTCGTTAACCTATAATCAAGTTCAAGAGAATGTTCAAGATTCAAACGTTAAAAAAAAAAAAAAAAAACAGCACCGACCTCCCAATCGCCCAATTGTAGCCTTTGGTCCACAAAAACCTACTGCTCCAAACTTGTTTTTAAAGCATTGAATGAATGGAAAATTATTGGATGGAAAGTGCAAGTTAATTAAAAGATATTGGCAAATAGCAATAAGCATGGAGGCTGTGCAAGGAAAAAAAAAAGCAGCTATGCACACCAAAAAAAAAAAGGGGGGGGCGGGGGGGCGGGGCCACCCTTTCCTGATTGCAAAGAAAAAAAATATCCTATTTTGTGAGAGCATTGTCAGCTACTGCACAAAAAATTTTCCTCTTCTGAAATGGGCACACGGGGAGAGTTAATTTTTTCCTGTTCAAACCATGATTGCAGTTGAAGTAGAAGGTGGGATTGGTTGTGAACAAAAAAAGAAATAAGTGACCTCATTGGAACTCACAGGGATGTTCTTGCCCCAGACATTCGGATTAATTCACAAGGGCATAGAGTAGCCATTTAGTACTGTGGGTTATAAAAAACTTTAAACAAAATAATAGGCATGGAAGTTGTTTTAATGTGTTTTGTTACATTAAAAAATTCAAAGTATAAATTGAAAAGTCGCAACCATCTAATTAAATAAATCAATAATCATTTATATAAATAAAAAAAATCATCAACAATAACCAAGAAAAAAATTAAAAACTTGAGAGATAAATGCAAATCAAGATATTTAATCATATAAAATAAGACATTGACCCGATTGTGTTTACTGGACTTATTTATTTAAATTAATAAAAGATAAATTTATACCCTAAAAAACTCATGACTTAAAAGATAAATATAAATGAAACTAAGTGAATAAACTCACGCCATGAAAAAATATTACGCAAGGTCGAACACATCAACAATATTATTTAAAAAATAATATTTTTATTTAAGAAAATAAACTTCATTTCTATAAAAAAACACTATAGATAAATTAGAATAATATCTTGAAAAATCAAACAGAAACAAAACAACTAAAGAAACCTTATGTTAAAAAAGACATGTACCTAAATCATAAAACCATAATAAATTCATAGAAAAAACTTGAAGATAATCACAAAACCAACATTAAAAAAAACTAATTTGGAACGATAAGATGAAGTTGAATTCTTAATAAATTAAATGTCGAAAGATGAAATCAGAAAAAAAAAAAATCAATTACACAAAAAGATCTAAGAAAAATAAGGGTGAAAAAAACATTAATTAGAGGGTTACAAATTTTCAATTGGAAGGTTAAATTGAATTGAAAAATAACTTTAATAAAAGAAAAAATAAATCAAAAGAATGAAGGTCAAATTGAAAAAAAAAATAACAAAAAATTTGATTGAATAATGAAATTAAAAGCAAAAAAAACTTCAACAAAAGTGCCAAGGAAAAAAATTAGAAAATGAGGACCGAAATGAAAAACATATGAGAAATAGCAATTGAAGGACTAAATTGAAAATAAAACTTCTATAAAAGGAATAAGAATGAAATCATAAATTAAAAGAATGAGGACTGAAATTAAGAAAAAACATATAAGGAATTGTAATTGAAGGACTAAGTTGAAAACAAAAAAAAAACTTCTATAAATGGAAAAATAACGAAATAAGAAATTAAGAGAAAGAGGACCGAAATTGAAAAGTAAGAAACAAATAGGACAATGTTGTACATTATATGTCAGGAGAGAGAAAAGAGGGGGTAAAAAATCAAACGACCATCGGCAACAATCTGACTATTATAAGCTGCAACATGTCACTTCACATGGAAAAGGACATGGTGGCACATCTAGGGAGACGGTCGAAGGTCAAACTTGGCCAATATGTGGCATCACACGTGTCGCTTGAATGATGCAGGCACCACCCACTCGTTGTGGCATGTTAAGCACGCGTCAACAGCTTTTCTCATTAAAAGATTCAAAAACAATATCAAAATATCTTCCATAACCCTGGTAATCACACAAAATACCTATGTGAAAGTACAAAAACACTCTCAAATGCAAAATCTATTTTTTTTTGTCTTTTTCAAGGTTAAAGATGTATATTCACTTTACATGGATATTTGAAAACTCCGAAAAACTCTTATCCAATAGTCCAACAAATGTTTGATCCCGAGTTATTTTTACTATTAAGAAATTTATAAAAAAATTTAAAAATTCTTGATCAACTATTCTAAATTTTATTGATTTTAAAGGTAAGAAAATATTTTTAATGTGCTAAAAAATTTATAAAAAAACATAAATACCCCGTAGAATCTTTTAATAAGCAATTGACCCAGTGAAAAAAACGGAAACATCTCCACCCTCGAAGCTTCATCTTTTTCCACTCAAGAAAAACATGGTAATTTCACTGTAACAGGTCTTGAGCTGCAGTAAAACTCCCACGGTTTTTAGCGTTTTTGTTAATTCTGAATGGGTGGTCAAAGCTACAGGAAAGCCAGTAGATCTTGGTGAATCACCGGGCAGGGATGCTATGAAGTTTGTTATCCAGGGTTTTGGAAACGTGTAAGCTTTTTCCTATCTGAGAAAAAAAAAACCAGTTTACTTACCAATAATAGAATCCATGTCGCATGGTCAAGTAAGCAAGCCATTTGAACAGATCTGGAAAATTGTCGGAAGAAGCATACCTGGATGTATTAGAAAAGTCAAGCATTGTTGGTCACCAAGACAGGAGAAAGAAAAATAACCAAGATTTTCCATCAATCATAGCTTATCAACCGTTACTCTGTCAGCGGATTGCATGACTGGTAATCATTTTTGAAAAAAAAAAAAAAAGAATTTATGCATAACTAGTCAAAATTGCTTTTTACTATTCATGTATGAAGATATATTTTATTTCATACATAAAATCTGAAATTGTTTCAAATCTAGCATAGAAATTTGATTCTATCATATAATTTGATAGATTTCAATTAAAATTAATCTCTAAATCTTCAATATTGACAATTATATTTTATTTTCATAATAAAAATATTTATATTAATTTATTATAAAAATTTAATATGATTAGATCAAATTTTAGCAAATAAAATATATTCAAAATTTGAAACTTTCTTAACTATATTTTAGAGACATGCTCACTTATTTTTAAATGTAAGTGAATTTGTCTCGAGAAATATTTATAAAAACAAAAATTTTATACCAATTAAAAATTTAACATGTCATTTTCTATTTTATTTTTACATAAAAAATGAAATGAAATTAAAATAAATTGATTTTTATATATTTATTTTTTTACCAATGAAAGGTTGACAATAGAAATCAAATTCAAATTCTTTTATTTTCTTATAAATCAAATTCAAAAAAAATTAGATAATTATTTTATTTTTTTATAAAAGTATTTTAAATAAATATTATATTCCGTCTTACAACTTAATAAAATTAAATATTTATATACACAAAATTATTTAATTTCATGACACATCCATCCGATTTATGAGGATACGCAGTATTGTACAGAACACATTTGTTTTTCATACATCTAATAATATTATAATAATAGTTATTTTTTAAAATATTTTTTATTTGAAAATATATTAAAATAATTTTTTTTATCTTTAAAATTTTATTTTTGATATCAATATATTAAAATAATCTGAAAAAATAAAAAAAATAATTTAAAAAATAAACTTTTAAAATATAAAAATAAAGGGTTCTGAAAACCCTTAAACAAGACTAAATTTCTAGCTCGGGAAGAGGTTGTGCAAGTTGATATGACATATGGGTCCCAGTTGTTAGTTGGTAGTAAAAGCCCTTCTCTCAGGAGTAATCTAATTATGCCACTTGCAGATCTCTGTAGTCTGTACCTTTCTATGGGCTCTATCTGATTTTACTCAAAATCCTATAAATGGTCTCAACTGTATACAAACAAACCTCTTTTTGGGCCTCGGTTTTTCCGTCACCAAGATTCAACAAAATTGTCCATGCCGATAAACACCACGCCGTCTATTACTTACGGCTCCTTTTTACCGTGTATATATATATAGATATATATATTAATTTGATATATTAATATTATCACACATTTTCACGTTGTCAAACACACAATTAGACGTGAAAGACAAAAAAAAGAAAAAACAAAGACGAAAAAAATGGAAACATGTAGAAAGAAGTACACTAATCCGTAGAGCGTAATTACCGCCCGCGGGACATACGTATCCGTATCGGTGAAAGTTGAAGGAAAGGGAAAAGAAAAGAAACAAGAGAGAGATCTCAAAAATCCTTCAACGCCTCCTCCTTAATAAACCAATAAGATCGAAGAGGCGAGGCGTATAAGCAGCTCATAATTTAGATTTGCACCTTCTCATTATACCTAAATAAATGAAATCTTGGGTTTGTATAGAAAAAAAACCCATAGATTAGGTTACGAATAAGAAATACAAAAAGAAGTATCGATCTAAGTATTGAGAAAATGGAGGGGTTAATGAGCAAGCTAAGGAATTTGGATGCATATCCAAAAATCAACGAGGATTTCTACAGCCGTACGCTTTCCGGTGGCGTTATCACTCTCGCTTCCTCTGTCGTTATGTTTCTCCTCTTCTTCTCCGAGCTCCGTATGTTTACCATTTTTGCTCCTTTTTTATTTATGCTTATTATTCGTCTTTGAGTATGGTAGCTTTGATGATTGGTTTTTGAGAAATTGATGGGATGGGGTTTAGGTTTTTGTTGGATTTATTTTATTTTATTTTCAAATTTTGTACTGTTTGTTGTGTTTATTGGTGTTCTTATTTTTGTTAAATTTATTTTTGCAGGATTATATCTTCATGCGGTAACTGAAACAAAACTAGTGGTGGATACTTCGAGAGGAGAAACTCTACGTATCAATGTAATGTTCTTTTCAATGTGTATCACTTGGTCCTAATACGCTTGCTTGGATGAATTGCTCTAGTAATTGATTCATGTGATGCTTTAAACTGCAGTTTGATGTCACGTTCCCCGCTCTTCCGTGCTCTATTCTTAGCCTTGATGCCATGGATATTAGTGGAGAGCAACATCTTGATGTAGTATGTACCATAAGACCTCACCTTTTTTCTTTTTTTCTTTTATACTTGCATGCATATGCTTCGCTTCATGCTCTTGACCTGGTTGTTTCCCAAGTTTTAAATTTTCTGTTTTTGATGCCTTGCAGAAACATGATATAATTAAGAAAAGACTAGATTTTCATGGAAATGTCATAGAAGCACGGCAAGATGGAATTGGTGCCCCTAAGGTTGGTATTCAGTTTTGCTTAAACTTTCTATGTTAAAAAAACCATTGTTTGTGATCTGTGAATTGATCTGAGCTTGAGCAATTAACTTTGATTTTTTTCGAGTGCTAATTTTTGTGTGAATTCATCACGTAATCAGCAGTATTTTGTCTACTCAAAGCTCATCTCTGCTAGTTTTAGGGTTATGTTAATTTGTGCTATGACTGATGTGAATGGCAGAAGAGAATCTATCTTTGTTTTTCTGAGTCATTTGAGGAGCCGAGCTAGGGTTTAAAAATGAAAATAAATTACCAACGAAAAGAACCAATCCTGTCTTTTGAAAGCATGTATTGCTTAACACACACAAAGAAAAAAAGCATGCATAGCATGATAGAAGTTAAGGCTTGGTATCATTCAAGGGGGGCTCTGTTTTGCCATTGGCTCACTGTAAGCTTGACTATCTGACATCGGTGTCGTTTGTCAGAGATATAGATAGCTGATTGTAAGTGTTTTATTTTAGTCTTGTGTCTTTGTGGAGATTAGTTGGATCTAAATTGTATTTTACAAGCCAGGGGTAGAAAAATAGAAATGTTAGGCTGTGCGTTCTTTCAGAGGAGCTTTTTCTCCTTCATCTCCTTGATCTTCAAGCAATGTTTATAATTCTCCGTTGTTTTCATAAGTGCAATTTGGCTATTTCTTTCTTTACTCCGCTGTTGACAATATCATTCTTGGACTCTTAACAACTTGTACCCCATCCCCATCCCCATCCCCTCCCCTTCCCCCTCCTCACGCTTGACTCCTTTTCGTGCTTGGCACAGATTGAAAAGCCTTTGCAGAGGCATGGTGGCAGGCTTGAGCACAACGAGACATACTGTGGCTCCTGTTATGGTGCGGAAGCGGTAAGTTTGTCTAGCATCAATGCTAAGAAATAACTGTCTCATCTCGTATTTATTATTAAACTGCATACATGTGGGACAATCTACTCAGAACTCTAATATTTTTGTTCACCTAGACACGTTTACTTTCTGGAATGCTTTTTCACTCTATTCTTGTATCATGTTTGTTGGCTAAATGCATCTTATAGAACTAGCTGCTTCTGATTTTATTGTGCAACTGGCAGACCTTAGTTTCTCCATTATTTATCTAATGTGTTATTTTCTTTGTAGTAGCCTGTATTTTGTCTTTCTAGTTCCTTTGGGATAAAATCAGAATTCGTCTCCTTGCAACTAGGAACAGTCACGTGTCTATTATATTCTTTATCTAACCCGTAGTTTTACTCCCCATTATATCTCCTTTTGTATTGCAGTCAGATGAAGACTGCTGTAATTCTTGTGAGGACGTTCGTGAAGCATATCGAAAGAAAGGTTGGGCGGTGACAAATCCGGATTTAATGGACCAGGTACTTTATTGTGTCATTATTTATTGGAGTTCTAGATTCAATTTTCAAGAACAAACTGAATGAATGCGGTTAAGACTCTTGCATATGTTAACTTTATGATTCTCTGATCGGTATCTTAATTGGCAATATTGCTAATGCTTCATCGTTGGCCTTTCCTGCTGTTGTTTACTTCGTACCTGTAACCAAGAAAAATTAACGTTTAGGTTACCATCTCCCTTTCTTCCTCCTTTTGGGATAATGAATAGTAGTATTGTAGTGGGCGATTCCTGCACAATTATTAGCTGCAACACCACTAACATGATAGAAATTCTATCTCTCGATACTCTGAAAATATTCAATACAGTCAACTATGACTTCTGGTGGTGCATAAATCTAAAATCTTAGCATCTGCTCTCCTTGAATAACAAATTACAACAAAAATATTTTCATTTATTCTAATTGTGGTTTTTTTTCTGATTTACATGTAACATTCAGTGCAAAAGAGAGGGATTTCTCCAAAAGATTAAAGATGAAGAGGGTGAAGGATGCAACATTTATGGATTCTTAGAAGTTAATAAGGTGGCTGGAAATTTTCATTTTGCACCTGGGAAGAGTTTTCAGCAATCTGGTGTTCACGTGCATGATCTGCTGGCATTTCAGAAGGATAGTTTTAATGTAAGCCATGATTCTACTTCTTCTGGCCATCTCTGTTGAATATCAATTACTGAACTTGTGTCTGCCAAGGAATATGAACTTATCAATCACTTCTTAATTGCTCATCATGCTATGTTAAACAAACCATCTGATTAATGTGAACAATGTGATACAGATAACTCACAAGATTAATAGGCTGACTTTCGGAGAATATTTTCCAGGTGTTGTGAATCCTCTTGATGGGTAATTTTCTCCATGCATCCTGGTTTCATCTACCCATTTGTTGGGCTTGAAGATTGACCTGTTTATCCTCTTTCCTGTGTATTAAATTGTATGTGCTGGAATGTCAAACTCATTTTTGTAACTTTCAGTGTGCAATGGACACAAGAAACACCAAGTGGGATGTACCAGTATTTCATCAAGGTTATTCTTCAGGACAAATGCCTCTCCTGTTTCTTTGTGTCACCTCTCCTTTCTAGTGGTAATAATTAAGGAAATGCAATCAGTTCTCGAGCATTTTACCCAAACAGGCTTTATTTTGCAGGTAGTACCTACTGTATACACAGATGTGAGTGGACACACTATCCAGTCAAATCAGGTGTGATCACAGTCCAATAAGTGTTCATTGATATGTTGTCTCAAATCATCTAAAGTGATATAACAAGTTTTAATTCTTTTTTCCAGTTTTCTGTGACTGAACATTTTAGGGGCACTGACATAGGTCGCCTTCAGTCCCTTCCAGGAGTTTTCTTCTTTTATGACCTTTCTCCAATTAAGGTAGGCTTTTTTTTAGCCTACTAAATGAGCTCAAGAGTTGGCGCGCACGTCACTGAATTTTTCACTTCAGAGGTTTTTTGGTCTAGTGATTACATCTGATTTGCATTTTGCAGGTGACTTTCACAGAAGAACATGTTTCGTTCTTACACTTCCTAACAAATGTGTGTGCCATAGTTGGAGGTAATACCTTATTTCTTCTCAAAAAAGCCAATCGATGCTCCCACTCCCTTTTTTACTTGTGTTGGTCTTTTTCATAACTTGCGCTATAGGTTTGATAGAATCTAAGGTTAATAATGTATAGGAAAAGAAAAGTAATGTCCGTTTTGCATTTTGAAACAACAGATTCAAGAAACAATGATATAAAGTTCTCAAATCTGTGGCATTTTTTATTTTTTTGTGCATTTATATTGATATATTTCATGATTAGGTGTGTTAATAATGGTTGACTATTCTTATACTCCAGGTGTTTTCACTGTTTCTGGCATACTGGATACATTTATATATCATGGTCAAAAGGCAATCAAGAAGAAGATGGAAATCGGTAAATTTAGTTGATGATGTTGACATGTAAACAGGCTTGGGTTGTTGCTGTATTGCCAAGGACTGGCTTCTCATATGGAATTGGGTTTGGACGCCTATTTTGAACTGGCCAGTTTTTATAATCATGTTCTTGCGATCAAGGAATTTGATTTATTTCATGGGTCATTAATTCTCAAAATGGAATGCCCGTTTGCCTCTCTTTTTTTCGTTTTTTTTTTCTCCCCTTCAGTGGAGTGACAACACTTCTGATGTGAGGACAACTGTTTCAAAGGTATACTGCCCTTCTGTGCATATGGCATTGCCCTTTCTTCTGGCCAAGAACTACAGGAACCTCCTTGTGGGAATTAAGAACGATCATGAATGTTTTGGATTCAATTTCACCATATAATTTGGGTAGTCACGGCTTAGGAAACAAAACATAAGAACAAAGACTAATACTCGGAGCTGGATTTGAGTTTTGAACACTGAGATTTTGGGACAAAATTGTTATTTAGAGGGAATTGTAACACTCTAAAAATTGATGAATGTATCATGATTTATACAAGTAATAAGGTGTAAAAATAGTAAGTAATGCAAAAATACAAAAGATATTTACATTTACATGTTAAATAATGTAGGGATAAATACCAAGTAGGTGAAGGATGATAATTTTCATCCAATTAGTGTTAATCTCAAGCAGATGAGATGCACATGATTCTCGTATCTTAACTTTTAAAATTGAAGAAAAAAATAAAGGGAGACTTCCTTTTTTTTTCATAGATCTTTGACTAGTAAGTAGTTCATTAAAGTTTAACACCTTTTACCCTAAAACTATAATCTCATCTCTTTTAAGAAAATAACCCTCGTCTAACTATTACTGGGTAAAGAATGGTGATTATATTTTATTGTATGAAGAGAATTGACATTGATAAATAGTATAATATGATTCATGTTTTTTATTAATTTATGGTGTCTCAAATTAATTGCGTGTGTATGTTTTTTATTAAATAGTATATATTTGTTTGTTATCATGTTTTTTAGTATAATAGACTTTTGAGGTGTTGTTCATTCATGTAGACTCGTCCTTTAACAGTATGGAAAACAAAGAATAAGAATAAAGAGAGATTGAAAGACTGGTTGTGCCGCAAAATCTTCAATCGCATGTATTTTTATGTTAATATGCTTGCAACAGCATATATTGACGCTTTCTTCAAACTATCGACCATTCTAATTAAATTTAACATAGTGTTGGTGGGATTTCTTTTTTACTTTCTAGCCTAAAAGCTTCATCCAGGCTTGAAAGAATATTCGTCGAATTTTCAATCTTTCACATCTCTTTATGCATTCCCTTCCACCCACATGAACGGTGACAGTCAACGAAATGCTTAAAGTCCGATTGGATAATTAGTTTAACCATAGTGAGAATGCGAAAGTTCATTGAACAATTTTTGACGGTAGATATAGTATAGGGAGTCGATCTTGCCAAAGTGATTCTGGAATAAAGAATAGTTTTCATTCCAAAACGAACATTTTTTTAATCCTGTTTGCCATAAGAGGTCTCCAATGAGATTTCATGGCACATAGTACCTTTGTCACTAGTTAGCAAAGTTGAGACTGTTGTAGTGACATGAACTCATAAACGATGGAAACACAAATAGGAGGAATAGCTAATGCACAACCACGATCAATCTTCACTTCTTCAGATGTTCTCCCCAAATTGCAAAAATTAAGATCCCAGCAGGTAGGCTCTACTGTTCTCTGTAAAGTTTAGCCACAAAAAAACTCCAAAGTCCCCTTAGAAAAAAATAATATGGATCCAAAATTTTCATGATTGGGGATATCCCTAAATCATGCAAGGGTGGTGACAGATTGGGAAGGATGGTTCCTCTTTGATGTAGATTCTTTTGTGTCTGTGATGACCTTACAATTTAAGGTCAGAGTTTTAAGTTAATTGGTTTAAACTCTGGATTTAGTCCTAGACCTACTCATGTAATTTCAAATTTATATTACAAAGTTACACGAGTATTAATATGATTAAATTTATTTCCACACAAATAATAGTTCAATTGAAGAGGTAACCAAATAATTAAAATAACTTGAATGTAAAGTAAATTCAATAACTGAAAAAATGAATACTGAATACTTACATTCATAGAGTGATTCATGCTATGCTTACCTCCACAAATTGGAACTCCTAAATAATGGAACATCTTTTTTGGTATTTTTTATTTACGAAGAAATTGCAAGCCTACTAATTACAAAGAAAATTGAAAGCCTAATTGATTATCATCTACAAAGTCTATTATATCGCCTACAGGTTTCAGATTTAAAAGATAACTTAATAAAATCGTGATGTAGTGATTTGAATTTTTGTTGAATTCTTGAGTTGTTTTGTAAGTTGTTCCTTGCAATCCACCTTATATAATCAATCATGTGATGTCAACTGTTGATAACCTCCTACCTTTTAAGGTTCTCCACTGACTCTTTGTCAATTGTTAATAACTCCCCATCTTTCAAAGTTCTTTCCGCGATCTCATGTCCACAAGAGTTATTGATGCCTTTTAATTACGTGACTTATTATACTTGCTTATGTACACATTCCTTATTCTATATATGTGGTGACCCTTGTCTTTTAAGTTTTTCTTAATTATCAAATTATCAGATAGTTATCTTCTAACTCTCTTTATCTATTTTCCATACAAATTTATAGTATAACACTTATCCTAAAAAAAAAAATTATCCATTAGTGAATGAAAATTAATGCGTAATCTTAATTAATGAGTATGTTGAGATTTAAATTTTGAATTTTACATCAAATCTATCTCAACATTCATTTTTGTTTACCGTATATGAATGATAGAATAATGATGGACACTTTTTCCAAAATAAATTTGAATTTGAATTTGAATTTTAAGTCCAACTGACTTCTTTTTATTTACTCTTATTCATATACCCATTTACTCATTTTTATTATTATCCCTCTTTTACGTTTTACCTTTTGTCTTCCTCATCATAACAATCAACCAAGAGTAAAATCTCAATCAAGCAGTCACTCTCACCATGGATCATGTTCCTACTCTTTTATCTCTATAAATGGATTATAGCATCCCTTAAAGAATTCTTACTTGATTCTTTACAAAAGGTATTTTTTACCTTGAACTTCTTAACTCTTATGTCAAAAAAAACTATATCTTTCCAACCTATGACAAACCTAGATGATCAACCCCAATATATATTAGTTGTTCAAGTGGATCTAAACACAGCAAGAATCCCTCTCGCTATCAAAAAGGCAATTTTAAACTTTTCCAACCACAACATCCCTTTTCATTTTCATTTAAGTGACCCTTCCCAAATTAATTAGGAGTTTGTTTCCAAATAAAAAGGTAACCCAACCAAATTATAGCCTTCTCCAACCTTTATGCCTCTTTATTAATGGACATATCTATTAGAGCAAAGTGGAAGAAACAACGAATAGATATTTGTTTTGACCTTAGTTTAAATCATCTCACTCCTATGAACCTTATTATTCTGTCTGTAATGTTGACCTTATGGGATTCCAGCTTCAATTGTTTTCACACTAGGTCTAGTCCTTTAAAGTAATTGTCTAATGTTATATTTTTTTATTATTTAAGTTAATTTTTACTTATCCTTATATATATATATGGTCTTTCTTGTTATGTGGAGAGGAAGAATTCATAGTAACCTCTTTTTCTAGGTATGTTAAAATCTCCTAGCCTTAAACTTTGTGACAAAAACCAAGTGTCTTTATTGCTATGATTAATAATTTCAAAGTTGGTGGAGCACCCCAACCTATCTATATTGACAGTAAGTAAAACACACCTCATGTGCCTTCAAGATATGCTCTTTGTTTTTGTTGATGCCCCTAACCTATCTGACATGAATTGCAATCTTTTGGTGCTTATGGAGTCCAAAGAGTCTTCCCAACTAAAGCTTAAATAGTTTGAAGATAGGCGGTTACTCTGGAATGTAAGTTGGTTGTTGTTAGACAATAAATTGCGCAAGAAAAGAAGGCCTTAAGTGGGTTTTCAAAAGAGTTGACTAGCTTTCATGCAAGGAGGGAGTCTGTCTTTGCTACCCAATTGATATATATATATATATATATATATATATATATATATATATATATAATGTGTGTGTGTGTGTGTGTAGAATGTTGAGAAACTATTCCTATATTTTAGGATATTTATATTTGGAAACCTTTTTATTAGCCTTTTATATGGATGGTGTGCATTTTTTTAGATATTTTCCATTGGTAACTTTTGTATGTATTTCTCCATCTATACTTTCTAGCAAGTAGGCATTTCCAAAGTATATTTGATTTATTTTGAAAAGTCTTTCCTAAGTTGATGACCATTTTCTAAATTGCCTATCCTTTACTCCAGTGGGAAAAATTATTTTCCAGATTAGGTCCCCTTGCATAAATCCTTGTTTCTTCACTTTTTTATTGTATGCTTTTTGAACTTATAATTTTTTTGTTTGCAAATTGTTCAAAACATCAATTCTTTTCTCATATAGATCCCTTAACTCTTGCATCATTGCATTTTGGTATTGAATTCTTGTTTATTGGTTCTGGTATGCTACTTTTAAAGAGTTAATATTCACTTTGCAAGGTAATACCGCTTCATGGCCAAACATTAAAGTATAGGGTGTTATTTCTGTTGCAGTCCTAGGTGAAGTTCTATAAGCCCAAAATACATCCATCAAAATTCATGTCACTCCTTAGAATTGTTAGTAATCATCTTCTGTATATTTAATTTTAAAATCTTATTTGTTAACTCTGCTTGCCCATTAGCTCGAGCATAGCAAGGGGTTGAATTAACTAGAGCAAATCCCCCTATAAATACCATAGCATTATCCATGGTTATAAACTCTGGAATTCCAAACCTTGCCACAATATTCTGTTTGATAAAAGTTTTCACTTTAACCTGGGTTACCTTCTTAAAGGTACAGCTTCTACCTATTCTTTAAAAATTTATGCCAATTGTTGCAATCCAATTTTTGACACCATTTTTCAAATTAAAAAACATGCAAAAAAATAGCAAAAAAAAAGCCAGCAAAAAATCTAAAAAATATGTTCTTGATGTATTTGCATCATTTTCAGCATCTTTTTCAAAGAATTTAAAATAAAAAATCTACTTTTAACGCATTCAGTTTTTAACGTGCTCATTGAATTGATATTGATGTTGCCTTTTTTCAAAAGTCAAAACACAAAAAAAAAATAAAGAAAGAAAAAAAATGCATTTATATTTTAGTGATACAATTATAATTATGGAAGGGAGATGACCAATTTTAAAATTAAAAACCCTCTCACCAAGCTAACTAACTTTTAATTAGATGGTCCACAATCAATTTTCTTAATCCAATGGTTTTTATTTCTTTGTTTTGCCTTCAAGTTATTCTTACAAAATGGCAAAAAATCAAATAAGTGATAGAGATTAATTCTTGAAATCCAATTATTGATTTTTTTGCCTTTAAGCCAAAGAAATTAGAATATAAATTGAGTGTGTGTGTGTTGTCAAAAGGAGGGGGAGAAATGGCATGTTCAATTAGTTATTCAAATACTACCTCCCATCCACCAAAAAACCCTAACAACCTTATCTCTCCTATTTTTATAACATTAACCACCATTAATAAAAGGAAGAAGACATGGTGTGCCACACTATGGACCTTCTAGTCCAGCACACCCCACCATAAAAAAAAATAAAGAAAGAGGAGTGAATTATTTTGAAACAAAGGGAACCAAGCCTTCCATCACAATCGACCTTCTTCTTCATCATTGTCAAACTATTACCTCCCCCTCCAGTTGTCATCAACGTCGGCACCACCACCCGAGAACCAAGCAACATCCAACAAATACTGCTCCTTACTCTCTCTTTTTTTCTTCCCCATCGCCGGTTACCACACATTTTCTCTCCCTCACCATCACTAGTCATTCTCCCTACACCAAGCACCATCTCCATTGTCCTAAAAAAACACACTCTCAAGACAACCACTCCAAACCAAAAGTCGTGACCCTCCCATATCAGCCCTTGAAAGACAAACACTCATGATTGTCACCACCAACAGTGTCGGTCACCATTAAAACAGCCCCCTCATGGTTTTTCTCCTAACCAACTGAAACCAACACCACCCATAACAATCCCTTTATTTGCGTCATGAACCA
>Ga0307518_10000727_pt1 | contig 24788 bp, 18 predicted proteins | sample 25_EM_MG_FD_203889 | JGI IMG/M metagenome (GOLD analysis project Ga0307518, IMG submission 203889) | Populus trichocarpa ectomycorrhiza microbial communities from riparian zone in the Pacific Northwest, United States - 25_EM | ecosystem: Host-associated > Plants > Roots > Unclassified | place... | reverse complement strand
CCCTCGTACGCGAAGCGCGAAGCTCACTGCGCTCGCCGCGGTCGTGGTGGTCCTGGCCGCCGCGGCCGTCGTGTGGACGAACAGCGAACCCGCCCCGTCCGCGGTCAGAACCCAGGACAAAACCCTCGATCTGCCCGAAACCCCGGGCTCGTCCGAGGTCGTCAAGATCGACACGACCACGTACCTGCCCGAGCGGACCCCGGCTCCGGCCGTGCTGCTCGCCCACGGTTTCGGCGGTGACAAGAACAGCGTCGCCACCGAAGCCCGCGAACTCGCCGACAAGGGCTTCGTCGTGCTGACCTGGTCCGCGCGCGGTTTCGGCCGCAGCACCGGGAAGATCGCGCTGAACGATCCCGACCGCGAGGTCGCCGACGCCCGGAAGCTGATCGACACCCTGGCCGGGATGCCCGAGGTCCTCAAGGACAACGGCGACCCGAAGGTGGCCGTGTCCGGCGCTTCGTACGGCGGCACGCTCTCCCTGTTGCTCGCCGGGACGGACAAGCGGGTCGACGCGATCGCGCCGGTGATCACCTACAACGATCTCGCGCAGGGCCTCTTCCCGAACGCCGCCGCCCCGGCCGCGCCGAACGCCACCACCCCGGCCGCCGGCGCGTTCACCGCGGACGGCGTCTTCAAGAAGTCGTGGGCGGGCATCTTCTTCTCCGCCGGTTCCGGCGCGGCGCAGAGCGGCTCCCCCGCCAACGACGCGCCCGAGGCCGGCGACGAGACGAGCGAATCCGGTGCGGCACAGGGCACGGGCGCGGCCGGGGCGGCGGCGCAGTCGCTGCCGCTCGGTGGCCCGAACGGGCAACGCCCGCCGTCCGGCCCCGCCGACCCTTGTGGACGGTTCACCGCCGAGGTCTGCCAGGCCTACACCGAACTCGCCACGACCGGGAAGGCGACCCAGAAGACCGTCGACCTGCTCCGCCGGGTCTCCCCCGTGTCCGTGACGGACAAGATCACCGTGCCGACCCTGCTGGTGCAGGGCGAAAGCGACACCCTGTTCGGCTTGGACCAGTCCGACGCGACCGCCCGGCAGATCTCCGCGGCGGGCGGCAAGGTCCGCACGATCTGGTACACCGGCGGCCACGACGGCGGGAAGCCGGGACAGAAACTGCGCGCGCAGATCGCCGATTTCCTCAAGTTCTCCCTCACCGGACAGGGCGCCGATCCCGGCACCGGGTTCAGTTACGACATCCAGGGCACACTGCGGGCCAACGGAGCCCCCTCGGTCCGGACCGTCAGCGCCCCGGCCTACCCGGGAGCGACCGGCGACGCCACCGAGCGACGGCAGTTCACCTTGGCGGGCCCGGCCCAGCCCGTCGTCCGGCCCGCGGGCGGCAACCCCGCCGCGGTGAGCGGGATCCCCGGATTGAACGGCGCGGTGGCGGGTTCGTCGCGGCTTTCCGGACTGTTCAGCCTGGATCCGCCGGGGCAGGCCGCGCAGTTCGCGACGCCGCCGCTCGACGTGCAGACGATCGCGGCCGGTTCCTCGACGGTCCGGCTGCAGGTCTCCGCGGACCCGTCCGCCGCCGCTCCGCAGAAGGAAGCGGTCCTGTTCGCGAAGCTCTACGACGTCAACTCGGAAGGCGTCCGCACGCTTCCGGCCAACGCCGTCGCACCGTTCCGCGTCTCCGGCCTGCCCGCCGACGGCAGCCCGGTCGAGGTGACGGTGACCCTGCCGGGCATCGTGCGGCCGCTGGAGGCCGGGCACACGCTCCGGCTGGTCGTCGGCACGACGGACCAGGCGTTCGCTACGCCGGTCGAGCCCGCGGTGTTCCGCGTCGGACTGGCGGACGGTGGACGGCTCGCCGTCCCGGTCGTCCACGGCAACTCCGTCGGCGCGGGCGCGCCCACCGCGCAGCTGCTCGGGATCGCCGGGACGCTGCTCGCGGGTATCGCGATCACGGTGATCGCCGCGTTCCGCCGCCGCCGCGCGCACGACGTCGACGAGAGCCTGGCGAAGACGCCGCTGGTGATCGAAGGTCTGCGAAAGGCCTACGCGGGCGGGTTCGTCGCGGTGAAGGACCTGTCGTTCCGGGTCGAACCCGGCCAGGTGCTCGGCCTGCTCGGGCCGAACGGCGCGGGCAAGACGACGACCCTGCGCATGCTGATGGGACTCATCACGCCGACCGCGGGCACCATCCGGGTATTCGGCCATCTGATCGCGCCCGGCGCGCCGGTGCTGTCCCGGATCGGGTCCTTTGTGGAGGGTTCGGGCTTCCTGCCGCATCTGTCCGGCAAGGAGAACCTGGCGCTGTACTGGGCGAGCACGGGCCGCCCGAAGGACAAGGCGCATTTCGCCGAAGCACTGGAGATCGCCGGGCTCGGCGACGCGGTGAACCGGCGGGTCCGCACCTACAGCCAGGGCATGCGGCAGCGGCTCGCGATCGCGCAGGCGATGCTCGGCCTCCCGGAGCTCATGGTGCTCGACGAACCGACCAACGGGCTCGACCCGCCACAGATCCACCAGATGCGCGAGGTGCTCCAGCGCTACGCGGCGACCGGACGCACCGTGGTGGTCTCGAGCCACCTGCTGGCCGAGGTCGAGCAGACCTGTACGCACGTGGTCGTGATGCACCGCGGCATGCTGGTCGCCTCGGGTGAGGTCGGCGAACTGGCCGCGTCCAGCGGCGAGGCGACGTTCCGCGTCGACAAGCCCGCCGAAGCGGCCGAAGCGCTGCGGAAGGTCGGCGGCGTTTCCGGCGTCGACGTCGACGGGGAGCTGGTCCACGCGGATCTCGACGGTCTCGCGCGTGCCGAGGCGGTCGCCGTCCTGGTGCGGGCCGGGGTCGCGGTCGAGCAGGCCGGGCCGCGGCGCCGTCTGGAAGACGCGTTCCTGCAGCTGGTCGGAGAGGACTCGAAGGGTGAGTAAGACCAATGGTTCCGGCCCGGCGACCCGGGCGGATCACGGCGTGCACACCGATCCGGCGGCATTGCTGGAGCTGACCGAGGTCGCGTCGCACGAACCGACCGAGGTCGGCCCGGACGGGGCGGTGGCGGGATACCGCGCCGACCGGACGCTGCGGCTGGGCGTCGAACTGAAGCGGCAGCTCAAACGGCGGCGGACCCAGCTGATGCTGGGGTTCGTCGCGCTGCTGCCGTTCATCCTGGTGATCGCGTTCGAGATCGGGCAGGCCAACCCGAACCGCCGCAGCGGCGGGTTCGTCGACCTCGCCACCGCGAGCGCGCCGAACTTCGTGGTGCTCGCGCTGTTCGTGTCCGGGACGTTCCTGCTGCCGATGATCGTGGCGTTGTTCTACGGCGACACGATCGCGAGCGAGGCGTCGTGGTCGAGCCTGAAATACCTGCTCGCGATGCCGGTCCCCCGGCATCGGGTGCTGCGGCAGAAGGCGATCGTCTCCGGCATCCTCTCCGCGGTCGCGTTGATCCTGTTGCCGCTGGTGTCGCTGGTGGTCGGCGTCATCTGGTACGGCGCGGGCGACGCGATCAGCCCGACCGGGGACGCGGTGTCGTTCGGCGACAGTCTCGTCGCGATGGGGCTGGCGACGATCTACATCATCCTGCAGCTGGCGTGGGTGGCCGGGCTGGCGATGCTGCTCTCGGTCGCCACCGACGCCCCGCTGGGCGCGGTCGGCGGCGCGGTGATCGTCGCGATCGTCTCGCAGATCCTCGACCAGATCACCGCGCTCGAAGGGCTGCGGGACTATCTTCCGACGCATTTCGCGTTCTCGTGGATGGATCTGATCTCGACCGACATCGACTGGACGAACATGGCCAACGGCATGTTGTCGGCCGCGTTGTACGGCACGGTGTTCTTCCTCCTCGCCGGCCGCCGGTTCGCGACGAAGGACATCACCAGCTGAGAGCGTTTCCGCACGGAAGAAACGACCGGGGTCCACCGGGAAGACGAAATACTCTTCCCTGGTGGGCCCCGGTTTTCACTGGCCGTGGCGACCTTCACCCATTAGCGCCGGTAACCGGTGTTTCATGCGCATGAGAACATCCATTTTCGGATCATCGACTCATTGGGTGAAAAGTTCGCATTCACCTACGCCGACCCTCCGGGAAATCCTTATCTTCAGGGAAAGGTGCCGACGCGAGAAGAAAGCGGGGATGTCACCATGACCCAGTCAGTCGAGACCCCGGTCCAAGAATTCTCTCTTGATTGGACCATGAGCGCCGGCAAGGGCGGCCGGGTCGGATTCGCCGTCTCGGGCCAGGTGACGCTTCTCGACAACAATCGGTTCTACAAGATCGACGGGGTCCTCTACATCTCCGAGGGCAGCACCTACTGCCGCGAGATCGGCAACCCGCATCTGTTCGTCCGGCGCAACGGCGTCGAGGAGAGCGGCAGGCAGTGGGGCTGGGAGACCATCTGCAACCGGAAGTCGTGCAGCAGGCTGTGCTCGATGGACGCCTACTTCGTCCGCACGGGCTACTGGGCGCCCGCCGACCGTGCCATCCAGCTCAGCATCGGCGCCGAGACCGGCTGGAACCGCAAACGGTCCTTCAGCCCGACGGTCACCGTGCGCCTGAGGGACTAGCGGTCCACTGTAGATCCCCGCGGGCTCGGGTACGGTCGGCCCATGGCCACCTCCTCGATCCGCGTGGACGACGAAGGCGGGATCGCCGTCGTCACCCTGCAGCACGGCAAGGCGAACACCCTCGACACGGAGTTCTGCCAGGAACTGACCCTCCGGCTCGAAGACGTGCAGCTCGGCGGCTATCGCGGGGTCGTGCTGACCGGCACCGGCGGCATCTTCTCGGCGGGGGTCGACCTGCGGCGGGTGCACGACGGCGGCACGGATTACCTCGAGGACTTCCTGCCCGCGCTGTCGGACGCGTTCCTCTCGGTGTTCGGTTTCCCCGGCCCGGTGATCGCGGCCGTCAACGGACACGCGATCGCCGGCGGGGCGGTGCTGGCCGCCGCCTGCGACCGCCGTGTCCTCGCCGACGGCCCCGGCCGGATCGGGATCACCGAACTGCTCGTCGGTGTGCCGTTCCCGTTGGCGGCGCTGGAGATCCTGCGGTCCGGGTTCGGCGCCGACATCCTGGCCGAGCTCGCGTTCCTCGGCGAGACCCACCTTCCGGCGGACGCGCTCCGGCTCGGCCTGGTGAACGAGGTGACCGCGCCAGGGAACGTCGTCGAGCGGGCGGTGGAGGTCGCCCGGAAACTCGCCGAGATCCCGGCGGCCGCGTACGCGCACACGAAAGCGCAGCTGCACCGGCCGTTCCACGAGCGGATCGCCGAACACCGCACCGGCGACGACGCGCACGTCCTCGAACTGTGGAGCTCCCCCGAAGCCCGGGCGGCCATCAAGGCCTACGTCGACAGGGTGCTGCGCGGCTCGACCGGATAGGCGATTGCCCACCGGCGGTGACTCTGTGAGTATCCGACCGCTCAACAGGTCCCGATGGGGAGGGCATGGATGCGGAAGCTCACGGCCGCGTGGTCGGTTCTGGCTGTCACCGTTCTCGCACTGGCCGGGCTGACCCCGGCCGCGCAGGCGGCACCCGAGGACATCAAGGAGGCGCTCGGGAGGATCCCCGGGCTGACCGTCGTCTCGGAGAACCCGGCGCCGACCGGATACCGGTTCTTCAAACTCACCTACACCCAGCCCGTTGACCACCGCAGGCCCGACGGCGGCACCTTCCAGCAGCGTTTCACGTTGCTGCACAAGGAATTCCGCTCGCCGACCGTGGTGTACACGAGCGGGTACAACGTGTCTCAATCGCCCAACCGCTCGGAGCCGACACAGATCGTCGACGGCAACCAGCTGTCAATGGAATACCGGTTCTTCACCCCCTCGCGGCCGGAGCGGCCGAACTGGGGCAAGCAGCTGACGATCTGGCAGGCCGCGGCCGATCAGCACCGCGCCGTCGAGGCGTTCAAGCGGCTCTACCCTGGCAAGTGGCTCGCGACCGGCGGCAGCAAGGGCGGCATGACGGCGACCTACTTCCGTAGGTTTTTCCCGGACGACGTCGACGCAACGATCCCTTACGTCGCGCCCAACGACGTCATCAACGAGCACGACCGCTACAACGCCTTCCTGGCGAACGTCGGCGACGATCCGGCCTGCCGATCGGCGCTGAAGGCGATCCAGCGTGACGTGCTGACCCGGCGTCCGGAGTTCGCGGCACTGGCCGCCGCCGACGCGGCCAAGAACGGCTACACGTTCAAGACCGTCGGCTCGGCCGATGTGTCGCTGGAGATCTCGGTGATCGACTCGTACTTCGCCTTCTGGCAGTACCAGAGGCAGTCGGACTGCGCGACGATCCCGAAGGCGGGCGCCCCGGCGGCCGAGGTCTACGCCTGGTTCGAACGCGTCGAGAGCCTCAACACCTACTCCGACCAGAACCTCGAGGTCTACGTCCCGTACTACTTCCAGGCGGCCTACCAGCTCGGCGCCCCCGAGTCCTACGAAGGCTATCTCCGGGATCTGCTGCGCTACCCGGGCTCCAACGTGTCGCGGACGTTCGTGCCGAAGTCGGTCGACATCCCGCGGTTCGACCATCTGGCGATGCCGGACATCGACTTCTGGGTGAAGTCGCGCGGGAAGCGGCTGATGTTCGTCTACGGCGGGAACGACCCGTGGGGTGCCGAGCCGTTCAAACTCGGCTTCGGCACGAAGGACTCCTACAGCTACACGGTGCCGGGCGGGAATCACGGAGCCCGGATCTCGCAGCTTCCCCCGGAACAGGCGGCCGAAGCGACGAACACCGTGCGGCGGTGGGCCGGTCTGCCTCCGGTCTCACCGGGCGTCAGCACGCGCTCTGTGCCCGCCGGGTTCCCGGACTTCGACGCCGACCTGACCATGCTGGAGCGCCGTCGCCTCTGACCCACCCTCGTGAGTGGTAAGGACGGTTAGAACCGTCCTTACCACTCACGAGCCCCAAGGGTCAGGCGAGCGGGTCGACCACCGGACGACACACGTGATCCGGCGGACGACACACGTGACTGGACGGACGACACGACCGCGACCGGGCTCCGCCACGAGACGTCCGTCCAAGCACACGTGTCGTCCGCCCCATCACGCGTGTCGGCCGTCCAATCACGCAAAACCGCTGCCCGCGCACGGCATAGGTACGTAAGCCACCCCTGGCCCTAACCGTCCTTACCACTCACGAGCCCCGAGGGCCAAGCGAGCGGGTCGACCACCGGACGAAACGCGGCATCACTTGATGCCGGCCGAGTCCATTCCCCGGAGCTCCTTCTTGAGGTCCGAGACCTCGTCACGCAGCCGGGCCGCCAGTTCGAACTGGAGGTCGCGCGCGGCCTGCATCATCTGGTCGGTCATCTGCTGGATGAGGTCGGCCAGTTCGGCTCGCGGCATCCCGGCGACGTCCTTGTCCGCGAGCATCCCGGAGCTGCGTACGCGGTCGCCCTGCTCGGGCTTCTTGCCCCGCGAGGAGTTCCGGCCCGAACCACCGACGGCGACGGACTCCGTGTCCTCGGCCTCGCTGTAGACGCGGTCCAGGATGTCGGCGATCTTCTTCCGCAGCGGCTGCGGGTCGACCCCCCGCTCCTCGTTGTAGGCGACCTGCTTGGCGCGGCGGCGATCGGTCTCGTCGATGGCGTGCTGCATCGAGTCGGTGATCTTGTCCGCGTACATGTGCACCTCGCCCGACACGTTTCGCGCCGCGCGGCCGATCGTCTGGATCAGCGACGTGCCACTGCGGAGGAAGCCCTCCTTGTCCGCGTCGAGGATCGCGACCAGCGACACCTCGGGCAGGTCGAGACCCTCACGGAGCAGGTTGATGCCGACCAGTACGTCGAAATCGCCCGCGCGCAGCTGCCGCAGCAGCTCGACCCGGCGCAGCGTGTCCACCTCGGAGTGCAGGTACCGCACCCGGATGCCCAGCTCCAGCAGGTAGTCGGTGAGGTCCTCGGCCATCTTCTTGGTGAGCGTGGTGACCAGGACTCGCTCGTCCTTCTCGGCCCGCTCGCGGATCTCGTGCACCAGGTCGTCGATCTGGCCCTCGGTCGGCTTCACGACGACCTTCGGGTCGACCAGCCCGGTGGGCCGGATGACCTGCTCGACGAACTCGCCGCCTGCCTGCCCCATCTCGTACGGCCCCGGCGTCGCCGACAGGTACACCGTCTGCCCGATCCGGTCGCTGAACTCCTCCCAGGTCAGCGGCCGGTTGTCGACCGCGCTGGGCAGCCGGAACCCGAAGTCGACCAGGTTCCGCTTCCGTGACATGTCGCCTTCGAACATGCCGCCGATCTGCGGGACCGTCTGGTGCGACTCGTCGATGACCAGCAGGAAGTCGTCCGGGAAGTAGTCGATGAGCGTGGCGGGTGCCGACCCGGCGGAACGGCCGTCGATATGCCGCGAGTAGTTCTCGATACCGGAGCAGAACCCGACCTGGCGCATCATCTCGATGTCGTACGCGGTGCGCATCCGCAGCCGCTGCGCCTCGAGCAGCTTGCCCTGCTTCTCCAGCTCGGCCAGCCGCTCCTCCAGCTCGGCCTCGATGCCGCGGATGGCCTTCTCCATCCGCTCCGGACCCGCGACGTAGTGCGTGGCCGGGAAGATGCGGACCTCGTCGACCTCTTTCACGATGTCGCCGGTGAGCGGGTGCAGGTAGTACAGCTTCTCGATCTCGTCGCCGAAGAATTCGACGCGGATCGCCAGCTCCTCGTACGCCGGGATGATCTCGACCGTGTCGCCGCGGGCGCGGAAGGTGCCGCGCGCGAAGGCGATGTCGTTGCGGGTGTACTGCACGTCCACCAGCGCGCGGAGGAAGACGTCGCGGTCGAGCTGCTCGCCGACCTTCAGCTTCGTCGACCGGTCGAGGTACGACTGCGGCGTGCCGAGGCCGTAGATGCACGAGACACTCGCGACCACGATGACGTCGCGCCGGGACAGCAGGTTCATCGTCGCCGAGTGCCGCAGCCGCTCGACGTCGTCGTTGATCGACGAGTCCTTCTCGATGTAGGTGTCCGTCTGCGCGATGTACGCCTCGGGCTGGTAGTAGTCGTAGTAGCTGACGAAGTATTCGACCGCGTTGTTCGGGAACAGCTCCCTCAGCTCGTTCGCCAGCTGCGCGGCGAGCGTCTTGTTCGGCGCCATCACCAGCGTCGGGCGCTGGACGCGCTCGATCAGCCAAGCCGTCGTCGCCGACTTGCCGGTACCCGTGGCGCCGAGCAGCACGACGTCCTTTTCGCCTGCCCTGATCCGGCGTTCGAGCTCGTCGATGGCCGCCGGCTGGTCACCGGCGGGTTTGTATTCGCTGACCACCTCGAACCGGCCGCCGGTCCGGGGGATGTCCGTGACGGGGCGGAAGTCCGACTGGGCGAGCACGGGGTGTTCGGTTGCGAAAGCCACGGGAACCAGAGTAGGCGCTGGGTCCGACAGTTTCTTCGATCCCCTGGTCAGCTCAACATGAGCAGTCACAGCAGTCGCAGCAGTCACAACCATCACAGTTGTTGCACCAGGCCTCGTGCGGCCTCCCGCTCCACGCCCCGGGGAACGGGTCCCGGCAGCAGAACTGGCACGAACAGCACATGTAGGTCGCCACCGCGCAACCGAAGAAGAACCCCCTCGGCCGGGCGGGCACCCGGAACTTGGGCGTCCAGCAGCAACCGCCCTGGCCGTCGGCCGGCGGGCCGCCGTGCTTCCGCTTCTTCTTCGGCGGCTCCTGCGGCGGGCCCCCACCGCCGGGGGCGCCCTGCGGCGGGACCGGTCCCGGTGGCGGCGCCTGGTGCCCGCCCTGCGGGTAGGGCTGGGGATAGGGCGGCTGCGGGTAGGGCTGCTGCTGATACGGCTGGTGGGGATGCTGCTGCGGCCGGGGTCCGGGCCCGATCCAGCCCGGCGGCTGCTGCTGCGGGCCGTGTCCGTGACCGGTGAGGTTGTGCCCGAAGGACCGTCGGACGGCCTGCCGCAGTTCGTGCACCAGCAGCGCGTGAACCAGCTTCGGCTGGTCGAACTTCACTTCGCGAAGGGCGAGTTCGACGCCGAGCACGGCGTCGTCGCACAGCCGTCGCGCTTCGGCGAGGCCGGTGCCGGTGGCCGTCAGCGGGTTCCACGCGCCGGCGGCCTCGTCCTCGGCGAGGTCTTCGACGGCGTCGAGCAGGTGCGCCGCCCTGCCGAACAGGCGCCCGGCCTCGGCGAGCGGCGCGGCGTTCTCCGGACGGCCCGCTATGACCGCGGTGTGCGCGAACGCGGCCGCCGTCGCCAGTTCGGCCGGTTCGGTGGCGAGCACGGCCGAATCACCCAGGTGGAGGGCGCGTTCGATCTCGCCCTGCCGGTCGACGGCCTCGGTGAGGACCGCCGTGTCGAAGCCGACCCTTGTGCCCGTGCGGCTGCCCTGGTCCGCCCAGCGCGTCGCGACCCGCCTCGCGGCGAGAGCGACGGAACGCCGCGCGTAGGCACCATCGCGATCCTCGACGTGGTCGCTGATCTTGGCCGACGCCAGCACCAAGGAGACAGCCGCCGCGAGCTGGGCACCGCCGCCCTTCGCGACCGACGTTCCCTTCATCGCCCGAAGCGGGCAAGGGCCGGCGTCGCGCCGCCCCTCCGCACGCGGTGACTGCGCTTCGACGAGCGCCGAGATGATCAGGCCGTCGTAGTTCGTCACCATTCGGGCGAGATGTCCGTGTTCGTCGCGCAGTGCCAGGCAAAGACCGCAGAGATGGGCGAGCCAGTCCGCGTGCAGCCCCGCGGAAAGCCGGTGGCGGCACGGCCTGATGATCCCGAACATACGTCGACTCCCACTCACCCCTATGGCGGAACCAGCGCACCTTATCCGGCCGGGCGGCCCTCCTCACCCGGAACCGCGAAACCGTGATCGTCCACCCGGTTGGGCGGTGTTCGCGGGCGTCGGCTCCTTCCAAGATGGGCGCATGACCGCGCTGCATCCGCCGAAGGTCGAGTACTTCGACCCGGCCGCGAAGACCAATACCGACCCCAAGGGCGTCGTGAGGGAAGTCGACGAATACCGCGAAGAGCCCTTCGGCCTCTACATGGCGCGGCCGACGCCGGGGCGGACGCAGTTCCACTACCTCGAGTCCTGGCTGCTGCCCGATCTCGGCCTGCGGATCACCGACTTCTGGTTCAACCCCGGCCACGAACGCGATCAGGACTTCTACCTCGACGTCGTCGACATCCGCCGCGAGAACGGCGTCTGGGTGGCCACCGATCTCTATCTCGATCTCGTCCTGCGGGACAAGAAGTCCGTCCAGGTGATCGACACCGACGAACTCCTCGCCGCGGTCACCTCCGGGCTGCTCTCCCCCGCCGACGGCGAACGCGCGCTCGATGTCAGTCACACGACCGTCGACGGACTGGCCACCCACGGCCACGACCTGCGCGGGTGGCTGTCCACAAAGGACATCACACTAGGCTGGCGACGGCACTGAGCGATCGGCATCCATCGTTCGGTTGATCTCCACTCATCCCTTGGACGCGCGGATCCCGACCGGCCGATGGATACCGGAAGAGGCGCCATTGCGGGACTCTCGATCACGGAGTAACCGATCGAGAGGGGGCGGATACCCGTGGTCATCGAGACCGAGGGACTCCGAGAACGCACGGAGGCCGTGCCGTTCGCGAGGGCACCGGTGCTGGCGATCGCCGGTGCGATGGGGGCGGTCCTCGCGGCGACGGCCGGTCGCTACGGCTACTTCGGCGACGAGTTGTACTTCCTGGCGGCCGGTCGGCATCTGGACTGGGGGTATGCCGACCAGCCGCCGCTGTTGCCGCTGCTGGCCCGGCTGATGGACGGGTTCGGCGCCGATTCCCCGTTCGTCCTGCGGATCCCGGCGATGCTGGCGATGGTCGCCGGCGTCGTGCTGACGGCGCTCATCGCCAGGGAACTGGGCGGTGGCCGCAAGGCGCAGACGATCGCGGCGGCGACCTTCGCGGTGTCCCTCCAGATGCTGGGCAGCGGGCACTACCTGGCGACCAGCACGATCGACCCGTTCCTGTGGACGCTGTTGCTCTGGCTGCTCGTCCGGTGGGTGCGGACCCGCGAGGACGGGCTTCTGCTCTGGAGCGGGGTGGTCACCGGATTCGCGCTGAACACGAAGTTCCTCGTCGGGGGCTTCTGGGTCGTCGCGCTGATCGCCGCGGCGGTGTTCGGGCCGCGCGACGTTGTCCGCCGTCCGGCGCTGTGGTTCGGCGCGCTGATCGCCGCCGCGATGATCGCGCCCACGCTCGTCTGGCAGGCGGCGAACGGATGGCCGCAACTGACCATGGGCGCGGCGATCTCCCAAGAGGTTTCGACCGGCTGGGGCGGACGGGCCACGTTCGTCCCGACACTGGTGATCAGCGCCGGAGTACCGGTGGGGATGATCCTGGTCGGCTATGGCCTGTGGCGGTTGCTGCGGTCCGAACGCCTGCGGCCGTACCGTTTCCTCGGCTGGACCGCCCTCGGTGTCCTCGCCCTGTTCCTGCTCGCGAACGGGCGCTACTACTACGCCGCGGGGATGTTCGCCCCGCTGTTCGCGGCCGCGGCGGTGGAGATCGAAGCGGGGCAGGCGTCGAAGTACTGGCGCTGGATCGCCACCTGGCCGGTGTACGTCGTGGCCACGATGGTCGCGATCCCGCAATCACTCCCGGTCCTCCCACGGGCCGAGCTGGCGAGTGCGCCGGAGTGGGCCCGGCCGGTCTTCGCCGTCGAGGAGATCGGCTGGCGGGAGATCACGGAGTCGGTGGCGGGGGCGTACCGGACCGTGCCCGATCCGGCCCGCACCGGGATCGTCACGGCGAAGTACTGGCAGGCGAGCGCGATCGACCACTATGGACCGGAGCTCGGGCTCCCGCCGCCGTCGAGCCCCAACCGCGGCTACGCGACGCTGCCGAGGCCGCCGGAATCGGCACGGGACGTCCTGTTCGTCGGGAACGACCCTTCGGGGCTTGTGCCGTACTTCACGCGGATCCGTGAGGTCGGCGCGCTCGACAACCGGACCGGGATCACGAACGTGAGTCAGGGCATGAAGATCTGGCTGGCCACCGGCCGGAACGGGACTTGGGACACGGTATGGCCGAAGCTCACGGACTGGGGGTTCTGATGCCTCACCGGTCCTCTCACGACCGACGCGCCAGGCCGGTGGCACGTAAGGTGCGAGAGGACCGGCACCCGAGGGATCTGCGAGGAATGGATGGAAGCCGCCCACGCGGCCGAAACACCGACCGTGTCCAGTGCGGCGTTCGCCCGGCTCCCGGTGGGGCTGCTCGCCGCCGCGGCCGCGGCGGTCCTGCTGGCGACGGCGTGGCGCTACGGCTACTTCGGCGACGAACTGTACTTCCTCTCCGCGGGCAAGCGGCTGGCCTGGGGGTACGCGGATCAGCCGCCAGTACTCCCGTTCCTGGCGCTGGCGATGGACACGCTCGCGCCGGGCAACGTCTTCGTGTTCCGCCTGCCCGCCGTCCTCGCGACGGCCGCCGGTGTCGTGTTCACCGGGCTCATCGCCTACGAGATGGGCGGGGACCGCCGTGCGCAGACCCGCGCCGCCGCCGCGTACGCGATCTGCGGGCAGTTCCTCGGCAGCGGGCACTACCTGGCCACGTCGACGATCGACCCCGCATTGTGGGCGCTCATCGCGTGGCTGCTCGTCCGGTGGATGCGGACGCGTGACGACAACCTGGTGCTGTGGCTGGGCGTGGCGACCGCCGTCGCGCTGAACGTCAAGCTCCTCATCGCGACGTTCTGGGTCGCCGCCGGGATCGCGATCCTGCTCTTCGGGCCCCGGGATCTCTTGCGCAGGCCCAAACTCTGGGCAGGCGCGGGGATCGCCGCGCTGTCGATGGTGCCGACGCTCTGGTGGCAGGCCGCGAACGGCTGGCCGCAGCTGGAGATGGGCGACGTCATCGCCCACGAGACCACCGGTGGCTGGAGCGGGCGCGCCGGGTTCCTGCCCGCCCTGCTGACCGGGGCCGGGCTCGGCATCGGTGTCGTCGGTGTCCTTTATGGACTCTGGGTGCTGTTGTTCTCGTCCAAGCTGCGCCCTTACCGGTTCCTCGGCTGGACGGCCGTCGGCGTGATCGCGCTGTTCATCCTGTCCAACGGCCGGTACTACTACGCGGCGGGCATGTTCGGCGTCCTGTGGGCGGGTGCGGCCGTCCACTTCGGACAGTTGAAGCCGTCGCTGTGGTTCCGCTGGATCCCGACCTGGCCGGTGTTCCTGCTCTCCGCGCTGTACACGCTCCCGTACGCGCTGCCGGTGTGGCCGTCCGCGTGGCTCGCCCAGCGCCCTGACGTACCGCGCCCGGCGTACGCGCTGGAGGAGATCGGCTGGCCGGACCTCGCCCGTTCGGTCGCCGACGCCTACCACCGGCTCCCGCCGGAACAGCGGGAACGCACCACACTCGTCACGGCAGGCTACTGGCAGGCCGGAGCGCTGGACCGGTACGGCGCCGACTACGGGCTGCCCGCCGTGTACAGCCCGAGCCGCGGGTTCTGGTACTTCGGGCATCCGCCCGAGACCGCGGACAGCGTCCTGTTCGTCGGGCCGGATCCGGCGCGGCTGCTCCGGTCCTTCACCGACGCCCGGATCGTTTCGCGCGTCGACAACGCGGCCGGTGTCCGCAACGTGAGCCGCGGGATGCCGATCTGGCTGGTCACCGGTCACACCCAAAGCTGGGCGACGGCGTGGCCGGGACTGAGGGAATTCCGGGTATGACTTGAGGCTTACGGGGTCCAGCCGGTCGATTCCGCCCAGGCGTCGGCGCGCGTGAAGGCGGCGTCGACCCAGACCTGCTTCTCGTCGGTGTACTGCTCGACAGTCCCGTCGCCGGCGTGCTTCGTGGCCATGGCGTTCTTGACGGCCGCATAGGCGTCGCGTTCGCCGGGGTTCCGTCGCAGCCATTCCGGGAACAGCAACGCGAGCCGCCAGGCCGGGGTCTCCTGCGAACGGACGTGCAGGTTCACCGGACGCCGGGGGTCGCCGCCGAAGTGGAACCGCTTGGGCCAGGTGCCCTCTTCGCCGTGCGCGTCGTCGTACCACTCCCCTTCCGCGCGCGGGAACCCCGCGTCGGAAAGCGCCTGGGCCAGTTCGTCGGCCTTGTCCAAAGTGGACACCGTCAGCTGGAGGTCGAGGATGTCCTTGGCGGGCAGCCCCGGCACGGACGTCGAGCCGATGTGATCGATCCGCACGGCGTTGTCACCCGCCACCACGCGGATCCGTGCGAGCGCCCGCTCGGCCTGCACGGGCCACGTCTCGTCGTACGGCGCGATCTTCGGCGACATCGGCGCCCGCGGCTTGCGGAGCCGCACGTTCGCCTCGAACGGGGTCAGCCGGTCCGCCCACAGCGCGTCGACCTCGGCGAGCACGATGTCGGGCGCTCCGCTGTTGTCGAACCAGACGTCGGCAACGGCCCGGCGCTGATCGGTCGTGGCCTGCGCCTTGATCCTGGCGCGCGCGTCCGTTTCGGCCATGCCCCGCGCCTCGACCAGGCGCCGGACCCGGACCTCCTCCGGCGCGTCGACCATGACCACGAGGTGGTACATCGGCGCCAGTCCGCCTTCGACCAGCAGCGGGATGTCGTGGACGATGATCGCGTCCGGCGCGGCGGCCGCCATCAGCTCGGCCGTCCTGGCGCCGACCCTCGGATGGACGATCGAGTTCAGCCGCTTGCGCGAGTCCTCGTCGGCGAACGCCTTCGCGGCGAGCGCGGCCCGGTCGAGCGCGCCGTCGGCGGCCAGGATGTCTTCCCCGAACGCCGCGACGAGCTCGGCGAGCCCCGGCGTCCCCGGCTCGACGACCTCCCTGGCGATCTTGTCGGAGTCGACGAGGACGGCGCCGTGCTCGGAAAGGCGGTTCGCCACCGTCGATTTCCCGGCGCCGATCCCGCCGGTCAGGCCCACACGCAGCATGTCGATCAGCCTAGATGAAGGTCCTCCCGGCGGCCGAGGTGCCGCAACATGCCCCGCAACCTGTCGGCGATCTCGGCTTCGGCCACCTCCCCGCGCAGCAGCACGAATCCGATCGCCCCGGCGAACACGTCCTCGATCACGGCCGGATCGGTGCCCTCGGGGAATTCGCCCTTCTCGACCGCGTCCCTGGCGAGTTCGGCGAGACCGGACAACCGCGGCCGGAGGAACCGCTCGACGTAGGCGCCGACCAGGTTCGGATGATCCACCGAGGCACCGACGACCCGGGCCATCAACGTCCGGAACCGGGTCTGGCTCAACAAGCGCGCGACCGTGACGACGAGTTCGCCGATCGACTCCGCGTTCGCGCCGTCGGGTGGGCGCGCGTGCTCCAGCGCCGCCAGGAACAAGTCCTCCTTGGACTTCCACCGCCGGTACACGGTCATCTTCGCGACACCGGCCCGCTTGGCGATCGCCTCGATGCTCGCGCCGCCGAAACCGTCCTCGATCAGCAGATCCAGGGCGGCGTCCAAGATCGCCACGTCGTTGCCCGGATCGCGGGGGCGCCCGCCTACCCTGTCCACCGCATGTCGTTCAGCCACGCGGCCATCTTGTCCGGTGCCGGAAGCCCGCGCCAAGCCAGGTGCCCGTCCGGCCTGACCAGCAGGACGTCGCGCGATCCCTTGCACACCAAGGTGCCGACCAGATCGGCACCGAGTTGCCCGGCGACCGCCTCGGTGTGCCGCGCCGCCTCTCCGGCGTCGCCGGCCACGACCATCCAGCGTCCGGATATCGCCGCGTGCAACGTCGTCTCGACGCCGTCCGTGCCTCGGCACCGCAGATCCGGCACCCGGTCGCCCGGCCGGGGCTTGCGGGCCCACCGGCTCGCTCCCGACGCCAGCGGACCGCCTCGGTAGGTGGTATCCAGCTGGGACGCGACCAGCCACAGCCTGCGCTGCACCGCGGTCGACCGGATCGCCGGCATCACCAGCCGGTCGCGCACCAGCCGCTTCCACGGCCGGTCGGGCAGCATGATGTCCACCGCCCCGCTGGTCGCGGCCAGCACCTTGCGGGCGAGGGGCCGCCGCTCGCCCTCGTAGGTGTCGATCAGGTCCTCCCCCGCCAGCCCGCGCGCGACCAGGGTGAGCTTCCAGGCCAGGTTCTCGGCGTCCCCCAGTCCGGTGTTCTGTCCCTGCCCACCGGTCGGGCTCTGAATATGCGCCGCGTCGCCCGCGAGCAGGATCCTGCCTTGCCGGTACCGGTCGGCGAGCCTGCGATGGATGCGGAACTCCGAACTCCACCGCACCTCGGTGACGGTGTCCCTCGACAACCCGCTCCGGCGGCAGAACTCGCTCAGCACCTCCTCGCCGATCTGCTCGGTCGAAAGGCCTTCCGGCAGGCCGGGAAGCGGCTCGGTGAACACCCGCCACGCGTCGCCCGGCAACCCGGTCACCGACAACATCCGCCCGGTGTCCATCCAGGTGACGCTGCCGTCGTGGTCGAACGGCCAGTTCGCGCGGACATCGGCCATCAGCAGGCGCTCGATCAGTTTCCGCCCGGAGAAGCCGATACCGGCGATCCGGCGGACCGCGCTGTGCGCGCCGTCGCAGCCGATCAGCCACGAGGCTTCGATCTCGCGCTCGTCGGTGTCCACGACGACGGTCACCCCGTCCGCGCGCTGCCGGGCGCCGGTCACCTTGGTGGCCCATTCGACCTTGCCGCCCACTTCGGCGAGCCGCGCGCGCAACGCGCCTTCGACCTCGGTCTGGGAGATCAGCAACGTCGGTTTCGGCAGCATCGCGGCGGCCTTGCCGACCTGCAGTTTCAGCACCGTGCGCGGGCCGTCGTTGTAGTACATGTTCAGCAGCGACCGGGACCGGTCGCGCAGATCGCCCAGCGCGCCGATCCGTTCCAGCACTTCGACGCCGCGGGGCTGCAGGCCGAGCGCACGGGAAGTGGTGACCGGCCCGGGGGCGGCGTCCACCAGCCGTACGTCGACGTCGTGCATGACCAGATGAACAGCGAGCGCGAGGCCGGTCGGGCCCGCGCCCACGATGACAAGAGGTTCGCTCATGTTTGTAAACGATACCGTCTCGTTTACTAACCTGTCCAGACTTCGCTCAGGGTGATGGGAGTGGCACGTCCGGCACAGAAGGGTGCAAAAGGCAAGTTCATAGTGACGCGAGACTCAACCTTTATGGGTGACACGCCGGGCGGTTACGCCGCATCAGGGGCCTCATTGCGTACCGTGCGCGGCGAAGGTAGCCCACACGGAGGAAAGATGGCAGACGGCAAGCACGTCGGAAGGCACCGGCTCGGTACGCCGGGCCTGGTGCACTGTGTCCTCCATCGTCCCGTGGCCGAGGCCCTCGCCGAATATCGGCGCACGTGGCTGAGCGCGCTCCTGGTCCCGGCCAAGCACAGCTTCGCCGGACTCCGCCGCAAGGCCCGCGCCGCGGCGCTCGAACGCATCTGGGTGCCGGCCGTCCGGCCCGCCACCTCCTGACGCTCTTCTTCCCCCTACCGCGTTCAGTCCTCTGAATGCGGTAGTTGCGCGTGCAAGGAACGCATTCAGAGGACTGAACGCGGGCAAAAGAAAGCGGCCCCGGTCCGTGTGGACCGGGGCCGCTGTCTGTCAGCTACTGGCTGAGCGCCTGGATCACGCGCCGCCCGACAGCTTCTCGCGGAGAGCCGCGAGCTGCTCGTCGCTGGCGAGCGTGCCACCGCTCTTGGCCTCGGCCGGAGCGGAGGTGTAGCTCTGCTCGCCCGAGTCGCCGGAGGTGACACCGGTCGCGGCGTCGGCCGCGGCTTCCGCGTCGGCCTCGGCGGCCTTGACGACCTGCTTCATGTGAGCCTCGTAGCGGGTGTGAGCCTCGGCGTACTGACGCTCCCACTCCTCACGCTGCTTGTCGAAGCCTTCCTGCCACTCCTGGGTGTCCGGGTCGAAGCCTTCGGGGTAGATGTAGTTGCCCTCGGCGTCGTACTCGGCGGCCATGCCGTACTGGGTGGGGTCGAACTCGGTCTCCGGCGTGACGCCCTCGTTCGCCTGCTTCAGCGACAGCGAGATGCGACGACGCTCGAGGTCGATGTCGATGACCTTGACCATCACGTCGCCGTTGACCTGGACGACCTGCTCCGGGATCTCCACGTGGCGCTCGGCCAGCTCGGAGATGTGCACCAGGCCCTCGATGCCCTCCTCGACGCGCACGAACGCACCGAACGGGACGAGCTTGGTGACCTTGCCCGGCACGATCTGGCCGATCGCGTGGGTGCGGGCGAACTGACGCCACGGGTCTTCCTGGGTCGCCTTCAGCGACAGCGAGACGCGCTCGCGGTCCATGTCGACGTCCAGAACCTCGACCGTGACCTCCTGGCCGACCTCGACGACCTCGGACGGGTGGTCGATGTGCTTCCAGGACAGCTCGGAGACGTGCACCAGGCCGTCGACGCCACCCAGGTCCACGAAGGCACCGAAGTTGACGATGGACGACACGACGCCCTTGCGGACCTGGCCCTTGGCGAGCGCGTTGAGGAACTCGCTGCGCACCTCGGACTGGGTCTGCTCCAGGTAGGCGCGGCGGGACAGGACCACGTTGTTGCGGTTCTTGTCCAGCTCGATGATCTTCGCCTCGAGCTCGCGGCCGACGTACGGCTGCAGGTCGCGCACGCGGCGCATCTCGACCAGCGACGCGGGCAGGAAGCCGCGCAGGCCGATGTCCAGGATGAGGCCGCCCTTGACGACCTCGATGACGGTGCCCTTGACGGGCTCGTCCTTCTCCTTGAGCTCCTCGATCGTGCCCCAGGCGCGCTCGTACTGCGCACGCTTCTTGGACAGGATCAGACGGCCTTCCTTGTCCTCCTTCTGGAGAACCAGGGCTTCGACCTCATCGCCGACGGTGACAACCTCAGCCGGGTCGACATCGTGCTTGATGGAGAGCTCGCGCGAGGGGATGACACCCTCGGTCTTGTAGCCGATGTCGAGCAGGACCTCGTCACGGTCGACCTTGACGATGGTTCCTTCGACGATGTCGCCATCGTTGAAGTACTTGATCGTCTTGTCGATCGCAGCGAGGAAGTCTTCCTCCGACCCGATGTCGTTGATAGCGACTTGCTGGGGCCCGGTGGGGGCGGTCGGGGCGGTGGCGGTGTCGGTCGTCATTAGGCGGGTTGCTCCGGTGGATGGGAAGTAGTGGGTTTGCAGTTAGGGCACCATGGGCTTCCGACATGAGGCGACCGCATAAGCAAACGTCCACAGGGAACGACCGCGAGCATCACCGCATCCGGTACGCGACCCCCTGACCCGGACGCTGAGCGAACCGGGGGAAAGAGTAGCGCGAACCCACTGCGCTAACAGATATCCTACGCGGCCCCCTGTACACGGCACAATCAGGGTCGCCCCCACGATCACGGCGGGCGGATAGGCTGTGCCGCGAAGCCCTGACCTGGGGAAAGGATATCGGTTTGAGCCAGCAGTCCGTCACCGAGCCCGATCGGCACGCACAGGCCGAGGAGCGGCTCGGCACCGCGGGGGTCGCCTACCGGGCGGTCTCGGCGCCGGAAGCGACCGCCGCGAACCTGGCGTGGTGGGACGCCGACGCCGACGACTACCAGGCGACCCACGGCGGGTTCCTCGGCGACGCGGACTTCGTCTGGTGCCCGGAGGGCGTCCGCGAGGCCGACGTCGCACTTCTGGGTGAAGTCGACGGCAAGCGGATCCTCGAAGTCGGCTGCGGGCAGGCGGCCTGCTCGCGCTGGCTCGCCGCGCGGGGCGCCGAGGCGGTGGCGACCGATCTGTCGGCGGGCATGCTGCGGCACGCGAGGGAGGGCAACGAGCGGACCGGCACCCCCGTCCCGCTCGTGCAGGCGACGGCCGAGTCGCTCCCGTTCGCCGACGCGAGCTTCGACGCGGCCTGCTCGGCCTTCGGCGCGGTGCCGTTCGTGGCGTCGGTGGACGTCGTGTTCGCCGAAGTGCGCCGGGTGCTCCGGCCGGGTGCCCGCTGGGTGTTCTCGGTGACCCATCCGATGCGCTGGATCTTCCCCGACGATCCCGGGCCGCAGGGCCTCACGGTCACCCAGCCGTACTTCGACCGCACGCCGTACGTCGAGGTCGACGAAGAGGGCGTCGCGACGTACGTCGAGTATCACCGCACCCTCGGCGACTACGTCCGCGCGCTCGCCGACGCCGGCTTCGCGCTCACGGATCTCATCGAGCCCGCTTGGCCGGAAGGCCACACCCGCACCTGGGGACAGTGGAGTCCGTTGCGCGGCAAGCTCTTCCCCGGCACCGCGATCTTCTGCACCCAGCGGGGATGACCCCGGCGGCGGAACGGCAGCGGGCGCGGTTCGCCGCGCTCGACCCGTTGCTTCCGCCATCGCCCCCGCTCCCGCCCGGCGAACCCCTCGAAGCGGGCGGGGCCAGCGGGACGATCACGCACGTGCGGTTCGCGGCGGGTTCCTGGCAACGGCTCTGGAGCCCCGCGCATCTGCAGATCCTCTCCGCGGTCCTCCCCCTCGACGCCGTCGCGGGCATGAGCGCGCTGCTCTCCGCCTGGCGCGAGCGGATCGCGCTCGCCGACGCCGAACCCGATTCGTCGTGCACGGTCACCTGGCCCAGCCGTGACGTCGCGGTCTCACGGGCCCTGCTCGACCACGGGCTCGCGCCGCAACTGGCGCTGGCCGTCCGCGCGCCCGCGGCGGGGGAAGCGCGTTCCGTACCCGGCGTGACCATCCGCGCGTCGACACGGGGCGATCTGGAGGAGATCGTCGGTCTTCGGTTCGAAGAACTTCGTTACACCTCGCTCGTCGGCCACGGCGTCGTCCGGCCCGGCGCCAAGGCCCTGCTCGCGGAAGAGGTCCGGCGCGGCCTGCAGTTCGGCGGGCGGGTCTGGATCGCCGAGGAGGAAGGTCTCACGGTCGGGATGGTGACCGGCGGAAAGCGCTCCCCTGCCCCCGGCGACGCGCTCGCCGGACGGTTGCCGCCGGGCGAATGGGGTTACGTCGGAACGCTCGCGGTCACCGCGGCCGCACGGGGCCGCGGGATCGGGCGCGCGCTGACCGCCGTCGTGCACGACGAGCTGTTCTCGCCGTCGCTGCGCGGTACCTTCGTCTCGTACAATCCGGCGAATCCGCTGTCCCCGGTGTTCTGGCACCGGCAGGGTTATCGTCCTCTGTGGACGACGTGGGCGGCCGCCCCGGCCGCGGCCCTCCGGTAGCGGAGCGCCGCGGCCGACACTGGGGACGGGGATGGAAATCGAGAAGACCTTGTTCGACGCGCACCGCGCCCGGTTCGCGTCGATCGACAGGCTCCTGCCCGAGGCGGCGCCTGCCCCGGTCGTCGGCGAACGCGTGGACGCGGCCACCGCGGCGGGCGTCCAGGTCACCGGAGTGGTGCAACGCCAGCTGCACGGTCCCGACGACGTGCCCCTGCTGTGGTCGGCCGCCGACGTGCGCCAGCTCTTCCCGTTCATCGGGAACACCGGCACCGAGGGCATGGACATGCTGCTGCGCGCGTGGCGGACGTGGATGGACGCCGAATCCCCCGGCGAGGACTCGTCCTGCGTGGTCAACTGGCCGAGCCGGGACGCCGAGGCGATCCGCGCCTTCCTCGACCACGGGCTGGTGCCGATGTCCGCGCTCGCGGTGCGCACCGGAAGCCATCCGGACGCCCCGGACGGCGAGGGGGTCGCCGTCCGCCGGGCACGGCGCGACGACTTCGACACCGTGCTCGCGATGGCCGTGTCGACCCACGACTACATCGGCCAGGTCGCCACCCGGCACCGCCCGAACGCCGCCGAGCTGCTCGCCCCGGCGCTGGAAACCGCGCTCGACAAGGACGTCCCGCTGCTGTGGCTGGCCGAACGGGACGGCCGGATCGCGGCGTTCGCGCACGGCGCTTGGATCACCTCGTCGCCGGAGTCGGCCGAGGCCGAACTGCTCCCCCACGGCCGCTGGGGTTACGTCAACAACGTCGTCACCGTGCCCGGCCTGCGCGGGAGCGGGCTCGGCCGCACACTGATGTCGGTGGTGCACAAGGAGTTCGCCGCCGACGGCGCGGACGGCACCTACCTCTACTACAACCCGACCAACCCGCTCTCCTCGGTGTTCTGGCACCGGCAGGGTTATCGTCCGCTGTGGACGTCCTGGGAGGTCCATCCGGCGTCGGCCCTGCGTTAGTCGTCCGGTTTGCGGAGGTTTCGTCACTCTTGTGTGTGACGTGAGCCCCCCAAGGTTGTGCACCTCCCAGGTCAGGGCTAACTTTTGAACTGACCAGTCAGTTTAAAGTTCCGCGAGTCACCGACCTGGGAGTTCTTCGTGCGGGTTCAAGCCGACAGGGTGTCCGTGACCGGACCCCACGGCACGTTGCTGTCGCCTACTTCGCTCACCGTTTCGGGCGGTGAGCTGGCGATCGTGCACGGCGAGCCAGGGGTCGGCGTCACCGCCTTCGGGCTGGCGCTGGCAGGCAGGCTGAAGCCCGCCACCGGGACGGTGACCGTCGAGGGCGGCGACCCGCAGAAGGTCGTGGCGATCGTCGACTCCCCCGGCGTGAGCGAGCCGGACGGCGCGTTGTCGCTGCAGATCGTCGTCGGGGAGGAACTCGAACTCGCGAAGCGCCCGGCGAACAAGGCCGCCGTCGCGAACTGGCTGGCCGAGCACGACGCCGCCGCCTTCGCCACCACCCGCTTCGAAAACATCGAACCGGTGACACGCACCCGGCTGCTCACCGCGCTCGCCGCGAGCCGCGAGGGCGTCGGAGTCCTCGTGCTCGACACACCGGACCGGCACACCAGCGACGTCGACAGCTGGGCGCGGCTCGCCCGCGAGCACGCCGAGCGCGGCCTCGCCGTCATCGTGCTGACCGCCACCACCCCGGTTTCGGCCCTGCCGGAGAAGCCCGCGCTCTGCGGTGCCCTCGAGCAGCCCGACCCCGTGCGCTGCGCGCCGGTCGAAACCGCTGAGATCGAAGAGACTTCAGGAGACCAGGAATGAATCCCGTCCGGATCGCCGCCAACGAGCTGCGCCGGCTGAGCAGTGGCACCCTGCCGAAGCTCGCCATGGCCGCGCTCGTCCTGGTGCCGCTGCTGTACGCGTCCTTCTACCTCTACGCGAACTACGACCCGTACTCGCGCCTGGACAAGCTGCCCGCCGCCGTCTTCACCGCCGACACCGGCGCGAAGGACTCGGCCGGCGCGGAACGCAACGTCGGCCGTGAGGTCACCGACGAACTGGTCAAGTCCGGCACGTTCCAGTGGCACGAGGTGTCCCAGGACGAGGCCGCGAAGGGCGTCCGCGACGACAAGTACTCGTTCGCGATCGGCATTCCGCGCGACTTCTCCACGGCGTTGCTGTCCTCGGGCAACTTCCAGCCCCAGCAGGCGACGATCACGCTGACCACCAACGACGCGAACAACTATCTGTCCGGGACCATCGCGAAACAGGTGGCCGAGCAGGTCCGCAAGACGATCGCGGAGAAGGTCGGCAGCGAGGCGGCGGACAAGTTCCTGGTCGGTTTCTCCACGATCTACGGCAAGATCCAGGAGGCCTCGACGGGCGCTTCGCAGCTCGCCGACGGCGCCGGCAAGCTCAAGACCGGGCAGCAGCAGCTGGCCGACGGCGCCAACCAGCTCGCCTCCGGCAGCTCCCAGCTGGCGACCGGGCTCGGCACCCTGAAATCCAGCACCGCCCAGCTCCCCGCGCAGACCCAGAAACTCGCCGACGGCGCCGGTAAGGTCGCCGACGGGAACCAGAAGGTCGCCGACGCCGCCTCGCTCGCCGCGACGGCTTCCGGGGACATCCAGACCAGACTCGACGGCTACCGCACCCAGCTCGCGCAGGATCTGCGCGCCGCCGAAGTCCCCGAGGCGAAGGTGCAGGAGATCCTGAGCCGCCTCGACACCCTCCGGTCTCCGGTCGATCAGGCGAACACGAAGATCCAGGGCGCGAACAGCCAGCTGATCCAGCTCGCGTCCGGCGCCCGGCAGGTGTCCGACGGCGCGCACCAGCTGGCC
>Ga0307518_10000726_pt1 | contig 24792 bp, 7 predicted proteins | sample 25_EM_MG_FD_203889 | JGI IMG/M metagenome (GOLD analysis project Ga0307518, IMG submission 203889) | Populus trichocarpa ectomycorrhiza microbial communities from riparian zone in the Pacific Northwest, United States - 25_EM | ecosystem: Host-associated > Plants > Roots > Unclassified | place... | reverse complement strand
AGATTTATTAAAATAATATTTTATTATTATTATTGAAAATTTATTTTTGATATTAATATATTAAAATAATTCAAAAATATTTTAAAAAAAAATACGATTAAACCAATCAATACAGGAATATGTTTCTTAAAATATTTATAGAAAAAAACTGATTTTAATTGATTTACAAGTTAATCTAGAGATATTTCTTACTGTAAAATCAAAAGGATAAAAAAAAATATTTACGATCTCATATTTCTCTTGATCCATTTATAATCTAAGTTTTTTTTAACCATATCTACATATCTTTCCAATTTATTCGTTTTTTTTTCCTTTGTTAGAAAATAGAAACAATAAAAAAGAGATATTTGATATGGTCAAATGTAATTGTCACGTAAGGAAATTATGGTATAGAAAAATATTAAATTAAGGATAGTGATCAAGGGACTAGTTAATTGTTGTTTACAGTGTAGGGATTAATTAATTAGGTTGAATAAACTATGGGGACTGGATTAATATTAACTCGTATTAGCGCGTAAAGAAATGACTTTACATGTTCAAACGGTATAACGTGGGCCTAAAATCACGCCTATTTAATATTTATTTTGAATTTGGAAGGGGGGCAAGGAGAGAGAAGATTCAATAGTTTGGCTTATATTATTTTATCAGATTAATTTGTTAAAGTTAGGATACTGTAGATGTTATAAATAATAAAAAAAAATATAGAAAATGAACATCGCAAGCTGGGTGGTGAACTAAAATTCTTGAAACCTGATTGAGCCGATCCAATTTATATATGCAATATTGTGAATTGAATATTTAGTTTTATTTTATTTATAAATATTTTAACTTTAAAATTTATAATAGATTTTTTAAGGTAATAAAATTTTTTTATCTCTTTCTCAAAAGAAAATAACTAAAATTGAATGATGATGCAAATATAAAAATTAGACCTAGCATTAAATGTATTGTGATACTTATAGTCTAAGCTGTAGGTCCACATTTAAATATGAACTCCTAAAAATTAGCAATACAAACCAACTCATGAATATCTATAACTTCTACAACAAATTTAGTTCATTCTATATATTTTATTTGTTTGGATCTAAGAAAATTAAATAAATTAAATTTATAATTTGTAAACAATTAAAAACTAAGTTATAAACTTGTACCTTACCCACCTGTATTCATAGGTGCCTTACTGATTATCATGATTATGTGATATTTTTTTCCCGCGGGACAATAAACATTTATTTCAAAAATAAAACCGGTAGATGATCTCGAAGGAGACTAATTAACCACATACACACATAGTGGCAGCGCCACATAGAGACAAAAAGGGGCAGTTGCCCCCTTTTTTTTTTTTCAAAATATTTTTTATATTAAAATATTAATATAATAGTTTTGCAAGGTTAATTTTTTTGTTAACTAATAAATTGATCTAAGCTCTTCTTCTTCTTTTTTCACTATTGTCTCTCCTCTCTCCCTTCTATAAAATTTATATTCAAGTCCTAAATATTAATTATTTAAACAAGTAACATCTTATACTTTATGTTTTATGAAAGTTTCCTTAATCTTTTCTATTTGTTTCATTATCAAATTTTAGTTTTATTTTTTTATAATTAGTTATAGAAAATATTAGAATTTATAATAACTTATGGGTTTGATGAATTAATATGTGTATGGGAGAGAAACAATTATAATGTAAGTTTTAGATGAAAGTTTGTGATAATCATTTTAAGCTATGATTTTAGATACTATGTACCATGTGTCAGTATAGAATCGTTGTGAAGAACTTTCCTATTCTTTGAAAGATTTAGAAATAAATAAATAAAAATTTATTGTATATAATGAGAAAGATATTTTTAATGAGATAAAAAATAAAATCATTATGAAGCAGTTTTTAAATATAAAATATCGAAGAGAACAATTATAATGTAAGTTTTTTCATTTTAAATATATTTTTAAATTAATTTTGTTTGAATTGAGTTGATACATATATTTTAAATTAATTTTTCTATAAATAATATATAATATCAAATATTTGTTAGTAATTTACCCTCTTGTTTCTGCCACGATATATATATATATAGACACACATGGGGTACAACACCATGCTATCAATGGATTGTTATTCGATCAAATCAGTTTTTTGGTTGGTTTTTATACAAATATCATGTATTAAATTAAAGCATGGATACGGTATTATCCCATATATTTTACACTGCATATAAGTTTATTATTATTAATAGGATTTATATAAAGTTGATTTGATTCAATGGTATGTAAGTTATCCACGTCTAAATTAACATGGATTCCTACAACCAAGTTATTATATTTCCGGGAGCAGTAGAATGCAAGAAATTATTTATTTATTTATTTAAGCAGGATGTCAAGATGAGTTTGTGTGCATTTCGATCCATCTTTATAGATTCTGAAGTTAACAACTAGGTAAGTCTCCAGTAGCAATCAATATTTGTAATTACATGGCTCGAACCTAAAACTATAAGAAAAATAAATTTTTTGTTCCCAAAATCTTTTAACTTGATCATTTATTTAATGATTATATATATATATTTTTTTTTTGTATTACAGACACTCATGAAAAGTTAATAAGTCCACTAATAGCATGGTCCCCGCAGCCGCCTAATTCAAGAAAAAATTAAAAAGGTTAATGCTTCTATCCTCGATTCGACTCGTTAGTGGTAGCCATTGAAGTATATCTAGGGGCGAGAAGTACGCCCGACGTCATAAAGGTTATAGCATGATTCTTACGGGGGCAGCTTTCATGGACCATGCGGTAGCTTTTGAGAGGTGCTGGAGCAATGAAGCTAAGGCAGGAAGGGAACTAGTAGACAGATACTTTTAACTGTGAGGATGTGCTTTTGAATTACTTATAGCAGTCTAGTTGTATTTTTGAGAATTTTTTATTTTAGTTACGGTTTTTTTAAAAAAAAATTTAAAAATATATATTTGATTTAAACTGTTGCCAAGTAATTTTTTAGGGGGAAAGACTTTGAATTTCTTTTGGGGGGCAAAACTTAAATCTTACTAGTTTTGGGCTTAAAATTTAAAATTATTCTTTCACATAGGCATAATATTAATGAATTTTGTTTTGCAGGGCCTCAACTCTTGCCATCTCCCGTCTCGTCTCTTGGCTAGATAGATTATTGCATATAAAATAAATGAAAAATGAGATATTTCAGCTTATACAAAACTAAAAGTTAAAATTTACGTGAGGTTCAATAAAAAAACAAAATATTTAATTAATCAAATAATATTTTTATTTATATATATATTTTTTTAAAAAAATGAACTACCACCATATGAAACCTATACATGTAAAGGGATACCATATCATGATTATAAAATCACACAAAAATGGAGCACTTGTAAGTAATCTCGAATCTTCTTACGGGTCGGGTCACTCCCTTTGTTTATCGGGTAAAGGAACCATGGTTGATTAACTTGATTTTTTGAATCAGCTAGTAGCTTCTTGTACCAGCACTCCACGTCATATTAGGTCATCTGATGATCCCAGGGTGGCAACAATACCCGTGGCTGATGATGCATTGGCATTTGGCAGGCCATTGTGGACCCATTGAACTATCAATCAAAACGGGCCCACCGGAATATTCTGGGTGCTGTGGACCAATCTGGACACCATCCCTCCCATATCTCATTTAACTATTTACTCAAACCGCCAGTGATGAAATCCTGGCTGGCTATATCAAGGCACCACGCCGAGCACTCCATATCCTTCTGGCCCAGGATTTTAAGGTTGGGCTAGCAATGGTCGCAGCTGTTAAATTCGGCCCATGACCTCTTATAACTCCATCATCCTTTTTTTTTTTTTATAATGAATTTCAAATCATTTGAACAAAAAAGAAATATAACTCTGCAAAGCCTAAGTCGCCATGATGGCTACTTTGCATTCTGCCATTAAAAGTCACCAAGATGCCTACTATTAACTGGTAATATTTTAGTAAGCAAGTCAACACCATGCACTATTCATAGAAACCAAAACCATTCATGATCCACAAACAAAGAAGATAGAATCCCTCGTGCTATGCCAAAATCCTCGGCTCGTGTTCCCTCTACTTTTGAATCTGCTGCCTTTTCTGCTACTCAAATTGTCACCAAATAGGCCCCATCTCATGGGCGACCATCTCTCGTTGTTCGAAGGACTGCCGAGGCCTAGCAACAGAGAGTCTGCTCGCCTTTGTACATATTAGGATGATTATTGACTATGGCAAATTTTGAACGTCAAACCTTCTCTTTAAAGGCATGTGCGTGGCCAAAGCGTTAAATTACTCAAATCTTACTGCACAAGCGAAGACAGTTATAGTTCGTACAAAATCGGCTCATACGAGACATCAACATCGGAGGAGCATAACTCTGTATGCAATGTCCCCTCATGCGCCACATGATGACAACTGGAGAAGGAAAACCTGCCGCCAATTCCGTGCTCAATCGGCCCCTACTGAGTTATACAACGGAAACACAAATTTGTGTTGCCCCAATGAGGAATGGACTATTTGCCGGGTCAAGCTCTTGTTGGCGTGAATTGGAAAGCAGACGAGTAAGTGGAGCGCTGGTATTTGACAGAACTTGAAACTGCCTGAAGGGCGAAGGGTTGCTGACATGATCAAGTTCAGCTGCCGAGCAAGTCTTTTTCGTTTTGTTATGGAGTGTTTAGAAGTATTTGATAGAAGTTGTAGTTGTTTTTTAAATGGAAATATATTAAAATAATAATTTTTAAATTTTTAAAAATTATTTTTAATATCAGTATATTCATTTAAAAATACTAAAAAATATTAATTTAAAATAAAAAATAAAAAAAATTTAAAATTTTTTAAATAAAAAAAAATTCTAAAAGTGGAGTGGGCCGCTGCCCACATGGGTACCACGTTGCATTGTTCTCCTTAATTTATGTCAATGTGTACTTACTGCGATTGTATCCCTGAATAAATTCTCAACATCTAATAAGAAGATTTTTTTAAAAAAAAGAAAAAAACAAACTAGGAAAAGAAGCAGTTCATGCTCGAAATTTCATAAAAATGGAAACCAGCTTGATGTGTACCGTAACAATCTTTACATTTTAAGCACAGGAAACCACGCAATTAATGGTCTTTCAACATGACGAATGATAATAATAATAAAAAAAATTTATAGCAAGAACTAGGTTATTCCGCCGTGCTATGTTGTGATTATGATGATTTTTTGTAATGTTTTTTTAATAGAAAAAAACCTAGTGTGAATTGAAATATAATTTAGTCATCTTAACGGGTCTAAAAACAATCTAAATGACCGGTAAAAATATAGTTTAACTATTTAAAATGAGATTGTTTTTAATAAAAATTAAGATAAAAACATATTGGATTGATTTGAGTTAACCTGAATTAACTTGTTAATCCACATATAAAGTCATAAGATCATGATAACCCCATATAAATCAATAAACCTAACATTGAAGGATGAAACTGGAAAAAAACCCCATAAAATAACCCAAGTCAACTCAGGTTAACTCGCAAAACATGTGTCTCGAGTCATGAAATCATGATGACCCAATAGAAAGCAAATTAAAAAAAAATTATAAAGCTTAATTTTCAACCAATTCAATGTTTGAAGATAAAATTGTAAAAAATAAAAAAATTGATAAAAAAGATGCAAAAAATGAATTGAGTCAACAATGATTAACTCGTCAAACCTGTAATCCAAGTCATGAGATATGAATAACCTCATAGAAAATATATCAAAATAAATTACAAAGCCTAATTTTCAATCAATCTAAAATGATAAAATTAAAAAAAATCAATTAAAAAAAAAACGAAACCTCAAGTTAATAAAGTTAACAGATTAATCCATACTCTAGATTACGAGTCTAAAATAACCTCATAAAATATAAATTAAGAAAAATATAAAATATAATCGTCAATAAATATAATGTTAAAGAATGAAATTAAAATTGAAAAAAATATATATATTAGCAAAAAAAAAAACAAAAGAAGAGAAAAAACATTATTCTAGTGAATAATGTGATATGAGGAGGTAAAAACCCCTTATCCTTTAGTTTTTTTTATTAATCAATTTAATATTAAATAATAAAATTAAAAAATAAAAATTAATTAAAAAAACCTGAGTCAACTAGTTTAAGTAGCTAAATTCGCGATCCGTATAATAAAAATGAGATAAATCAATAAAAAATAAATGAAAAAATAAATGAAAAAATAGAACACTACTTCAAAATTAATAATATAAAAACACCTCCTTTGATTATTTTGTAATTGTTAACTGGACTATCGGAGGTGTTGCTTTCAATTCTCTTTTGGCAACATGGTGGCTGTCTCCATCTGAACATAAAACTGTCAACTACCGAAATGTTTTTGCACATCTAAAATATTCTCAACTACCGGAAGAGGAGAGGTGGCAACTTATAAATATCAATTCACCCAGTTGATCACTAATACTCGACACTTGTAGACAAAGATTTGTTACATTTTCAAAGTTGCTTTAACCGTGAAAACACACTTTTCCCTCAATCTAAGGTTAGAAAATCAAAATTGTCGAACATGTCCCAGATTCTAGTTGAGAAATTGCTGGTTACAAAACTCCTCTCGTTTGAGATTGGCTACGATTTCCCCGTTCGGTAGGAGCAGAGACAAAGGTCCATGTGTCTTGCTGAGTGGCGAGATTAATGCCCAGTTATCTTTGCTTCACCAATGTATTCTATCTCACACAGATCTCGACGTTTTTCATTTCACATTCAAGTTTATACTTTATTGGATTAATTAAAATTAAAAAAATATATTCTATAGCTCATTGCGTCTAAACCATGTTTTATAGTATATCCAAAAGTTTTTTCAGCAAGGAAAAATGTCCCAAGCCAAAGTGAAAAATGAATACTTTTGATTTGGACCCATCATAAAGCCTCTTTCTTTTCACATGCATACAAACAAGAGACATTGAGAACAACACCCACCAAAACCATCCTCTCCCCTCCCCAACAAAGGAATGACCTTTTATCTGTTCCTCCACAACCGAGCACATCCTTCCACTCTCACCATCACCACCATTAAATTTAGATCATTATATCGAAAACCCACACTGCAAAACATCGAGAAAGATTAAGTGGGAGGGAGAGGAGATTGGTTTGGTTTAGGGGCTAGTGTGTTTGAGAGATGTGGGATGCTTCAGGCATTGATGAATCTGTTTTCGTTATGTCTTAAGCCATTTGGGCATGGTAGAAGTAGTAGTAACAGTGATTCAAAGCTTGAGTCATTTGTCGGTGTTAGCAAAGAAGGGAAAGATGGTTTGCTTTGGTATAGAGACGTTGGAAGATACTGGTCTGGTGAATTTTCAATGGCTGTTGTTCAAGCTAATCAAGTAATTGAAGACCAAAGCCAGATTGAGTCTGGACCTTTTGGAACTTTTGTTGGTGTTTATGATGGTCACGGTGGACCTGAAGCTGCACGTTTTGTCTGTGATCACTTGTTCAGGCACTTTCAAGGTCTGTTCTTTTTAAATATTTTTGATCAAATATCTAAAAAAGATTTTTACTTTAAAGAAAAAAACTTTGCCGTGTTCCTTTTATGTCATTGAATTGGCCACGTTTCTCACTAACCTTTGTGGGATTCTCAATCAATCAGCTTTTTTGCTTTGGAGATTTTGAAAGGTTCTGGTAGTGATTTTCTTTCGTTGCTCTGGATTTTTTTTTTTGTGAATTTAGATGAGAAGCTATTTTGTACAGTTGTATTGGATGATAGAGAGCTACTTGTTTTCAGAGTATAATATAGTGAAGAAAATTTATTGGGATTTGAAAGACGGGATTTTGAATGTGAATGTCATGGACTGGGAGGTCAGTACTTATTGGTAATGCTTGCTTTTAATTGCTGAAAGTGATTCAGTTTTTTGGAGCTGTTCACTTTTGTGGTTGTATCTGTCTTGTCAATTTCATGGATAACTATTAAGTGATATTCAATCGGATTTTGCTTTCTGTGTAAGCTTCTGATTGGCTTTTATGAGTTTGGAGTATTTTTTTTTCTTACTTTAAATTGCAGTTTTAAACTTGGAACAGGATGATTAAATGAAAGCTTAATGATTAGTGTTTAGCAGCCAACTGCCTAGTTTTTGCTATCGATACCCAAAACCAATGCAATTTCTTACTTCAAAAGTTTTCAGATTCTTCAAGGCACTATTTGCAGTGTTTAGGAATTTAACATTTTGGCTTTTAAAACCTAAATTCCTACAGCTTTTTTTTTTAGATTAAAATCTAAGCTAGTGCTTCTAAAATGTGTGCTGGACAAATGCATTAGCTCTAGGTAGAAACTAGATTTTGCTTAAGGGTGACGGGGGCTTTGAATTCCAGTGAAAAAACAGGGCATATATCTTCCTCTCTTTTTTTTTATCATTTTTGTTTGTAAAATGTTTTGATATTTTTTTGGTTTAATGTCGTTTAATCTTAAAAAAGTATTGTGCCTTGTGTTGGCATTCTTAGGCTTTGTGGTTATGCAGCCATTTCAGCAGAGACACATGGTGTTGTGACAAGCGAGACCATCCAAAGAGCTTTCTGTGCAACAGAGGAAGGGTTTACCAATCTCGTGTCAGAGTTATGGAGCAGTCGTCCCCAAATGGCAACAGTTGGATCATGCTGTTTAGTTGGAGTGATATATCAGCAGACCCTCTTTGTAGCAAACCTGGGAGATTCCCGTGTTGTACTGGGCAAGAAAGTCGGCAACACTGGAGGTATTGCTGCAATACAATTATCAACTGAGCATAATGCAAACCTTGAGGTCATCAGGCATGAACTCAAGAACTTACATCCTAATGATCCCCAGATTGTTGTTCTTAAGCATGGAGTTTGGAGAGTAAAGGGGATTATTCAGGTTATTTCAAACCCCAATTTAACCTTCAGAATATTTCAAATTAAAACACATCTTAGGTGCTTTTGTATTCTTGTGTTTTTTTGTACTCTCGGAGTGATAAATTATGAAACTACTTGGTGGGCTGGAATTTTTATGGTTCTTGGTTGTTTATCATTTGGTATTCATAATAGCTATCCCGACTTCTTTCAAGAAGTCGTCAACTTTGTTGTAGCTGTTAATGCGAAACCAAATTTACCCGTTGCTATACAATTATTTTTAAAACAATTTGTTTGAGTTATAGAATTGTGTCGAAGATTGTACAAGTTGCAAGAACCATGAACTGGAGATGAGAAAGAACAACATATAAGCCAATACCAAACCCCAGCACGATTCACATGCTCTGACAACCAGGTCTTTTGCAGATATGACTTCAAATATAGTTGAGATGGTTTTATAGTCATTGGTCAGAGAAAGGGTTCATGTATAGAGGCAAATTAGTTGATTGAAGATAATCTTCGCAGTTCTAGGTAACCTGAAATTCACTTTCCCCCCATAGGTATTCCCTTTTGTGCTTGATGGATAAAATGCACCCCATCTCAAGCTAGATGCTTGTTATTTATATTTTTTGACACGTTTAAGAAAATAAGCATGTTGATTATGAAAGGGAATTTGAACATCCTTTATCTAGCCTTTGCATCGATGAAGATTACTTTGAAGTCAAGTATGTTATGGAAACTCCTTGGAGTACATCTTGGTTTGCATCGGATTATCTTCATCTTGCTTCTTATTATTCATGGCACGTTCCTTTGCAAATTCTAATTTCAAATAATGAAATCCATGATTATATTTGATGCAGGTTTCTAGATCCATAGGGGATGTGTATATGAAACATGCACGATTCAACAGGGAACCAATTAATGCCAAGTTCAGACTTCCTGAACCAATGGACAAGTCAATCTTGAGTGCCAATCCAACAATCATTTCACATCCTCTCCATCCAAATGATTCGTTCCTTGTATTTGCATCTGATGGTCTTTGGGAACACTTGAGTAATGAAAAAGTAGTGGATATTGTCCACAGTAATCCATGTGCAGTAAGAGTTTTCCCTTGTGTATTTGGTTGTCATACTTTCTACATTGAATTTACTTTCATGCCTTTGTGCTTCTATTAAATAGGAAACAAATGACCATAAAGTTTTGACCTTTTTCTGGAACTCATATGCTGCTTGGTATTAGCTTAAAACTTGGTTGCTTGGTCATTTCATAAAAAACTCTCGGAAGAGTTTGGAAGGCAAACCTATGTCCTTTTCTCTAAGATGTATATAGTAAAAGCAAAATATCTTGGAATAGTTTGAAACGCAAACTTATGGAAGCATTACGGTGCATTTTATTTAGTAGATATGTTTGTCATAATCATCGATGAGTTTTTTAACATGATGTATTTGAGTTTTGACAGAGAAGAGAACTGCAAAGTATCATCATTGATGAGTTTCTACTTTGTATCGTATTTGGATTGTTCATCCATGACCTTTTTTCTCTAGTTCTTTGCATGGATTATGCATTGATACCCAAGGTGATCCATGGTCAGTTCATTGTCATATAATTAGGCATAGCGCAGCCTTGGAGTTAAATGCGTTTGATAAACTCTGTGTTAGCTTGTTGATCATTGTGCTGGGATGCGTGTCAAGGAACCATTCAATGAGATTAGATATTGGTGGTTTATATCATCACAGCATATTTGGAACTGACTTTTTAGATTGACTTCCTCTCGACTTTCATGAATTGCCTTGAATTGTTCGTGCATATTTGGTGTTTTAGATGGCTATTATCCACAGCAAAAGTAGATGTTATGCCAGTTCTGCCTTCCTTAAGACATGTGATTGCTGGGATATGGATGCGTGCACAGAAATGTAGATCATGCACTACGATCCAAAACTTATATAGTTGTCTCACAACAGGTCTCACGGTTTTTTTTATTATTACCAGTGAAGCTATCAGCCTCACTGCGACTATTCTTGCATTTGACGACCCAGGTTTAGCTCTTGGTTCATTCTTCATCTTTTTTTTTCCCTTCATGTGTTCATTTTTTTTTACTTGAAGGATGCATTTAAGTGGTGGTTAACTGTATTCTTAAATTTATGCTTCGTATATGTAGTTCTTGCTCTAAATTTATCTGTGTTAGTATTCACGAGCTTGTTTTACTGCAGGGAAGTGCCAAGAGGCTTGTCAAGGCCGCCTTACAAGAAGCGGCTAGAAAAAGAGAAATGAGATATTCAGATCTACAGAAGATTGACAAGAAGGTTCGACGACACTTTCATGACGATATAACTGTAATTGTTTTATTCTTAAACCATGATCTTATATCCAAATCCAAAAGCGCTGTGCAAACACCGCCGGTTTCCATCCGAAGCGCTAATTAATCACCCGTTGGCATATTTCTGCTGCCTTATCATGGACACACGCAAAAGCATCCTAGCGGATCAAGACACATATCAAGGCTACAGAGCTGCACTGACAAAGCGGTCGCGCTACCTGAGTGGGAATTCCAAGATTTAATTAAGAGCTTTAGAATTTGTAAAAATGTTGTTTGTCAGGCAAATAAATAGATTGCTGCTAAGTCCGTGGATACCCTGATTATATTTTTACTTAAAATGTGTTTTGCATTTTTTTCAATAATCTATTTGCATGTCAGACATATATATCAAATGTTATAAATAGGGTCTGGAAATATTTTGTAGTAATTAATTATGGTTTAAAGTGTTGTTTTTTTAAAGAAATATATTAAAATAATATTTTTTTATTTTTAAAAAATTATTTTTGATATTAATACATTAAAATAATTAAAAAATATAAAAAAATTAATTAAAAAAAACATGATTTAATGTGCTTTTTCGAACACACCCTTCCTTCATACAAGGTGTGGTAGGCCCAGAGGGGCAGGCAACTATCCAAGAATATCGAAAATACCATGGGGTCATCAAAACCTTTGAACGACATGTCAACATGCCTCGAAACACGAGGGCTTATTTATTTACCAAAATCAACCCAAATTCAAATTCCATGGCCGTGTGAGTCCCTGACTGGCCTCCAGCGGAATTCCTTTCTTCTCTACGCAATCCATCAAATGCACCTTCCCTTAATTCCTCTTCTTCAAATCAAACAGTTATCAAACATAACTTCATGGCTACGAAACGAAATCAATCTCAAGCTTTTTATTATTGCTTTATTTCACACTGACTCTCCTCTTGTCTCACTCCCACTCAGCACCACAACCCATCCGTCGTGACCCCGGCCCCCTCACTGGCACCATAGCGCTTTTCACGATGTCCGTGACAGCGTCCGATCCGATGTCCGCCCCATGCTCCACTCTCGCGCCGAGGTATCACTACAATATTTAATCATCAATTAGATTACAATTACAATTTAGATTCGCAATAATTCATTCGTGCTCGTTTTAGCTAAACTTCACGTCGTTTTGAATCATGTAGTAATTGTTTGTAATTCCACTGAACTGCGTCTTTTATTTTCAGCTGCCAAATAGTCCGCAATTCCAGTGTTGCTGATTGTCTGTTCGTTTAAGTTAAAAATTTTAATATCTACAGCGTAATTCAAGTGAAAAACACAGATTCTTGCATTTCTGTTAACTTGTATTTATTTATTTTGTGTTTATGAGATAATTGATTTCATATGTTGTGGTGCAGGTTCCGTTGGAGGTGAATGCAGTACTGATAGGTTTTAATGGCGATGGAGGGTGTAGGTTTAGTGTAGATTCACATAAATTACAAGATTTTCTGAGGACCAGCTTCTAAACTCACAGACCTTAATGTTTGGAGACCGGTGAGCCTCTTGACATTGAGCATCAAGTCATTTTTAACGTGTTTCCGGCAAGCTCTCCCTAAAGTTAGCATTTTTAACGTGTTTCCGGCAAGCTCTCCCTAAAGTTAGCATTGTTAAGTAATTGTGTTTTGCACGCTTTAAGTTACAAAGTTGTGTTTGTAATGTTGTAGTGGAAAGTCTTCAATACTACCACTGCACCGTTGCATTTTCAGCTGAGAGTTCAGTTTTGTGGGCTGCATTTGAGTTTTGCTTGAAGGGACCCATAGAGAGGAGATGCATTACAATGGGAGAATTGGAGAATTTCCTGAGTATTAGTAGTTTTTTTTACTCATTATATGATAGGAATACACGAGTTGTGTTTTTATTTGTGCTGTTTTGTCAATAGGCTGGGCAGCCAGAACTGATTGCACTTGAGAAGGCATCGACACAGAATATGGTTCCTGCTGGGAATGCATGAGAGGTGAGTGATGCTGTGGATATAATATGTTCATTGTTTTGGGGTAGTAAGGTGGAGTGTGTTTTTACAGGAAATTCTGAATTCTGTATTTTCTTTTACATGGACTGATTTTGGAAGGAAGTGCCAGTATTTCACAAACTATATTCGTACATAAGAGTACTCTGCCAAAGATAATGACCGACCCGTGCCTAATGCAATCTTTCTTGTAAATTTTGATAAGGTATGGTTTTCAATTTCAATCCTCTTTTTCTGGAAAAATCAGTTTATTTTTATTTCTAATTTTCATATAGAAACAACCATTTTGAGGTTGGAAGTCAAATGCTCATAATGTTTTTTTCCCAGACGATAGCAATACTAGTTTCGGTTTTGTCGGTTTTGTGTTGGTATTATTCATAATGGTGTGAAATTTACTCCCTTATGATCATGCGTACCTTGGTTTGGCCCTCGATTGCAGGTGAGAATGGACCTTGGAAATAAGGAAATTGACCTTGACAATGTATGGCAAATTAACTTAAAGAGTTGTCTGATGAAGACTTGAGGAAACAAAAGGGAGAGACTCAATATAAGTGTGGCTGAGTTCAGACAGGTACTGGACACGATCAATATGTTATCATGTGTCAAAGTAAGAGAGAGTCATTTGTGGAACAGTATTGGTTGTGCCTGAAGTTTCCTTGAGTTTAATTTTGGGTTGGTATAAAATGCAAATATAGCATTCGAAATGGACTTTGTGGTTAAGGATTTAGATCGAATATGAAATTCTTATTTGATAGCCAAATCTTGTTTCTTTGGTGTATTTGTTGCTCAATATCGCATGAACTTCTATCAAGCATGTTTGAGGTGATGCAAGCAGAAAATAGTGGATCCTTTTATTACATTTCTTGTTTGTTATATTTTCATGAAATTTTTAAGATCACTGGTTCAGCTTCAGCATACAGTGACCTTGAAATAGTAAGCTATGAAGTTCATAAAACCTATTTCTGGCATATCAAAATCCATTAAAAATCATAGAAAAAGTTCATTTGCAAGTACTTACAAGATTTTATTTTAGCTGCAGATTACTAGTTCCAGTCGAGTTGGACGTGTGTAAACTGCAGTTGGTGAATTATCTTATGGTTGTGAATCTCAGGACAATTGCTACAGAGTATCTAAAAACCCCCCTCGGTGAACCTGTCAAAGGCAAGAACAAGACAACAGCCAAACTATGGTTGGAGAAGTTCTACCAAAAGACAACGAACTTGCCAGAACCTTTCCTGCATGAATTAGTTGAACGGTTGGAGAAGTACCTAGATGTAAGTCACCCATGTCTAGAATAGCGCCTTGGAATTCACACTTGCAGAATTGTTCAGTTGATTTTATTTTAGTTTTAAATAACAGCGCCTTGAGGAACAGCTTGTAGATCTGTCTTCTTTGTTGTATGATCACCGGTTACAAGAAGCACATTTGAACAGTACAGAAGTTCTTCAAAGCGCTCTCTTCACCCATCAGCAAGCTAGCTTTGACTTATTTAATCCTCCATTAGATGATTATTTGTCTTTGGTTATTCTCCTCCAAACTGTATATATGCTTTAATTTGACTATTTCAGTGGGTTAAGTTTTAATTTTACAGTCCATAATGCAGGTATGTTGAATATTTGACTAGAGAGAGAGAGGGAGAGAGAGAGAGAATGAGATGCTGTAACATGGAGTTCAAATGTCCTGTACATTCGTCGCGGACTTGTATTTACGGAGGGATTCTGCCTGCTGGGTTCTTTGTGTATTTTGTCGTCATTTTCTTTTCTAATCCCGTCCGCTGACGATCCCAACCAAGAGACTATTTTCATTTTTTGAAGGCATTGATGTTTTGCTAAAATTGTCAGAGAATCGTCCTCCCTCAATTTGTTAAAATTTTGCCCATAAAAGTTTTCTATATTCACTGGAATATTCAGGTAAGATTCCATTTCCAGTATCAGTAAGGTTCGACAGAGTCTGAACTTCGACATGGTACATCACCCTTCCATGGACAACAAAAATGAGAAAAAATAAACGATTTAAAATAAAAACAGATCAGACATAGCTTTCTAGGCGGCAATTGTGCATCAATTAAAGCAGCTGATAAACAGCTTGCTCAGAGCCCAGTGCATATTCATCATCTCCGCATCAAACAGTCCTTACAAAAACCTAATCAAAGTAAAAGCCATGGTGTAAAACAAAATCACCACAAGAGAAGAAAAACCCATCAATGGAAAATCATCATTAATAACAACGGAATAACGAAGGGGTCCTCAGCAATTATGCTTGTAGTTGTCATCCAGTGAAAACAATCAGGTCTCAAAGATTACATGCCATCATAGGATCCCCGCGCCATATACACACTGATCCAAAACAAAGAAAATTTCACAACTATAAAGAAGATAGGAAAGATAGATTTGGCAGGGTATAATTCACTGCGCCTGTGGAGAACAGAGGCGCAGCGACTCAATTTCTGCTCAAACTCTAAGCCTCTTGCAAATGAAAAAATATTTTCAAGAAACCAAAAACAATTACTGTGTTTAAGGTTTCTATCAAGAGGCATCAAATGAGTAAACAAGATTTAAAACACGCAAGAACATACATAAGAAAAATGAGAGAGAGAGAGAGAGAGAGAGAGAGAGAGAGAGCACGAAAGGGCAAGAGAGAAGCGTAGCGAAACATGTTAATCGTCACATCATGATAAAACCCTAAATGGCTTCTGCTTAATTTGGTCATGGGATTATATACTGGTAGCCTGCAGGAGCTGATAGGGTTTTTTGGCTCTGCGGATTACCGAAAAACCCCTCTGTTTACACAATATATAAAGTAGACTTGAAAGAGCCCAATGGCAAGTCATGTCCACAACTCATTGTTAAAGCTTTGAATCCAAACCCAACCCATATCACCTTGTTCTTTCTTTTCTATTTTTTTAGTTTTTATCGAGAGGCGTTGCCATGAGGGAATTATTATTTTGTTTCTATGTTTTTAATGAAATAATTAGTTCATCTCTTTTTATTTAAAAATAAAACGTTGAATTCTTATATTTTATTTATTCCTTTTAGTTTCTTAGATGATTTTGTTATTTATTTTCTAAAATATCTTCTTTTTAATTAAAAAATTAAAAATTTACTGAAAGATGAAAGTTTAGAAATCTCAAAAATAAATTATGATTTTTGAAAACTATTGACTAACTTACAAGGTCATTAGGTCTAATTCGCTAGATTATTTCTAATTACTTATTTATAATACAGATCGATGTGATTAGTTAGATCTTTAATTAATTAATACTATTATTTTATTTTATTTTTAATTAACAGGAGGTCAAATTAAGATGAATGTTCAAGTTTTTCTCTAAAATTTTTTACTTAATAAAACAAGAATGGAATCACACTATAGGATTTTAACCTACAATATTAAATTTTAAAGATCTATATTCTACCGAACTGAACTAATAAACACAAGCACTCTTAATAATCTACACTCATTTTCTTTCGACTTCTTTTGACATAAAAAAACATGGGATTAAACATGGCTCATTCGAATTAAAACTAATTTTAAGAGCGGCTTAGCTCGGATTGCAAATGGACAACTCTCAACATTATAATTTTAGTTTTAGGGTTGTATCGAGAAAAATAGATGCAGTTTGCAAGAAAGAATCTTCTTACAAAACCCAACTTATTGGTTAATTCTTTGTTTATAATTTGACCAAAAGGATCTCCAAATCCGAAAATCAATCGACCATTAAAAGCATTCATGATAGACAATTACAATTTTTATTTTTTTTAAAGTGACAAATTAAGCAGGTTCATAGAAGCAAAAGATGCACTCTTTTTCTCCATCTCCATCAAGGTTTTCTAACTTTTATACCCATTCCCGTTTATATTAGAGGTGATTTACTGCTTACTCTCTATACCCGCCATCACAAGAGGTGAATTTGCACCGGAGGAAGGTTCATGTGATTTTATTTTATTTTTTATCAATTTATATGGAGTTCACAGATCATCAAAAAAAAAATATATGTTGCAACTATCAACAAGGTTAATCAAAGGTAATTTTAGAAAAAAATAATTACATAAAATTGTTTTAAATATATTTTGAAAAGATTATAAGTATAATAAATGATTTATGTGTATAATTTCGAGCAGGGAGATCCACGAGTAAAGGATACTTTACCCGTCTCCATGACTCAGGACGCCGAGTATTGTTTTACTCCTTTCCTCCTCTCACTTCTAGATGGACAAAATTTCCTCCATCTTCACTCGAATGGTTAAAATATTTGGTATTTGCAAGTCTGGCTACATCATCAACCTTCAATTTTTTTTATTTTCCTAGACAATCATGCACACAAAAGGATATTAAAGGAGTTGTTTGGTATTATTTATCTTAAAAAAAACATAAAAATTGTTTGTTATGGATTTATTTTATTTTTTTGAAAAAAATAAAACCAACTATTATCACAAAATTTGGAAACAGTTTATTTGATTTTGAGATTTTTTTACAGTAGTTGGTTTCTATATTTTTGAGGGAAAAAAAGCTTTTATCTTTGTTTTAAAATTTTCGAGAAACAAAAACGGATGACATGAAAATACCTCCAACCCCAAGCAAAATCAAAACGATCACAATTTAGGGAGACAGTGAGTCCACACCGATGATCCACATCTGCGCGTTGAGCTCATAGCCCATGAAAGTTGGCCATCAAACCCACATTTAAGCCTAACCATTTCGGTTTGCTTTAAAACCACCGGAACTCATCTAGAATAGGCAATATTTGGGCCCTAAAACCTTCCATGAGCAAACTTTCATGTTAATTTTGTTAAAATAAATAAATAAATCATCTCAATCCATAAATCTTAAAATTATTTAATAAAATATTAATATACAATCTATGTTAGTAATTAATTTTAATTAGAAAATGATAAAATTCATACATGTGATCAAGTAGTTATTAAAATCATAATACAAATAATTATTTCAGTCTAGAAATTTAAAGCTATTAGATAAAATATCTTGTTATCTGGTAAACTTTCCTATATATATATAAAATAAAAAAAACTACCTTCCGAATTCTGCTGTCAATTTAAAAAACATATAGAGTTGTAGATATTCTAAAAAGGAAGGCCACCGACTAACAAGTAGTTACTGTAGTTGCAGCGTGCAGCAGCCGCTATGATGTCATGACTCGGAGGGAAGAACTATCGGGTGTAAATATGCTGCGATGGGAAGGAATAAATCGCAGGCCCGTGAAAGGGTCTCGTTATTAAAAATTAAATTAAATTAAATGAGTTTTATTAGATTAATATTTTACTAGAATAATATTTTACTCAATTTGATTTAATTAAAAAAACGAGTCAATCAAATTTTAAATCCTGAATTATTGAGGTCGTTAGTTAAGTTGGATTTAATAATTATATCTTATACCATAGAAAACAAAAAAAGGAAAAGTAAACTAAAAAAAGGGCAGAGACGCTTATGGCAGAAACTGAAACCATCAAAGAATTGCACGCGTGACACATTTGTCTCGTCCCTTGTAGCTTTAATACGCGTGGACGTCACGATGAGCAACATCAATAATGATATAATAGAATGTTTGTTAACATAAAATATTTTTTATTTAAAAATATATTAAAATAATATTTTTTTAAAAAATTATATTTTAATATCATTACATCAAAACGATCTAAAAATATAAAAAATTAATTTAAAATATAAATTTATTTTCAAAAATATTTTTAAAACTTAAAAATTAATGAGTTTTAAATCGTAGTTAAGAAATCCGAATCGGCTAAACCTGACATTCAACCTATTATTTTTTTATATAACTTTTTTTTATTCAAAACAATATCATTTTATTTTTTAAATATGTATATATATATATATATATATATATATATATATAAATATCAAACCTGCTTATTCTAAATTTATTCTTGATTTTGGCTTTAAAACTATACATAAAAAAATTGTATGGGTGACACATTTTCTTATCCTTTGTATGTTTAATACAAATGGAGGTTACGGTCTTCATCACCCCTATCAGATTTTAATTAAACTGTGTGGGAGTTGATTCGATTTAAATTGACCAGTTTCATGGATCCAAGGGTAACATAAATAATAGTTAAAAAAATAAGATAGCTTTTAAAAAAACTTTAAGATGATATTTTTTAAAAATATCAAGACAATGACAAATTGAATTGACTTTGGTTCTCCCGCGATCCGAGTAATGGACTTCATTGAATTTGATAAGCATTTTTTATATAAAAAAATTATTTAATTATATGATAAAAATAGATACTCGTAAAATTAAGCACCGACCCTAAAATAAACATTTATCCGAGACCGCAATAACCCCGTGTAAAGCGAACAAAAGTAAATCATGCAATTTATCTAGTAACTAATCTAATATTGAAGGATAACGAAGATTAAAAAAAATCAATTAAAACAATCAAAGGACAAAAAAAAAACATATATGGCTGGTGGGTAAACCCATTAAACCCGTGAATCACGTCCAGGTTGGCATGTCAAATTCATGAACCGGATTATGAACTCCACTAAGATTATTTTTTCAAACTTTTTTGTTAATTTAAATATACGATACCAGAAATAGAAAATCACAAAATCAAACATCAACCCAATACCGAGATATTTATTTGAGACCACGATAACCTCATAAAAAAGTGAAACGAAATAAATTATGAAACTAAATTCCCAATAAAACCAGCATATATGGATAAAATAATAATAATAAAAAGTTAAATTCATCAAACCTGTGAATCAGGTTAACTAGCCAAACATATAAACAGCTCTATGAACTTTATAAAGTTTAATAAAATAGGTTTCTTCTAAAACTATTTTTTTTAACTACATGAGAAAAAAATAGACAATAACAAAGTTAAATTCAATTAGAAAAAACAAAGAGAGATAGAGAAGACACGCCAAAAACTTGTAGATCAGAGTAACTTGGATTATCTTGACAGTTTTGCAAACCACATTAAACCACGTAAAAAGGTAAAATGAAAAGAAATAAAATACAAATGTTGTTTTTCAACCACCCTGATATTAAAAGATGAAGTAGACAAAGGTAAATAAAAATAAATAAATAAATAAAATATTGTGGATTTACTACTGTAATCTACAATACATGTTGGTGGACAATAATTACCCCACACCTTTTAATTTTTATTGATTCATATTTTTATATTGTTAGATATTATTCATTGTATGACATATAATTAGTTTTTTTTGGCCAGGGTCAAAACTTTTTCAAACATAGAAAAAAAATATTCAAGCTCTAATAAATTATTTAATACTGGTATTAAACCAGACTCAACTGGTCAACTTTGATTTTCCTTGGTTTTATTCTTTACCTAGCTTTAGTTTAGAATTAACCTCGCGAAAGTTGCCTTTATGTGACCCTGTTAACTTGAGGAATTCAAAGACAAGTGAGACAACCAGTAAAAAACGTTGTTTGATTTTTTTTTTAAGATGATATTTTTTAAAAATATCAAGATAATAATATATTAAATATACTTGAGCTTCATGGTTTTACAAACCATACACATGACTTAGATCACAAACTCCACTGGATTTTTTTTAAAACTATTTTTTACTTAATGACATATTAACAAAAATAAATGCTTCTAGAATTGAGCACCAACCAAATACCATGACATCTATTTAAGATTGTTATAACCTCATAGAAAGCAAATCGAAATAAATTATAAAGATCAATTCAAAATCAACATAATATTGAAGAATTATACCTATAAAAAATGACAAAAAGGATTCAATTAAGAGAAAAAAATTAAAAGATGAGATTTTAATTAAAAAAATTATATGACATTGCAGACCTAATGGTTAAACTTTAAAACCTTTTTGAGCTAACTCCTTGATTAACATGTGTTTAAAATTAAAATGCATGGAAGTTGATTTTACATGACTCATTTGGCTTGGCAGGGTTAAAAACATCTTGAACGACCGATTAAAACATGGTTTGACTTTGAAAAAAATTTAATGATATTTTTTTTTTAATATCAAGACGACGATTTATTGAATTAATCTTGGTTTAACATCTTAACTCGCAAAACGCTTTGTGTCTTGACTCGTAAAACTTACAATCCAAGTCACGGACCTCACCAGGTTTATTTTTAATTTTTAAATATCTTTTAAATGATATGACAACATAAATAGATGCTTGTCAAAATTAAATATCAACAAAGTATAAGGATATTTATCTAAGATTTCTATAGGCTATAGCCTCGTAAAAAACCAAAATAAATTATGATTAGCAATCAAAATTAATAAAACATTGAAGAAAAAAATAAAAGAAAAAAATTGAAAGGTATAATTTAAGAAATAAATAGAAAAAAGGTTCAATTTTTTTTAAAAAATCGAGGTGATCAAGTGTTTATATGAAAAGCTAAGCACCATGAAGTTCTCCATTTTTTTCAGCGGAGAGAGTAGCAGATAATTTAAATCTTACAGGACTTCTAAATCAAAACAAATACAACTATAAAAATTATATTAAATCAACATTGCATCTACAATAAAAAATGAAATTCTTATTATCAAACATTTTAATTGTTTTGCTTCACACCATAACACAGCACAATTAAGTGCAAGACAACGTAAAACAACAACCGAAGCATAGCACAAGGTAAGACATACGAGACAACTTTGCCAAACAAACTTTTAGACATTTTCGTGCGCCAATACCAGACACCACCTAAATCTTGATAGCAGCAGCAGCAGCAGCAGCAGCAGCACTTCTCTCAAAATCTCCATGTAAAGACAATATTTTATTGAAACGTGATGAGTCTGTATTTGCTCACGCATAATGGTATCGGACTGGCATCCATAGAAGGCCGAAAACTTTGTTCTTCTGTGATAACAATGCTCAAATCTATGACGATCAAGGAAAACAAATAGAATAATTAATTTCAGAGAATAAGTCCGCCACTTGCCTTTCAAGAATCTAAAAAGTTATACGCCACTCAAAAACCCCACAGCCGAATACAAATCAAATAAAGAATCCAGCCAGTAGTAACAACTCGAATAGCAGTAACATCGGCCTCGAAACTTCCAAGAGAAGACTTATCAAGTGGGTAGTAATGGCAGAGTCTACATGCCATAATTCGATCTTGACCCATGACAGAGCAAGCTTGACCTACCAGCCAAACAAAAGAATACCAAACAGCCAACGAACGACCAGCCTCGCATCAAAGGTTCAAAAGGGAGATCCTTCCTTCCTTCCACAGAAGACGACACGTCACTGCACACGTACCTCACGAATAAAATCAATCCACGTGTACAAAGTTTAGACTTCCAAGTTCTTGTGAATCAAGTCACATGCCCCGTAAATTTTTTGTTTGGTTTGACACACCAACCCTCTCTCTCTATTTAAGACAACAAACTTGACAAGTTCTCCTGTTGTTTTGCCTGCCTTATTTTCATCTACAGCTTCCTAGAAAGAATCCCAAGCCTGATCTCTCTTCCCCGAAATGTGCCCATCTGGGACAAGTCTAGCTGCAGGGACCAAACGGGGTGGTGCAAGATCAGATTTCAGGCCAGCATTTGATGTTCTTGATGCAGACCATGACGGGAAGATAAGCAAAGATGATCTTCGCATGTTTTATGCAGGGTTTTCAAGTAATGGTGCCGATGATGATTTTATAGGCTCAATGATGTCTGTTGCGGATTTTAACAAAGATGGGTTTGTTGAGTATGATGAATTTGAACGTGTTTTGGATGGTGCTAGTGAAAAGAAGAAATCTTCATCGTCAACAAGGTCTAGTTCTGGGGTTATGGAGGATGTATTTAAGGTCATGGATAAAGACGGGGATGGAAAACTGAGTGTCGATGATCTGAAGAGTTATATGCAATGGGCAGGGTTTGATGCTTCTGATGATGATATTAAAGCTATGATAAAATTGGCTTGTTATTCTGGCGGCGGTGATAAAGATGGCGTCACTTATGATGATTTCCTTAAGATTTTGTCTCTTGATAATTCTTCTGCTGCATAGTACTTTTGTAATTTTAACCTTTGATTTTGTCCTGCTTTTTTGAAAGAAGATGCTCATTAATTTTGATGTTTATGTTCTGCCACATGAAATTGTTATGTAGCAAATTATGATTTTTTGGTGTAAAGTGATGCCAATTAGGATGCATTGCCAGCTTTGTTTGTGATGCTGATGCTTCTCTTAAATGTCTTGTTTTCTGTCTCATGCTGTGTGCCTATTACAACTTCCTCTGATTTCTGTGGTGCCCAAATGTGCTGGTCCTTTTGCAGTGATGTATTCACGTTTAGCTTCTTACATTCTCTCATCACAGTGGCAACTTCAGAAATAACAGGCCGTTTAGTATTGGGTTTTTTTTTTCAAATTAATTTTTTTTAATGTTTTTGAATCATTTATGTTAAAAATAAATTTTAAAAAATAAAGATTATTATTGTAATAAATTTCTAAATAAAAATGACTTTAAAAAACAGATCTTTGAAAACACCCAAAAGGAAGTTCAGAGGAAATCATGCAACAGACAAGCCGTTGGGCAATAGGAAAACTATTGCGAGAAAAGCACAGATTAATACAATTCTGCTGCTTGCAGAGTATTTGCGGAGCTACAGCACAAAATTTGTAACGTGAAAGACTCACCAAGTCGATTTCTGTTGCCGCTCACACTGACAAACAATCTGTTCTCAAGAACCGTTGCACAATGCTCGAGTTTCTTTGTTTTGCTTTTGTTTTTCAAGGAGCGGGGTTTTCAAAGCACGGCATATGAGGTCGAAAGGCCAATGAAACTTGTGCTCTACCGGCATCTCTCATTCTTTGAGTACGGTGTTGATTCTCTGCACCTCAAACCGATCAAATTATTCTTTTTTTCTTACTCTCTTTTTGTTTACGTCTATCTGTCAGTGCAGATGAAAGAACTAACATTGAATAGATTTGCAGGCTGCAACAATGGAGGTTTAGGAACTACCCCAATGGAATTATTTCAAAGGTGAGTTGATTACTGGTTTTGCTTTTTACGCTTGTTTTCCTTCTTATCTCGGATCCCTATCATCGTTGCTTTGGACAGGATCCAAGGTGTGTGTGTTGATCAGGATCCAAGGTGAAGACTTCATAAAGAGATTTGTTGAGCTTGAGGATTCAATCATAACAATATTTTCCAAATAAGTTTATGCAGTTAAAGCACCAGCTAGGCACCCTGTTTATCACAATGCCATTATAATTATTTGGGATTTTCCTGACTGGAATATTCGAAATATTTTTTTGTAAATCTAATATCATTCGGTGTAGTAAATACTTTTGTCGGCTTTGTAAGTAATGAAGCAGGCGCCTCTGGAAAGAAGAAAACATGTTGTGTTCTTCGACCTGGTCCCACGAAAACGATGACAGAAATAGTGTCGCTCCTGAATTACAGTGAAAGGACGGACGGCACAGATGCACCACAAAAGAAAAACTAATATTCGCTCAGAATGCCAAACATTTATATATATATATATATGTGTATATATATATATATATGTGTATATATATATATATATGTGTATATATATATATATGTGGTTCTTAAACACCATGCAGGAAACGTGCTTCGTCTTTTGATGGCTTCCATTTAGCAACTCTTATCCAAAAGGCAGGCAAGTGAATGGACCCCAAAAATCCCACCACTC
>Ga0307518_10000725_pt1 | contig 24793 bp, 21 predicted proteins | sample 25_EM_MG_FD_203889 | JGI IMG/M metagenome (GOLD analysis project Ga0307518, IMG submission 203889) | Populus trichocarpa ectomycorrhiza microbial communities from riparian zone in the Pacific Northwest, United States - 25_EM | ecosystem: Host-associated > Plants > Roots > Unclassified | place... | reverse complement strand
TTTATGCATATAATTTATAAGGAGCTATAACCTCACAAATGTGTAAATACAAATTGTAGATTATTGTACTTATGCATAAAATTATTGGAAGATGAGCTTGATGTCTTTATGATATTTATATCCGTATTTTTTAAGTACATAATAATTGAAAAGGTGAAATTTATATTAAAATTTTCGGGAGTTATATATGGGGCGTAGTTTAATAACTAGATCATTGGCTTGTGCTGTGCTGCAAGTTAGATCAATTATTTTTTTTAACATAAAACAAATATCTAAGCATTACCAATGTATTTTCTAATTTTTTTTTTCAAATCATGGACTCAAGATACGATGCATGTTGAAAGATATCTTTTTTAAATATTGATACGGTAATGTATTATATGTTATTTATTTTTAAATATTAAGACAACAACACATTGGATCGACCTAGGTTAACATATCAAATATGCGACCTGAGTCACGAGACTATGATAACCCTATAAAAATTAAATTAAAATAAATTATGAATGTCAATTCCTAATCAACTCAATGTTGAATGATAAAATTTAAAAAAAATTAAAAAAGGAAAAAACTACCCAAGTCAACTTACCAACCCCGCAACTTAGGTCATGAAATCGGGATAACTTCATAAAAAACAAATAAAAAAACTACAAATATTGAAAGATAAAATTGAAAAATATCAATTAAAAAAAGACCTAAAAAATAACCCAAGTCAATTTGGGTTAACCTGTTAAACCTACAACTTGAGTCATGAGATAATGATAATTTATAAAAAGAAAATAAAAAAATTATTAAGCTTCATTTTCAACAAATTCAATATTGAAGGTTGAGATCGAGAAAAAATCTATGAGACTTGGATAACTCCGTATAATGAAGATTGAAAAAAATCACGAAACTCAATTTCCAAATAACCTAATATTAAAGGATAAAGTGAAAAATAAAACTAAATAAAAAAAAGATTGAGTTGTCGGAGGGTGAAATTGAAAAAGGATACTCAATTAAAAAAAACAAAAAAAGAACTAAGTCAACTCGGGTTAACATACCAAAACCGTGATGTAGGTCATGAGATTGAAATAATCCAATAAAAAAATATAAAGCCTAATTTAAAAAATATTCAATTAAAAAAGGACCAAAAAAATAAATAAGGACAATCATGGTCAAGCTGCCAAACTCATGATATGTGTCATGAGATCATGATAACCCTATAGAATACAAATAAAAAAAATCAAAGTCCAATTTTCAACCAATTCAATGTTCAAGGATGAAATAAAAAAACAAAATCAATTAGAAAAGGCATAAAAAAAATCACTATGAGTTAATCCGTTAAACTTGTGATTTAGATCATGAAATCAGGATAAACTCATAGAAAACAAATTAAAAAAATTATGAAGTCTCACTTCTAACTTATATGATATAGAAGATTGAAATTGAAAAAGAAAAACTAAATTCATGAGACTAATACATAACCTAATAGAAAGAAAATATAAAAATAATTTCTAAAATAATTTAATATTAAAAAATAAAATTGTAAAAAAAAATAATAATAAAAAAGATTTGATGTTGAAGAGTAAAATTAAAATAAAAAACATAAAATACTATTTAACTATGGTTACAGTTATCTAACCCCACCTTTCAATAATTCATTAATAATTAATTTGGTTGAGGTTTTGGATTCAAGTATTCTAATCATTCAAAAAAAAAAAAAACAAGTTTTCGGTCATCAAAATTAGTTTTTAAAATGGGTTTTTCTAATACTAATTTAATTTTTTCTTGAGTTTTTACTCGTCCGTGTGTGTGTGTATAAAACAAAAAAAATAATGCAGAGATTTTTTATTACGAGGACCTTATAACTAATGCGTATTTTATTAATTATTCTCTAGGTGACACTTTTAAAAAATATCGTTGAGTGTCTGTCATGCCATTTGATTTTTTCTTTCTTATAAACAGCATTTGCATATTCTTCATTGTCAATCGTGACAGCTTTGTTTTGATAATGTGATATGCGTGGCTATGTGCATTTTGACAGCTTTGTTTTAATAATGTGAGGCTCATGCATTCCTTTTGCGATATCAGCTACATTAATTGTCTCCATCAGAAATTAGAAATGTTTTTTTTTTTTTTTTTAACCCGAGACATCCGAGCCAGCTTACGCGCACCACAACTTATCCCCGGACCAACTGAAAAAAATTAGAAATGTTGATTAGTCAAAAAGAGAACCTGATTACGATGGAGGAAAAAAATCACCCCCAAATTCTCTTATATTACCGTCTGTCACCGTATTTTTTAAAAATTTAATTTTTTTTAATAAAATTTAATTTTTTTATATGTTTTGAATCATTTTGATAAGCTGAATTTAAAAATAATTTTAAAAACTTAAATAAATATCATTTTAATATATTTTAATAAAAATACATTTTAAAAAATAATTACAATCACAACCACACAGTCCATACAGAAACGACAGCTCAACGGCTATTGAATATGACCTCTTGTTATCAATTAAGATTTGAAAAAAGAAGCACGGCACATTGAAATGCGACCAGAAATGTACTTTTACCTGCTCTCTCGTCATTTTTCTGGCTCGAAAGTCATGAAACTAAAACGGCAGATTCTCTTGGATCTTAACAAGCATGAAGATGCTGCAACATCAATTACGATGGACCAACTCAAAGCCATGCTATTGGTATGACTGCTTTAATTTTTTCTTCTTCTTCTTTTAAATTCTTTTATTTTAAAAAATTCAATTTTTTTAATTATTTTTTTTTAATTTTCTCGATTTAATTATTTTTTTGATTTTTTTACTCTCCCGAACATATTATCTATCTATCTTAACTTTTAGTTTTTTAATATGTTTATGTTATTTTTTTTAATATATTACCCTTCATGGGTTATCTTAATATAAATTGATAAAATTCAATAAAATACGAACATTCGGTAGGCAGAGGCAACACGTAGGACATCGACAAGATTTTTTTTAGCCAATTGGCACAGGAGAACTCTCATTTTAGAGCTTTTACCTTTCCGTTTCTGATCTCTGTAAGAAGAGACCATGAAAACTCCGCCACTTCTTCGTTTAACCTTCATCTTATTCTTAATTATACTTCTTTTAACATGTTCATGGTACTCTTTAAACCTGCCGGTCTTCTCTGATCCACCTAAATCAACCTCATGGCTGTGCAACTCGAAGAGCAGAGTTTGTGCTCACCTGGGTTCGGTTTTGGAGACCGGAATTCACAAACCCAGAGACCACATGGAAGATGTCCCTCACCATCCCTTAGACCCACTAACCATGCAAGAAATCTACAAGGTGCGGACCATTCTCTCAACCTATCCACCGTTATTGCCTTCTTTCCCAGCTATTCACTCACTATCCCTTGAGGAGCCTCACAAGGATTTGGTATTGAAGTGGAAAGAAGGTGATCCTCTCCCTCCCAGGAAAGCCCTTGTGATTGCACTGTTGAATGGTCAGTCTCATGTGCTCTCTGTTGACTTGGATTCGGGCCTGGTCACAAGCAACGAAATCAACCATGGCTCAGGTTACCCGATGTTAACGATGAACGATATTTCGGTGGCAATCCAAGTGGCTCTCTCTCACAAGGAGTTGAACAAGTCTACCATCAAACGTGGGATCTCACTATCGGATTTAACCTGCATCACTCCATCAGCAGGGTGGTTTGGGCCTAATGAGGAAGGAAGGAGGATCATAAAGGTCCAATGCTTCTCAAACCAAGGCACACCCAATTTCTACATGAGACCACTTGAAGGGCTGACCATGACAGTGGACATTGACAAGAAAGAGGTAGTGAAATTCACTGACACAGGCGGAGGAATTCCTGTCCCTAAAGGTACCGACACTGATTACCGATTCAAGGCCCAGAAAGAGCCACCCAAGATGAAGCCCATAAATCCAATATCAATCGAGCAACCATTAGGGCCTAGCTTTACAGTTGAAGATGGGCACATAGTGAAATGGGCTAACTGGGAGTTCCATCTGAAGGCTGACCAGCGAGCTGGCATTGTGATTTCACGAGCCATGGTTAGTGACTCAGAGACCGGGGTCCCTAGGAGTGTCATGTACAAAGGATTCTCTTCAGAGTTATTTGTGCCTTACATGGATCCTGACGAGAATTGGTACTTCAAGTCATATATGGATGCTGGTGAATTTGGTATGGGAGCGACGGCGTTGTCACTTGTGCCTCTAAATGATTGTCCCAGGCACTCTTATTACATGGATGGAATATTTGTGTCATGGGATGGGAAACCATATGTTCAGCCGAGCATAATTTGTGTGTTCGAACGTTATGCTGGCGATATTAGTTGGCGGCACTCGGAGATCCCGGTCAATGGTTTCAATGTGAGTGACATAAACATTATTGTTGATGCCCATACATTTCTGTGTTTTTTTTTTTTTTTGTGTGTTTCCCTAAATAACAAGCATAAGGAACAAATGAAATGTCATGAAAAGAGACGTGAAAAATCTCTGTATGCTTGATGGGCTTACTTAACTGCCTTACCAGTCATAAAAAATCACCTACGGAGCCAAGAATTTTTTCTACCCTAAATTATTAAATAAATATATAAATTTTCTTAAGATAAATTATTAATTCATGTACATGAATTTTTAAAATTAACAATAAAGTTTTAATTCAAATGCACTACCTAAAATATTAAAAAATAAATTTAAAAGTATATAAAATTAAAGTGAAAGTAAAAATAAACTCACTATTAAAGTTACATCCTTCGATGTTTTGTGGAATATAATTCATCTATAATCGAATCTGAATTGATATTGTAACAACCCCTCAACCAGGATAAAATAACAATCTCATGTCAACTGAAAAACAAAGTAATTAAATTTTTTCTCTATCTCAATTCCTCCTTCATTCACTTGATTCTTTCTTAGATTAATATTTTATAAGTTGGGCTTTGTAAGTTTACAAGGTTATTCTCTCACTTTTCTTATTTTTTTTACTTGGATTTTTTTTATGTTTTCCCCTTACTTTTCTCTCTTTCTCTCTCGCCTTTTCTTTTCTTTCTTTTTCTATTATGCTTCTGCTCAGTCGGCAACATATAAAAGGAAGGAAGAACTAGTTTGTTTTATTTTTTAATAGCAAATAATTATTTTACCCTTAATTAGTCGTTTTGCTTTTATTTGATGTTTTTTTTTTGTTAGCATTACCAAACTCTGTTCATCCTAAAATTCTAACCAGATTTTATTCAATAAATTTTAAGATCCCTCGTAAAATTTCAGCTCAATCTGATGGTCGGATTGAAAATTACATCCAATAACGTAAAACTGGTTAAATTGTGATTTTTTTATCAAATTTCTGAATTTCTCCAAAATTTTTGAAATTTTAACTCAAGCTAAAACATCATATTAGAAGGCTCCACGTAAATTTTTAGAATTTTTTGATACCTCAATTAAGAATTACAAATTTTCTTTACATAAAACTAGTAAAAAAATATTGAAAAAATCTTATCCTAGAGTAGAACCAACCCGAGCCCTGCCTCCGCCCTTGCCTCTAGGAATTTAGCCAAATCGAGATATATATATAAGAAGCCTAGTTCTAATGCGATATCCACTTCTGTCTATTGTGCACATGATTTTACATCTTATTGCTACATTTTTGCTCAAGGTTGCGCTTAAAAGGAAACTATTTATGCCTTTTCAAACACTGGGATTTTTTCAGATTAGAGAGGCAAGACCAAAGGTGTCACTTGTGGCTCGAATGGCAGCGTCGGTGGGGAACTATGACTACATATTTGACTGGGAATTTCAAACTGATGGTTTGATCCATGTTGCGGTAAATCTTATGCACATATACTTCAGTTTTGTCTCTCTTTTTTGGTGCTTGAAAATAATACACTGATGGATTGATGGCACTCAGTCCATTCCATGATCAGTGAATATTGATAAAATCTAGGAAGTGTGTAAATGGGCGTGTTTATTAAGCCATTAGTTTTATCCCTGTTCCTTACAAAAATGTCCTACACTCACGCTAACCACATTATTCAAAGCAGGTTTCTCTTTCAGGGATGCTGATGGTGAAAGGCACTCCACATCAAACTGCCGATCAAATACCTAACCAAGAAGCAGCTTCAGGCCCTTTAATCTCGGAAAATCTCATCGGTGTTGTCCATGATCACTTTATTACCTTCCATCTTGACATGGATATTGATGACACTAACAACACATTTGTTAAGGTTAATTTAGTTAAGGAGGAGACCTTGCCAGGTCAATCACCGAGGAAAAGCTACTTGAAAGCAAAACGAAACACAGCGAAAACAGAGGATGATGCACGAATTAAGCTTAAGCTCTATGAACCTTCAGAATTTCATGTTATTAACCCTTCAAGACGGTCCAGGTTGGGGAATCCAGCCGGGTACAAAATCGTCCCCGGCGGGAATGCAGCTAGCTTGCTCGATCACCTTGATCCTCCACAACTAAGAAGTGCTTTCACAAACAATCAGGTATCCATGGCACGATAAATGTGAATATGACACTTTATTTCAGTATTTTTTTTCGCTTCTTTAAAAAACTTGTCTGCTAGATATGGGTGACACCTTATAATCGGAATGAACAATGGGCTGGTGGACTCTTCACGTATCAGAGCAAAGGAGACGACACCCTGGCTGCGTGGTCTAAAAGGTAATACAGAGGAAACTCTGCCCACCCATGCAAATGAACCCTTCCTTACACGGCATATCTGCTCCATTGCATTATAAAGTAAAAGAGAACTGCCATCTTTTGCAAGAGCTTTACTGTTGATCTAAAGCTACAAATTTAACTAATTAAATAGAGGACTTGCTTTCATGGCCAGCAGGAACCGAGCAATTGAGAATAAAGATATTGTGTTGTGGTACACCCTGGGATTCCATCACATACCGTGCCAAGAGGATTTTCCTGTAATGCCAACCGTGTCATCGAGCTTTGAACTAAAGCCCGTCAATTTCTTCGAAAGCAATCCAATTCTAAAGGCAGCACCCATGTTTGAGAAGGACCTGCCAGTTTGCAGGCCAGCTACCTCTTCTTAATCAGTTGTCGTTTGCTGCATTTATCCCTTTCTATCTCACGTGAACACGTAATGAAACATATCTGAGTGTGTCGATGCATAAACTCTATTGATACGGATATTAAGTAAATAATTTAGTGATAACATAATACTAAAAATATGGGGAAAACATTTCAATTTTTTAATTAAATAATATTGTTTTCTATTAAAATTATAAAAAAACATTTTTTTAAGTTGACACTATTAAATTTTATTTGAGTTTAACTAAATTAATTGAGTCATAAATTGACTGACCGGGTCACTTGAGCTTAATCAAGTTAATATCTAACCTATAAGTTACCGAGCCTAGTTTAATAACCATAATTGAAAAAATTGCAATGCATACAAGGGAGCTGTTGCGGCATCGCTTAGAAGTGAGTTTCAACTTTTTTTTTTATTAATTTTTTTTTTGTTTTAAATTATTTTGTTTTAGAGTTTTTGAATTTTTTAATGTGATGATATAAAAATAAATTTTAAAAAATAATAAAAAAATATTATTTTAATATTTTTCAGATAAAAAATAATTTAATAACAATGGTACAGCAGCATGAAAGCTACAGTGATTCGCATATATGATGCAAACTTTTTAATCGTATAAATTATAAATAACTCGAAAGTTGCAAGTTGCAAGTTGCAAGTTGCAATACATAAATATCTGGAATCCTGGTGATTCCTTGCCACGGAATGATTCTGATCCATCCACGACGATGGATTCCTAGAACATGACATCAAAATGTCGGTATCGGTACATTACTCTTTTTTTTATATATATAATTTGTTTATTATATCGGTGAGATTACATTGTTTTTGCCCCCCCCCCCCCCACACGAGAACTACTGAAAGAATTAATTAATATCTCATAAGAATTTCTATATATTTAGATTGCTTAATTAACGAAGCATGTTATGGATATAATTATTCTCTCTACAAAACAAAAACTACGAAACATTATTATGATGCTTCACTATTCATATATAAACATATAATGAAGCAACTCAATTTTTTTCAAACCCCCCCTTTTTTAAATTCTACCTTCCAAACTTTTTCCTTCCAATTTTATTATTTTATATTTTATTGATTTTGAATTGATCATCGTAATTTATTTTGATTTTTTTAATGAGGTTATTTTAATCTCAAATAAATATCCTGGTATTTAGTTGATATTAAACGCGGCCTAGGTATTGAGTCGGGTTAGGAGGTTTCATGGTTAACCCATCAAGTTTGTTTTAGTAACAATTCCAAATTGTTTATTCTTTTTAATTCCATCGTCCTATTATTTTTCTTTCAATTGAATTCTTTTGGGCCTTTTTTATTAATCTATTCTTTCAACATTTGGTTGATTTTGAATTGATATTCATAATTTATTTCAAATTAATTTCTATGAGATAACTGCATTTCCATACAAACACCCGACATTTGGTTGATGCTCAATTATGCAAACGTTTATTTTTGTTATCATATCATCAAGTAAAAAATAGTTTGAAAAAACAAAGTTGCTAAATTTAATGGAGTTCATGATCCAGTTCGTGGATTTAGTAAGTTAAGCTGCGAAGCTTGAGGTGATCTAATATATCGCTGTCTCAATATTAAAAGAAAAGATGTCGTCTTGATTTTTTTTAAAAAACCTAACCATATTTTTTCTAGTCATTTGTGAAATGATCCGAGTAACCAAGATTAACTTGTCAAACCCACAACCTATATCATAAGACTAGGATAACTCTATAGAAAATAAATTATGAAGTCCAATCCCCAATCAACATAGCATTGAAAGATGAAATTGAAAAAAATTCAATTAAAAAAAAGATACAAAAAATAACCTGAGTTAATAAGGATTAACTTTCCAAATTCATGACCTAAGTCATGAGATTGAAATAACCTTGTAGAAAGCAAACTAAAAAAACAACTCTAGTCAACATGTCAAACTCGCAACTCGGGTCATGAGACTAGAATAAATTCATATAAAGCAAACTAAAACAAATTATGAAACTCAATTCCATTCAACTCATTATTGAATGATGATATTGAAAAAAAAAACTCAATCTAAAAACAAAGAAATAGTAAAATGATCCAAGTCAACTCAATAACCCATAAAATTGATGACCCGGGTCATGAGATAAGGATAACCTCATAGAAAATAAACTGAAACAAATCAGAAAGTTTAATTCTTAATCAACCCAATATTGAAGGATGAAATTAAAAAAAAAATAATTTTAAAAAAATAAAAAATCATGAGTCAATCAGATTAGTCCATCAAACCCTTAACACATGTTATGAAATTAAAATAACCACGTAGAAAACAATCCGTATAGAAAAAAACCATTTAATTTAGTTTTTTTTTGTTAATATTAGTCATGGTTATTCAAATCATTCCTCTTATTATTTTCTCTTGTTTCTAGATCTGTAGATTCTATATGAGTCCAAACTCCAGTTTAAAAGAAAAAATATAAATGAAAACAATGAAAAATAGATCTCAATATTCATTGTACTTTTTTGCTAAAAAGGGAACATTCTTAAAAAAAAAAAAACAGTGGACACCATAAAAAAAAAGAGGATGAAGAGAGAGTATAGTGGGAAAATGAAGAGTAAAATTAAAAAAAAATACAATTATTCATAAAATAATTGTTAATATTAACATAAAAAACTCAAATATAGTTAAAAAAAATATGGCATAATTGGATTTCTTTAAATATTATTTTAATAAATTTATTTAAGAGAATTTTATTCTAAAATCTTAAAAAAAAAAATATCATGCACACCTAGGCTTAGAAGGACGGACTCGTATGCCTGACCTAAGTGAAAAGCCTTGGCCCATTTAATTAAAACAAAAAGGTAAAAAAACAAACAACACATCTTCCCTCCTTTTTGTTTTAATAGAATGGACAACAATTCATTTTCTAATTCTTTTTTTGATGACTTCTTCTATTCTTTATGACAAAGCTATAAAAACCTAAAAGAACAAGAACTGAGTAATGCTAAAACTAAAACTTGCAGGATCAAATTGATTTTTTCCATGTCTTTTGAATAATATAAATAAAAAAGGCTATGTTTTTATGTTGATTTTGGCCATTTATCTTTCAATTGTTTTTAAAAATAACATAAAATTTTATTTTGTAAAATTTAACGTTAGAATATTCTATGCCATATTTTATATGTAAGAGCATACAAATCAAAATTAATCCTAATATATAAAATAATATCAATATTAATTACAAGGATCGAGTTGAAAAAAAAATAAAATTTAATGATCAAAAAGTAAATAAAAACTCATGGACAAAAAAGAGAAAAATTAACTAGGAATGATAAATGACAAATAAACAGCAAAATGTGAGATGGGCCACACATTTAATTATTGGTCAACCTCTTTAACCAATAATTAAAGAAGATTATAAACAATTTAGCTCTTTCTTACATATTTTCTCATGTTTTTATTTAATGTATGTTTTAATGGAAAATAATAAAAAAAAATGAGTTAAAAAGAGATTCTTGATGATAATCAACGAGGAATAATTAAGGGATCATAATTAAAGCAAGTTAAATACGTGTAATAGAAGATTTTCATGTTGTATCAATCTTTGGATGAGGATATCAATGGTAAAAAAAAATGTTAAAATAAAAAAATATTTGTCGCCTAAATGCACGGTAATTGTCATCTTTTTGTCGCCTTTCAATTCTCAGATACCACTGAAGTTTATTTTTAATTTCTCGGTTTTTGTATTTTTTTTTTAATGTAGATTCTCTTAGCTGTTCATTTCCACTCCTTCCTCTTTATATCACACACTCTTTCACTCTCTCACGAAACAACAAATTAACAGTAAATAACCAGAAACCAAAATAAGATATGGAACCAAGAAATTTCCTCCGTTTCCTCTTTATCTTTCTTAGTGTATCTCTTGTCTTGTTCTTCACATGGGTTCATCTCCCCTATGCTCCACAACCAAACCCCACCACTGACCTCCTCGATTGCTCCACCAACTCTCCCTGGTGCACCTCCAAGAACCGCTTTCAGCCTATCAATAAACCATCCACCGCCGATAACATCCTCGAAAAACCACCAAATCCCAAGCACCACAACCACGAATCAGACACTCCCCATCATCCTCTGGACCCCTTAACAATCTCAGAGATCAACAAAGTCCGTACAATCCTAAAATCGCACACCCTTTTCAAGTCATCATCTCCCTGTGCTTTCCACTCTATAGTCTTGGAAGAACCAGATAAAACACTTGTCCTTAAATGGAAAAAAGGAGACTCCATGTTACCAAGAAAAGCAGCCGTGGTCGCACGCGTGGCTGGCAAGTCACACGTGTTAACGGTGGATATAAGTTCTGGCGAGGTGGCTGTACAAGAAACGGGTTCTCGCTCAGGTTACCCCACCATGACAATAGAGGACATGACATCATCGACGTGGGCCCCGCTATCGAACGCTGATTTCAACCGTACAATCATCGAGCGTGGAGTTGATCTTCAGGACCTTGCATGCTTGCCAATCTCTTTAGGTTGGTTTGGTGAAAATGAAGAGAACAGGAGATTGATTAAGGTGCAGTGCTACTCCATGAAGGGCACTGCAAACTTTTACATGAGACCAATAGAAGGGCTGACTGTTTTGCTTGATATGGATAGTAAAGAAGTGGTGGAGATATCAGATAAGGGGAGGGACATACCTATACCAAAGGCAGCCAACACTGATTATCGCTATTCTGTACAGGAAATCAATCCCGAGATGATGTTTGTCAATCCAATTTCGATAGAGCAACCAAAAGGGCCGAGTTTTACGGTAGAAGATGAGCACTTGGTCAAATGGGCTAACTGGGAATTTCACCTTAAACCCGACCCTAGAGCTGGTGTGATCATTTCTCGGGCTAAGGTCCGGGACCCAGATAGTGGGGAGATGAGGAATGTGATGTATAAAGGGTATACTAGTGAGTTGTTTGTGCCTTACATGGACCCCACTGATGCATGGTATTTTAAGACGTATATGGATGCGGGTGAATACGGGTTTGGGTTGCAGGCCATGCCACTTGACCCGCTTAATGATTGTCCTAGGAATGCCTATTACATGGATGGTGTGTTTGCCGCTGGTGATGGAACTCCATATGTCCGATCACATATGGTTTGCGTGTTCGAGAGTTATGCCGGTGATATTGGATGGCGGCACTCGGAGAGTCCAATTACGGGTATGGAGGTAAGAAGGTTTGGATCCGAGAATTTAATTTATTTCAAACATAGTCTCTCATCATTTTTATATAAATTAACTAACTAAACCATTATAGTTACCAGAAACTGATCAATCCAATAAATTATTGGATAACCTTTTTAATCAAAGTTCTATTTAGATAAAGTTTGATTTAAAAATGGTTTTGAAGTGAATCCTATCAAATCATGTTAATCTGTTTACTTAAAACTTGATAGGAGTTGAATTTTATTTTGAATTGGTTTAAATATTGATTTGGCCATTCTTAGAAAAAACATGGTTAAGTATTTTTTTAATTTTTTTTATCTAAAATGATATTATTTGTATTCAGACAGTAAACTTACTATTTTAACATGTAAGATTCAGTTATTAACTTGTCCAAGTAAGTTGTCGTACTTGTAGATGTGTTACTGAGCTGTCGACTTTATTTTTTTTTCTTCCCTCTCCCGTTTGTCGTTTGTTTAATGTTGTTTTGGCAGATTAGAGAAGTTAGACCGAAGGTGACGCTAGTGGTTAGAATGGCAGCATCGGTTGCAAACTATGATTATATAGTTGATTGGGAGTTCCAAACTGATGGACTAATCAGAATCAAGGTTAGTGGCCACTTTCAATGTCTTTCTTTCCTGGGATGAGGACATCCTATTTCCTGTTCTTTGAAATAGTATTGTATATACAAGTAGTCCACTTTAGAATTTCCAACAGATGTTAGGGAAAAACATCTTTCAGTGGTCGGAGTTTTTCTTGATGATCATGCATCTGTCTACCACTAGTTGTAGGATGTCACGTTTGAACTTCTATTTGCCATTATGCAATCATAACAACTGCTAATCAAGAAAGAATGTAATTAATTGGGCACAGGTTGGACTTAGTGGTATTTTGATGGTGAAAGGCACCTCTTACGTGAACACGAACCAAGTTCCGGGTCAACAAAATCTCTATGGCACCCTTTTGTCAGAAAACGTAATCGGCGTTATACATGACCACTACATCACATTTTACCTTGACATGGACATAGATGGCTCTGATAATTCCTTTGTAAAGGTAAACATTCAAAAGCAACGGACCTCTCCCGGAGAATCACCGAGGAGGAGCTACTTAAAAGCTATAAGAAATGTGGCAAAGACAGAAAAGGATGCACAGATTCAGCTCAAACTTTATGACCCATCCGAGTTCCATGTGGTTAACCCGATGAAAAGGACTCGGGTTGGAAACCCCGTTGGGTACAAGTTGGTTCCCGGTGGCACGGCTGCTAGCTTGCTAGATCATGACGATCCTCCCCAAAAACGTGGTGCATTTACAAATAACCAAATATGGGTCACTCCATATAACCAGAGCGAGCAATGGGCTGGTGGGTTATTTGTTTACCAGAGTCAAGGTGAAGACACTCTTGCAGTGTGGTCTGAGAGGTATGGATTTCCACTCAAATAAAACATCAAAATATTACTCTCCATTAATTTTTGTCATCCTTGGAGATCTCCAGTTTTCCAACATTTCCAACTTGTGGATTTTTTTTTTTTTAACAACCATGTTGATTTTTAATTTCTTTTTTTCAGGGACCGTCCAATTGAGAACAAGGACATTGTATTGTGGTACACATTAGGCTTCCATCACGTACCGTGCCAAGAGGACTTCCCTATCATGCCAACCGTATCATCGAGTTTTGATCTGAAGCCCGTCAATTTCTTTGAGAGCAACCCAATTCTCCGGATCCCACCTAACGTTGAAAAAGATTTGCCTGTTTGCAAGCCTGCTGCTTCGGCGTGAACAGCCAATTGTAGCTCTTCTATCTGCATATATATGCATTAGCAGAGTAAAAACCTTGAGATCAATAATGTAGATGAATGCTTCAGAATAACACGCAAAAAAAAAAAGAAGAAAAAAGGAGAGAGACGGCGATGGATTAATCACTGTTTTATGACCACTTTATGGTTACGATCGAGGCTAGGTCAGATGGTACTGCACAAAACACTAGGCATTGTGGCATTTTCTGTGTAGCAATTTTAATGTGCACTCTTTTATGAATCAATGTGGATTAAAATAGTTGATTTTTCTTAAATTTTTAATTTGGTTATTAAGATTTTTTTTAGTACAATTGAGCTTTTTTGAATTCAAATTAATATTTAATTGCATAATTTTTTTTTGAAAGGAATAGTTGGATTGATAGATAATGGATCAAAGTGAAAATGATGATAAAATAGGTAATGATAAAATATTTATTTTGATTCTTTATCTTTTTTTATTTATAAGTGATCGATTCTTTTAGTTTTTTAAAAATTAATTTTGATATCAAAGTTTATTTTTCTAATTTTCCGGTCTTTTCTTGTGAGAGTACAAAGAGAGGATTGTCAGACTCTGGCGTAGAGAGAAAAAGTTATTGTTTACACCTATTTCGACCACTAAAATGGTTGAAATTGGTATCAATGGATTCCATTCGGTGAGATGAGTCTTATAGTGATTGTTTTCAACTTTGATATTGTCTAAAAAAACAGATTTAAGTTGAGGATAAGAAAATTTATCCGATTTGATTTTGTGATTTGAGTCCCTTTTTTGACTTATTGGATTGCTAGATTGGTTTTTATATATTCTAGGATTGATTTTTGGGTTTAAATGAGTTGAAAAATAGGTTTGTTGGGTTAAAAACCAATAGCCTTGATTTTCCCACCACCAAAGTGATGGGCAGAATTTGGCTGGAAGACGACGTGTCATCTATCTTAGCGAGCGATGTGTTGTATGTTTATTTTTTTTTCCAGAAAATAAAAAGGGATGTATAGGTCATCCACCTCTTTAAATGAGAGAAAAAACAAGCTTTAATGTGTGGGCCTAAGTGTAAATGCCTACGCGCCTTGATTGTTCCTTCCAAAAGCTTATTATATTGGGCCATAAGATAGTGATGCTGGGCTTTTTCATTTTGCCTTTTTTTACTACAAATATATGAAGAAAAAAATCTGTTTGATTCCATGACATAAATTGCAAATTTGAAATGTTAAGCAACAACATCCTGTCTATTTATTTTAATATGTTTTTTTTTAAAAAAAATATAATTTCACCTTTTGTTATCAACAATTTGCTTTTGCTATCTCAGTCTCACATGCCTAACATGGTTCTTTTCTCTTAGAAAAAAAATATTTCATACAACAACAAAAAAAAACTTGCGCTTTATTATCACATAAAACTATGAAAAATAATCTATAGAATAAAAATATTATTGAATCCAATGATGTGTATGACTTGTATCGAGAGTTTGGTTGGTTGAATCAAATTCATTATTTAAAAAAATGGGTTTTTTTTTTACTATTTTTATTCTTCAATATTAAATTAATTCAAGATTTATCTTTTAAGTTTGTTTTTTTTCTCAAAATTATCCCCGTAACTTTCGGATGTCAACTTGGAATGATCCAAGTTAATTTAATGTGTTTTTTTTAATGTGAGATAAAAAAATCATTTGATATACCGCTAATTTTAAATTCATGGTTATGTTTTAAAGAAAAAACACTTAAGTAATATCTAGATATTTTTTTATTTGAATTTTGTTTTTACTCTAACCCTCGATGTAGCGTGTGCTGGCTAGTTTCAGATTATCTTTGTGATCAATTTTACTTTAATTTAATTTAATTAAAAATATTAAAATTATTCACAAAGGTTAAGTAGCGTTTTCTTGTAATAAAAAAAAATGTTAAAATGATTGGCTATGAAATATATCTAACTAATTTGGTGTTGGGACGTATCCTAATCACAGTTATTAAACCCGGCCCGGCCTGGCGGGTCGAACCGAGACCCGGTCGACCCGGTGGCTGGACCGGTTCGGGTTTGTTAAAAGACCGGCTAATGCAACAGCCCGGCAAAACCCGGCAAAACCCGGCGGATCAACCCATGACCCGGGCGACCCGGACAAGACCCGATGTTTATTTTTTCCTTTTCAAATGTCGTTTCTGTGTAGACTTGGGAAGAAGAAGGTTTTGGCCAAAAGGCCAGGGGATGACTGATAGAGGGACGAGGGAAGTTGTAGCCGGGCATATCTGCAGTTTCAGGGACGCCATTAATACTTCTCCCCATCTTACCACAAACCTTAGAATCTCATATACAAGAGCTAATCTTGTGCCAGTGAAAGATGATGAACCCTAAAAGTGCGGCGATGATGAAGAACATAGCAAATAGGTAAACCCATATCAAGAAAGTGTTTCGATAGCACGCACCAGTGAAACCGGCTAAAGAAATGACCGTGATTAAGATCCCACTTACTATCAACGGCCACTGCAAGAATTTCAAACAATCTGTGTTGTTGGCTCTACTGCTTAGCCATATACCATCTCCTGGGATGGGTATTGAGTACCCCTATCAAATGATTGCTAGTTCTCATTGTTGATCTTTCTCTGTTTCTCTCTCCCTATCTGCAAGACTGCAAGAAGCACTACAGATCTCTCTTTGCTCTGTCTCTCTTTCTTTCTTTAATGTTAATTTTTGAGACGGTCAGTTACAACTTGCAAGTGAAGGAGAGCATTGATAGCAACAAAGGTAAAGGTATAATGTGTGCAGGTGTGGTATTTTGCTTTATTTGAAGGGATGCTCATAAATAATTAAATATCCTGCATTCGTACGGGTTGACCCGGGTTAACCCGGGTTGACCCATAAAACCCGGAACCCGATCTCTTGCCCGGGTCAGTTTCCGAGTTGGGTTTCATAACTATGATCCTAATCTCTCGCGAGTATACAGAGACGTTATCCACTCCTCCCTTCTGGGTCAACGTTCTCCCCCATCCGGCATAGTTGGATAGCAAATTATTAATTTAAGTCATTTATGTTGAGATTATGAATTTATAAAAACATCCACACTAACTATTTACTTTTCAATTTATTAACACATCACATATCAGATATATTTTTTAAAAATATTTTTTATCTAATGATAAAATTTTCAATAGCTCACCTCTATTTTGGTACAAAATTTGGCCAATACTGCGACTATAAAATGTGAGCAATTACTCTGTTTTTATCTTGCTAAAAGATCAATGGAACTCTCTGCTATATGTTGCGTTTTAAACGGTGGCAGCAACGAAAATTTCCGATCGAGATAATGATTAATTTTTAAAATATTTTTTATTTAAAAATATATTAAAATAATATATATTTTTTTAAAATTTATTTTTAACATTAGCACATCAAAAAAATTAAAATTATAAAAAAATTAAAACAAAAAAATTAAAAAAATACTTTTTGAATGAAAATAAAACACACTCATCTTATTAATTTTATTTTGGAGTTCAGAACGCATCAAAATTATATATATCATTTGTGGCTTGATTTTATTCAAGTTGTGGAAAAGAAAATAACATAGCATGACAAGGTAGCAAACCTCTTAATATCTATTATAACACATATAATAGTTATATATCCGCATAGTTAAGTTATGACATTTGATTTTTTTTTTAATTTTGCTTTTTTATTGATATTTTTAATATTTATTTTTTAAAAAAATTTTAAATTCATGTTCCAATTGATATCACTCATTTGTTATTTTTTTTTATTTGCTTATTTATCTTTTTTGGATAAAGATTTTTTCAAATTATTTTGTGTATATTTAATTTTTGAAGATATTTTTCTGATTCATCTATATTTTGTTTTTATCTTTTATATTGATGAATTAAAAAAAAATTCAGATAATATTTCTAATATGTGCAGCATTGCATAATATTTGTTTTCCTTTACTTTTATTTAATTAATTTAATGTGTGTAATTATTTATATTATCTTTTGATTGAATAAAAAAGATATTTTAATAAACAAGATTTAATAAATATAACTAGGTAAATATCCCTTATTGCAAGATTAAATATCTTGAATTATACCCGTCTCTCAATTTTTCTAGTTTTAGTTTTAGTTACCATTAATGACTTGTTTTTATTAATACATATAATTTTCAATTTATTTTATTACATGCATGTACAGTGGCAGAACCACATAGGGTCAAAAGAGAGCAATTGCCCCCTTAATTTGTTTTTTGAATATTTTTATATTAGAATTTTAATATAATAGTATGGTGAGGGCTTGAGGGGTTTACACATGCAAAGACGCAAAAGAAATATTGTTGACTTTTATTTTAATATAATAAATAATATATATAATATATGTCGCTCATTTCTCATTTCCCCAAATGTTTTTCTTTTTCTTCCACTCAGTATTCGAGAGCTTTTATATTCTTTTTGAGCTGCTGTTCCCTGCCTCTCTTCCTTGTATAAATTTCTCTTCAAATCTAATTAAGCAAGTAACTTTTTTTTACTTTAGATAAATTTCTTTCATTTTTTCTATTTATTTTATTATCTAATTTTAATTTATTATTTTATAATTAATTATTAAAAATATTAAAATTATAATAATTTAGGAGTTTTGATATATACAATGTTTTGAATTAATTAAAGGTGAATGGTAGACACCAGCAAGATTTTAAACAATAGACATTGATTTGATTGTTTTGAATTAATTAAAAGTTATATAATTTTTTATTGAGTTGGTTACAATATGGAATTAAACTTTTTCACGAGATGAACAAGCAAATATTCCAATTGTTATTAGTGAGTAAAAAATGATATTTGTAGAATTAAAATTGTTTTAGCTTGAGATTGGTTTTTTTTTATGGTGTTAATTTTCTTGTGCTTTTCTATAAAATAATTAGGACAAATGATTAAATAATTCATATTTTTTTTTCTTTTTTTTGTTTTCGTCAGACAATTTGTGTTTTGCTAGAGCCTGGAGAAGAATTAACACGTGCGTGGAAGCCTGCAGGTTAGTTTTTTCTTTTAAAAAAAACTATTTTTTTGTAAGTTTTTTTATTTTAAAAGTATTTTTAAATTAATTTTACTTTATATGAGTTAGTATATTTGTTTCGAATTGATTTTTAATATATGTATATATAATATAGTATGTTTTAGTAATTTGTCTTCTTGTTTAAAATTTTTTGACTCCGCCACTTGCATGTATAAACTTTTTAATTTGTCCATAAATTTTTTGTTTTACTATAAAAATACATAGAAAAAACATAACTAGTTTTCTTTTATTGGAGGTTGAAATGCTTCAACGACTGCGTTGGACAAAAGCAGATTGCAGATCCTTCCACCCTCTAGTAAAGCTCTAAATTACATAGCCTAGGTGTTGGGATAACTATTAAGGGTTTCTTTTTCTTGACAACTATGCCATATTTATCAGATAGTTCCAGCACTCCTCCAACTGGCAGCTTCCACTCAAAGGAGTGCAACAATGAAGCCTGTAAATACATCAGCATCTTCTCTGCTAAACGGAGTCCTGCACAAACCCTCCTTCCCGATCCAAATGGGAGATACTGAAAATTGTTGCCCGAGTAATCAAATGTGCTAGTATCATCATTCAAAAACCTCTCTGGTCTAAATTCTAAGGGATTGTCCCACAGATTAGGATCCCTGTGAATAGCGTAAACATTCAAAAAAACTGTAGTACCCTTAGGAACGGTATACCCTCCTAGTGTGCATGATTGCCCTGAAAAACGGGGCACTAAGAGAGGCAGTGCAGGATGCAAACGAAACGTCTCCTTCATCACAGCATCCAAATACCGTAACTTGGGCAAGTGGAATTCTTCTACGGTGTTGTTCGCTCCAACAACTTCCTGTAATTCTTGGTATACCTTCTGCCTTACCTCTTGATGTTGCATTAGTCGTGCCATTGTCCATTCGATCATGGTAGTAGTTGTGTCAGTACCGCCCACGAAAATGTCCTGTGTATCAAAAATAACATTATTTTTAACGCTAGGTAGATGCATGATTTTGATCAGCAGCAGACTTGTTAGACAGCAGCTACATCATTTTTTGGGGAAAAGCACGCTTTGCTCTATCTGAACTTTTCTAATCACCCTTTGTTAAGGTGGTCTTGGTCTTGGACATTACTGATGCTTGTAGGTCCGTATGTTTCCAAGACAGATTGACGAGGGACTCAATGTTCCCAAGAAATGATACTTTAGTTTTATCTACCAGTAAGATCTAGAAACATACATTGCATTGGCTTTAAAAGTATAAATAAGAACTGAAATTAAAGTAGAAGAAATTTTTTTTAAGAAAAAAAAGAAGAAAAAATTAAAGTAGTCATACCATTAGCATGGCTTTGAGTTGGTCCATCGTAATTGATGTTGCGGTATCTTCATGCTTGTTAAGATCCAAGAGAATCTGCAGCAAGTCTTCTCTCACATCCATACGTGCCTTTTCTTCATTCAAACGTTGCTCAATTGCAGATTCAAGAAATTCATCGAGAGTGACTGCTAATCGCTTTGATCGTCTCTCTATACCTTGCAAGTCATACCTAGCCAGGACGGGGAAAAGGTCCGAAACATTAGGTTTTCCTAATAGCACCATCATCTCTGCTGCATGACACCGAAACTGTGCAACGAAATTAGTCCATTTCTCTCCTTGGATTGTGCCACCCCCCAGCAAAATTCTCAGGACAGTATTTAGGCTTGTTACATATGCCAATTCACCAAAGTCAATAGGGTTGCCAATTTTATTATACACTTTTCTAATAGCCTTTTTAACCTCCTGTTTTCTCAGTGCATAAGAAGCATCAAGGCTATTGCCTAGCATTTCGCGCACCAAAACCTTGCGCATCTTTCTCCATCGAGGACTGTAAGAGGACCAAGCGATATCATTTCCGCCGTATGTGAACACCCGGGCGGAAATAGGTGGATCACGATCAGCAAATATGGTATCCTTGTCACGAACAATTTCTTTGGCTAGTGGTGGTGAGCTAACCACTATGCACAATTTGTTTCCGAGCCTTAGCTTGTAGATAGGGCCATAGACCCCAGCTAGTTCAGTGAACTTCTTGTGGAGGTCATTACCAAGAAATGGAAGGTATCCAACTAATGGCAAGCCACGAGGACCTGGCGGAAACGGAGCAGCGACTGCCTTCTTTGGTTTGATATTGTTCCACAAGAACCAGAACATTGTTATTATGGTGACTGCCATGATGAGAAACAGTTTTTGTCTCTCGTTGCTAGCATCCCACCACCGTGACCACAACCCAGTGACCGTGTTCAACATTATGGTATTTTTGGGTGCAAATTAAAATGTAACAGTGAGACCTTTAAGAATATAGTGTATATAAAAAATTAGCTCTCAACGATAGAAAAGTTGGAAATCAAAATCTGACAGTAAGCATATATATAATGATCTTATGCAGTTTTAGCTCTTGGGTTTCGTGTAGCCAAATGACTTAAATTTGAATCAGAAAAATTTAATATTATTATTTATATTATAAATATTATTATTTGTATTATAATTAATATTATTATTATAATAATTAATAAATTTGAAAAAAAAAATATTACTAATATTATAAAACAACTATAAATTTGATTTGAGAGGTAAAATTAATTATTATTATTATTATTATTAAATTTGAAAAAAAATATTAATATTAAAAAAACTATAAATTTGATTTGAAAAAATAAAAAACTATAAAAACTGGGTCAAGTGAGTTTAATATTATTATTTATATTATAACTATTATAATTGGTATTATAATTACTATTATATATATAACTTTTAGCTTATATGTTTCAGCCAAATCTAAGGCTATGTTTGTTTCTCGGAATTCACTTTCCGGGAAATTACTTTTCAAATTTTCTTGTGTTTGTTTGACATTAAGAAAGTTGATCAACGGAAAACACTTTTTAGTCAAAGTAAAATTTAGCTTGGTTTTTAGGAAAGTGTTTTCTTGAAAAATTTGGGCAGAAAACACTTTCCGGAAGTTGTGAAAAATTTAGAAATGTCATAATATTTGCTGATTATATCAAATTTGGTTCTCAAACTTTTAATTGCTATATATATATATATTTTGTTTTGAATATTTATTTTTTAATTTCATCTCTTAAAATTTAATTTTTATATTAACTTTAGTCCTCATTTTTATAATTGTTATTTGCTTTTTCCTTATCATTTTTTTATTGAAATTTTTTATCTATCAAATTTGATCCTCATTCTTTTGATTGTTACTTATTTTTTTAAAATAATTTATGAAATGTTAATTAATATTATTTTAATTTCTTCATCTTTCATTTTTTATATATATTTTTAGATTTGATCTCTATTATTTTAATTATTATTTATTTTATTTGAGATAATTTATGAAATTAATTTTTTTTTTCAATTTCATTTTCATTCAACTTTTTAATTTGTAAGATTTGTTCCTAATTATTTTAATAAATTTGAGAAAAATAAAACATTAATAAGTTATTTTTCAGCTTATTTTTAATGACATAACCAAACACTGGAAAATATTTATATGGTACACAGCAGGAGCCAAGGGGTGTAGGCAAAAAAAAAAAAAAAAAAAACCACCTGCTGTGTTAAAAAATCTCTGCATTTTTTTTTTATTAATTTTGTTATTGAAAAATTAATTACCACCCTGCAAATCATCAATTTAGTTCCAGCCCATGTAGCAAATGAATTTCTCATTCAAAACCAGCTTTCCCTTTTTTGAATTGAGACTCCATCAATTTTATCTCCATTGCTATATTATCTTCTATTTATTTGTTAAAATATAATCTAAAAAATAACTAATAAAATATACATTAATTATTCCATGAAGGCTTTCATGGGGCTACTAGGGAATCGTGTTGGAGACGATTAATATAGCTGCTATCGCTTCATCTAATTAATAAAAGGAATTGTATAATGTGTTCGGACTTCAAAATTTATGCATCAATCCATTGAAGTTGAAGTCCGTGGAGGGTATTATAGATATTTTTGCATCGATATTTTTGAGCCTCACATTGTCAAAGCAAAGCTATCAAATGCACATAGCCACATATCGCTTGATCTGATTTGATTTTTGGTCCTTCAAGTAGCTAATTCACAGCCACACACATATATATGCATCAGAAGATAAAGACAAGGCAACAATAAATGAATGAAGATGCCCACAAAATGTCAATTCAATTAATAATTTTCTAGAACTCAATGATTGACAATGAAGAATATGCGAATTCTGTATATAAGAAAGAAAAAAATCAAATATCACGACAAAGTGAGCCTCCCATTATCAAAAGCGATATGTGTGGCTATGTGAATTTTCTACTTAAATATGATTCTTCATTTCCTTTTTATAGTAAGAAAATTCATGTTGGGGAAAGTATATAAGTGTTCTTATAAAAAAATAGTTATAGACACCATTGATTAAGACGTCAGTGACAATGAATTCGAGTAAATTTTCTAGGTTTAACATTTCCCCATTAAATCTCTAAAGATATGCTCTAGTATTTTTATTTTTACACTAGGTGATAAAGAATAGCTTAATTATGCTCTTTTTAGCTAGAAACAGGAGATAAGCTTAGCATAAAGATCACAGAGGCCAAAGATGGAGTTAGGCTCAAGGTTAAAATACCATACCTGAGTAAATCCATGCAATATATTAGGGGAAATTTTGCACATAGCATCACTATTTTTTGTTACAAGCTCAATTATCCTTCTAACATTTTGCATATGCTTTCTAGAATTTATAAGGCTATTATATTTAGAGCGTGTTTGACAGTGTGGTTGCGGGTGCTTTTCAAATAACTTTTCGTGCCAAAATGCATGCCAATGATGTTTTTTCATTTTTTAAAAATTATTTTTGACATCAGCACATTAAAACGATCCAAAACATACAAACCATATTAAATTTTAGTAAAACAAAAAAAAATTTCAATTTTTTTGGGAACGCAGCCGCAACCGCGTTCCCAAACATGCCCTTATCCAAGTTAGTCTTTGCAGAGACATAGTCTTTTGAGAGATGAGTGAGTAAAATTCTATAATAAAAAGTGGAGAATCTCCCACCTGGCGCCTGATGAGAATGGTGTTTGTTATTAGTAGTTATTGGTCTTGTCTAACATTTATATCTTTTTTTATGGTGAGTATATAAGTGAGATTTTAAAGAAGATTGATGGTGATAAACACACTTGTGGGTAAGACTTGTTGAGGAGTGCTCTTCATAGCATCAAGGAAACTATATGGCCAATTTAAAATTCACACAAAAAGTCATTTTAGTTCAAAAATTTATTTTGTTGATTTTTCAGTTCTTGGGTTAAGAGAAGAGAAAGAATCTAACTGAAAAATAGTGAAGGAAATAGAAAGTTATCAATTGAACACATTTCAACAACCAAAATGAATAATTTATATTTGCTATAATTCTTTTTATTTTTTTATCAAATTAAGAACATAGGTAAAAAATATGTTTTTTCCAATGGATTTTAAATTATTTTTTTCGAACAAAAAAACAAGTTTAATTATTGTATAATTAAATTAAAAGATTTGAAGAGCTCCTCGTAACATGAGATCAAATAGTTTAATATGCATCTTTATCTTAACTTTCTAACTTAGTATTTGATTTAAATCAACATATTTATTATTATTTATTAAAACATATAATTTTCAATTTATCTTATTTAACATACATATAAACTTTAGTTTGCAATTAAAAATTTTCTTGATGGTAAATATAATATTAACAACTTTTGCACTTTTTTATGTTAAGAAAAAGAATTACTTCATCTCATAGCA
>Ga0307518_10000724_pt1 | contig 24810 bp, 14 predicted proteins | sample 25_EM_MG_FD_203889 | JGI IMG/M metagenome (GOLD analysis project Ga0307518, IMG submission 203889) | Populus trichocarpa ectomycorrhiza microbial communities from riparian zone in the Pacific Northwest, United States - 25_EM | ecosystem: Host-associated > Plants > Roots > Unclassified | place... | reverse complement strand
CTGTGAAGACATTTTTTGTCTGGTAGAAAGATGAGGTGCGCTGATCACAGCGATGGCAGAAAGGTCAACCATTACTTACTCTAATGTAAGAGATGATGTAAATGATGGGCAGGGTCGGTTAGATTTGCAGAACTGAGCTTATGCAATAATTTAACAAGCAAACCCTTCACATCAACAGGTAAGAAAAATCCAAAAATTATTGTCCTAAAGACAGAAAACCGTCCTGATTTCATCAAAGTATCCTGTCATGCGTGGAAATACATACAAGTTCAGTGCTTGCAACTTGCATCTAAATTAAATGCACGATGAACTAGGTCTGTTTTCTGGTGTGTATACTTCTCTCAATAATACTCGGCCTAAATAATTCATTGCTTCTAACTACGCATGCCATTAAATCGGGCTACGTCATGAGTAGCTTTCTAAGTTAATTTTTTTTTATGTAAGAGGAATGGTTAATAAAAATAAATTAAAATATATATCAATAGGTAAATTAAAAAAATTGTTATTTTTTATTAAATACTAAAATAAAAAACTAATTTTTTTAATAAAAATAAAATATAAATGCACATATAAAAATTTAACCTTGATTTTTATTTTTATTTTATACGTTTTCATTTATTTGATCTGAGAGGTCAACTCCGGTTGCTAAGAAGAAACATTTTTATTTGAATATTAATTTATGGTTTTTGAACCTTTTAAATTTTTATTTTTCTCTCCCTAATCTTTTTAAGAACAAGTTTTTTTTTTCTGGGAAGTTAGCATGTTTCAAGATAAACATATTTTTCTCAATGGGATGGTATAAATAATATCTAATAATTTTTTATATATGTATCTTATAAACATTTATTTATCTTACTTAGCTCCTAACTTTTTAAATATAATTCGTTTCATATAAGTATCACATCCCCAAATCTGTAATTATGATAAGTTATATCTTATACCATTTCATATCTCATGTGGATTCGTATCAACAAATTTCATTGAAACCTTATTTAATAGGTAAGCAATGGTTTGTAGGGCATAGCCCTATAACAAAAAATGAAGGTTTACATAACTCATCATGGACCAGGGTACGATTTCCATTTTTAAAAACTCTATTATACTATGGTGTACCAGGAGATATCCATTGTGATAGAATCTCATTCTCTTTTAGATAAACTTCAAACACTTAGCTCAAGTATTCCGCACCTCGATCCCATCAAAATATTTTGATACTCTTTCCGGTTAGTTTTTTAACTTCACTTCTAAATTTTTGAACTTTTTTAAATGATTCAGGCTCATGTTTCATCAAATAGATATAACTATAGAATTATCATCGATGAAATATATATATATATATATATATTTCATTAGACCATATACATTTATTTATATCAAACTTAAAAATTCTGTAGACATTTAACTCTTTTCATTAAAGGATGTTTTGATCATTTTACTCAATAAACAAGCTTCACACCTTTTATATGATTCACAATTAAAAGGATCAAATACCCTTCTTTATATAATTTAGTGATTATTGTTTTATTAATATGACTTAGTCTATAATGCCATAAATATGATTAATATTGGTTGTCTAATATATTCTTCTTGTTATGTCTATTAAACATAAACATTTCAAAAGTAAATACATACAAACATTTCGTATAAATACCAGATTCATAACAAACATCATCATTATAAAAGGAATAATATTTATCTTCGATAATAAATTTAAATTCATTCAAAACTAAGTAAGAAACAAATACAATGTTTACTGAAGAAATCATGAGTGTTTACTAAGAAACACCTTTGTCATCTTGCAGTAAAAAAATTCTTTAAATGTCTTATACCTCCCAGTCTTACTAGCCGTATCAAATAACTCTTTGATATGTTTGATATGTATAATTATTGTAAAGGTATCCATATTCCCATGTTATCTTTGATGAAGTTCATGTGACATGCTAGCCAACATCATATATGTAACTTGCTCATCATCATCAATATGATGTTAATATTCATTCCTAACTTCTTCATCAGCATTCTTATCAGGGGAAAATTAATCAAATTTTCAAGAATATATAATCTTGAGAACAATTCTTACATTATGGTTCCATTATAGAAAGTTTGGTCCAGTTAATTTGTAAGCATCAAGTATGCTACATAGAGATATATTACTACTTATTTTTTTATCTATCAACCTATTCATGTAAAGATAGTAAGCATTAGTTTCATGCATGCATATTTAAAATCAAATTTAGATAAGGTCTTTAATCATAATTTGGTCTCCCGTTATTTTCTTCAAATTAATAGCCCTCCTTATTAATTCCAAAAATCTCGTTAATTCAGATCTCTTGGGGGGGCTAGAATCTCATTTAACTTATATTAACTTAAGTAACTCAATAAATCAAAATAAACAAAATCAGTTAGATATCATAACTTATTAATCGATCTCTATAGTGACAACTCTTTGTCTAAACATATCATGTATATTTCGTCTAATTACTTCCTGTAAACTTATATGGTCATAAAAGGCTCATCCAAATCTTATAAGTTTAGTTAAGTAGGATCTAATTTATAACATTAAACATATTTGATTAATGATAATCTTGAGTAGATCAACAATTTATCCATTAATAGAACTTTAGTTTTATGCATATAAAATTGAAAAGTAATGAATTATGTTCTCAGCATGTACTTAATATATGAACGAGGGATTTGTTATGTTATTTAGGTCTCATCTCATGGCATAATTGATATATTATACATAATAGTTATATATAATCATATACCCTTAGCATACCATTCTAATTTGATTATTATAGATATATCTAAACCAATTCATTGGAGCCATAAAAGGGAATTAGATGGTCAAATACTAAGTAGCTTGTAAGTTCACACGAGCAATATAGTTGTATCCTTTTTTCCATCGTTCTTTCTTCATCTTGAATTACAAAATAATTTTTCTATCTAAATTCCAACATTTTTAAATTATATAACATTTATATAATTATATAAGAAACCTCGAGTTACATTTGAGAGTAATTATATAAGAAAATAATTTTTCAACTCAAAAGAAAAATAGAGAGAAGGCAGGACACACAAACCTTTTTTAATTTTATAATCATTCAACCAATAAAAAAAATCACATTATTCTTTTAATGTCTATAATCATCCATTGTGTATAAAAACACATTAATATCCATATAAAAAAAAAGAGTTTCTAGCTTAAAACCCTCTTTATTTTAGAAAAAAAATATTTTCCTAAAATATTTTAATTAAGAATTTTAATTTAATCCTAATCTAGTTATGATACTTCAAAAATAAAAATAAAAAATATTTTAAATTAAAAAATTTAATTCAATCATACTTTAATTAGAAATATTAATTCTACAATTAATTTACTTTTTTAATATAAAAAATCAAATATTTTATATACGGAGAGCTCAAATACCCAACATGTAATTAGATATAAAGTATAGGGGCTACATTGTAATTTGACCCTAAAACTCTAATTGTTGGCTACGAGGGCATAATTGTAATTCTGCCGCTCATCCTTTTCCTCCTTTTAGCAATTAGCAATAGGGGTATTGTCCACCGTTGGCTGCAAGCCTGACAATGGCAACCAAGGTTGTCGCCACTCATAATAGCGAAGCTAGAGTTTTTTAAATGAGAGGGTAAATTATTAACAAATACTATATTATATAGACATACATTAGAAATCAATTCAAAACATATATATTAATTCATATCAAGTAAAATTAATTTAAAAATACACGTCAATTCATCAAAATCAAAATCTATTTCAATTTATATCTATATGTATATAATAAGTATGTTGATTAAATTATACTTAATCATTTCTAAACATTTAATTAAAGAATAATGCCTAGTGTATGTGTAAGAGGAACAATGCTTAAAAAACATGCTTTCTACTTGATATTTACTTACAAACAAATCATGTGAAAATATTAAATTTCAATAAACTACTATGTCAATGCAAGAGATGCCAAGAATAATGGTTTTGCATGAATATTAATTTATTTCTTTATAATAAGAAAAGAAACACTTAATTGATTAAATTAACAGATTTAAACATTTATTTTAAACATATTTAAACATATTCATATCAAAATCCTTAAATTATCATAAACTTTAATATTTTTAATAACTAATTATAAAAAAATAAAACTAAAATTAGATAATAAAATAAATAAATAAAATAGAAAAAAATTTACCTACAGCACAAAACAAAAGACAAGAAAAATTAAATGATGAGTAAAGCAAGAGGTACGGAACCGCAGGTGAACAATGTTAGACAGGGAAAAATAGAAAAAAAAAAGAGAAAAAGAGAGAAAATTAAGGCAATGAGCTGTCATTATATATATATATATATATTAAGGAGGCAATTGGCCTATTTTGATTCACTGTGGCTCCGCCACTGTGCGCGAGACAACAATGCCTAGCTATGCATGCAGCACAGCCAGCCATGCTAGTAGCGCCGACGATGTCACTTGTGGATTTCACAACCACTAAATTGGATTTTCATTTTATTTTGGCTTGATATAATCAAAACAACAATCAAATAACATTTTTTTAAAAGTAGAGAAAATTTATTTTAAAAAAAATTAATATAAAATTAACTTATAATCCACACCAAAGATAATTATAACATACAATTAATAACCATAATTGTTTAACAATGACTTTAATACCATAGTTTATCTTTCTTTTTATTTTTCTTTAATTAAAACTAAAGTTCTATTTTGCATAATCGATCTTTAATCCATCATCATAATATTCATTGATACTTTATATATATATATATGTGAAAGAATAGAAATTGAAAAGAAAAAAAACCCATGTATAAATGTTTGGTTTCTTAAAACACATAAACTCAATGGATTCAATAATTTAAATTTTTTTTGGAAGTCTTATGGATGTCGCTACAAAATATAAGGTTGTTTAGAATTTGTGTGAAGAATACTTAAAGATCAGCTATGCCTTTTAAGTTTCATTAACTATTCAAGTTTGAGTTATCACAAATTATAAGTCGTTCGATTATCCTATCTCTAACAATAATTGACATGAATCACTATATAAGAAATCTCATAAACCTTTTTAGAAGAGAGATTGTTATGCCTTGAGTGCTATCTCTTTTTTTTTCTATTTTATTCTGTTAATTAAGAAAAATATGAGGCATGATATTTTATTTATAAAACTAACCTCGTAACTCTATTAATGGAAAAAAAAAATCAAATTTTCCTTGAAAATTATAACATATTTTATTTCAAGACAATTATTAGAAATTTATGCAATCAAGTCTTCACTTGATTTTTATAGGTTTAAAATTTTAATACCCTATATTAATTACAATCTAGTCTGTAATCTCAAAAACTTATTTATAATTGTGTCATACTTGATTAATCATCCCAGTTCAGTTTCTTATCAATGATTCTCTATGTATGTGACCTATTTATTGGGTTTCTTGAAATATATAAACATAATGGAAACCATAATTTAAAATTTTTTTAAGAGTCTCAAGATTCTTGTTAGATAATCTAGGGCTATTTAGGGTTTGAGTGAAGATTACTTGAAAATCGGATCTTCTTTAAGAGGTTTGATCAACTTCTTTAAAGTTAGGTTATCGTAAATTATAAGTCATCCAAGTATCAGGCCTTTAATAGTAATCAACATGAACCACAAGTAAAAAATCTTCTAAAATCTTTTTTTAGAGGAGAGAGATCGTTATATATTTGAGTGCTAGCTCTTTTATTTTCCCAGGTGTTTTTGTATCGTCTATAACTTCGTAGTTTTTCTCTACGAAAAATATAAGGCACAATATTCTATTTATAGGTAAACTTGATAACCCTGTAAATAAATAAAAAATATTAATTTGCTCCTTGAATAATATCATATATATTATTTTAGGAAAATTTAAGAAATTTATTCAATCAAGTATCTGCTTGATTTTCTATATCTAAAATTATAATCCCCTTTATTAATTACATTCTAGCTTTAAATTTCTAAAACTTATATATAATCAAGTCACACTTGATTAATTATATTAATTTAATTATTAACCAATGTTTCTTATATTTGTGACCTATTAGATTCCTTTACATGTTAGCTCAAATATAAATCATAATCCTAAATAAAATATGATTAAATAAATTTAATAATTTAATTTATTATCAATTCAATAAATTAAATGATCTATTTTTGAAGATCCAGTATAACATTTTGCAACGTGTAATGATCATCTTAATATTAAGAAGTCATAAGTAGTTTGACTTAACCTTTCAGTAACAAGTTTTATTTATTATTATAATTACTATCTCTTCATTAAGAATGTTTCGATTTAGATATTATAACATGAACTGTGTCTACCACATTGTGTAAAGATTTAACTATCAATACTTTTCGAGATTAGACGTAATATTTTTTTTCTTCTAATTCACCTATAATAATGAATCATCTCCTTATCACTCAAATATCTTCATATAGTTCATGATATATCCAATATTTACCTATTTATTACCTTTGATTAGAACAATGTGTAATCAAGATCAAAGCATAACATTTTCTATTAAGATAACTTAGTGATGTCAAGTCTAAGGATCACTTAGAAAATTATCATATGAGTCTTTTCATAGACACATGTGATCTTTCTATATTGAATTTTTTTTATTGGTCAATTTAGTATATATATCATTTAACAAGCACTTGCATATTAGTTTTAAGTATCTCTCATACACCGGCTTATGAAAACAACTGTTATCTTTTTTAAAAAAAAAACATAATATATTTCAGTCTCAACAACTCTAGTTAATATTCAATATTAATAGAATAATTATAATAACTTTATAATTTTATTTGCAAAATATTTTTTTCTCATATACTTTATCTTTATTTTAGATTCATTAATTAAATAGAAATGAATATTAAAGATAAATAAAATATTTATTAATAATAAATATGCTTTTATATGAATAAAATCAGTGTCACATATAACCTATTGATTGGTTATATAACATATGCATTAACAACATTAGGTTTCTAATATGTTGGCCTAAATTTAAATCATAATCATAATCAAAACAAAATTAAATAATATAAATAATTTAACTTATTATCAATTCAATAAATTAATTTGTTTATATTTAAAGATCAAGAACATTATATAACACTTTGTTATGATCACTCAAATATTATAAAAGTCATATGTAGTTTGATTTAACATTTTAGTGACTAGTTTATTAGTGTAACTATTCTCCATTCATTAAGAATATTCTGATTTAGACATTTGAGCATGTATTGTGTTTGTTTTGTCAAATTGTATTTGTTCTTAACATTATAGTCATTAATTCTTTAAATAACATTCAAAACCCTTTTCATATTGTGTAAGGATTTCTTAGCCAATATCATTAAAAAATATTTGAAATATCTTTTCTAATTTACCTAGAATGATGAGTAATCTCTTGATTACTCATGTCATAATCTAATTTTAGATCCTCCCAAAATTCCTTTTATATAAGGATGATAATGATGATGATGATGATGAATAAATATATTTTAAGGTTGCAAATGGACAAGAGATTCAAAGATGGCAAAAATTAGTTGAAAAAAGACTTAATTGAAATAAAATTAAGTTTAAAAGTCAGTTTGGTCAAAATTGAAAGAATTAATTAATTTTAAGGACTTAAATAAGATTTTAATAGATTTAATTGACTTAATCAAGGACTTAATTGAAGTAAAATTAAGCTTGAAAGTCAAGTTGGCTAAAATTAGAAGAATTGATTAAGTTCAAGGATTTAATTAAATTTTTAATAGGTTTAATTGACTTAATTGAAGAAAAAATAAGCTTAAAAGTCAATTTAACCAAAACTATAAGAATTAATTAAGTTCAAAGATTTAATTAAACTTTTAATGGCTTTAATTAATTTAATTGAGGATTTAATTATATATATAAAAAGATTTGAAGACCAATTAAAGATTTAATTGAAACAGTTCAAAACCAAAAATTAAAATGCAAAAAACACGTACATGTAGGGATTAGAGTTGATTAAATCAAGGGTTAAATAGATACAAATTAAAAATATAATGGTAGGACCAAATTGCCTACCGTGAAAACTAAGAACTAATTTGTAAAAGAAATTCGAGTTAAAGGATTTCAATCAATATATTCTAATTCCTTTCCCTTATTTATTTTATTATTATTATTATTTATCACAGAGAAAAGTATAAGCCTTCGTGTATCAAAACTGGTATCCTAAATGTCAATTGAAATTTCTCTCTACCACACACACTAAGAAAACAGGTCTATTTGGGCCATAGCCCAGCCTAAAGCATAGGTTTTTATTCAGTCTAATCTACAGAAACTCGAGGCCTAGGCTGGGCCTTTCATAGCCCAACAAAACTAAAGGAAGCTAAGAAATCATCCAGGGGTGAGCCCTATTGGCAAAACCCCGATTTATTTATTCATTTAAAAATCTAAATAAAAAAATTTAGACTTTCACACCTGTCAAATGCCAAAAACTCCAGAACCATCTCCACCTTCCACGTGTCCATCAATAATTCCCTTTCGATTTTAACAAACAAGCCCTCCAAAAACACGAAATTATATTTTCCTCTCGCTATTCCTCACTCAATTAACCAAACAAAAACAGAATCTTCCTATCGACCCCAGAAAGGATGTTGAGGCTACTGGCATCCGAGAGACTATTGCTTTCCCAAAGAACTCGGATCCTGCCACGTTTCTACCACGAGAAGGTGATTGATCACTTCAACAATCCACGCAACGTAGGGTCTTTTGACAAGAATGATCCGGCGGTCGGCACTGGACTTGTCGGTGCACCTGCCTGTGGTGATGTGATGAAGCTGCAAATTAAGGTTGATGATACCACTGGCGAGATTATCGATGCTCGTTTCAAAACTTTCGGTTGTGGCTCCGCTATTGCTTCCTCCTCTGTTGGTATGTTGATCCTTGTTTTGTTGATTTTAACATTTTTTTTAATATAATTTATTTATTTTTGTGGATAAACTAGAATGAAATTTGAGGAGCCGATTTGTGTTGTTTTTTCAGCAACTGAATGGGTGAAAGGGAAGCAAATGGAGGAAGTGATGACCATAAAAAACACGTTAGTTTTTTTTTTTATAAGATTTTATCTGTTTTTATTGCACTATTTATCCTTCATTTGTGTTGTTTTGGATAGAAAAAGTAATGATATTGCGCGTTTATGATTGTTGTGCTGATGGTTTATATCTATTTAATCCATTTTGTTATTTTTTGATTGCAACTCTTTAATGGAATCAACTGGAGTTCAACATAAATATCAAACCAAGGAAGTGATTGTAAGCGAGAAAAATTGTGGGAAGCTATCATCACTTATAAGATTAGACTCCATCATTGCCAACTTTGTATAGGGAACTTAGAGGGTTATTTTATTTTTATATTATAGCTTCCATGGTTCATGAGTCCAATCTGCTTGTTCTAGTTAGCAATTTCATCTGGTATAATAATTTACTTATAAAGCTTGGTTGGCATTTTGAGATGGTGGGTGCTGAAGTGAGACTCAGTATAGAATGTGATGTTCTTCCTTTCTGCCGATGCCTCTGCATAATTTTCAGTATACACTGGCTTTGCCTGTAACCTCAGCTATTGCAGCATTCAAGCTTGTACTAGTTTTATTTTAAACTCAAGAGTTGCATGTTTGGGGGATGTAGAGTTAATTTTTGGATATCAGATTGAGAAATTTCTTACTGAGAGGATGATAGTTTTTTGGACCCACTACATACAAAGCATCTGGCATTTTGTGTTGATTGTTTGGCCTTGCTGAAGGTTAGGGAATTATGAGTAGAACTTGTCGGACAACTTCAGGGATATAAATTCATTTACAAACATAAGAGGATGGTCTTGACCAAGGAAGATTGAACTGTAATAACACTATTGATATGTATTTGCTGTCTAGTATCACAGGATCACTCATCCCTGTTGTTTACCAACAACCTGTGATTCCTCATACATGTCAAGTGGCATTATGCAGGTGGACCTTGTCTTTTCTGTTATTAGCAAGCAAGACTATTCACACATTATTGTCCATAAATATCCATGGCCGAAGTTAAACTATTTCTGACATTAGCCTTGATTAGAAGCACAAATGGGTTAGTACTTCATTTTCATTTTGTACGCTTATGGCTGGGAATATTCATGATTGGTAATCAATTAGCAGGTTTAAAAAGCAATGAATCAGAAAAAAAGTAATGGTGTGGCCATCTTTCCTTGGTCATAATCAAGTGCAGATGTTTTTGTGAGACTTGATGAGGATTTTATAATGTTCTCTCCATGTGCTTATTTGTGCCTTCAATTTCTTTTAATATGAATTTTCTATATGAAGAGTTCCATAGTAGATTTGTACTTTATTGTTCTCTTGAATGTTATTCTAGTGTTTGGCAAGGTTTTCTTCCCTGACAAACAGAACTTGGTTTATTTTCGTTTTGTTTTGAGTTAACTGGAATGCTATTTTGATATAATGAACTAAACAAGAAAGAAAGTCTCACTCCTTTATCGTTATCAGGTTTTAGGTGCTTTCTGTTTGTGAACTATAAAAAGTACCTTTCGTCTTTCCATGTGTTTGAATTTACACAAAGCAGGGGTGCATTTGAGTGGATGGTTCCATCTCCTCTTTGGTGTGAGTTTGGGCAGCTGAAAAATACCTTATCTTTTTCTTTTATATTGTTTCTGTTCTTTTCTTTTACTTCATCCTTTCCATGAAAAGCCCTTCTTTTCATTTTTAATATTACTTACCTCTCTTTTATTAAGTTATATGAATGCTTTAAAGGACACATGCACACACTCATTAAGTCACTAATGTAAAAAAAAACACACACTAACCAATAAAAGTGTATAGATGGAAACATAGGATGGCCTTTCTATAATGAAAATATGAGTTTGTGTGAGGAAAGAAGGAACTTATATTGGACACATGCATGACACACTAAATCACCACTTATTGCACAGTTGAAAGAATAGAGGCTTTGGTGGTTTTGGTCTTAGAAAATGTAGGGGCCTTAGATGTCACAGAGATTATTACATGAAGAAGTGGAAAACTATAGATGTACACTAGCTGTTAGTTTTAGATTGAATGTCTTGTGTTGTGTCACCACATCTGATGGGGACATCAGACTTGAGACATAGTTCACACATCCGTATGATTATGATGATTGAGGAATAGCCCAACTCTTGTGATATTGGATTTTATTTAGGTTTATTTGTTAGGTTTGATTTAATTATTATTGGATATTTTATTTGGTGGAATGTAAGTCCAATTATTTGTTTTAGTTAGAGTTTTAGTATTTATATTCTATTTTTCTAAATGTTATACAGTTTTTTGATGAATTTAATAAAATTTGCAAAGTTGCAGACTTTTCTAACCTTTATTCTTTCTCATCTTCATCTTTTTCTTCTTTTTCTATGGCTTCTTCTTCTTAGCCTTTTCTTTTCTTTTCTTTTTTAGCTTTAAATTTTTTTTGTCTCGCATCAACTTTGGTATCAGAACGTTCTTATAATTAATCGATCTATTATAGCTTGTGTAAATCTTCAAAATTCAACACAGTTTCTAATCCCTAGCAATTGTGAGGATCATCATCAATAGTGATTTAAAAAAAAAAATTCACCGCCCCACTGCCAGAACCGAACCCAAATACCCTTTTTTTACTTTGACAGACAACACCATAAATCTCTATACTCTTTTCTCGTTCTCTTCCAAAAAAAAAAAAAAAGCACAACTGAAAGCTTTGGCAAATAAATTCGCGGACTCCAATGGGAATATCTACCATCCTAGATTTAACATGTTCCATCATTTGATGACGATAGAAGGTGACGTATATATCTGATGTATATAACCAAGCCTGGGACTAAATGCAATGGTAGTAACAACTGTTGTCTCTCTAGCACTCTACACATTAAACTTTGATTGAGAGACGCCAAGAAGAATGGAAATACTTGGGAGTCTACTGCCTTTTATTTTATTTTAATATTTTATTATTATTTTTCTTTTTAAGGTGTAATTTTCTTTTATATTGATTTATAAAAAAAGAATTAAAAAAAATATGAAAAGCGACAATAGAAAAAATGAAAGAAAAGTGAGAAAAAAGAGAGGTAATAGTAGCAAAATGAGATCAGTCGGTAAAACACTACAACGGTTCTATCTACAACAACGGTTCTATCTGCGTCAACAATAGTGATTCAAGTGATTCACAATTGTCAAGCAATCTGGTTTGTAAACCACTCAATCTCCCATCTCATTGAATTTTACCTCACTAGTTTTCACCCTTGTTATTCAACTTATCATCAATAATATTCTTTTGTGTCTAAAAACAAATCTTATCTTGCATTATACTCTTATATTTTTGCTCACCTTATATCTTTGTCATTCAAATTTAGTCATTAGTACTTTGTAATTGTGAAGCTTATCAAAAATAGTGGAACATTATGACTTTATTTGATTAATTGTTTGCATTTAAAGCTTTAGCATTGCATGCTTAAATTATTTTGGGTGTTTTCTGTTCTTGATTAATCTTCACATTAAAAAAAATGGATTTTTTATTTTATTTTTTTTGTTGTGATTTCACTTATAGAAATCATATGTGATCGCAATTCAATTTCTAAGTTAGTGTTGCATGTATTTGTTTCATGATCATCTAGTGTCTAACTTTAAGTCTACAGTTACCATGGACCCGACCCTTAGTGATACTCTCAAGGCCATTTGAGGGGAACTACAAACCCAGATGACCAACATGTCTAAAAGAGTGAAACCCTTAGAGAGTTCTCGAAATAAGACACCTAAAGACCAATAAAAATTACAGCAATAATCACTATAGACAAGTTCACCTTAAGTGCCACCAACATGACTATCATTTAGGTTACCCTACATACGATGACCTTGATGAGCAAGTCATGAGCCCTAACAAAATAGAAGCTCTCACTTTTGACAATCATCATGATCCATGGGCCTTTGATATGTGGATTCATGACTTTGATTAATTCTTTGAGTGACATAACTTGTCTGATAATAGAAGAGTTAGATTTGCTAAGATAATGTTCATTGGTGAAGCCCAATTTTATTAGAGAGATGTCGAGGATTGTTTAAAGATGAGAGGTAAACATCTTATAACTGATTGGACTAAAATGAAACAAAAACTTCAGTAAAAGTATCTACCCTAGGCTTATAAGAATAATTTTTAGACCAATGGAACAAGTCTATCAATGAGTATATAACATAATTTAATGATTACATGATGAGATGTGCCATAAGATAGAATGAAGCCATGACTTTGCATAGGTTTTGTAAATGTTTAAATGGTGATTTTAAAAAAAAAGGCATGCTTATAGTTGTCTTTAATTTGACTAAGTCTATACTGTAGTGTAATATTATGATTTACTTATAAAGAGTCAATAGACAAAATATCAAGACCCTCGTAGGACCCCTTTTAGGTCTCAATTTAGAAATAATGGTTCTTTATTATGTGCTTCACCCTATAGATCTAATCCTAGTAATGCTCAAATTTATAAAGAAGATAAAGGTAAATGAGTATTAATGAAATGTCTAGATTGAGTTCAAAGGTTCAGTGTGCTAAATGTCAATGTTTCGGTCAAATCTTCGTCATCTATACTTCTAAACCCTTAGTCATCCAAGAACATAAGAATATAGGTGAAAAGAAAGACTATTGTGTGCAAGTATATAAACTCAATCCTGAAGACTTTAGTGACCTAGATGAATAAAATGTGTAAAAAAAGGGATTTAACACTATAAGTCCAGATGAATCTGAAAATGTGGTTAATGAAGAATATAATAATTATGTTTTAGTGGTAGAGGAAGAAGTTTTAGGAAACTCTTTAGTGAAATCATTTGAAGAGGTAAATATTGTCTTAGAAGAGTCTCATAATATTAATCCTCTTAAACTACCTGAATCCCCACCCACCTTACTTGATGTTCAGCACGTTATAAGTTTAGATCAACATGTTAAGCTCTCTAATCCCTTACCCTTAACATGTAATGAGAAAGATGACCTTACCCTTAACATGTAATGAGAAAGATGAGAAAGACGAGTATAATTCTAATTTACTAGGTTATGTCCAAATTATATCTACTAAGGCTTTGAATAGCGTTTGTTCCAATTCACACCCTCAGTTATATAGTGTTTATAGTTACGAATCTAGAAAGCTTGTAGATTTTCTTTTTATGTCTTGTCATGCTAAAATGCTTGATTCAGCTAAGTCTTTTGCATGTAGAATTCATAATTTGCATGTTGAGATCATTGAACAAATTTAAGCAAGTAATGAAGAATAAAAATTTCAAGCTGATTTGCATAAGTATCATGATATACTTAATGTTAGAGATTATTTCATGAATGATGTCCTTTGAAAACCATTTATAAATTGCAAGTGAGTAGTGCTGGACCATTCAAAGTGTTGCAAATGATTAAATCAAATAGTTGTGTTATTAAACTGCCACTAAACTTTGATATTAACTCTATTCTTGACATAAAGGACCTCGTTATATATAAAATACAATAGTCTATCCTTGATGCTCCTTTTGATATCCTTACAGCATTATCTTTATCATTGGCACAAAAAGAACATATTAACGCTATGTTGGATACACAAGTTGTTTTTATCAGGAATGGTGAAGTTCAACGAATCCTAGTTTATGAGTTAGGCAACCATATTCAGACTGTACTTGGATTAACAGAGAGACATCATAAGCCTAATTGTTTGTTCTAGTTAGGATCTTAGTATTTATAAATTCTAAATGTTAGATAGTTTTTTGATGAATTGAATAAAATTTGTAAAGTTGCAGACTTTTCCAACCCCTATTCTTTCTTTTCATCCTTTTTTTTTTTTTTGGCTTTTGTTTACTTCTTCTTTTCTTTCTTCTGTTATCTTTAAATCTTTTTTTCCCCACGTCAACATCCTTGTCAATGTTCCTTTGTAAAGGAGAGCAATGACCTTTGCCTTTCCATTTATCGTCATAAAATTGTGACTACTAGTTTTTATAGTAAGTGAAGTTTTTGTTAATTTAGTGACAACGCTGTGAAGTAAAAATCTCTGCGTGACAGTACATTCATAGCTTTGGTAATTGAATTTGGGTCCACTTTTTACTTAATATATAGTGGGGGGCAACTCGAAGCCTTAAGAGTGCAACGTGAGTTCTTAATATCATGCATCTGAATTTGCAGGGAGATTGCAAAACATCTTTCTCTTCCACCAGTTAAGCTGCACTGCAGCATGCTTGCAGAGGATGCTATCAAGGCTGCTGTAAAGGATTATCAAACCAAGCGTGCAAAATTAAGTGGTGTTTCAGAAACCGAACCTGTCGAGCAAGCTGCTCAAGCTTGATCGTGTGCATGAGTAATGGTGTTGAAAATATCATGAGTAATGATCTCAAAGGTACTTTTGCTTGGGTTCAAGTCTTTCCTAGATGATACTTGTGTTGTAAACTGAATCTGATGAGTGATGTCGTAATGGCAGCGTGATGCTGATGTGTGTTGACTCATATAAGATAGAGTTAAAACTTTATGATAACATTGATAACTAAGTAGTTGCTTGGGCAATATGATATGAAACTTTTTGATAATGTTATTAAACTCAATCAAGTTGATTTAGTCTACAACCGTCAGTACTTACTCAATATCGTTTGATTCAAAGTGAGTTATCATGATGATCTATTGGCTTGATCATTGAACTCGATCGAGTTTGAAAGCAAACTTTATAAGAGTTGACTAAGTTTGGCTCAACGAACCTCACAAATTAGTTGACTCGATAAAAATTTAATCTGTTTTTTTTTTTAAAAAAAATTATTTAAAAAAAATGTTGATTTAATATTTTTTTATAAAAAATATTGAAAATTTGACATTCTTTATTAACCTAAATAACCGGGTGGTTTAATAATTTGGCTTTCTAAAATTATTTTTTATTAATTAAACAATTATAAAAATAAACATTTGAAAGAAAGATAATAAATTAATTTATTAAGGATAATTTTCTTTTTTCATTTAAGAAAAGCATCATTGCCATTAGCCATTAATTATTATCCTTATTTCTTGAGTTTTTGAGTTACTGTCATTTTCCTTATTTGTTAATGTATTTTTAATTTTAGAAAGAACATGGATATTTCATGAAAAGATTAATTATGCTAATATAAAAATGTGGTTGTGCCATGGATGTATTTTTGGATATAATTATTATTTTTATCTAGGAAGAAAAAAGATGTTTTTTTATGGTTAATAAGATAAATTTAAAAATAAATAAAATAATAAAGCCAAAAAGATGTGTTAAAGTTCATTAAATAATAAAGCAGGAAGCTAATCTTCCTAATAAAAATAAAAGATAAATGCAAACATAAATATTTTTTAAAAAACAATAAAAGAATAATTAATTGGACAATGTAGGTGTAACGATCAGCGGTGAGAAAAGTAGGCGTCTATACTAACAATTGTGTGCTTGTAATGACAAAGTGTAAAGCGAAGAAATAGTTAGGCAGAACATAAAATGGTAGGTGGTGCAAAATGAGCGTGACGATATTTTTTCTATGCATGACAATATGTTCCCCCATTGTTGGATTAAGTTGGGTTGGTTAGGCCACTTTGTCTCTTTTTTTTTGCTTTATTTTTCTCTTCCCAATAAAGCCTTAATTGGGCTCGGTTTGAATGAAATTCAGTACTAGATTGAAAAGTTATTAGAGAATCAAGAAGTAAATTGAATAAAGAGGAAAAAACATATAGTGCATGTGAGGGAGTTCGCTATATTGTGAAAGCGTATGTGGCTTTTCTCGAGCTTTGATGATAGCCTTCCTTGATGTCATTAGAATTGACTCAGCGGGAGCTTCTTTTAAAGATGATGTGTGGTGGCTATATAGATTCAATATGTCTTCGAAGACCCATTCTCATCTTCTTTATTTTATTCTTTTCTTTCTCTTTTTCTTGATTTCTACACCTAATTTCTTTTTTGTAAAAGAAAAGAGCTGCATTTTCTCTCAATCTCAATTATAGTCCTTATATTTTCAATAATTTGAAAAATAAAAAGACTATGATTATGGAAAAAACAAACTAAAGAAACAAAAAAAGATCAAAGTATATAAAAAAAAACATTGAATGAATAGGTTGTAGGAACAATAAAACACCTAGCTATTTTATTTTTTACTAGTTAATGATGGTGGTAAATTAGTCAAATGAAAGTAGTAGTTGTGGTAATAATAATAATTATGATGGTGACTGTAACGATGATAATGAACAGGTTTAATATTATTTTTGTGGTGGTGGACGTGGTGGTTATAAATGGGATGTGGTAGTAATGTTGATAACAGATATACTACATAAAAAAATAGAAAATAATTTTTTGTTGTTTGGAAGAATCTATTTTAATTATTAAAATTGTTCATAGGAAAAAAAACACAAAGCGAAACTAAATATTTTTTTTCCCTAAGAAATAAAAAATACTAGGTAAATGACTTGAGCGATGTCGCATATTATTTTATTATGGATATAAACAACCAATAGAGAACTAATTGAACTAATCCAAGAAATTTAGCAAACAAAGAAAAAAAAACCCATGAAAACCATTGGAAACATTAAAGCTAGGTTGTGCAAACGTACGGAGAAGGCTATTATTAAGTTGTATAAACCATCCAAAAAGCTAGACCATTAAACATTCAAAGTCTTGATTATGGTTGTTATCCTATTATGCTAGTGTTTGAAAGGGATGTAACAACATGAGCCATAAGGAATAGAAGTAAAAGAGCCGTACAGGGCTAATAAAAAAATTGATGTTAGAACGGTAGGAACGACAGGCGTTCTTGGTGGCAGTTTGAGTGTGTTAGGTATTGTGGTAATTTTTGTGGTTGTGGTTTGAAAAAAATTGTTTTATAAAAAGTATTTTTAGTTGAGGTTGATTTGATATTTATATATGTTTGGTTAAAACTATGATTGAAATTGAGGTTGAATAAAAAAATAGTTTAATATGTTTGGTTAAACATACTTTTCAAATTGAGGTTATAAAATAACTAAAAAAGATATATATTAATATTGATGGTATTTAAATATTGTAGATTTAACTACCACTATTACATCATTAAATAAATAATATTTTATATCAAATATTTTTAATTGTTCCATTAACTTATCTACAATTTCATCACGTATGAAATTCATCCGATAAGGACTACAATTTTCATGGTTTTTTAAGCGTGCAACAAAATCAGGTAAAATATCATCAGAAACAAAATTGGAATTGCGATCAAATTCTACAAATGCTACGTCATCATGCGATCTCCTTCCAATTTATGTAGTATTATTGAATAATATTAAATACTAGTTTTTGAGTAAAACACAATTAAAAAAAATTAATTTTTTTTCAGGTCAGACACGGTTCAATGAACAGTGACCCGTGAATTAATTCACCTGGCACTGTTCTCGTGAACAATGCCAAGTGAATTAATTCACTTGGCAGTGTTCAGATGATGATGATGATTGCCAAAGAAATATTAAAAACTCCTATTTGAGCTGAAGCAAGGAAGCAAACAACAAATTGGGTGGGCCCTTGAGTTTTTTCTTTCTCTTGGCAACAGGCGGGCAAAAGTGAAAAGCATCAATTTTTTGCTTTATCAAAACCGGCAGTACAAACTCAATTTTTAGTGTTTTAGTGGGACTCATCTCCAAAATCTGTGTTTAAAATGTTTACCAAACGGTTATAAATTGTGGTTGGAACAAAACACAGTTCCAACCACAATACCAAACGGTACTGAAGAACTACAAAAAAGGCAACTAATCTTTAAGGATTTGCTCAAAACTGTGGAGACATGGTTTGATGATTAGGTGTGTTGTTGCAGGATAAAGGTGTTAGCATTTTGAAAATGTACTTTAAAACACAAACATTCAAGCCAAATGATATATATTTCCATGATGAGTTATAATTGAGAAATATTATTATGTAAAAAGTTAACCAATTGATTCCAAACTCAACTTCAAGTCATCATTGTTGAAACCTACACTAGTAACATATTCTCTCAAGATTAAAATTGATTGCAAGAGTGTGTTACATTGAAAATATAGAATAACTTCATCCAAAGTTAGATTTCTTTTTATTTGAGTTTATCTACAAAAAAATCATCCATCACATAGGGCATTTACCTGAATATTAAGTGAGCGTTTGTAAACGCGGTTGTACCTGTGTTTCCAAAAAATTAAAAAATTGTTTTTGCTAAAAAATAATTTTTTGGTGTGTTTTGGATCGTTTTGATGCGCTGATCTCAAAAATGATTTTTAAAAAATAAAAAACATCATTTTGATGCATTTCGGCATGAAAAACACTTTGAAAAGCAACCGTAACCACATTCTCAAACAAGCCATAAATCAAGATATCATGCATAAGGAAGCAGTCATACAATAATGGCATCAACAAAATTTAAAAGATTTGGTTGTTTTTAATAAATAATAACAACAAGGAAGAAGAGCAGGAATAATTTTTGTTATGGCAGTGAATAGATGCAAGGTGGTAGCTAGAAAAAAAACATAAACAATGGAAAAGAGTTTCTGTGAACCATAATAACTATTTGTTTTCACAGTTTTCATAATACAACTAAGTATATAAAGAGCCAAAGAAAACTTAACTTAAATGCTCAAACATGGCTATAAAGAGCGACAACATTGATTTTGTATTGTCATTCTAGTCTCAAATTAAGATTCAAATATTGATAATCTTTTGGGTTCACCATTAATCCTTTTTAAAAAAAAAAATCTTAAAAACTTATTGTAAGACTTGTTTACTTGGATGCTCTATTGCACAAAGAATATATGAAAAAATTAAGTCATAAAAGATCAGCTAGCTTATAACATAATGAGATAAGAAAAGCCAAGTTGTTTTGGTATCTTCTAAGAGAAGATAGAAGATCAAACCAATCAAATTACAATTTTAAAGAGAATTATATATCATCTCAGTTAGAACCATCAGCCCAAGTCAAACTCTAACTAATTTCTCTATAAAAAATTCACAATGAGGTGTTTTTAAAAAAAAATTAAAAAAAAATCAAATTTCTATTCCTCTCAAAGTTACTAAGGAACTATGTGGCTCTGATTTGAACCCTAACTATTACCTTAATTTTCTTTGAATTTTTATGGCTCTTCTATGACTCATCTCCTCATTCTTAATCATTACAAAACCTCATCAATGAGAGAATAGAAATGTATATCAAAATTATCAAAATCAAAGTTAACTTTAACAACTACTGAAAAAAACTTTATTTATTGAAAAAATTGGAGAATTAATCAATAAACAAACTTTCATTTAAATTAAGGCCTTGTAGTCTTTGGTTAACCTTGATTAAATAGTGTTTTATGCCTTCAAGAACTTCATATCACTGTATATCGTTAAAAATACATTCAAGCAATAAAAAGTTGTATAATAAACATATGTTATATGAATTTTCTCCTCAATATGATGATAATCAAGTTCATCATAAGAACATACATTTCTTAGTACTAATAGCAACAACCCTATTTTATATATTCTCCAATACCTTATGATAAAAGATAGAATTATGTTAAACATGGTCATTAACAACATAAGCTTTTGAATATTAGTAAGAGATATCACAAATGATAAGAGATAACTTTTGAATATTAGTTACTCTTAGCTTATTGGAAAAAATATTGTTATAACCAAATTGTCAGAGAATTAATTTTATATCAAGCAATTTTCCATAAACAACAACATACCAAAATTTCAGTCAAGTAATACTAGGAGGCAAGGGAAGAAGGGAAAAAAAGGTTTAAGAAAGCTTTATTCTTTTTTTTTTTTTAATTTGGACAGTGATTCTAATGAAATTGGAGTATAAACTAAGTCCATATTGAAGATTGAATATTAAAATTAACATGTTATGTAGGAAGATAAGTGTCAGTTATAGCAAGAAAATGAGAATGTGTAATGACCTATAAAAGCCTTTATTTTCTTAGTTTTTTAGTAATGCACATCTTTGTCGATGATACAAACCTCATAGATATAAAGATCTAAAAATCTACAGTCAAATCAACCCTTCTCAAGAAAGCTGAATTCAAGCTTATAATTAAGCTTGACCCAATGAAAACTTATTTTGAGGTACCAAGACTATAAGTAATCAACCCCACATAAAACTTATAATCGATACATAAACAAAAAGTATAGAAGACACCACGAAGCTTGATTAATTCTTTGATAAGCCAGAGTAGTTACATGAGAAATTAAAAGTAAAAGCTTCTAGACCTTATCGCAAGGCCGTTCCAATGTACGATTGCCCTAAAATTCTAATCCAATATAAAACAAGACCTCTATAAACTTCTGGTGAAGTTTTAGCCCGATTTACCAGTCAAATAAAAAACTTATAATTATTAATACAAAACTGCATATTAGAAAAATGAGCTCAATTAGCGTGTAAGTAGGAAAATAAGTTGAATTTGCAAGTCTTGTATGAAATAAGGCCCAAATATTTTATATTAACTCATTGATTGCATCTTTAACCTTCTTAGCTTTTAACCTTGTAATAGGCCTAATTGGCATATGTAATGGATCCCTTAGTGTTTCTTGTTGATTCGTATCATTCTTTATCTCCTCAAAAGGATTTAACCTCGAATCATTACCTTGATTGAATGTTGACTCGTTTTGAAAAAGATATTAATCTGATTTTATGATTTTGATCCCTTTTTTAGTTGTAAACAATCTGATCCCAAATAATCTACCTAGTTTTTTTAAAATGTTTTTTTAAGAAACTTTTTTATATTATGCTGCAAGTCTAATTGGAATTATAACAATGATGAAATAACATGAAAACCAAAAAATAATAGGATGTAACCTGATTTTAAAGCCTTACTCTGATATCAACTGATGTGAACCTTGTGGATATAAAGATCTAGAAACTCAAAGTCAAATCGACCTTTCCCAAGAAAGTTTAATTCAGGCTTGTGATTGAGCTTAACACAACGATAATATGTTCTGAGACACCAAGATTATAAATAACCAACCCCCATCAAATGCTAATAATCAAGATGAAAGCAAGAAGTATAGAAGCCTCCATGAAGCCTGGTTAATTCTTTGATAAATCAGAGTAGTTCCATAAAGAATTAAGAGTAAGAGTAAACTCTCACAAACAAGTTTTATTTCTAAATAATCAATCCATATTTTATTAATTAAAAAAAACTAAATACAAGATAAATAACATATTTATACTAGGTAAAATGTCTTAAATAATGTTGGGAAAATAACAAAAAGAGTTTTAAATAAGAGAAGAAAAAGAATTCTAAATCAACTAGAAAACTAATACAAATCTCATATGGTAGCTTTTGGATCTTATCTCAAGGCCTTATTGATGTTCGATTTCCTTGAAATTTTAACCCACTATAAAACCAGACTTTTGAAAACTTCTAGTGAAATTTCATCTTGATCTAACCATTAGATAAAAAAAAAATGATCATTAATATAAAATTGCATATTATAAAAATAAGCTCAATCCGCGTGTAAGTAAGAAAATAAGTTGAATCTGCAAGTCTTGTAGGAAATAAGACTTAAATATCTTGAATTAACCTATTGAATACCTCTTTAACCTTCTTAGATTTTAACCTTGTAATAAGCCCAACTAGCACATGTAATGAATCAATTGGTGTTGCTCGCTGATTCGCATCAGTCAAGTTATGCCAAATCTACAATTATTGTTGGGTCAGATGCAATGCCATTTGCAATGTGCCTATTCAATGTAGCAGAGGGCTATTTAAAAAGTAAATTAACAAAATCTAAACATATAAAAGAGAGTATAACATATATTACATGAATTAATTAATCTGAAATAATAATAAATGTTAATAAAAACAATTACGCTTCCAATTTTTTGCTAAAATTCATTACCCATCATTACATTCATGATCATTCTCTATTTTCTAAACAAATGTTAAGAATTGTTTTTAGCCTTAATCCTTCACTCAAGGCATTAATCAATCCTTTAAAAATATAAAACAAAACTACCATTTCCATTCTCTACCAATTCAAATTAAATAAAAATCAGAATTAAATTTGATATTCATTCTTGTTAATTCTAATATTGAAAGATCATTCCTCCAAAACCATTTGAAAAACATGTTATTTTCAAAAAGAAACTTCAACCCAATAAAAGAATAAATTCTCAGAAATAAAAAAACATAAATTCTAGTAAACATCTTAGAGAAAAAAAAAACCAAACACCTCTCGTAACCTTCATCGAAAACATTACATGCAACAAAGAAAATAGACAACATTAACCAACAACCTACTTTCATTCATCCACAATGCTACAACACATGGTCTGACCTCACTTAAAACATGTCGCACACTTATGACTTAATGATGGATAATCTCATAAAGGTCGAAAAAAGATTAAAGTGTAAGAAACTTTCTAAACCCAACACTTAAAATGAGAGACAAAAACTAAGAAAAATATCCCAATAAAACATAGAAACTCAAGCAAAGCACACAATAAATAATAGGTCTAGAAGTGAAAGCAAAATAGTTAGAAAAAATTAAGGAGAAATAGAAATTACTTAACGAATTGTAATTTTATACACAAAATAAGTGAAACCTTATTGAGAAGCTGACGAAAAAAAACATAGTATAAAAGAGAAATGTTACATTAAAAAAACAAATATAGATAAATAAGCTCACCATCCACCCAATGGTTTTGGTCTACATTAGATCATCACCCTCTCAAGGTTTTTGATCTACGTTGGCTGCTTGATTGAAGATGAAGGAAATAACAACTATGCTTTATTTACCTAAAATATTTTACTTAAGATAAGTTGTATTGCTACTTGTCTTATATTTCTAATGTGCCTATATGTTGAAGATCTGTCTAAATTAATGTATGGATACCTATGGTTAAAGATGGGTCTAATGCATGAGATTAAACCCAGGTTATAAAGGGTGGTTAGTTAAACCAAAGTCTATCATATTTAGGGCTCACATCATTTAGCCATTTTTAATTGTTATTACAATAATGATATGTGATGGTTCATATATTCTAGAAACACTTAATAAATTGATGTGACCATCATGTTGATAACAAAATGATAGGTTATTCTTGATCGAGGCTTATAACTAGTGATGATCTTTCAAGCAACGTCAATGAATAACAAGACATACCTATGTGAGGTCAACTTGACCTAGCCTTACACTTAAGAGGGATGATGCTAATCATTTTATTATGCAACCAAGGATTTTAAGATAACATTCTATATGATGGTTCATTTATATTGAATGAACAATCAGATGGATTTTGTTGAATGATTTTATGTACCCTAGTCGTAAATGTCTAAATAGTAACCACTGGCGGTTTATCTACTTGGAGATAAGATCTAGAGATACTTAAAACTAATGTCCCTTATTGGATCAAAATGCCTACACTTTGAAGACAACGACCTTTGAGGATTCATTTACCTTGAAACGTGTTGTTAAATTAATAATCACATTTATTGTTTCATGTTCTTAGAATAATGGCCCCCAATTAATGCTTAAGCATATATACCAGTCTAAAAAGACTTGTTTATGAACAAGAATTGTTGGTGAATAATCTTTTAGGACCAAAACATTTGTTATTATTATTATTTGAAAGAAAACAATTACATCATGTATGAATGGACAACCTTATTACCCCAATCAATTAATGCTTAGAAGTAACAACTTTTAAGGTTTCATTTATATCAGGAATAATTGATGGATATATCCGATCAAAAATTTATGCATTTTCATTTTCTAAAAACGAGTTTTAATTTTAAAAATTGAAA
>Ga0307518_10000723_pt1 | contig 24815 bp, 24 predicted proteins | sample 25_EM_MG_FD_203889 | JGI IMG/M metagenome (GOLD analysis project Ga0307518, IMG submission 203889) | Populus trichocarpa ectomycorrhiza microbial communities from riparian zone in the Pacific Northwest, United States - 25_EM | ecosystem: Host-associated > Plants > Roots > Unclassified | place... | reverse complement strand
TGCTGGGCGCTGCTAACGCGATGGCGTGGTCACCGCTGTCCGCCATCGCGATGGCGTCCGTCGACCCCGCTGTCGCGGGCGGTGCCTCTGGTCTGTTCAACACGGTCAGGCAGGTGGGTGCGGTGGCCGGGGTGGCGGCGACCGGCGCGATCCTGGCGGGCCTCGAATCGCGGCCGGGCTTGGCTTTCGGTGTCGTGTTCGGGTTCATCGGTCTTGTCGCCGTCGGCGGTGTCGTGGCCGCGCTCCGGCTGCCCGGGTGCTCTCGGGTGATCGAGGTGGCTTGAGGCCACCCCTATGCAATTAAACCGCGATCGTCATCAAGGTGTGCGCTATGAGTCCGTCGAGATGGGGTGGGCTCTTCGCCGAAGACGAGCGAGGGCGTGCGTTCGGCATCGGGGGCTCGGTGGGCGCCGGGGGCGAGCTTGTCCATGGTGGATGATCCGGATCGTCCTCCTGCGGCGGTGGTGTCGCGTCGGCAGGTGATCGATCTGCCGGAGGTGCGCCCGTCCGTGGCCAAGCATCGACTGCGTCGGCGGCGTATCTTTTGACCTATCGGAACTTGACATGTCGAGCCCGCGATGTCTCCGGCAACTCGGGTGCCGAACTCCGACCGGAACCGACACGCACCGCCACCACGGAACGTGGGGCAGAGTCGAATGTGGTATAGAGCTGACGAAATCAACCGGTGGTCTTTCGCGGAGATTGGCGTGCCCGGAATCCGGGCACGCCAACTCCAACCGCAAGAACGCCGGCTTCCGGTTATGTGCTCAAATCACGCTGTTCCATATACGCGGCCAGAGCAGCTGCCGTCTTCCTTGTGGCATACCTGGACGGCCACCTTGGTGCCGTCCTTGATCGCGTCGTCGAAATGCCCGCAACCTGCCGCCGCTCCGTTTTCGTCTTCAACCTTGGCGCGAAGCTCTCCATTGACCCACAGCTTGGCGACGATGGTGTCACCGTCAAACGCTTCATCGCAGGCGTAAAGATGTTCCCCGTGTCCCTTGAACGTGGCGTGCCCATCGTGCATATACGCCCTGATTGTCTCATCCTTTACGGATGCCGCCGAGGCGGTCGCCGGAGCGAGAACGGCGATCCCGAGAGCGGCAGCCATTGTGGTCAGGCGGATAGCGGTCTTGCTGATCATACGATTTCCTCCAGTTTATCCGGTGTCCGAATTGATCGGTGCCGTTCAATCGGAGAATATGGGTCTGCCGGGACCGGGACCAGATGTTTTCGGTGGAGCGAAAACCGTCAGCTGCGGCGGTGCCGATCGCCCGTGCATACCGGCCGACGGGGCAGCCGAAGAGCAATGGTCACAATGGTAGACGCACCTGTTGGTGATCTCCGGCCACGGGGACGGTGTGCCCGCCACACCAGCCTGGTCGGTCGCGATCATTCCGGAGATCCGGCCCGCCCAGGGTGTCGATTGTGCCGGTCCGATAGCCCTTGCCAGCGGGCTGTACCGCTATGGAATCGTTCTTTTCCCTGCTGTGGAAGAACGTCTCGACACTCGGCGCTGGAACAACCGGGAAGGACTGCGCCGCCGCAAACACGCTGCACCCAGGTCTGAACCCCGAGGAGCCCGTCAGCAGCGCCGGCTCGCGTGATCGGACCGGTCAGGCTTGACTGTGTGGAATCGGGTCGTCCAACGCCCCGAAATCCACACAGTCCCGCATGAGAGGGCCGATCACGACCGAGCCCGACGGCCGACAGAGGCGGATCGCCGCCTTGTCCGCCACGGTGACTGGGAAGTGCGGATGGGTGATCCGCTCGGACTACGCGCCGCAACACGCTGCACCACCACTGTCCACGGAGGAGGCCCGCCCACCGCGGCGAGCCGAAGTGCCGCGTTCGGTCCTGACCCGACGGCGCCTGCTCAGCAAAGCGCTTGAACACAAGAGGAAGCACGCACTCAAGACGCGGAATCCCACCAGTTCAGCACCCGGCTGCCATACAACGTCAGCCACTTCGAAGGCTCACCCGCCGCGACGTCGACCTCGAACCACACCTGACCGGCGTGCCGATGGGCCTGTAGCCAAGTCCCGTCCGGCTGCCGTGCGGCACGGATGCGTTCGACGGCTTCGGCCATTCGCGGATCCGGAGCCGTGCCGTCGTGCAGCGAAGCCTCGCGGAAGTAGTCGGCCGCGTTCAGCACGTCGTAGAACCAGCGGAACGGATACGCGAAGACCGTGATCCACGGCGCGATCTCCGAACCCGTCGACAGCCGCCGGAACAGGCCTCGCTCCAGCAGGTACTCCTCACCCGCACGCCGCGCGGCCCGCGAAGCCGGAGTGCCACCGGTCGCGGTCTCGAAGGCGAGCAGGCCTTTGAGCGAGTTCAGCGTCGAGTGCACGGACGAGCGCTGGGAACCTGAGACCCACTCGCAGTTCCAGCCACCATCGGGTTGCTGATGCTCCGAGTACCACGTGACGAGCGGCGCGACGTCGGCACCGAGCCACAGGCCGTTCGCGAGGGTCCACGCGTTGATGCAGCAGTCGACCTCGCCACCCCAGTACGGGAGATCGTCGTACTCCCACCGGCTGTTCCGGGCGAGGAGTTCGGCCGTCCCGGAAAGGGCCGCGGCGTCGATGCCCCACTCACGCAGGGTGTTCAGCGACCACGTCGTCGCGGTCCACGGCTGCTCGCCTTCCGCACCGGTGAACCCGGCGGGGAAGAACGCGCCGCCCGCCCACTGGCCGTCCGGGGCCTGGTGGGCGAGCAGCCGCGCGCCGAAGCCTTCGGTCGCGATCCGCGCCCGCGTCGCCTCCCAGACCTCGGGCGGTTCATGCGCGAGGTCGCGTTCCACCTGCCAGCGCAGGGCGGGGTCGGAGTCGAGCAGCCACGGGAGCATGCCAAGACCTTAAGCCTGATGCCGCCGCGCGAGCGCCTCCGAACCTTGAGCGAGCAGGGTGACATCGGCGCCGACCAGGACGAACGAGGCACCGGCGTCGAGGTAACGCCGCGCCTGCGCCGGGTCGAAAGCGTTGACACCGACCGGTTTCCCCTGCGCGCGGACGGCCTCGAACGTGCTCAGGACGGCCGCGGTGACGTCGGGGTGCGTCTGCTTTCCGAGCAGGCCCATCGAGGCGGCCAGATCGGACGGACCGACGAACACCCCGTCGACACCATCGACGGCGGCGATCCCGGCGGCGGCCGCGACCCCCGCCGTCGACTCGATCTGGACGAACAGCGACGTGAACTCCTCGGCCTTCGCGAGGTAGTCCTCGACCCGGTTCCAGCGCGCGGACCGCGACAGGGCGCTGCCGACACCGCGCACGCCTCGCGGCGGATAGCGGACGGCCCGCACGACGGCCTCCGCCTCCTCCGCGCTGTCGACCATGGGCACCAACAGGTTCTGCGCGCCCAGGTCGAGCAGTTGCTTCAGCGCGACCGCGTCGCCGGACGGAGCGCGCACCACCGGCGTGATCGGATAGGCGGCGATCGTCTGCAGCAACGACTGCACGGTCTCCAGCCCGGCGGGGGAGTGCTCGGTGTCGACGAGCAGCCAGTCGAGCCCGGAGCCCGCGCAGATCTCCGCGACGACCGGGCTGCCCGACGTGACCCACATGCCGATCCGTGGCCGCTCGCCCAGCTGATCCCGGAAAGGCGGGTCTAGACGAAGCGGCATGTGATCGCCCCCAGGTCCCGGTAGTCGGCGGTCACGGTGTCACCGGGGTGCACCCACATCGGCCGTGTGAAGGACCCGGCGAGCACGATGTCGCCCGGATCGAGCTTGTCACCGTGCTGGGCGAGTTTGTTCGCCAGCCAGGCGACGCCGTTCGCGGGATGGTTCAGCACCGCGGCGGCGACGCCGGATTCCTCGATGGTCTCGTTGCGGTACAACAGCGCCGAGACCCACCGGAGGTCGACGGCGTCCACGGCGACCGGGTTGCCGCCGTAGACCATGCCGCCCATCGCCGCGTTGTCGCTGATCGTGTCCACGATGGTCCGCCCCGCCATCTCGATACGCGACGACAGGATCTCCAGCGCGGGCACGACGTACTCGGTCGCCCGCAGCACGTCGAACACCGTGGTGTCCGGTCCGGCGAGGGAATCACGGAGCACGAAGGCCAGCTCGACCTCGATGCGGACGTTCGAGAACCGGCTGTGCTCGATCACGGAACCGTTCTCGAACACCATGTCCGCGAAAATGGCGCCATAGTCGGGTTCGGTGATCCCGGTCGCGGCCTGCATGACCTTCGACGTGAGCCCGATCTTGCGCCCGACCGGACGCCGTCCCGCCTCGATACCCCGGCGCCGCCATTCGTTCTGCACGGCGTACGAGTCCTCGACGGTCATATCCGGATAGCGCGCCGTCAGCAGCGGGATCGTCTCCCGCGCCTCCTCCGCGGCCGCCAGTTCGTCGGCGATCGCGGTGATCGTTTCCTGTTCGAGCATGTCCCCGCCTCAGAGCTGGTTGCCGAGTTTGTACTCGCCCTGTTTCCAGGCCGGCAGTTCACCGTCGTCGTCACCCTTGCGGGTATAGGAGAAGCCGTCGGCGCCGATGGTGACCTCCAGCTCGCTGTCGTCGGTCCGCGCGACGACGGGCTGCGGCTTGCCGTCGAGATCGAGCACCAGCGAGGCGTCGGTGTACCAGGACGGGACCACCGGCGTGCCCCACCAGTCGCGGCGCTGGTTGTCGTGCACGTCCCAGGTGACGACCGGGTTGTCCGGGTCGCCGGTGTAGTAGTCCTGCGTGTAGATCTCGACGCGGTGCCCGTCCGGGTCGCGCAGGTACAGGTAGAACGCGTTCGACACGCCGTGCCTGCCGGGGCCGCGTTCGATGTGGTCCGACATCCGCAGCGAACCGAGTTTGTCGCAAATGGACAGGATGTTGTGCTTCTCGTGCGTGGCGAAGGCGACGTGGTGCATCCGCGGCCCGTCGCCGCCGGTCATCGCGGTGTCGTGCACGGTAGGCTTGCGGCGCATCCAGGCCGCGTAGGTGGTGCCCTGGTCGTCCTGGATGTCTTCGGTGACCCGGAAGTCGAGGTCTTCCATATGCTTCACCGCGAGCGGGACGTCCGGGGTGACCTGGTTGAAATGGTCGAGCCGCACCAGCGCGCCCGGGACGTGCAGGTCGTAGCGCCAGCTGAGTCTGTCGACGTGCTGGACATCGTGGAAGAACTCGAGCGGGAAGCCGAGCGGGTCCTGCACCCGCACCGAGTCCCCGATGCCTTTGGTGTAGCCGTCCGCGCGGCGTTCGACCCGGCAGCCCAGCTCCGTGTAGAACGCTACGGCCTTGTCCAGATCCTCGGGCGACCGGACGCGGTACGAGAACGCCGCCACCGCCGCGACCGGCCCCTGGCGCAGCACGAGGTTGTGGTGGATGAACTCGTCGATCGTGCGGAGACTGACCGTCGTCTCGTCCTCTTCGGTCACCGTCAGGCCGAGCACGTCGGCGTAGAAGGCGCGCGAACGCGCCAGATCGGTGACGACGAGTTCCATGTACGCGCAACGCAGGACGTCCGGCGGCGGCGATTTCGGGGTGGGGATCGGCTTCATTGCGTCATCCTTTGTGGACAGTGGGGTCAGCTCTTGCCGAAGGCGGGGTTGTGCACCTCGCCGAGATTGATGTGCACCGCCTGCTGGTCGGTGTAGAAGTCGATCGAGCGGTAGCCGCCCTCGTGTCCCAGCCCGGACGCCTTCACCCCGCCGAAGGGCGTGCGCAGGTCGCGGACGTTGTTCGAGTTGAGCCACACCATGCCCGCCTCGACGGACTGCGCGAAGTTGTGCGCCCGCTTGAGGTCGTTGGTCCAGACGTAGGCCGCGAGCCCGTACTTCGTGTTGTTCGCGAGCTCGAGCGCCTCTTCCTCGCTGTCGAACGGCGTGATCGCGACGACCGGGCCGAAGATCTCCTCCTGGAAGATCCGGGCGTCCGGCTTGACGTCGGCGAACACCGTCGGCGCCACGTAGTTCCCGGTCGGGAAGCCGTCCGGGCGGCCGCCACCGGCGACCAGCCTGCCCTCGGTCTTGCCGATCTCGATGTACTTCATGACCTTGTCGTAGTGCTCGGGGTGCACCAGCGCGCCGACCTCGGTCGCGGGGTCGCTCGGGTCGCCGACCTTGACCCGCTTGGCCTGCGCGGCGTAACGCTCGACGAACTCGTCGTAGATCGCGCGCTCGACCAGGATCCGGCTGCCCGCGGTGCAGCGTTCGCCGTTGAGCGAGAACACGCCGAAGATCGTCGCGTCGATCGCGGTCTCCAGGTCGGCGTCGGCGAAGACGATGGCGGGCGACTTGCCGCCCAGTTCCATCGACAGTCCTTTGAGGAACGGCGCCGCGTTCCCGAAGATGAGGCTGCCGGTGCCGCTCTCGCCGGTGAACGAGATCAGGGGGACGTCCGGGTGCTTCACGAGCGCGTCGCCGGCGTCCTCACCGAAGCCGTTGACGAGGTTGAACACGCCCGGCGGAAGCCCTGCCTCCTCGAAGATCTCCGCCCACAGCGACGCGGAAAGCGGGGTGAACTCCGCGGGTTTGAGCACGACGGTGTTGCCGGTCGCCAGCGCGGGCGCGAGTTTCCACGACTCCAGCATGAACGGCGTGTTCCACGGCGTGATCAGCCCGGCGACACCGATCGGCTTGCGGTTGACGTAGTTCACCTGCCTGCCGGGCACCTTGTAGGTGTCGTCGGCCTGCGCGACGATCAGATCGGCGAAGAACCGGAAGTTCTCCGCCGCCCGGCGCGCTTGACCCAGCGCCTGCGAAATCGGCAAGCCCGAGTCGAAACTCTCCAGCGCGGCGAGCCGCTTGTCCCGCGACTCGACGAGATCGGCGATCCGGTTCAGCACGCGCGATCGCTCGCGCGGCAGCAGCTTCGGCCAAGGCCCCTCGGTGAACGCCTTCCGCGCGGCGGCGACGGCGCGGTCGATATCGGCCTTCTTCCCCGCGGCGGCCTGGACGTAGACGTCGTTGGTCACCGGGTCGAGCACGTCGAAGACGGCACCGTCGGCCGAATCGACGAGTTCGCCGCCGATGTAGTGCCGGATCCGCTCCGGGACACCGTCGGGGATCGGCCGGGGAGTCGTGCTGGTCAAGATTCCTCCTCAGTCAGCGGTTCGCGCGCTCTCGAGCGTCCAAAAAGGCCTGCATGGTGGCCCAGCGGTGGTTGCGCGCGGCGAATTCGATGTCGAGCGGGTCGGCCTTCTCGGTGATCAGCCGAAGGATCTCTTCGTGCTCCTCGACCGACCGGTGCGCGCGGTCGGGGACGAACGCGAACGTGGAGTCGCGCAGCCCGGACAGCCGGGTCCAGCCCTGGTGCACGAGGTCGAGGATCTGCGGGTTGGGGCAGCATTCGAAGAGCAGTGAGTGGAACTGCTGGTTCAGCGCGGTGAATTCGTGCGCGTCGAAGTGGTCCAGCAGCGCGATCATGCGCTCGTTCACCCGCCGGGCCCGCGCGATGGTCTCTTCGGACAGCTGCGGCGCGGACAGCGCGGTGGCGACGCCTTCGACGACGCCGAGGGTCTGCATCGCGTGGACGTACTCGTTCTGGTCCACCATCGCCACACGCGCGCCGACGTTGCGTTCGAAGGTCACCAGCCGCTCGGCCTCCAGCCGCCGGATCGCCTCACGCACCGGGACGACGCTCATGTCGAGCGCGCCGGCGATTTCGGCGAGCACCAGCCGGTAGCCGGGCCCGTACTCGTGCCGGGCGATCCGCTCACGCAGCCACTCGTAGGCGAGTTCGGACTTGCTGGCCGTCTTCACTGCTTCTTCTGCCATGCCTCATACCTTTCCCGCCACAACGGGTTCAGCGGGAAGAGCCCCTCGATCGGGCGGCCCTGTCCGACCTGCTCGGCGATCCAAGCGTCTTCGTCCTCCTGGACGAGCGCCGCGTCCGCGATCTCTTCGGCCAGCGAGGGCGGGATGACGACCACGCCGTCGTCGTCGCCCACGATGATGTCGCCGGGCAGGACGGTGGCCCCGCCGCAGGCGACCGCGACGTCGGTGTCCCACGGCACGTGCTTGCGGCCGAGGACCGCCGGATGCGGGCCCTGCGAGAACACCGGGAGCCCGGTCGCGGCGACGGCCTCGAAGTCGCGGACTCCGCCGTCTGTGATCACGCCGGCGGCGCCGAGGTACCGCGCCCGCAACGCCAGGATGTCGCCGAGCGTGCCGGAACCCTTGTCACCGCGTGCTTCGATGACGATGACCTCGCCGGCACCGACCGAGTCGAAGAGGCGTTTCTGGGCGTTGTAGCCGCCGCCGTGCGATTTGAAGAGGTCCTCGCGGTTCGGGACGAAACGCAGGGTCCGTGCGGTGCCGACGACCTTCGAGCCGGGCAGGTTGGGGCGCACGCCGTCGATCGCGACGTTGTTCAGCCCGCGCTTGCGCAGCTGGGCGGACAAACCCGCGACGGGTGCACGCTGCAGCTTGGCGCGCAGAGCTTCGCTGACCGCGGGGGTGTCCTCTTCGGCCTGTTCGACGGGCGTGCCCCACGCTTCGGCGCGCTGCTTGTCGTCGACCTCGGGCAGGCTGCCGATGTCCGAAAAGGACCGGATCCCCTGGGAAACCGTGGTGTGGAGCCGTCCGCTGCTCACCGAGGTGCCGGGAACGTCCACCTCGACCACGACGACGTCACCGGGGGAGACCACCGTCGAACCGGCCGGGGTCCCGGTGAGGATGACGTCGCCCGGTTCGAGCGTGAAGTGCTGGGAGAGGTCGGAAACGAACTGCCGCAAGGGGAACAACAGCCCGGCCGTGGTGTCCTCCTGCACGAGGTCGCCGTTCACCCAGGTGCGGACGCGCAGCGACGACGGGTCGACGTCGCGCGCGTCGATGAGGCCGGGGCCGAGCGGGGTGTAGCCGTCGCCGCCTTTGGACCGGACGTTGGAGCCCTTGTCCGCGGTGCGCAGATCGTAGAGGCCGAAGTCGTTCGCGGCGGTCACGGCGGCGACGTGCTCCCACGCCTTGTCCGGTTTGACCCACCGGGCCGTGGTGCCGATGACCAGCGCGATCTCGCCTTCGAAGGCCAGCAGTTCGGTGCCGGCCGGACGTTCGACCGTGCCGCCGGACGTGCCGATCGAACTCGACGGCTTGAAGAAGTACGACGGGTTCGCCGGACGCCGTCCACGCTGCTCCGCGCGTGACGCGTAGCTGAGATGGACGGCGATGATCTTGCCCGGCCGGGTCTCCAACGGACCGGACGCGCGACTGGAAGGCGATGCTGCCTCGTAAGTGCCCATGTTCCCCTGAATCCTCGGCCCTTGCTTCGTATCTAATAACGTATACGATTCCGTGCCACAGTGGCAAGGTGGCCGACGACAAAGGAGTCCACGTGTCGAACCCAGCCCAGGATGAACGCGCCCCCGGCCGGACCGCCCCACCGTCCTCCGACCGGCGCCGGGTCGCCTTCGCGACCGTCGTCGGTACCACCGTCGAGTGGTACGACTTCTTCGTTTACGCGTCCGCGGCCGGTCTCGTCTTCGGCAAGCTGTTCTTCTCCGGCCTCGGGGCGAACAGCACGCTCGTTTCCTTCGCCACGGTGGGCGTGAGCTTCCTGTTCCGCCCGCTCGGCGCGTTCCTCGCCGGGCACTTCGGCGACAAGTACGGCCGCCGGGTGGTCCTGGTGCTCACCCTGATCTTGATGGGCGCCGCGACCACGTTGATCGGCGTGCTCCCGACGTTCGACCAGATCGGGGTCCTCGCGCCGGTTCTGCTGATCCTGCTGCGGATCCTGCAGGGGGTTTCGGCCGGCGGGGAATGGGGCGGCGCCGTCCTGATGGCCGTCGAGCACGCGCCCTCCAAGCGACGGGGGCTCTTCGGTGCCTCACCGCAGATCGGTGTCCCGCTCGGGCTGCTCCTGGCCTCCGGTGTGCTGGCGCTGACCAGCCTGCTCGTCCCCGGGCAGGCGTTCCTCGACTGGGGCTGGCGGATCCCGTTCCTGCTCAGCGTCGGGCTGATCCTGGTCGGTCACTACGTGCGCCGCCGGGTCGAGGAGAGCCCGGTCTTCCGGGAGATCGCCGAACGCCGTGAGCGGACCCGGACCCCGATCATCCAGCTGTTCCGCAAGCACGCCGTGCTCGTCGTGGTGGCCGCGCTGGTGTTCGCGGGCAACAACGCCGTCGGCTACATGACCACCGGCGGCTACATCCAGAACTACGCGACCAACCCGAAGGGCCCGATCGGGCTCGACCGCGGCCCGGTGCTGTGGGCGGTGACCGCGTCAGCGGCGACCTGGCTGATCTCGACCTGGGCGGCGGGCGCGGTGTCCGACCGGATCGGCAGGCGCCGCACCTACGTCGTGGGCTGGATCGCCCAGCTCGCCGGTATCGCGGTGCTCTTCCCCTTGGTGGACACCGGGAACATCTTGTTGCTGGCGCTGGGTTTGATCATCCTCAGCGTCGGGCTCGGGTTCACCTACGGCCAGCAGGCGGCCTTCTACGCGGAGCTGTTCCCCGCGTCGATCCGCTTCTCCGGGGTTTCGATCTCGTACGCGCTGGGCGCGATCCTCGGGGGCGCGTTCGCGCCGACGATCGCCACGGCACTGGTCGACGCGACCGGTACGTCGGTGTCCGTTGCCGTCTACCTGGGCGGGATGACCGTCGTCGGTCTCATCGCCACTTTGTTGCTGCGTGACCGGTCGGGAATCCCGCTCGGGCCGGACCACGAGGCCGAGCAGGCGGTCAGCCCGCTCCGCTTCTCGAAGTGATCCCGCCGTCCGTGACGCTCATCCGCCGAGAGCGTCACGGACGGCCTTCGCCGCCGCCTTGAGCCGCTCCGCGAGCTCGGCGGGGGTTCGTGTGCTGGACAGATAGACGACCGCGAGTGCTGCCGGCGAGTGCCCGCGTAGGGGGAGTGGCACGGCCACCGAGCTGAGGTTCTCGATCACCTCGCCGTGGCTGTCGGCGTAGCCGCGGTCGGCGACTTCCTTGATTCCCGACGGCCAGTCCTCTTCCGGAAGCTGGGAGAGAATCGCGCGGCCGGGCGCGCCCGCGGTGAACGGATGCCTGGACCCCGGGCGCTGCGCGACGGACGCGACCGCGTGCCGGGGTTCCACGCTGACCAGGGTCACGCATTCCTCGCGGTCCATCACCGCCACGAAACACGTCATGCCGAGTTCGTTCGCGACCGCGGTCAGCTCGGGCAGCGCCGCGGCCTGCAGATCGTGTTTGATCCCCGCCGCCAGCGCCGCCAGTCGCGCGCCGAGTTCGTATTTCCCGGCGGGTTCCCGCGTGAGAAGCCCGTGCTCTTCGAGGGTGCGGATGAGCCGGTACGCGATCGACCGGTGCACCCCGAGCCGTTCGGCGATCCGGTCGACGCTGAGGGGTTCTTGGGCGTCGGCAAGGACTTCGAGGACGCGGATGCCACGGCTGAGCGTCTGGGACGTGCTCGCGGTCTTGCGGGAGTCCGAAATCATCGTATACGATCCATTTCGATAGTTGAACTGGCTGTTCGATTATAGAACAGGAACCGACGATGATGTCACGCGAAACCAGTTTTCCGCCGGGTTCGAGCCTGTATCGGCCACCCGCGCAGTTCTTCCGAGGCTGTCTGGGCCGGTTCGCGACGGGTGTCGCGGTGGTGACCTTCGACGCCGCGACGAAACGGCACGGCTTGACGGTGAACTCCTTCACCGCGGTCTCGATGGATCCGCCACTCGTCCTCGTTTCGATCCAGCGCACCGTGAAAAGTCACGACCTGCTCCAGGGCCGCCCGTTCGCGGTCAACGTCCTCGGCGCCGAGCAGGAGGCCCTCGCGATGAACTTCGCCGGCCGTCCGACCCCCGAAGGCGCGCCGACCTGGGTCGAGGGCGGGCACGCGCCAAGGCTCGGCGGCGTCCTGAGCTGGTTCGACTGCACGCCGTGGGCCGCCTACGACGGCGGCGACCACACCCTGTTCCTCGGCGAGGTGCGGGAGTTCGACTACCGCTCCGGTGACGCGCTCGGCTTCGTCGACGGACGGTTCTCGGCGATCCACGAATCCGCGCAAGGTCACGAATCCCTGTTCTGACAACGACGTCCACCCGAGAAGGAGCACGACATGGGAGCCCGTACCGGACAGCAGTACCTCGACAAGCTCAACGCGATGACACCGGAGCTGTACGTCGATGGCGAGAAGGTGACCGCCAAGGTCGCCGAGCATCCGGCGTTCCGCAACAACGCGCTGACCTACGCGAAGCTGTTCGACCTCCAGCACGACCCGGTGCACCGTGACGTCCTCACCTACGAATCGCCGACCACGGGGGACCGGGTCGGCGTGTCGTTCCTGGTGCCGCGCAGCGAAGAGGACCTCAAGCGCCGTCGCGCCGCCTTCTCCGTCTGGGCCGAATACTCCAACGGATTCCTGGGCCGCACCGGCGACTACATGAACTCGTCGCTCACCGCGCTCTCGGCCGCGAAGAAGTTCTTCTCCCAGGCCGATCCCGTGTACGGCGAGCGCATCGAGAAGTACTACGAAATGGCGCGCGAGAACGATCTGCTCGCGACGCACACCCTGATCCCGCCGCAGGTGAACCGTTCGGTGTCGGGAAGTCAGCAGGGCGGCGGCAACCTGTCGGCGAAGGTGGTCGAGGAACGGGAGGACGGCATCGTCGTCCGCGGCGCCCGCATGCTCGCCACGATCGCGCCGATCGCCGACGAACTCCTCGTGTTCCCGTCGACCGTCCTGCGCGGAACTCCCGAGGACGCCCCGTATTCCTACGCTTTCGCCGTCCCGAACGACGCGCCCGGGCTGAAGTACTTCTGCCGCGCCGGGCTCGACCACGGCCGATCGCATTTCGACGAACCGCTCGCCTCCCGCTTCGAGGAGATGGACGCGGTCGTGGTGTTCGACGACGTCTTCGTCCCGAACGAGCGGGTCTTCCTGCTGGGGCATCCGGAACTGTGCAACGCCTGGTACTCCGAGACCGGCGCCGGCGCGCTCATGACCCACCAGGTCGTCACCCGGACGCTGGCCAAGACGGAGTTCTACCTCGGGCTCGCCAGTGAGATCGCCGCCGCGATCGGCATCGGCGGCTTCCAGCACATCCAGCAGGACCTCTCGGAGCTGATCTCCTACGTCGAGATCGAGAAGGCCGTGCTGCACGCGGCGGAGGCCGACGGGAAACTCAGCGAGGACGGCGTCTTCCTGCCCAAGTGGGAGGTCCTGAACGCCGCCCGGAACTGGTACCCCACCAAGGTCTCACCGCGGCTGACCGAGATCATCCGCAAGTTCTCCGCCTCCGGCCTCATGGCGCTGCCGGGCGAGGCGGACTTCGAAGCGGAAGGCCGTCCCGACATCGACACCTACCTCCAGTCGGCCACGCTGCCCGCCAAGGACCGCGCGCGACTGTTCAAGCTGGCGTTCGACGCGTCGGTCTCGAGCTTCGCCGGGCGGGAGTCGCTGTACGAGTACTTCTTCTTCGGCGACCCGGTGCGGATGGCCGGAGCCCAGGTGAACGCGTACCCGAGGGAGGCGCTGCAGGAACGGGTCCGGGAACTCTTGGCGCGCGAAGGCCGGTGAGTGCGCTCGTGAGTGGCAAGGACGGTTAGAACCGTCCTTGCCACTCACGAGGCTTGTGGCGAGGGTGAGACACGCCCGGGATCCCGCGAACTTGATTCATTCCAGAAAATGGGCCAGACTGCGGCCGTGCCCACGACCCCGGAGTTCGAGCGGATGCTGCGCGGGGCCTCCCTGCGCGTGACGCGTCCCAGGGTGGCCGTGCTGACAGCGGTACGCGACCACCCTCACGCCGACACCGACTCGATCATCGGTGCCGTGCGGACGGAGCTCGGCGAGGTCTCTCACCAGGCCATTTACGACGTGTTGCGGGCACTGACCGCCGCGGGTCTCGTGCGGCGGATCCAGCCGTCGGGGTCCGTGGCACGGTACGAGTCCCGGGTCGGGGACAACCATCACCACGTCGTGTGCCGAACCTGCGGTGCCATCGCCGACGTCGACTGCGCCGTCGGTCCCGCACCCTGTTTGACCGCGTCGAACGACCAAGGCTTCGTGATCGAAGAGGCCGAGGTCATCTACTGGGGCCTGTGCCCCGACTGTGCGACCGAACCCCGTTCCTGAGCCCTGCAGTTCTGATTCCCGGAAGGATTCCCGTGTCTGACAGCCCGGACGCCGTCGTCGGCGAAATGAACGAAGAGAGCGCGGGCGGCTGCCCCGTCTCGTCGGGCCGCCGCAACCACCCCACCGAAGGCGCGGGCAACCGTGACTGGTGGCCGAACCAGCTCAACCTGAAGATCCTCCGGAAGCACTCCGCCGCTTCCGACCCCATGGACGCCGGGTTCGACTACGCCGCCGAGTTCAAGACCCTCGACCTCAATGAACTCGCCAAGGACGTCGACGCCGTCCTCACGACTTCGCAGGACTGGTGGCCCGCGGACTTCGGCCACTACGGCGGCTTCATGATCCGCATGGCGTGGCACAGCGCCGGCACCTACCGGATCGAGGACGGCCGCGGTGGCGCGGGCGCGGGCATGCAGCGCTTCGCCCCGCTCAACAGCTGGCCGGACAACGGCAACCTCGACAAGGCCCGCCGCCTGCTCTGGCCGGTCAAGAAGAAGTACGGCCGCAAGATCTCGTGGGCCGACCTGATGATCTTCACCGGAAACCGCGCGCTGGAGACCATGGGCTTCAAGACCTTCGGCTTCGCCGGTGGCCGCGCCGACGTCTGGGAGCCGGACGAGGACGTGTACTGGGGTCCCGAGCGCACGTGGCTCGGCGACGAGCGCTACAGCGGTGACCGTCAGCTCGAGGGCCCGCTGGCCGCCGTGCAGATGGGTCTCATCTACGTGAACCCGGAAGGCCCGAACGGCAACCCGGACCCGCTGGCCGCGGCCCGCGACATCCGCGAGACCTTCGGCCGGATGGCGATGAACGACGAGGAGACCGTCGCGCTGATCGCCGGCGGCCACAGCTTCGGCAAGACCCACGGCGCGGCCGACCCGGACAAGTACGTCGGGGCCGAGCCCGAGGGCGCTTCGATCGAAGAGCAGGGCCTCGGCTGGAAGAACAGCTTCGGCAGCGGCAAGGGGCGCGACGCGATCACCAGTGGCCTGGAGGTCACCTGGACGCCGACCCCGACCCAGTGGAGCAACTGGTTCTTCCACAACCTCTTCGAGTACGAGTGGGAGCTGACCAAGAGCCCGGCGGGCGCCCACCAGTGGGTCCCGAAGGACGGCAAGGCGAAGAACACCGTGCCGGACCCCGAGGACGGCAAGCTCAACCGCGCGCCCGGCATGCTCACCACCGACCTGGCGCTGCGTTTCGACCCGGTCTACGAGCAGATCTCGCGCCGTTTCTACGAGAACCCGGACCAGTTCGCGGACGCCTTCGCCCGTGCCTGGTTCAAGCTGACCCACCGCGACATGGGCCCGATCCAGCGCTACCTCGGCCCGCTGGTGCCGCAGGAGACGCTGATCTGGCAGGACCCGGTGCCCGCCGTCGACCACGAGCTGATCGACGACGCGGACATCGCCTCCCTCAAGGAGAAGCTGCTCGCTTCGGGCCTCGCGGTCTCGCAGCTGGTGTCTACCGCGTGGGCCTCGGCTTCGACCTTCCGCGGCAGCGACAAGCGCGGTGGCGCGAACGGTGCCCGCATCCGCCTCGAGCCGCAGCGTGACTGGGAGGTCAACGACCCGCAGACGCTGTCGCAGGTGCTGCGGACCCTCGAAGATGTCCAGGAGGCGTTCAACGCCGCCCAGACCGGCGGCAAGAAGGTCTCGCTCGCCGACCTGATCGTGCTGGGTGGCGTCGCCGCCGTCGAGCAGGCCGCCAAGGACGCCGGGCACGAGGTCACCGTGCCGTTCACGCCGGGCCGCACCGACGCGACGGCGGAGCAGACCGACGTCGAGTCGTTCGCCCCGCTGGAGCCGACCGTGGACGGGTTCCGCAACTACCGCGGCAAGGGCCACCGTCTCCCGACGGAGTACCTGCTCATCGACCGCGCGAACCTGCTGAACCTGACCGCGCCCGAGATGACCGTCCTCGTCGGCGGTCTGCGCGTCCTCGGCGCCAACGCCCAGCAGTCCCAGCACGGCGTGTTCACCGAGAAGCCGGGGGCGCTGACCAACGACTTCTTCGCGAACCTGCTCGACATGGGCGTGCAGTGGACGGCCACGTCCGCCGACGCGGAGGTCTTCGAAGGCCGCGACTCGGCGACCGGCGAGGTCAAGTGGACCGGTACCCGGGCCGACCTCGTGTTCGGGTCGAACTCCGAGCTTCGCGCGGTGGCGGAGGTCTACGCCAGCGACGACGCCAAGGAGAAGTTCGTCCGCGACTTCGTGGCGGCGTGGGACAAGGTCATGAACCTCGACCGCTACGACGTGGCGTGATCCAGGTCTGAAAAGTCCGGGCCCGTCGCTTCCGCGGCGGGCCCGGACTTCTTTCACACGTCGCCGGACGCCAGCAGGGTCAGCAGTTCGGCGTGCCCGGCCTGGGTGATCAGGCTGGCGGCGTCGAAGTAGATGCGCTCGTTGGTGATCCGGTCCTCGTCGAAGAAGAACACCGCGATGATCGGCACCCGGAACGCCTTGCCGGTCGGCGGACGGCCGTAGAACTCGCCGAGGTTGGTGCCGAGCAGGTCGAATTCGACGATGACCGACTCGTCGGCGAAGTGGTACCGGACGTTGTCGTGCCGCTGGTCCGGGAACGCCGTGCGGGTCATGCGGTAGTACGCCATGACCTCTTCGTCGCCGTCGAAGATCTGCCCGGTCGCCATGATCTCGTAGTGCGGATGACCGTTGAAGGTGCCCAGCGTGCGGTCGAACTCGTGGGCGACTTCGGTGTCCATGTGCTCTTCGATGATCTTGTGGCGGCGCTCGCGCAGGTCTTCGCTGATCACTGGCCCTCCGGGTCGTTCCTGGTCGCGATCCGGAGCCTACCGCCCGCGGCCTCGTCGTCGGTGCCGTAGAGCAGGCTTTCGCACGAGCGCGAAAGACAGGTCATGGCCTCGATCTTGTGGCCGGGGAAGTCGCCGATCCGCACCGGAGCGGGGGAGAGCGCGATCGAACCGTCGGAGCGGAGCACGCCGGCCGCGTACACGGCCGAATCGAACGGGCCCTCGTCGCCGGGGTCGGAGGCGGCCGAGACCAGGACACGGTCGTCCGCGGTGATCTCGACGTCCGAGGTGTGCCGGACGTCCGTGGCCGGGTACGGGACCCGGAACGGGATCGACTTCGGCTTCTTGAAGGACAGGTTCGAGACCGAGAACTCCGCGGAGTAGAGCGTGGCGGGCCGGGCGTCCTGACCGCGGTCCGCCCAGACCGCGAACAATCGGTCGTTCACCTTTTTCAGCGCGAAACCCTCGTAATTGTCTTCAGGGTCGCCTTTCGGCACGTGGAAAGTGCCGAGCACTTTCAGGCGCCGGTCCTTCAGCGTGAAGTGGAAGCCCTTGCCGTCGCTGGCCAGTGCGATGAATTCCCCGGGCTTTCCCGGCACCGCTTCGGCCGCTTCCAGATCGACCGGGAGCGCGCCCGGCCAGTCGATCGAGTCCACCTTGGACACTTCGCCGTGATCGAGCCGGACCCGGACGGCCCGGTTCTCGCCGGGCTTCTTGTTGTCCCGGAGGACAAGTGCGTCGATCCGCTCGTCGTCCCGGTCGAGGACGGCGATACCGCTGGCACCGGCGGTCATGCCGGTCCCGATGGATTCCCAGCCATCGCCTGCGAATGCGGCGGACGGCACGAGCAGGGGAAAGGCCAGGACCGGAAGAATCGCGAGTGAGGCGAATTTCATGTCGCGCCCCGTTCAGCCGCAGGAGAGGGTGCCGGCGCGGAGCGCGTGCCCGCCTTCGTTCCCGTCGTCGGCCCAGACCACCTGCTTGGACCCGGAGGCACAGGTGGCCGAAATCGCGAAGCCCTCGTTGTTGTAGTCCGGCATCCCGCTCGGCCGGTCGTACGTGGCCGTGACGGCGAACTTGCCCTGCGCGTCGACGGCCAGCGTCGTCGAGTCGCCGCCGCAGTTGTCGTCGCAGACCGCCCACAGCTTGCCGGTCGAGGCCTCGTACTCGAGTTCCATGATCGAGGCGAGCCCGCTCGCGAAACTCGCGACCCGGGTGTACTTCCCGCCCGCCTGGTCGAGCGCGTAGGCGTAGATCATGCCGTTGCTTTCGAGACCGACGAGGTAGAGGCCGGTCCCGTGGCCGGGGTAGCCGCCCGGGTTGTACGGCGCCTTCGTGCGCTGGTCGACGAACCCCTTGGCGGTGAGGGCGCTGTCCGGGATCCACGAGACGGCTTCGAGGCCGTCGTTGGCCGACACCTTCGGCAGATCCGCCGTCAGATCCCATTCGGCCTTGGCGCTGAGGGTCTTGGCCGTGCCGGAGACGTCGTACCGGAGCACCTTGAGCGCGCTCGTCTTGCTGTTGTCGCCGTCGCGTTCGGTGGCCGCGACCACGCCGTCCGGGGTGGCCACGACGGCTTCGGCGTCGGGGTCGCCCTTACCGCCGCGGTAGCGCAGCTGCTTGCCCGACGACCAGCCGTTGGCGGTGTCCGGCTGCCATTTCGAGCCGCTGCGCACCAGGCGGTACAGCGTGCCGGGGCCGTTCTTGACCGCCCAGAGGACGTCCGGGCCGCCGAACGACAGGCCGCTCATGTTGCCGCCGAGGACGTTCGACCCATCGGCGTTGGTGACGGCCGACCCGCCCGGCCACGGGCTGTTCGCCGTCGTGGACGCGGTGGCGGTGGTGGCGGGCAGGACCAGCAGGGCCGCGGCGACGGTGGCCACGGCGGCGGGGCGGATCCGGCGGGATGATCGGGGCATTCGCGCTCCTTCGGGGCGGACGAAGTGGGTCGCGGCGTGTGATCACAAGTTAAGTAAGTTTCCTTACGAACACAAGATATCGCCAGATTCTCACGAAATGAAGCAACCCCGAGTTTACAAAAGGTGTCCTCTTGTCAAACCGGGTGTACATCACCTATGGTTTTGTAAACCCAGCCAACGGAGGAGGGTGCGATGAGCGAGATGACGGGCACGATCCCGGCGGGCTCGACCGAACGCTGGACCGACGGCAAGCGATATCTGTGGCTGATCGGCCTGGTGGTGCCTTCGCTCGCCTTCCTGGCCATCGGCCTGCACGCGGCCACCGGCTGGGGGATCTGGTTCTGGATCGGGCCGATCGTGATCCTGGTGATCGTGCCGCTGATCGACCTGGTGGCCGGGCTGGACCGGAGCAATCCGCCCGACGACGTGATCGAACGGCTGGAGCAGGATCGCTACTACCGGTGGATCACCTTCGCGTTCCTGCCCATCCAATACGCGGGTTTCGTGGTGGCGTTCTGGCTGATCGCCCGCGGTGACCTGTCCGTCGCGGACAAGGTCGGCCTGGCGATCTCGATCGGCTGCATCGGCGGGATCGGCATCAACACCGCGCACGAACTCGGGCACAAGAAGGAGAGCCACGAGCGCTGGCTGTCGAAGATCGCGCTGGCGCAGAGCTTCTACGGCCACTTCTACATCGAGCACAACCGCGGTCACCACGTCCGGGTGGCCACCCCCGAGGACCCGGCCAGCAGCCGGGTGGGGGAGAGCTTCTACCGGTTCTGGCCGCGCACCGTGTTCGGCTCGCTGAAATCCGCGTGGGGCCTGGAGCGCAAGCGCTACGCCCGGCGCGACCGGCATCCGTTCCGGATCGGCAACGACGTGCTCAACGCCTGGCTGATGTCGGCGGTGCTGTGGGCGGCGATGGCCGTATGGCTGGGGCCGGGGATCCTGCCGTACCTGGTGATCCAGGCGGTGATCGGGTTCTCGCTGCTGGAGGTCGTGAACTACATGGAGCACTACGGTATGCGGCGGCAGATGGTCGGGCGGGCGGACCGCCGCCGGTACGAACGCGTGGACCCGAGCCACAGCTGGAACTCCAACAACATCGCCACCAACGTGTTGCTCTACCACCTGCAGCGGCACAGCGACCACCACGCCAACCCGACCCGCCGCTACCAGACGCTGCGCGATTTCGCGGAATCGCCGGTGCTCCCGACGGGCTACGCCGGGATGATCGTGCTCGCGCTGGTCCCGCCGGTGTGGCGGCGCGTGATGGATCCGCGGGTGCTCGCGCATTTCGACGGCGACATCTCCCGGGCCAACATCCAGCCGTCGAAGCGGGCCAAGGTGCTGGCGCGGTACGGAACGCGGGTCACCGCGCCGTCGCGGCACGTCGCCGACACGCACGGCGACGCCACCGAGGGCGGGATGTGCCCCGGCTGCGGCTATGTGTACGACGAGAAACTCGGCGATCCGCGGGAGGGTTTCCCCGCCGGGACCCCGTGGTCGGCGATCCCGGATTCGTGGTGCTGCCCGGACTGCGGGGTGCGGGAAAAGGTCGATTTCGTGGCACCGGGAAGGGTCGGAGCATGATGAAGATCGAAGCGGACCGCGCGAAATGCGACGGGCTGGGCATGTGCGAGGCGATGGCGCCTGACTTCTTCGAGGTGGGCGACGACGGCACGGTCGTGGTGCTCGACGAGCGGCCCGGTGAGGAACACCGCCAGGACCTGTCGGCCGCCGTCGACGCCTGCCCGGTCCTCGCCCTGAAACTGCGGGACTGATCATGACACTGGTCGTCGTGGGAGCATCGCTGGCCGGGTTGCGCGCGGTGGAGGCGGCGCGCAGGGACGGATATCGAGGGCGGATCGTGCTGATCGGCGCGGAGGACCACCCGCCGTACGACCGGCTCCCGCTGTCGAAGGCGTTCCTCGACGCGGAAGGACCCGGCAAGGTCGAGCCGTTCCACGGCGAGGACGCGTTGCGCGACGAGTTCGGTGTCGAGCTGATGCTCGGCGCCCCCGCGGACGGGCTCGACACCGCCGCCCGCGAGGTTTCGGTGGCGGGGACGAGGGTTCCCTACGAGGCGCTGGTGATCGCGACCGGCGCCACCGCGCGGCGGCTGCCCGGAAGCGAGGGGATCGCCGGCGTCCACACGTTGAGGACCGCCGAGGACGCGTTGGCGGTTCGCGCCGCGCTCGACGCCCGGGCACGCACGGTCGTGATCGGGGCGGGTTTCATCGGCTCCGAGGTCGCCGCCGCGGCACGGAAGCGCGGGCTGTCCGCGACGATCGTCGAGGCGCTCGACGTGCCGCTCACCCGGTCCGTCGGGGCCGAGGCCGGCGCGGTGTGCGCCTCGCTGCACCGGGAGGCGGGCACGGAACTGCGGCTGTCCACCACGGTCACCGGCCTGGAGTCCGACGGCGGTGTGGTGACCGGCGTCCGGCTTTCGACCGGCGAAGTGCTGCCCGCGGATCTGGTGGTCGCCGGCATCGGTGTCGTCCCGGCCACCGGCTGGCTGGCCGGAAGCGGGGTGCCGCTGCACGAGCGCGACGGCGGCGTGCTGTGCGACGCCACGCTCGCGACCGGGGTGCCCGGCGTGTACGCCGCCGGGGATGTCGCACACGCCGCGAACCCGTTGTTCGACGGCGAGTCGATGCGGCTGGAGCACTGGACGAACGCCGCGGAGCAGGGAGCCGCGGCCGCTCGTCACGCGCTCGCCCCGGACGCGGCGCGGGCGCTGTCTCCGGTGCCGTACTTCTGGTCGGACTGGTACGACCACCGGATCCAGTTCGTCGGCACTCCACGTGCGGACGAGGTGGTGGCCGCCGTCCCGGAGTCCGGCGGGTTCACCGCGTTGTACCGGCGCGGGGACCGGATCGTCGGGGCGCTGACCATCGACCGGCCGCGGGAGATCATGAAGTACCGTCGGCACATCGCCGGGCGGTCGCCGTGGCCGGAGGCGCTGGCGTTCGCGGCGGGAACGGCGGCTTAGAATGACGATCATGAGTGAGGCACCGGTCGCGGGTGGTCCGTACCGTCAACCGATCGTCGCGTCGGCGATCGAGCTGACCGTGCGTTCCGGCTGGGCCTCGGTGACGATGAGCAAACTCGCGGAGATCGTCGGCGTCAGCCGCCAGACCGTCTACAACGAACTCGGCTCGAAGACCCAGCTCGCCGAAGCGATGATCTCGCACGAACTCGCCCGGTTCCTTTCGGTGGTCCGGGATGCCTTCGAGCGGCACCCCGAAGACCTCGTCGAGGCGATCCACGACGCCGTCCGCGGTGTCCTCGAACTCGCCGACGACAACCTCCTGCTGCGTGCCATCGTCTCGGCCACGCACGGCGCCGACACCGAGTTGCTGCCGCTGCTGACCGTGCGGGCCGGGAGCCTGCTGAGCGAAGCGACCGCCATGCTGCGCGGCCGTGTCCGCGCCTACGGTCCACCGCTGGACGCCGCGCAGCTCGACGTGGCGATCGACGTCGTGGTCCGGACCGTGCTGAGCCACATCATGCAGCCGTCGGACACCCCGGCGCGCACGGCCGACGCGCTGGCGTGGATGGCGTCGCGGGTGCTCGGCGCGACGACGACCCGTTCACTGCGGCATCTTTCGGAGAATTAGGGCCGCGGTCTCGGCCGGGGTCAAGCGGGTGTTGTCGATGCGCAGGTGATCGTGCCGCTCGATCAAGTCCTCGGCGTGGGTGCGCCGCGTGCCTTCGGTGTTCATGACGTAGTCGCGGTCGAGTTCGAGCAGATTGGCGCGAGAGAAGTCGAGGTCGCGCTTGCTGGGTTTGCGGTCGAGGCGGAGTTCGGTGGTGTTCCGTTCGAGGCGCTCGTCGAGATCCGCGTACAGCTCGACGAACCGCGTCCGGCCGCCTCGCGACCGGACGATGTCGACGTACGAGGCGATGAGGTCGGTGTCCTCGGGGAGATCGAGTCCCCACACGTAGGTGAAGACGAGGCCGGGCAGCGCGGCGTCGGCCGCCTCCTCGATGACGCGGCGGCGGAACTCGTCGACGAGCCTGCCGAACGGCGGCGAGCCGAACGGGAAGATGCCGAGCACCGGCTCGACGGTCATGTGGTTGTGGAACAGCTTGAACCCGGTGAGCCTGCACAGCTCCTCGCCGACGGTCATCTTGCCGGCGGCGGGAGGCCCGAAGATCACGACGAAATCCACTCGGCCACGGTAGCGGGGCTTGCGGCTCGTGAGTGTTGAGGACGGTTCTAACCGTCCTCAACACTCACGAGTCGGAGTGCGGGGAATTGTCGGTGCCGTATGCGACGCTCCACCGATGATCGTCGTGTTCGATGCCGAGCTCTGGGTCTGGGACGCCCGCCGAGGGGAGACCTGGACCTTCGTCAGCCTGCCCCAGGACATCTCCGAGGAGATCCGCGAAATCACCGACGGACCGCGTCGCGGGTTCGGCGCGGTCCGGGTCCAGGTCGGTATCGGCGGCAGCAAGTGGAAGACGTCGATCTTCCCGGACTCCAAACAGGGTGCTTACGTGTTGCCGGTCAAGAAAGCGGTCCGCAAGGCCGAAGGGATCGAGGAAGGTGATGTGGCGAAGGTGACCGTCGAGCTGATCGACCTCTGACCGTCAGAGCAAGCGTTCACCGAGCGGTGTCGTCAGGTAGAGGACGTTGCGGCCGGAGCGTTCGCGCGCGACGAGTCCGCTGTCCCGCAGGACCTTGAGGTGCTGGGAAACGGCGCTCGGTGTCACGCCCAAAGCCCGGGCCAGGTCGGTGGTGGTCGCCGGGGAGGACAGCGCCGAAAGGAGGTCGGCCCGCGTCCGGCCCAGGAGCCGTACCGTGCTGGACCCGGGAGATCGAGTCCCGGTCGACCACAGCGCACCGGTTCCCCTCGCCGGATAGCGGATCGTGGTCTGGGTCGAGGTGTTCTTCTTGATCAGGACGTAAGGCGAGCCCAGAACGACAGGCATCAACACGAGACCACCAGGGCCTCGTGTGACGACACTGTGCCGATTTCGCCAGCGCTCGCCGGCGAGCGTCAACCGGTCGGCGCCCCAGCGCAGATCCGGATGCAGGTCCGCGAACAACCGTTCGGCACCACCTGCGGTCAGTTGCCGCGCGCGGAACCCGACGTCGGCGTCCAGCACCGCTCGCATCCGCGGCCAATGCGGCGCGACGAGGCGGTCGTGGGCTTCGCGCAGTTCGTCGGCGACTTCCCGCAGGCCGGATTCGGGGTCGTCGGCCAGTGCCGCGGCGGTGCGGGGAAGCTTCGAGCCGAAGACCCGGTCGAGGCTGGCCCTCACCCGGGCTTCGGGGGTTCGCCGCACCGCGTCGAGGTCGTTTTCGAGGGAAGCTCCTGAGCTCCGTGGGGCCGGAACGAGGAACTCCGGCCAGCTGAGCCTGCCGTTGACGAGCAGAGGCCAGGTCCAAGAGAGATCGAGGGGCTCGCGATCGAGTTCCTCCCGCGCCCACCGCAGCCAGGGCAGATTGGCCGGATTCCGGTCGAGGCCGGCGACCTGCAGCAGGCAGGCCACGGTCTCGGACAGCGGCGAGATCGCGAACCGGGTCGCGGCCAGTTCGGCGACACCGACTTCGATGGTCATCGGCATCGCCCGAGTATGTAGGCATGAGCTAAATGGTGTCTCCGGAACGCCCGACCTCGCCACGATCCGATCATGCGCACTCTGCCCCGCGCCTACCGACGACTGTGGTGGGCCACCGGGATCGACAGCCTCGGGAACGGCGTCTTCACGGCGGCGCTGCCGTTGCTGGCGGTGACGGTGAGCCACGACGCCAGAACCGTCGCCCTGGTCTCCGCTGCGACGTATCTGCCGTGGCTTCTGCTGTCGCTCACCGCCGGTTCCGTCGTCGACCGGGTCGACCGGACGACCCTCATGTGGCGAACGCAGGCGCTCCAAGCCCTGATCGTCGGCGTCCTCACGGTGCTGGTGGCGGCGGGGATGATCAGTGCGCCCATGCTCGTCATCCTCGCGTTCGCGCTGGGGGCGTGCGACGTCTTCTACGACAACGCGGCGCAGACGGCGGTTCCGGATCTCGTCCCGAAAGGCATGCTGCACCGGGCGAACGGCGGTCAGCAGGTGGCGATGATCGTGGGCAGGCAGTTCCTGGGCCCGCCTCTCGGAAGTCTCTTCTT
>Ga0307518_10000722_pt1 | contig 24832 bp, 32 predicted proteins | sample 25_EM_MG_FD_203889 | JGI IMG/M metagenome (GOLD analysis project Ga0307518, IMG submission 203889) | Populus trichocarpa ectomycorrhiza microbial communities from riparian zone in the Pacific Northwest, United States - 25_EM | ecosystem: Host-associated > Plants > Roots > Unclassified | place... | reverse complement strand
CATTGCAATGAGAACTTCAACATCACAATCTCATTCCAATTATAGGTTTTCATTATGGCATTTGAACCAGTTGCAACACATTGAAATTAATTTATAAATTTTCCGACACTGGGAAGGAGCCTGAGGAAGTACAGCAGGTCATAAGTCAAACAAAAACATGACACATGATGAAGTTTGCCCAACTCAAGCAATGTGGAGAATGGAAAGATCAACATGGTTGACCCATGTAAATCACAACCTACAATTTCCCCTCCAGAACGCGAACAGGCCCTGAATCATTTCTTCTTTGCTCTTACAGTAATGTCATTTGTGCCGATTGGTTAGTTGCTTTCGAATGTATTGGCATGAACCCATAACTTGGCATACTGTAATCGACAAATAGCCTACAAATGCCAGCGCCCGATCATGCCCTGACTGCGTACTTGCGAGGCGGGAAATGGATGTCCTTTTTGCGCTGTTTGTCAGTCTTGAGGGAAGCTTCGTGCTAAGCAGAGAGATAAGCTTGATGCGCGAATTAAAATTCAAGTAATCCATACGTACTTTAGTAAGTCGCCGTCTGATTGCGCGAGTCTTCTTCGGTCGTAGGTCAAGGGGAAGATATTTCTTGTTTTTGTAGTACTCCCGCAAATTACTCCGTGCCTTCTGGTTCATCACCGTCAGAACTCGTGCGATCGACTTGCGAATGACATTGCTACTGATGAATTAGAATGGCCATGCTGAATTTAAACTTGCACGTACATCTTCGTTAATTTTGACGGTGCCCCTCCAGCGACCTTCTGTACTCGAAGGGTGAGGAGTTCACCCTTCAGTTCACGAAGTTGCTTGGTTAAGTCATTCTTAGACCTGGATCACCGGATCAGTAAAATAGACTATGAATTTTGATGTAACTTACTTCGATTGAAGTTCATACGCTTTGATCTTGCTGGGCATCTTGCGTTGAGGACGTTGGCAGCGACGCTTGTAGCGGTATGGAAATGTAGGGATCTCTACAGAATAGCGGTGGATGGGGCGCTGGCTTACGCAATCAAAACTATACAGTTCGATAGTAATCCATTCCCACGCATTCACCAAGGTTAACTACAAGCAAGTATCGTGAGCACAAGCTTGACACGGTAGCAAGTTCATTCCCTCAGGCTCAGAATGCGGGGGATTGTCAGGTCCATGTATTGGGTCTGCGATACCTACTCAATCACAGACGATTGCCAGAAATCAGTATCTATTACATGTATACCAAAACATAGTGATATTGCTGTGCCTCCTTGAGATGGCAAAATCAACAGAAAAACAGAGAAAAGAATGGAAACTAAACCGTGAGGGTCAAAAAGAAATGAGATACACAAGGTATTAGTCCCCGTGTGAGATGGGACGTAGAGCAAGTGGAAGGAGTCCATTCGGTTCTATGCGGTTGCACGCTTGACCATCTGCAAGGTATGGCAGTTAGACGAGTACGACGCGCAGATAAAACTCTCACCTCCCGAGCCCAACGCATGGTCTTTTTTGTTTCGGGCGACATACCGCGCTTATTGCGTAACTCAGCCGCAACCCATTCGGAAAGCAAGAGTTGTTTGAGTTGACCAGAATGGAAACAGTCCGCAAGGTCACCGATGAGGCCGAAACATAACCGTACTGTCGACTCTGACCTCTCATCATCGGCGAGACAACGCTGGATAAGGTCAAGGATAGTGGATGAATGCGACAAAAGAAGTGTGACTTGAAAAGTACCGTCATTAAATGCTTTGGGATCGACCAAGAGATACACACCTTGATCTGTGCTCTTGAAACCAGTTACAATGCCCGTATAGGCTTCCAAGATGCCCTCACGAAGTTGAGCGACGTAATCGACGAGATCGAAGTCAAGCTTGTGTCCATCAAAGTATTAAAAATCTGGACAAGATCACAAAAGTAGGCGCTTACGGGATTAGGTTGGACAGCGCCTGCCTGTCGTAGCACTCCCATAGTCGCCTCCAGATATGGCTCAAATGCAATGCCAATTGCAAGCGCAATATCTCCAAAGCACGAAAGGATTGATATCTTCACGTTGCGGTTCAGAACCTCGCTCTGCAAATTCTCAAGCAACACTGTCATGAACGCCCCAGCATACTGTGCACTTTGACTGCCAAGCGCTCGCGAAACGTCGCCAATGATGCCCACCGCAACCATACAAAGTTGGGTATCTTCGTGGGCCTTGAGGGCCGGGTAGAGGAATGGCAAGAAAGCCTGAATATAGGCTGAAAAATTGTTCTCCAGAGCTGTTTCATAGTCACGTAGCACCGCGGGTTGCATTCAGAGCGCAGTTTGCTTACCGGAAGCCAACGATCCGACTACCAAAAACGCATCCTCAAGAACAGTTGACGTTTTCCCGGCAGCTTGGATAAGTTGAAGAATGACGGTCATTATACGGTCAGCCAAGGGCAGGATACCATCAGCCAATCGACGGATAATGCTCTAGCAGAGTGTCAACTCATAGGATAGGGATTGAAAGCGGGAGCTTACGATGAGGACGCTACATAGATTACTCTGTAACTCATTCCAGTTATTACGGTCATCTATTCCAACAATTTGGTTCTGTAGAAGAGCACTGAGTAACGGTTCCATAGCAAGAAGGAACGAGTTACCAACCTGCATTCCGAGAAGCTGCTCCATTCGCATTAAGATGGTAAACAATGTGTTCTGGACGACTGGGATAACATCATTCGTAGCATGTGTAACGTATGAAGTAATGGCTTCATATGCGGACGTCCGGAAATTAGCCTCATTGCTTGCTCTAAAGTTTGTGAGTAGAAGCCAACAGTTCCACGACACGAAACTCACGTTTCCGTGACCCTCAAGAGGGCATTGACGACACCTTCATAGTATGGCGACAAGTGGTTGGTTTGCGACGGCTCCGTCTCATCTTCCAAATATTCGAGCTGATCAGCCAAATTCATGAGTGCCCAACAACAATTCGCCACGATCCTGGGTTTATCTTGGAGACCCGTAACGAGTCCTGTTACCAATGGAAGTAAATGAACGTCCGGCTTGATCGTGACAATAAGAAGATCACAGATCCTCCCCAACGTCCATGCAACCGTATCCTTTACATGTATATTTGTGTCGCTCATCATCCCTATCAGTAATGGGAGTGCTTGATTTACGAGAGGGGTCAGGACTCCGGGATCAGGCCCGTCGAGAATAGACCCGAAGGTCATCACGGCTGCTTCCCTTTCATGCCAATCTTGGGCCTTGATGTGAGCTTCGATGAAGGGTATGACGGCGTTCACGATAGGGTCAGCAACTGCTTGGGCCATAAAGTTAAGGCATGTCCCAGCAGACATCGAGATGTTCCATTCGTCCTCGTCGGCATCCTCTTCTTGACGGGTGAGGAGTGTAAGGAGGACAGGTACTACTTCGGGTAAAGCAACCTTGGCGAAAAACTTTGATTCGATTTCTGGTGGTTCACCATAATCGGCAGCCTGGGGCAACGGTCAGGTCGACTTCCGAAGACAATACAAGAGTACACATACCTCACGCGCCTCATGAGCAAGCTCGATTTCTTCTTCACAAACCGTAGTCCAAAATTCGACGGCTTGTAACGCCACTCGCTCGTCACTGTGTTTCATGCCCATCACAGTAAGCTAAAAACTACCCGTCAGGGTGCCAGTGTTTGCCCATGAATTCTAAACATACACCAAAAAGGGCTTGTTCCATGTAGAACGCCATCTTGTCATAGTAGAGGGCCATTATCTTGACAAGGCACTCGAAGGCTCCAACTTGAACAGCTGCAGAACCGTTCTGCGTAGCTTCGCATACGACTTGCATAATATAATTGCGCTCTCCCTGCACAGCATTAGACGATGAATGGCGCAACGACAGCGATAGCGCACCTCGCGCTCGAAATTCTCGCGCACAAACTCAAGGGAGTTGAACAGTGCATGTATGGCAGCCAATTGAACGTCGACGGAAGGCTCATCCTTGCGAGCACCGTGTATGACGGCCGTCAAAATTTCGTTGGAGCGCAAGCTGAGAATCTCAGGTTTCTGAACGGATTATCGTGAACAGGCATCAAGACTAGTAACAGCTGGGATGCTTACTATGGATTCACAGATGTAGCCAATCGTTTGTAATGTTGCAATCCTGAGGTTAGCATCGGCAGAGGTGTTCACAAAGCCCAGAAGGAGTTCGATGAGTTCTGGCCATTGATCATGTGGGAGCTCGACGGAAGCGATCGCTGCGACGACCTGGGCAGCAAAGCCACCAGCCTTGGCACTGGGAGATCCGAGGGTGGTGAGCGAGCTTTGTTTGATCTTGTGCTTCCTATCATTATCCAGTCCAAGCCATCGGTTAGCGTACTCGTTTTGCCTCGCAGCTTCCTAGATGGCGGAATAAAGACATGAGCTCGAGGAGCCGATGCTTTTACGTACACGTGCTGAGAGGGCATTTTTCAGAGCCAGCCCTGCGGCATTGCGAATGTGTGTTTCTGAATTTTCATTTGCAAGCTCAGCGGATAGCATGAGCATGTATTCTGGCTAGACAAAGAAATCAGTGTGATAAACGTTTGGCACCATCAGAGTCCGTACATAGTTCTCCCTCGAAGCATTCTCGAGCTGCTCCGTCGCCCGTTGACGCGTACTCGTATCTAGAGAAGGATTAAATGGCGAGGGCGCTGGCAGGAGGCCCAAGTGGCGTACCAGGAGAGAGGGTATTTGCGAGGAGTTCGCTTGCATTCATCACGAGAGGTTCGGTCAAGGTGCGCAGACAGGGAAACGGCGATGCTGAAAATAACTGTGTGATGCGATTTGCGGGCTGGTTGGAACGTTGGTGAGGTGTGTGTTGTCTGCCAGCAGGCGACCAGGCTTTGTTGTGCTGAAGAGGAGCGATGGCAAATCAGAGACAGAGTCAGTCGTCGCGCGGCAAGCGGCTTTTCAATATAAAATCCCCCTCTGCCTTGGACTTGATCAACGACACGACGTTGCATCGTGCACTCGTACGTTTCTTATCCGATCTCTGTAATCCAACAGCACAGGCTGCATTTTCGTGATTTAACCTAGTTCAATGGCGGATCGAGTCTGTGGCCATCCATTTTATCTTAGGGCATACTCTCACTCGCACTATCATAGGGCCGTGGATCTTTCCGGGGAGGACGAGGCGCACCTGCTGCTAGAGGCCGCCCTGCCCCAGCCGCAGCCGAGGCAAAGTGAGTCACCCGTGGCCGCAGCCCTGCAACACAGCAACTCATGTTGACAAGACTCAAGTAAAGGCAAGCGTGAAGCCATCTTGGATCTTTCAAAATATGTCAACGAAAGGATAAGAGTCAAATTTACAGGTGGAAGAGAAGGTCCTCCTTCGATCTTTGCGCTGCTTACATCTAACGTATCACACAGTCACCGGTGTTTTAAAGGGCTACGATCAGCTGCTCAACCTTGTCCTTGACGAGGTGGAGGAGGAAATGAATGGTAACCGAATCTGTTCCTCCAACAATCTCTTACTGATTAGTAGGGCTTTAGATCCCGAACCGCACAAGCGTGCCCTTGGTTTAGTCGTCCTTCGCGGACCAACAATCACACTCCTGAGCCCCGTCGATGGCTCGGAAGAGATATCAAATCCCTTTCTTGCACAGGAGTGATACTGCAAGCCAGGACATGGTTCAAAGCGAATGGCATTCCAGAGAAGGTGTAGATTCTGTCACGTATCTGTAATCCGTGAATACAATATCTCCGAAAGCAAGACGGGAATGAACTATTATGCATGGCTGCGGTGCTGGCTGTAAGGTATCATTATTTTACCCGCCCGGGTGATCGACAATCGATTGGTCATGCAATGGTCCATCGTCCCAGAGCTCCCTCCCTAAATGCACCAGATATAGATCAGGGCAATAACTTACCCATGAGAGCTAGCTGTCTCAAGCATGCGCCCCACGTCACACTTTTGCTGCACAGTTGCGCGGCAGATCTACCGTTGCTACAATGGGATCGCGGAGCTATCTCATGGTATCCCCATCGTTCAGGACCTGTCAGGTCTCCAGCTGTGAAAGCGGAGAGGAATACCGCGGGAACTCCTCGTGTGAACGCGGTGGGTGGGATGTCAAAATCGTCAGAGGCGGCGACGGGGGCAAACTAGTCGACGGGGGTGTCGATGCATCACCCCCATGTGAGATCGGATCAGATGGTAAGTGTAGAGAAGGTGATACCGGAGTGGTTGCTGGACTTGCTGCAGTGGCACTACGGTGATGAATACTCGCCCGGAGTGGGGAGTGTGAGGTGGATCTAGAACTCGCGCCTACATGTCGCTGGGCTATCTGAGTAAGAGGCGTCGACCGGGAATCAGGCGAGGTAGTGGCGGCACTACACATCGGGGTATGAGCCACAATGGCTACAGGCAACGTCTGAGGATGTCGACGCGGCGTGTGAGAAGGCGGAGAAGGGTTAGTCTGTGACGGAGAACGCTCTATTTTGCCATCCCCCGGGTGCCCATGCTCCGTGTTAACGTCACTGGGTCCGGCTCCAGAAAGTCGAACAGCTGATAATTCGTGTTCAAGAATATTGGTCCCACATTCCCGCTGATCATGTGGACTGCGTGTGGGTTGTTGCGAATGTCGTTCGAGTCTATGGAGGTCAGCTTGCAGGTGGTCATACCGTGGCCCAGACAACAAATGGTGGCAGGAACTGGTTAGTGGATATGCACCAACGCTATGTTGGCGGGGCTGTAGGTGTGTGACGTGTGGATAGCGCGAGTGGTTTGCGGCGGTCTCATAAAATACAGTGGATGGATCAAAACCTGGTATGAGATGTGGATGATGGTGTGATATGTGCATATGTGCCGAAGCCCTGAGTGATGGGTATATGGTGGTGGATGTTGATGGCCAAGAAAAGCGATTCGCCTTGAGATTTGGTGGTCCCGAATGAGAACGACGGAGTGGCTCTACTTTCTGTTCGCTCAGCTTCGCATCCTGGTCCGACAGGGACTGCACAGTGTGATCATCTGTAGTGACCACAGGACATGCAGGTAGCGTCCCCCTGGGTTCCAGCCCCAGAGGGATGGGACTTGCAGGCAATGGGCAATGGGCATCTAACGGATCGGGATTCCCGCTGACCAGGGTAACATCGTCCGACTCAGTCATCTCCGATCTCCTTTCCTCATCGCTAACAGTCCCGGCACTGTCTCTTGAGCGAGTTGATGCGCTATTCTCCCGTGCATCTGAGGACGACGTCGCCAAGGCCAAGGCCTGATCGAGTTGGTCCTCAAACATTGCATGCTGAGCCGGTGGTGCTTCTGGCGGAGGCGGGCTTGTCCACTGACTTCGCTTGGGAGCCATGTGTTCAGGGAGGGGTGGAGTGGAAGTGCACTTCTCCGCCGCCAGAGTCTCCTTTGCATGCTCAAAGAATTCGGGCCGTAAAGAAAGACGTCCTGAAGTCGACGACCCCTTTGAGCGCGTCGGGCTGTTCCCAACACTGTGGGTTTCTTGTAGAGGAACAGAGAGACGTGGAGGAATGAAAATGGACGATGCTGGTGCTGCCAGCGGCTCTCCAATCTTTTCCTCACAAAGCTGGGTCAGTGCAGCGACGGCACGGGGACGCATCGCTAGGATTCTGGAAGCGCGCATGAACTCGCCGCGGATCTGTAACGCAACTGAGTATTCTGAAGCAGAAGTAGCCAAATCAATTACCTGATACAAACCCTCTTTCGTCACGCAACGAGCTACATTGTAATCGGTCTCGAAAGGATCCTGACACAACATAAGTCAGGAGTGCACGAGTAAAGACAGCCGTCGTACTTCTATGCAAAACCGGTTTCGTTCCCGTGAATCGTTGTATTTCGAGTTTGACAGCTGAGTAAATTGTTTGATTGTCAGCGCAACACACGGCACTTTTTATCTTCCTGCATACTGACGTCATTCTGCCATCCCTTGCTTTCTTTCTTGAGCAATCCAGCACGGATTGAAGCGACGCCGGTATTGTACGAAAAGTCGCGAGCATAATAGCGAAAGAAGTCAATTAAACTGAGCGAGAGGATCAGGAAGGCGCTCGGTTTGGTGACCGCGATCTACGACTCACAGCTCAGCCACGGTTTCAGTGTTTGACGACCGCCACCGTCGACACAGGAGGTCGATATCATCAAAAAACCTGGATACAAAATCAGTCAAAATGTACTCTGAAACTGGCTTGGTTGGCCGTACCACGTGTTGTGGCCATTAATGTGTGCATCCTCCTTGGTGAGAATTAGCAAAGATAGTGGCGAAAAAAATGATGGCTTGCCTTGGATATGGGATGAAGAGGTGGTATTTGCTGGAGATTCGGAAGGACCGGTGGATTCTTGACATGAATAAGGAAATATAAAACGAGTAGAACGTAGCCATAGGATGATAAGGTTCCATGATATGGCGAGTTGATTTTCCTACTCTGGGACGTGAGCTCGAGCGAGGAGGAATCCAGTTGCGTACTGACCTGCGTTTGCTCCACACCTTGACTGAAAGGGGAATGGCTCGGTAGGTGAGTGGACGTTTGGAGGAATGAGCCCCGTGACTTACGGAATAGGACGAGGATGCGTATTCGAGTGGGATCTATCATGGCGTAGCACATGAGTAAACGCGTGTTTTCCAGAGCCAGCTTGTTTTCGAAACCGATATCGCAAGCGATGCCGGAGGGTAAACCAGGTGAAGGATCGAGGGACAGCTTAACGATGGGTATGCGTGCATGGGGCAGAGGCTTGACATGGAACTTGGTCTCTGAAAGGGCAGAATGAGGAGCGGCATCAGTAACAGGACAGAAGAGTGACTGACCCCGTTCTAGGAGGTCTCCGAGGACGACAACAAGGTCGGATGCAGACAGACGCTCGCCAGAATCGATGAGACAACAGAGATCCATATCTTCCGAGTAAGATCAGCAGCGTGCGCACTGGCCAGGCGGTGGTAACTTGCCTGAATTTCGAAGACTGAAACCGTTTGCGGTGCTTCCGAACGACAGGAGCCGACTTTCGGGCTGAATCGTACGAATGAGGCGTTCAAGGAGCTTCCTGACATCTTCCTTGACGGCCAGTTCCTCTGCGGTGGGGAGAAGCTGGACGACGAAGTCGAACAGCGCCTGCGAGAGCTCTAGGAAGAATAGACGGTGCTTGGAGGGATGCCTGCGCTGGTGCTGCACGGGCACGAACGTGGGCAGCGAGTGGGCAGCGACGCCTGCTGTCTGGGCCATGGGCGGTCGACGATGGCGGCGAGCAAGGGATCGGCTGTGGGTTGGGCGAGAGACGCGAGGGAGCACTGGGGACGAACTCCGTGACGATCAGACTCACAGCGAGGCTGACACCTGAAATGCCCCTCCTCGATTCGAGACACCATACCCATATTCGGCACTACGTTCGAAATACAACGTTCGTCACAAAACTATGCACTACTACTAGGGTGTTTCTTCTATCTTCAAGAGCACCTTCTTTCCATACATCCCACCTGCCAATCTATCCATCACCCCGCATATCTTATCTCGAGCCTGTTCGTCTGTCTCCGCCCCCTTGATGACCACCACCTCGTGTTCGGGGCTTCGCAGCTAGTGCGCGGAGTCTGAGGCAGTACTAATCTCACGAACGGGTTCGCTACGCACCTTCCCATCTCGCATCAGACCAAACAGAGCGTCTGTCAGTCGTCTCCGTTCTTGGAAGGATTTATCACTGTACCAGCGGCTTTGCCAGAAGCCATGGCACGTGATGTTCTTGAATATGAACAACGAAGTGGGAATGATCAGAGGTTCCTTGGACATGGCACCGTACGACACCAGATGCGCATCGTGCCCTAGTAGGCGCATCATCGACGTTGTGACTCGTCCCCCGACGCAATTGAGGCCAAGTTTGATGCTCTGATACGTCGTGATTACACGTTTAATGCAGGAGGCACAAGGTGGCGTTACCGTACCTTGCCTCCTGTCCAAGACTTGACTGTTTCCCTGAACCCCTTGACACAAAGCTCGTCATACGTGGTAACACGGGTTGCGCCGAGATCGTTTAGATAGGCCTTCAAAGGCTCTACGTTCTCTCTGCAAAAGGCCAACGTTGATTTTAATCACCGCATAAAACACATCCCTACCTATTCCGGATAAAATTGAGCGTCTTCCATCTACGGGCTGCAGCGATTTGAATAACGGCCTGGCCAACCTGCACCCATAAACGTTGAAAGGAACGCTCTAGAGCAGAGAGCTGACATACTGCGCTATTTGCACCATTTTGGACTATCCAGTCGCCTTCGTCCAACTGGACGTAGTCATGCAGCATGTTGTACGCAGTGGGCGGATTGACCTGCAAGGGAAGCTCGGACCACCGAAACCATACATATGACAAGACGTACGGTAATGGTTGCCGCAGCTGCTTCACCCAAGTCAGAGGGCACCTTCAGGGCGTCTTGGACATCGACATTTCTTGCTGACGTCCATGTACCGGTCTGGGATTTTGTCATGATGACCCAGTCGCCAGTTTTCAACTCGGTGACACCTTCACCAGTCTCAACCACCTCTGCCAACCCTTCGTTTCCTCCGACATACACAGGTGCCTGGGCGTGTCCAAGGAGGTCAAAGGGGGCAATGGGTTTGGTTGGGTAGACACCCTCTATGACATTGATGTCGGCTGGGTTGATGGGCGACAAGAGAAAACGGACGTTTACGGTGTTGGCGCGTGGGGGTGGGAGACTGGGGAATGTGCGGGCAAAAAGAGTAGACGAAGGGTTACCGTTACTGCTGTAGACTATGGCCCTGTTCCCGCAAGAGACGGCTGAAGCTGTAAAGGTGCGTGTTTGACTGACACAGCGGAGACAGCGAGCGACTCTGAGCATGGCGACGTCACAACTTGGGCCGTTACGAAACCTTCATGATACCTCCACTGATCAAGTGAGCACCAAAACTGCGTGGGTTGTCTAACAAGGACACCATGTACTTGCAGCAGGTAGCTCCAATCATGACGCCATGAAGTGGGGGAGCCTGACGTCACACCGCACATCCCTATAAGAATGATTCCCTTGTGTCTCAGCTGCTGGCTCTAGCACTCCTCTCGCCAAAAAAAAATGAGGATCTATTGGCTGTTTCTCTTCTCCATCGCCCTTGTGAACGCTTCCAGTTGGTTCGGCTCAAGTGACCCCGTCGACTGCTCCTCCATCTTGTCACCCTCCCTCACTTCCTCAGTAGCCAGCCAAGCATGCACCGCATCTCATAGTATCAGCAGTATCGCTGCCCAGGCAACCCGAGAAGCCGTCCGTGCATTTGACGACACCAAGGACTACATTTACAGCACGTGGGACGATTCCCGTCTGAGGAAATGGCTCGAGGACAATGGGGTGGTGGAAGCCAGGAAGGCAAAGACGCACACCGAACTCGTCAACCTTGCCAATCATTACACACGCAAGGTGTCTGTTCCAGCATGGCAAAGCTGGAGCGACTCCTACATGGTAAATCAACCTCTGGGCTCGCACGAAAAATGCTTACCATCGGCTGGTAGCACGAGTGGCTTGTCGCACATAACCTCGTATCTCTGCACGAGTTCCCTTCCCGTGAAACGCTCATCGACAAGATGAGGCGTTACTACTATTCTGTCACAGATAGAGTCTGGAACACGTGGACTGAATCCGAACTTAAAGCATGGTTGGTCAATCACGATATGTTGAAAAGTGATGAACAGAAGAAACGGGACGAACTGGTCAAGTTGGTCGAGTACGTTTCTGCCCCTCTGATCTGTGGCATTTTTTATGCTAATCTGCTGAAGGGACCATTATCTGTCCACGGCCGACAGCGTCTGGGGAGCGTGGAGCGACTCGGACATTCACGAGTGGCTTGCTGCAAGAGGCTATCTTGACCAGAGGACCGCCGTCAAAAAGAAGCGTGACGAGCTTGTGGACCTTATCAATTCCAAGTACGCTTCTTTTCTGGCTGCGTCGTGACCCACCTTGAGATACCGCTATGGCAGATATTCCAACTTGTCAGCAGAGAAAAGCGCATCATATTTGGTTTGGCCAGATGCCAGATTACGAGCCTACTTGCGTGAGCGAGGTGTTAGTGAGGATGCTCTGCCTACAAGCAGGCCAGGGCTACTTCGTAAGCTACCATTATTTAGTGAACTTTCTCTGGTGTGAAATTCCCTGCAGAAGAAACGCGCATACGCTGGGTCCAGGTATCCACCCGAGCGGAAGGCATTTTTACAAAACTAAGAAACTTGATCGACAGCGGAGTAGCAACAGCGGACGATATTTGGGGCTGGGTGGCTGGTCGCGTGCACCAAGCCAGTTTCAAGGTCGGAGAGGAAGCGAATGGTGCATGGGAGAAGGGGGACGGCGAGAGCGCTGAGAAGGCCGGCGAGGTTATGAAGGAAGCTGGCGAACGTATCAGAAGTAAGGGAGATGAATTGTAGTTCTTCAAGTACCATGATCACATGTGGCTTCGTTGCTGGCCTAGCAGCAGAGTGAAGAGTGTGCAACGGCACGGTTATCAGCAATCTGCGCTGAGAGAGGGTGGTCTATGTCAGAATCGCCAGGGTTGTCTATGACCGTCATTGCGGTTTCGACCGCCAGTGAAAAGATATCACAGGATATCACTCTGCATTTCACACGGCAGATTCCGATCCAAGCAACTACTACATCCTCTCCTTTCCACGACAATGGTTCTACCCCTTGCGACAAGGTTTGTTCCTCCAGTTAGAGGGAACATATTGCGATCCGTGTACAGTTCTACGCACTACATACCAGGCGGCCGTAAGTGAACCGCTCCATCTTTTTAAGACGTGTTTGACATATCGAAAACACAGCTGTTTACAAAGGGTCAGTAAATGACCCGACTCCATTCCCTCCGCCATCCAGGACGCATGGCTCGTATCACTGGGCGTTTGAACGCCTTCTCGCCGCATCACTGGTCCCCACGACCGCTGCCGCGTTCGTCACCTCTGCGTCCAGTTACCCGGTCTTCGATGGAATCCTCGGCATCAGCTTGATCATTCACAGTCATATTGGGGTAAAAAATTGTGAATACTTTGTGCTATAATGACTGATACGGTTTTCTAGTTTGATACAATGCTTGTGGACTATCTCCATCCGCGCAAATTCCCGTTCTTTGGGCCCCTGATGAAGTGGACGCTTCGAACAGCAACGCTCGGTGTCCTCGTTGGCGTTTACCAATTCAATACGAACGATATTGGTATGTACAGGCAATGTTTTTGCATCACTTTGTTAAACTATTATGTCGTGCGTGGCAGGCCTAACGGAGCTGATTGCAAAGGTGTGGCAGGCATAATTGGATGGTTCTTGTATTACAAAGTTTTTCTGTTGTACATAAGACGGGTTCTTTGCCCAGTCCCCTCCAGCTCGTACCTAGTCGCTTGTTATCACTCCGTCCCTGTTTCGTGCCAACAAGATAGTTCAAGCAACCTTTTGGACATCATCTCGCTTTCCCGTTGAAGCCTTGTCTGATGAATTCTCATCTAATGTTAACGCCGAGCTATCTCTCCTTCTGGCACCGATTCTTACGCTGCTACCGCTTTGGTTGATGACTTGCTCAATATTATCACACCATGGATGGTGAGTTGAACAGGGACGAAGTTCGAGTTTGTCAAGCCGTCGCCCACTGCCATGCAAGAGGACTCCAGCGAAGATGCCCCTCTCACATTGTCGGACATTATTCCTCCTCCAGCGGTCGTTCACTCCTTGTCCACGGGTACATACGCCGCAGACGCACAACACTCTTTTGAAGTCGATATTCGCCAAGGCTGTGGGCCTCGTTCTCGGATTCTAGCTCCAGGTCTCGAGGCGTCGTGCCTAATTCCATCAACACTCAGCATCGCAATTCTTCCGCCCTCAGCTTCGGAGGGCTCGATTCGTTTGCTGAGATTCGAAGATGCTCGCATCATCACCTTGGTGATTCCAGTACGAGTATTAGCACAGACCAAGATTAGCTACGATTTACAAGAAAATTGTTCTGACGACCAGATGCTGGATCCACGTGCAACGCCGTTCTGTTGGGTCTATCGTTGAAATTTCGTCCTGCGTTCGTATAGAAAGGTGCACGAACTTGCGTATGCATCCTCAGGAGCAGTTTTCAAGCGTCTCACGAGGCCCGCGACAAATCGCGCGTCATCGAAATGTCCACCCTGAGCTGGTTTAAATTTCACACTCGGTCACCAGCGATGCTCTCTCATTCGAGCACACCTCCAGCTTTGGAGCAGAGACCCCGCCGCTGTCCATTTCTAACAAACTCGTCCGATTGGAGCAACTTTTGGTACAGACTGATTGACTTGTAGAGCCCCATGAGAGCCCGCTTAGCTCAGTGGTAGAGCGCGTCACTTGTACCTGATGAGGAATCAGGGAGATGATGAGGTCGGTTGTTCAATCCAGCCAGTGGGCATTCTTTTTGCATTGGAATTCCCTTTCAATTATGTAACTAGAAAAAGGCTGTTGGAAACGGCAGGCACCTTGTTTACGTGCACGCCCATATATCTCTAACACTGACCTTGGGACGTGCCAATCATGACCGTGCCATTCACTTTGTCGATACACTTGTGCAGCGGTCTTTTTCCACGCTCAGTGACGTTGTAAACAAGGTGATGTCAGTGACGGGATAGCCTAACCTACTTATCACTTGGTGAGAAGCAATCCCAATGCAAAACCACAGACGAGGCGAAGATGCGAGAAACATTGTTATACTTGAAACACCCCAGAGGCATTGCGGTGTTTCTCGCGTCTAAGGCCCCCCATGACCACGAAACTGTCTGGATCACCCCAAAAAACAATGCAACAATGTAGTATGTCGAACGTGATCCACGACAACGGAAACACGAGAGTCCACAGTCCAGTGATGTGGCTCAGCTAACTGATAAAGAATGAACGACACGACAACTCCAATGAGACCGACAAGAGAACAGCGTGAGAGGGAAGAACCCACAAGGCAACACGACCGACCAGCACATCGGAGCGAGACAAGGGCCGTGCAGATGCATCACCTTCACAATGGAATGGTTCCAATAGCATAGGGGACTCCCTAGAGGCTAGAGAGGGGGGCTATGGTGTTTTTGCTTCTTGTGCCTCTCGCTTGTGGCTTTTGCTGGGTGGAATGTGCGTGGCGCGCACGCCATGGATAAGAGCGTTAAGAGGAAATAAATGTTGTTGCCCCCTTGGAATTTGGGAGGCAAGCTGGTCCCTAGACCAAGCAAGGTTCTTGCCAGCAGCAGCCAACACTTCCCCGAATCGTGCAGCTGGTTTCCTCGTGTTCGCTTGGGGGCATTGGTCAAGGAATTTTCATCAGGCCTTCGGCTGTGAACATTCCCCTTACTATACCCCCTCGGGGAATCGAACCAGGGCCTGACACGTTTCCGCCAGTAGAAACCACTGGGCCTGGGGATTGGATCATAGCGGATGAGGATAGCGTCGTTTGTGTATCGCAACATATGAAAAATGTTATTCTGAAGTCCAAGCATCTTTCCTTAAGCCTATCGGGGCAAATGATTTCAGTCATCTAAAGTTTTCAGAAACGGTGAGGACCAGAATTCACAGTACAGTGTTAGCGTACAAATACAACAAGATTTAACAGTCTAGCAGTGGAGAACATGTAGAGCGTGTCAAATGACATCCAATGCTCCGTCTAACGACATAAAACAAAAGGGATTGCTCAACTCAGCGTTTGCACAAAGATTGAACTAGAGAAGAGTGCATTTAAGCATACACACCCGTCCTTTCGGATAGGGTTGTTTTCAAAGCTTGTACAACGAAGCGAAAACCACTATGGAAAGCCCAAAGAAGTGATACTAGAATTGATGAGGTCAGTAAATGGCTACATGCCAAGACTGATCAACGTACGGAGGAGAATAGGAAGCCAAAATAAAACAAGCATTCGATCGTCTAGAAAGGATATTAGTAGTAGTAGTAATAGAACACCACGCAAGATACTTACGCTTCTGCTTTCCATTTGCATGTGACTTCACTGGTATATAACCATAAGTGGTATCTTCCACAGAGGCTGGAGGTGCCAAGTCATCGTCAGTCTCAACATCGCCCCACTGGGACTCCCCATCGTCCGAGAACTGTGGTGCAGCACAGTCGGATGTATTGCTACACCAAACAAAATCATCAAAGAATCCAGCTGGAGCAATGTCTTGCGGTGTCTTCCCGAGAAGATTGACAATCTCAGGATCAGCCCCAGCTGTTACAAGCAACGTCGCACAGGTCTTCGACCTCACAAGCACTGCGAAATGAAGGGGCGTATATCCACCATGATCGCGTGTGTCAAGATCGACATCATGGGCAATAAGGAACTCCATGAGCGCCGGTAGGTCAAGAAGTGCGGTCAGATGTAGAAGAGTCTGACCACCACTTGCTGTAGTGTGAGATACAGCTGTCGCCATTGTGATGTCTGCCTGGTTCGGTACGGTAAAGTCGACAAGGGATAGTAATTTCAGGATGGACGCTTCAAAGTTCTTGCTATCATCCGAATGTACGAGGAACATAGATTGCATATCGTACGACGTTGAGGGAGCGTGTCTCGGTGGAGGGTCTTCAGCTCCTGTGGTGCTAACTATGCGGAGTGCAACGTTCTTGGCGTCTTCGATCTTGCCTGTCATTTTGAGGCCAACCACTTGGAGAGCCAGCTCCATTCTAGAGATGGCTTCATTAGACATGAGAATAGTGCATCCCCACGGACTCACAAGGCTCTGTCAGATTCATCCGTGTATGTGAAAAGAGGGGGAGGAGACACCTCTCTGCTCTTGTCAATCCCTTCAAACCAAACAGCAACCACACCAGAAGTGGCACGAGGGGGAAGTACACAAAGGAGTGTATTGTCGCTCCAGCGTTGTGTTGAACTCGCAACTACATCGCCAAAAATGCAGGTAAGTTGCACGGTCGGGTGGAAGTTCTCTCCAAGGATTGTTACTTCAATGCCGCCATGCGTTGGGCCAGATGAAGGGATTAAGCGATGGATCTTAGGTACAGACAGAGACGTGGGTTGTGGAGAAGTGGAATCGAAAAATATGAAAGGCATCGGGTGAGGGTGAACTAATGAGGGAATGAAGTTCGTCGATGGTGCAGGAGTAACGGAAGAAGAGATGGTGTCAACCGGTGAGATCGACTGCGCTGAGTGGCGATTACACGGGGAGAACGGGTTCACGGAGATGCCATCGAGGGCAGGAGGGGCAACATGTTCATTTGTGGGAGTAAAAGTGGCCTGTAATGGCGCTGGCGATAGACTGTTGTTGCGACTTGCAATATCATACGGTTTAATTCGTTTGTTCGTTTGGCTCTTGGTTTTTCCTGCGGTTCTCTTTGGCGCGTCTGAATAAACAAGTTCGTCGATCGATGCGGCTTTCGACCACACTGTTTCACCCTCGCCAGGAAGGCCGGGGTGCATTCCGGATTTCATAGTGGATTTGTGGTCGTCCGTAATCATAATAGGGGGTGTTACCCCAGTCCCGACAACGTAACCGGAGTTATCCATCATCGTGAAACGGATATTGAACCCGATTTTTTCACGATGGTGCCTGCAGTAACAAGTAATGCGCACGGGAAGTACGGCAGACCCACTTGAGAAGTCGAGCACCTCGGGGCAATTGAATTGAATGATACTGGTGGTATCCTCTTTGACCCCTTTTGAGTGTTCGTGGCTATTCCCACCCCCCTCTGAATCGGAGCGAGCCGGCCTGACACGTGCAGCTAATTTTCGAGCAACACGCTTTGCCTAATAGAAAATAGCTGAATAGTTCTATGCACAAAGAGAAGAATGCACTGTACCTCTCTATTCCGGCAGCTACCACAACTGAGGACTGTATCGTACGGAGCTGATGCACATGTTACAGTCGCTGTGAGATGAAGAATGTCAGCCGGGGCGGGATCTTTTCAAAAGTAAGCAGTTGTCGAATGACGGGGTCGGAAATAGCTTTCACCGATTTTGCCTTCTCGCCTCGTCCGCCTTTTGGTGGACGTTCCTGGAGGTAGCTTGAGCCACTTCCACGAGCCAACCCGATCATACTGGGAGAGTTCGTCAGATGGAGAAGTTACGTGCGCCAGGTCGACAGTGATGCGAATTTGCGTCTCCACACGCGATTTCGTTCCAGACTTTGGAACATTAGGGGTCAATATGACAAGGCTGACACAGAAAATTAATGTCCTGTGAACTGTCATCTCGTATCAAACGAGTGACTTACTTGTAACAAGATTCTCTTGGAGGACAAATGACTCGGCGAGGGACAACATTCGAATCACGTTTGCGGGGTCGTATTGCCGGAGGAGGAACAATAGGAGTGCACACTAGATGTGAATGTGAAGGTAAATGATACTCGGACTGTTGGGGTGAAGGCTGCGCCGATGGGTGGAAGGTGTCTGTTGGTGCTGTCGTCTCGGAGTCTGAGGGTGGCCTCGAGAACAAAGGTGAATGTTCTACGCTTGATCCAGGGGAGCTATGGAATTGATACGCCTTAAGAATATGTGGCCGCATAGGAGAGTAAACGCACTCCTCATATGCATGTTCTTCGATGAGGTCATTAAGCTCAAGCATCCGCTCGCCGTCAGGCTTCTGTATGGTGGGGTGAGGTTCTTCAATATCCCATGCACCCATGGCTGGAATGGCGGTATGACACCACGATGGGAGGTCGTTGTGGATAGCGACATTGCGGGGCTCTTCTAGTACGTCCGGAGTTTGTGGGGACGATGAACGAGACGCGGCCATTGCTTCTCTGCTTGCTCTCTGCCCCTGTCGCCGTCGAGGTCAACGACAAAGCGAGGTCTAGTTGGTGATTGAAATATTGACTGGTCGACCAGCCAATTTGCAAAACGACTGCGAGACTCAGACCAGGACACAAGGCGGCATCCGCATCCAAATTTAGTAATCCGTTCCCATCTCTTTATGAAGCTGAGAACGAGCTCACAAAGGACGATTATGACCACTATAAAGGTGATGTGTTTAGGTGTGTACTTCATGTCGAGCACGGAATCGACGGTCCTCAGGAAGTAAACCAACCCAGTGAGAATTTTCAAAGGCCAGACGAGTCTGTGCTCAAAGAGACAGTGAGCATCCTCGCACTAGCTAATGCGTACTGTGTTCAATCTCGCCATGCGTTCTACCTAAACGAGCCCTAGGTGGATCTGCTGCCAAGGCTGCCTCGTTCAACGGATTTGCCCCCACTTCAACTACTCTTGCCTCACCAGACAAGGTAAGTAGTATATATATCCCCCTCTACGTTTAATTTAAAATATCAATTCATGGCTGCATCTGTCCAGGACACCCCAGGTCCTCCAATTTTTGCAGGATTCGCGGGATTTGGAGCTGGATCTTCGGCAACTTCGAACTCATTCACTTTCAGTGTGCAGCCTCCCACGACGTCTGCGGACCCAACATCTGTGTCTCAACCGGCAAGCTCTTATGCCGGATTTAAACCCCAATCCAATGCATCCGAAACAATTTCGGCTACCACTGGTCTATCATCGCTGCCTGCACTAGGGTCCTCTGCTTTTGGCTCTAACTCTAGTGTTCCCAACTGCTTTACTTCATCAAAACCTTCGAACACGTCTACGGATACCCCTGTCAAAACAGCTATAGCATTTGGTACATCAAGTTCCGTTTTCAGGGGCAATGGCGACACTGGCAAGTTATCCCTCTTTGCTACTCCAACAATCAGCAATGCTGTGACGGCTGGGGATACACTGGACAGTAGCAACGAACTTGCCAGAAGTCTTGGGACGAACTTGTTTGATGGTGATAAATAAGTGATTAGTGGTAGGAGTGCTTTCTTGGCGGAGAGGCTTGCTTGGTGCAGGTCCACAAAAGCCGGCCGCCTTTAGCTTCGGCAAACCGGCTGTGAGCATCGGGAACCCCGTAGGATTCGTGTTTGGCACAACGAAAGCTAGTAATAGCAGTTCTGCAAGCGTATCGAAACACCCACCTCCTGTCTCTACTATGTCTGGACCGGGCGTCGCCACTAAGCCCACCCAGACTTCGAAGGAGAAAGACGTTACTCCGCCACCGCCAAGGTGCACCCCCTTCAGCCATGTCTTACGGCGATACTAAGCAAGATTCATACAGAACCAGGCCAGTCATTCCCAGAGCGGATTTGTGTTACGGGGGTGAGCCCATTACACTTGGTCCTCGCCCAATCTTTTTCATGCTCTTGAAACAAACAAGGTTCAACCCCGACAAAACCAAAGGTCTTTGGAATGTGGTCAATGATATCTGCATAGATGCTCACGCTGCTTTCGACTCCCACAGGGATATACGATGCTAAACTTGAACGGATGAACTTTCCCTTGCTGCAGAGAACCATGTTGTCTCCTCGGTTGATCTAGCAACGATGGTATGCCTGTAGTTCGTAAACGCATACAGGCGACAAAAAACCACGACTGTGTCGGTGAGTACGACGTCCACATTCAAAACTAGGTCCCCTACACCTCACGTCGCGACAGGGGTCGGGTATCCCATCAGTCAGACGCTCAACATGACGAATCCAGGCCCCATCCCTTGGCTCACGTCACAATAGGGAAGACCGACCTTGACGAGAGGTATGGCAAGCGGGAGAATGTCAGGTTAGAGCGATTACATTACCACTATTTGGCACGTTGTTTCGCAAGCTACTTGTGTAGTCAACTATTGTAATGATATGACATGGTTGGACGTGGCTTTAGCGTCGAGGCGCACCTTCGCTGGTGTTGTTGCGGCCGAGGACATTGCTGACCCTATGGATACTGATGCCACTGTACTCAATCCAGCTACCAGAGCCTTATATCTTTCCGCGTATTCATTCCTTCCGCTAGAAGCACATGCATTCAGTGGAACTTTTCTGTGGAGTCCCTTTGTCCAATGCCCACGCGACTCATGCGGGGTGACACACGGAACCACTGCACACGCACCTGTTGAATCTGTTGTGCATTTAACTTGAGCTTCCCAAGCCCGCCCATCATGATCCTGAACGAGGAGTTGCGCAATACGCTCGCCTGTGACGGGCTCCCCATTTTAGTTCTCGAAGGCATTTGCGAGCGCAGTGATGATGTTGGGACGGAAGTCCTGGGGTTGCTGATGGCCTGATGCTGTCGGCGTCGGCGCATCGGATTGCTGTTGACGGTCGTTGGATCATAAGTAGTGTGCAGACACTTGTTGTAGTTGTACCGCTTTCGTTGCCAACGCCTGCCGGCCAACACCTTAAATGACGGGGCCTGCCTTCAGACGAACAACCGCGAAGACACTACTCCCAATGGCGGAAACCGCCCAGAGCATCAGCCAAACCTTCACCAACGCTGCTCCGTCGCTTTCCCGATGGCATGAAGCTCGGCTGCATGTTCAGGATGCAGAGGGAAGTGAGGCTGAACAACGTGATCATCTTAGTAGAAGGGGCCTGAGATGAAGGAGAAGTGGTTACCTGGAGGTATTCCCGGACAATAACGCGTGAGTGGGAGGTGTGAGCTGGATTTGTGTGATGATAGTGTCAAGTGATTTCCCGGGGATATGCCCGGCACTACAGTTGAGAGGAATAAGTTGGGTGAAGCATTGGCAGGGATCATATGATCGGCCAAGTAGCGCGGATCGGACAGATTCCTACAATGGCATGTTCTTGGAGTAAAGTTGCGCTGTAAACTACTAGCCATATTCGAGGGGAAAAGACATTCACCAATCTGCGCCTCTTGCAGCATCATGGCATACAGCCTACACACGGCATGGCATCTACAGAAGTGACAACGACCTGGTTGAGCCTATCTGCTGACTGGACTAGAGTGGTTCTAGTCCAATATGTTATGTAGTCACATCAGGATGGCGGAAACACCTTACTGGTGAGAATGAGGCCAATAGCAACTAGTCCTTTCTTGTACCCTTTTGCGTTGACAGCGGCACCAACGGTGTATGCCAGGACACCATTTGCGATGTCTCTCAGAAGCTCAAAATGGCGCTGGTAGTGAGAAATGAAGACTGTTAACTACCTCTGCTGGTGAACTATCGTCTAGGCACGCGACTAGCATTGAGAGCCGCACGATCATGGAAGTGATACGCTTGGTCACTGCCAGTGGTGCCTGCCTTCGTACTATAATGATCGCTGCGGAAAGTAAGCTTGATGTCTTCCCAGGCTCGTGTACTCTCCACGAGTTATAGTAAGCCCAAGAGCAAAAACTGTAAAAAGGGAGTGCACTGGTTCTGGATTGAGAGGGTCGCCTTTTGGTAACACCTATGATTTTCAAAGTTAAAGCCACTACAGCCTGTTGGCCGACGACACACTTACAGCATCTTCGAGCATTCTTGTCGTATGCCAGGGGGAAGCTCGGACATGTAATCCTGAGGAAAGCAAACTGTCACCTGTCACCGCGGCCTTGACAAACTACATTGTTGACACGCCACCCTTTACCTGGCTTTTGCAGAGACCGTGCCAACGACGGCAGTGTTGTAGGTGCTAAAGCACACAGAACATACTAGCTAGCTACTGAGCTATGCGCACTGATGTAGTTAGCGTAATTCCGAATGGTTGGGACTGACCGAGCTATCAAATGTCTAGTATGATGCACTGGAGATATTATCGTGCATCGTAGCTGCATGGAAAGCCAGGGTGGGAATAAGATATCAAGGAAGGAGTAAAGACAGTGATGTATTTGACAGCTGAGGTCCTAATGAACTGTCATACTACTTCGACAGAAACCGGCGTTCCTCAAAAGGGGCTTTGCAGCAGAAACGCAAAAGGCTGTTGAATCATATATGAGCAGAAGTTAACAACTCCCCTCGTTCCGTGCTGTCCCGCTCGCAATCCCGTCTTTCACACGCACGGGAGATGCGCCATCACGTGATTCTCAGAGGTAGTGATAAAGCGACTTTCCACTCCAGATCGGTACCCAATCATCTCTCCAGTTCACCTACAACATGGTCAAAGCAGTCGTTCTCGGAGCTGCAGGTGAAATCCCCGCTTCGATTAGGGTTCTGTGGCACTGATCTCGACGTGCAGGCGGTATCGGCCAGCCCTTGTCTCTTCTCTTGAAAATTAACCCCGATGTGACGGAGGTACGAGACTCAACCCACAACCCTCGTCCATTTTTAGTGATGACTATGGTTTCAGCTTGCCCTCTATGATATCGTCAATGCACCCGGTGTTGCAGTCGATCTCTCCCACATCGCAACCCCTTCCAAAGTCGAGGGGTTCCTCCCTCCTCCGAGAGATTCCAAGCAAGAGCGCAACGAGGGACTGGAAAAGGCCCTCACAGGAGCAGATGTCGTCGTCATCCCTGCAGGTGTCCCTAGGAAGCCTGGTGTGAGTTTGTTGTTTCATTGTGCCTGCATCCAGTGTCGCTTACTACGCTGTTCCCTCAGATGACTCGGTACGTTGCACACGTACCCATTTCCGCAGTCAGCTAATACAGTCATCGTAATACCGCAGTGACGACCTCTTCAAGGTATAACCTAACTGGAATCTAAGGTTTTACTTTATATGGCTAATCGCTCGGTATCAGATCAATGCTGGGATCATCAGGGACCTCGCTACGGCTATCGCCACCACAGCCCCTAAGGCGTTTGTACTTGTTATCTCCAACCCAGTGAACTCCACTGTCCCCATCGTTGCGGAAGTCTTCAAAAAGCACAATGTATTCAACCCAAAACGGTATGGTTGCAGAGTCAGCGAGATGCGCTAAATTAATGTCGTGTTGTCCAGACTTTTCGGTGTCACTACCCTAGACGTTGTGCGTGCATCCACCTTTGTGGCAGAGGTACTCGGCGACTGCTCCCTCTCCTCGTCTATAACTGTCCCTGTGGTCGGTGGCCACAGCGGAGTCACTGTACGTCTTGTATTCTATCGCCTATCCGAATGACCTGACAACCTTGGTCTTACCCAGATCGTTCCTCTCCTTTCTCAATCCTCCCACCCTCTTCCATCGAGCCTTGACAAGTCATCCGTAGATGGCCTGGTCAACCGCATCCAGTTTGGAGGTGATGAGGTCGTCAAGGCCAAAGATGGTGCAGGCTCAGCTACCTTGTCCATGGCCTACGCTGGCGCCGAGTTTGCAGTCAAGGTCATCCGTGCCATCAAGGGTGAAAAGGGGATTACGGTCCCATCTTATGTCAACCTCGCCGCACACCCGGAGGGCGGAGAGGCTCTTAAGAAAGACCTCAGCAGGGAACTCGACTACTTCTCTTCCCCTGTAGAGCTCGGGGTAAGCGTTGTTTCATCTCCGGTGACTCTGTACGCAATCACTGATCCGCTTTGGGTTCGATAGCCCAATGGCGTGGAGAAAATCAACGGTCTGGGAACTATCACCCCTGCAGAACGTGAACTTGTCAATGCCGCTCTCCCTGAACTTGCTGCCAATATCGAGAAGGTTTGGCACCTTGAACTCATTATCCTTTCTTGGTTATTCACTTTCTTCTTTAGGGCGTCTCCTTCATCCAAGCCCCGAAGCTGTAACCAATGAGTTCACTGGGAGCGGTACGTAGTATAGAACTCTAGAATATGGATATAACTTGTAGCAACAGCGAGATGGAAGGCCACTCGTTTATATATTGGGCCCTGATCTGTGCTGGAAAGATGTGCTCCAAGCCACAGTCAAAAGCGGGTACCATGCTTCATTGCTATAAGCATGGGTTTCGAGCGGGGCCACATGGATATAAAATTCGGTTTATTGCACGGGATAACGCTAGACTGAGACATTACAAGGGACCAAGCGCCTTCCACTGAAAGAAACTCTTCCTCCTTTTGGCGTGATTTTGATATCACGAGGCTGGAGGCTTGAGCATACTTCCATAAAGAACATAATATCGCAGGCATGTTTCATGAAAGGCCATCAGGAGTAGGTTTACCGCAGGTTCACAATGTCGAAACGATGCAACACCAGGACTGTTCCTGTGAGAACGAGGTTCGAGCTACGTAGTTTGCCAAGTAGGGCAAGTTTGAAGTCCCTGCT